>Ga0180434_10000412_pt1 | contig 63212 bp, 41 predicted proteins | sample SS_ome_7_FD_132453 | JGI IMG/M metagenome (GOLD analysis project Ga0180434, IMG submission 132453) | Hypersaline lake sediment archaeal communities from the Salton Sea, California, USA - SS_1_D_2 metaG | ecosystem: Environmental > Aquatic > Non-marine Saline and Alkaline > Hypersaline >...
GAGGATGAGGCTTTTCGCCCGATTCATGGCGTTGCCAACGCGATTTCAAAAACCAACAGCAGCGGCAAAGCCCTCTGTCAATGACCACCACCAAAGGTGGTGGGTTTCTACATCACACTAAACACAACACCTATATATTCACTGTCGGCGACGCTGAAAGCGATCACCGACAGGAAGGGGTATGATATTTTTCAGAATTCTATTTTATACTCCGCTTCAATCTTGCGCAGATCCTCCGGTGTATCGATATCCCAGCGAATACCCGGCTCGTCAACCGGGACGCGAATGATTTTGTTTCTATGCCGGTCAAAAATATCGCGTAGGGTCACTTTCGCCGTTTCAGCGTCCATTATTTCCGTGAAAAGTCCTCCTGGAATATACACCGGATGTCCGCCCCGGTCTTCATTGGTCGGGATAACTATCGATTTGAGATCCTGCCGTGCTGTAGTGACAACAGTCCGGTAAGTCTCCGTACTTATATGCGGATGGTCGACAAGGCACATGACTGTTCCGGCAACATCTGCTGGCAAATCCCGAATTCCGGCCTGAAGCGAAGAGAACTGTCCTAACTCATAATCGGGATTCTCAACTATTTGGAACGATTCTTTGGAGGGGACTTTTGGGAATAACTGTTCGAATTCATGTCCCAGTACAAGCAAAATATCGAGGATGCCTGCACTCTGTAAAGCATCTGAAATACGGATAATGAAAGGTGTACCTAAAAACGACTGCAGTACCTTGGGAGCGCCGAACCGATTCGATTTTCCCGCCGCCAGGATTATCCCGGCGATGTTATTTCGCATGAAGGTCTTTGGGCAACTTCATCGAGAGCGAATCCGTATCCACGCCCCGCTTCACGGCAATCATCTCACTCAGGATACTCACAGCGATCTCGAACGGCGTCTCCGCGCCGATACTCAGTCCCACAGGCGTATGAACGCCGGAAAGGCTATTCTCGCCGAACCCATCAATTCTGAGATGCTCTAGAATCTTCCGGGATTTATTCCGGCTGCCGATCATCCCGATATAAGTATGCGGCTGCTCCAGGCTGAACCGCAGCACGTCCTCATCATGCGCATGCTTATTCGTTACGATAACCACATAACTTCGCTCCGTCAATTGCACACGTTCGAACAGGGCAGGATACTCCTCCGCAATTATTTCGTCGGCCTCCGGAAACCGCCCGGAATTGGCGAAATCCGGCCGATCGTCCGCCACCGTCACCCGGAATCCCGCTTGTTTCGCTAGCGGCGCCAACGCCGAGCCGATATGTCCCGCGCCAAAAACGACCAGGTGTTCTTTCGACCCCACCGGTTCGAACAGCAGTTCTGCCTTTCCGCCGCAGAGCATGTCGTTATCCTCATTCAGCGGAAATGATTTCTTTACCACCCCATATTCTGCGGATACTTCAGACGCCTCGGCAACCGCATCCATCTCCAGCTTTCCGCCGCCAATCGTTCCGACAATACTGCCATCCTCCAGCACCAGCATCTTGCTGCCGGTGTGCCGCGGCGCCGATCCGGAAACGTCGATCACTGTTACCAGTACGCCGGATTGGCCGTTCTCTATTAGTTCGGTAATTTTTTTATAGATGTTTTCCATGTGTACGTTAGTGTTATACTGTTCAAGTGTTCAGATAAAATCGTGTTTTTGTGTTACAGTGTTTTTGTGCTATAGTTTAAAACAGTCAAGTGTCTGATGTCCACAGTCCAGTGTCAAAACCGTATAACTTGTTGGTAGTCCCCGCTTTAGCGGTTGTAGTTCATTGTTAGTTGTTTTTTTGCGTTTTCTTTGCGCTCTTCGCGGCTTAACGGTTTATCTGTTTTATCCGTAGTCATCGGCTAAATCTGCGTCATCTGCGTGCTATTATCTTTCTTCTTGCAATTCCCTCAACACCCGCTTCACCAGGTTTCTCGCCAGATGCACCTTGTATCCGTTCTTTTCCATTGGAGCAGCCTCTTTTAGCGCTAAGGTTTTCACTTTTTCCAGAGATGTTTCATCGGTTGAGATTCCGGAGAGCGCTTGGTTCAGATCAGATTCCATCCATGGTACTGGCGCCACGCCGCCAAATGCAATCTTCCCTGAGTCGAACTTTCCGGAGGTACCGCGAATCACCGCGCCGATACTCACCACAGCAAAGTCCCACACCTGCCGTTCCATAATCTTGCTGTAGTGACTTTTTGTATCTTTGGGAAGTGCCGGGATCTGAATCCTGGTGATGATCTCGCCCGGTTTCAGAATATTTTCCACGGTAGTGTCCTCCTCCGGGAGGACGAAGAATTCATCTATAGGGACGGTTCTGGTGCTGCCAGCAGAATATATCTCGATCTTCGCGTCTAGAGCCAACAATGCAACTGCCATATCTGAAGGGTGAACTATAAAGCAAGGGCCACCGCCAATGACACAATGGTATTTATCCTCGCCGCCCACGGCATAGCAGACATCGCCGCCCTTCCGGAGGCAGTCAAAATCACCCCGATAATACCAGCAGCGCGGTCGTTGACAAAGATTACCACCCAGCGTTCCTACGTTTCGAAGCTGTGGCGAAGCGATAACGTTTGCCGCTTCAGGCAAAATCTTATACTGCTCCGGAATGGAATCGCTCTCTGCGATCTCAGTAATTGTCACCTGGGCGCCGATAGTTAATCCCTCCCCGGAATACTCGATTTCGCGCATGCCTGGCAGATTTTTCAGGTTCACTAGCTGCTCCGGTGCAGTAATATCTTCTTTGAGTAATCCAAGCAGATCCGTGCCGCCACTCATTGGCAGCGCTGCATTCCCGGAATCAGCCAGCAATTGACTCGCCTGGTCGATGGTTTTCGGTTGGATGTATTTGAAATTTCGCATGTCAGATACCTTTTGTTATAAACTTAATTGCACGCTGTCCCCGACAAGACGGGGAACGCAGATTGAGCAGATAACCGCTGATATTCAACTATCTTTGATTTTTTATCTGTGAAAATCGGTTTTTTTCAGCGTCATCTGCGTGCTATTTGTTTATCCGTAAAGTGCATTCAGCACCTTATCAGGAGTAATGGGCAGACTCTTAATCCGGACGCCGATGGCATTGTACACCGCGTTTGCTATAGCGGCAGCCGTTGGAATAATCGCCGGTTCGCCTATGCCCTTCACACCGGTATTGCTGATCATCGGATCGCCGTCGCTGACGATAATAATCTCCATTTCCGGGATGTCCTTTACTGTCGGCATCTTGTAATTATGGAGATTGGTGGTCATGACTTTCCCGGTATTTTTATCGATCACGCGCTCTTCCATAAGCGCATACCCCAATCCCTGGATCATGCCACCATGGAATTGATTCTCCAGCGTCTTTCTGTTGAGGATTCGCCCGATATCATGGGAGGCAACAATCCGGTTGACTGTGACTTGCCCCGTCTCAGTGTCCACAGAGACATCGGCAAACTGTGCACCGAACGAGTTAATGGAATACCCATCGGGATTTTCGCCCCGTGCACCATTCGCGATCAGCACCCGTTCCCGCATTTTCCTGACGACTTCAGCAATACCGAGGCTCCGTGATGTGTTAGTATTATCGGTAATGACGCCGTCTTTATAGGACAACTGGTTTTCAGGAGTTTCAAATACTGCCGCAGCGCCGGAAATCAATTTGGCCTTCATTTTTTCCGCCGCATCCCTCACTGCCGGTGAGACAGACGGGGCGGTGGTACTTCCTCCACTACCGCCGCAATACGGAGCAACAGCCGTGTCGCCCAGGATAACTTCAATTTGATCGACTGGCACCTCTAAAACTTCCGCTGCCACCTGTGCTATAAAGGTGTAAGTGCCGGTACCGATGTCCTGGGTTCCGGCGATGACTCTGAGACTCCCGTCACGATTCAATCGAATCATAGCTCCGGCCGGTGGTCCGCCCCCGCCCCACCAGATCTGTGACGCCATGCCGATACCGGATTTGATTGCACCCTGATCGGAACCCGCGGGCTTTCGGCGGCGCTCCCATCCAATGGCTTTGGCGCCTTCGTCGTAGGCCTCCTTAAGTAGCTTGCTGGTATACGGCTGATTCGCCACCTGATCGATCTCTGCGTAATTCTTTAGGCGAAACGCCAGGGGATCCATCTCCAGTTTTTCAGCCACGTCATCCAAGAGGGAATCCAGGGCAAAGAAACCCTGGGGATGTCCTGGCGCGCGAAATGGTCTGCCCGGCCCTGCATTGATAAACATCGTATAGTCTTCAGTAAACACATTCGCACAATTATACATAGAGCGCGCCGGCCAGCTGCATCCCGCACCGCTGGGATATGCGCCTGCGGCGCCGAAGGAGGAGTGTGCGATCGCGGTTAAAGTCCCATCTTTTTTGGCACCGATCTTAAGCGTCTGCACAGAATCCGGCCGGTTGCCCACAGCCAGGTTCATTGTCCGTCGGTCAACAGCAATTTTTACCGGCCGACCGATATCTCTGGCAGCCAACGCAGCCATGATCGTATACTTGCCGAGCTCCAGTTTACTGCCGAATCCTCCGCCCATATACTGTTTTATGACCCGAACCTTATTCGAGGGAATTTTCAGACTCCGGGCAATCGAATCCCGGACGCCAAAGATGGCCTGGGTCGAGTCCCAAACGGTTAAATCATCTCCATCCCAGTTGACCGTACTGCAATGAAATTCTGTGGGGTTATGGATTACGACCTGGGTTGAAAATGTATCTTCCAGTACCACATCCGCTTCCTTCAATCCCTGCTCGATATCGCCCCGGCTGTAAGTACTTGGTTTTCCTCCCTGAATATTTCCCGACTCATGAATTGCCGGTGCATCCTCCTCCATGGCATTGCCGGCATCCACCACAAAGGGCAATTCCTCATATTCAACCTCAATGAGCTGCAGAGCATCCTCAGCAATCTGCTCGGTTTCGGCTACCACTACCGCCACCTCGTCACCTTCGAACCGCAGGTGCGGGTCGAAGAGATAACTCATCCCGTACCATGGGATTTTCGGCGTGTTTTCGTGAGTAAGAATTTTCAACACGCCCTTCACTTTTTCTGCTTCAGCCGTGTTGATACTGAGAATTTTCGCGTGGGGATGGGGACAGCGGAGGGTTCTTGCGTAGGTCATGTTGGGAAATATCTTATCGAACGCATATACGGCCGTACCGCTCACCTTATCGTATCCGTCTATGCGCGAGACCGGCTTGCCAACAATTTCCAGCGTATCATTATCGCCCCACGATTCGGGACTGTCGGTCGAAACTTCGGCCAGGTGCTCCTGAAATCCCTCTTCGAAGTAGAACCGAGATTTGACTATCTTCTTTGCCATCATATTCTCCGGGTTTGCACTAAATTTATTGCGAATTGCCCATACCGGCGGCATACTCCACCGATTCGATAATCTTTGGATAGGCCGCACAGCGGCAAATGTTTCCCGCCATGCCGTGCTGGATCTCCTTCCGGGTCGGCCTCGGATTCTTTGCCAGCAGTTCCTTCGCCGCCATGATCTGTCCTGGCGTACAAAACCCGCACTGTAGCCCGTCTTTCTCCACGAATGCATCCTGCAAAGGATGGAGATCTTCGCCGGTCAGTAGACCCTCAATTGTCGTTACGGATTTCCCGGCGGCATCCAGTGCCAGCAGATGACAGCTGTATACGGCTTTACCATCCAGCAGAACAGTACAGCCGCCACACTCGCCCTGGTTACAGACGATCTTCGTGCCGGTTAACTGGAGATAATTTCTCAGGACTTCTGCCAGTGTGGTACGAGCCTCAACCATCAACCGGTGTTTTCTCCTATTGACGGTCAGGGTCAACGGTTCGGCGTTTTGCAGATACTCCCGCATCTGCTCTTTCTCTTCTTTGGTGGCAGCACCGAGACTGTTCAAAACCATGCTGCTTCCTACAACACCGGTGCCGAATCCTTTCAGGAATTTACGACGCGATATACCGTTTGAACTGCCATTTTCGCCCATAATTGACTCCTGCGATCTGTTAAAATTCGGCCAACCATCCGGCAATTTGTGACATCTCAGCCGAATCGGAGACCTTAATGGAATGCGGTGGTTAAAATTTCAGATTGTAGAAAGTGCAAATTGTATTCCGGTAAATTAAGAAAGCTTGCAAACGCTTTTATACCAGTACTTCTGCAACACTTCAGTGAAAAACAAAGGAGATGAATATTGTTACATTTAATAACCAGATACCAAAAGTGGGAAATTTCTGGCGCCGTCAAGGACGCCCGGGATTCTTTTTGAGTCCCGGCTCGCTTGAAAGGTATCCAACTAGTGTAGCCGGTGATGCAGTCAGTTTGCAGCCGGACGAAATCGTCGGTGTAACTCAAATTATTTTCTTGATTTATACAAACCATACATCATACAATTGAATACTTTAAGAAAAGTAAATTGGAGAATAAAAATGCCCCCAGCCAATACCACCGGCGGCTGTTACTGCGGCAATATTCGGTACGAATTCTCTGCTGAGCCGCGTCTCACGGCCAATTGCCACTGCAATAACTGCCGTAAAGCTATCGGAGCACAGTCAGTTGCCTGGACGATCGTTGATAAACCCTCCTTCCAATGGACAAAGGGAGAGCCAACCCGATATAAAACAGAGACTGAAGCCCACCGGACTTTCTGCCCGGATTGTGGATCTTCCCTGACTTATGAAGGAGTGGATCGTACTAATGAAATTGACATCACCACCGGCAGTCTGGACAACCCGGAAGATTTCCCACCGACGAAAGATGCGTACCTAAAATATCGGTTGCCGTGGGTGGAGACGGTGTGAATTCTTTATCCCCGTAAATGTAGTTTAACCGGGGCATCAACATTCCTTTTGTATGAACGACTGTTGGGTGACGGACAGAGGAATTCGACTGTATGACCCCGGCTTGCCGGGGGAGTTTCGAATTCCTCCCGGAACCCAATGTAGTCGTTCTAGAAAGGAATGTTCCAGCCCGATTTTTTGGCACTTTTTTCTAAAAAAAGTGCAGAGAAAAAACAGATTAAACCCTGGGAGGTAAACCGTCACTCAGATTACCAACCGGTGGAGAATCCGAATATTTGCTTCCCTTCCCTTTCCGCACTGGATTCCGCCTTGCACCACCGGACTACATCCGGGGCTAATCGAATTGACGTTCATCCCGCCATGAGCGGGATTCTACTAGAGCCCCGGTTTGCCGGTACGGAACTCAACTCGTGTAGCTGGAATTTGAACAAATGGTAATCTCCGGCAAGATGCCTTTATGTATCATTAATAGGCCAGCCTTGAGCCCCAAGGGCAAGAACCAAAATCTTTATATTTTCGATCCTTCTCCCCTCTTCCCGCTCAATTAATTCAGGTAACTCCATTAACAATTGCGAAATTAGTTTTATATTATCGGATAAAATTATCTCTTTACAAATTGAGTTCGGGGTCTTATGTTAGTGAGTGTTAACTTACAATTGATTCATGGAGGACAGTTATGCAAAAAAGAATACCAATTATTGTACTTATCCTCGGGTTTTCGGTAACTATTGTTTATGGACAGCAAAAGGCTACCGAGCCACTGACAAATGTAATGAATCAACTGGCGATCGACATGTATCAGATCAGCCAGGGGATATGGCACGAGGATTACCAGATGATTTCGGAGGGAGGCAAGGCGATCGCCACTCATCCGAAGGTACCGCAGGAGCAGCACCAGGCAATCAAATCTGTTCTCGGCGAACAGATGCAGACTTTCGCTCAGTTTGACAAAGCTGTGCATCAGCATGCGGACTCACTCAGCAAAGCCGCAGAACAGGAAAACATGCACTCAGTTCTTATGGAATACCGTATTGTCCAGCAGGGATGTACCAACTGCCACGCAACCTTCAGAGACAAATTGAAAAAGACCGGATACCGGCAGTAGACTGCAGAATAAAAATAAAGAGAAATTAATATGGCAGCGCTTCATAAAATTTCTCTTTACAAAACCGGAGAATAACCTTATGTTAGTACCTACTAACTAAAAAAAAAGACCATTATGACACGGGAATCAACGGAAATTCGGAAACAGCAGATCGTGCGGGCCACCATGGAGATCATCGTCTCCGAGGGATTGCATAATCTCACGGTGCAAAAAATTGCCGACAGTGTCGGAATAACGGATGCGGCGATTTACCGCCATTTCGCCAGCAAGCAGGAAATTCTGCTCACTATGATCGATTCGATACGGCATAATCTGTTCGCCCATATCGGAACTGAGGTTGCCGACGATCAGCCCGCACGCGAACAATTGCAGGAAACCCTGAAGCGTCATCTGGAATTTATCGAAGCAGAACACGGAACGCCGCATATTCTCTTCTCTGAAGCGCTTTATACCGACGTCACAAAACTACAGCAACGTCTCCGTTCGATAATGGAGCATTACCAGGACTATATCACAAGCATCATCCGGCACGGAAAAGACAGGGGCGAGTTCCGGGAGGATCTCGACGAGAAGGCTGTCCCGATGCTCTTTCTGGGCGTCATCCAGTCGAATGTGATGCTCTGGACGCTGGCCGGCCAGTCATACTCATTGACCGAGAACTATGATCATCTCTGGAAAATTTTATCGGAGGGTTTACGGTAATATATTTTTTTGAATTATAAGTTAGTAAATACTTACTAATATAAGAGGAGAGTACATGAAACTTTTCACACAATGGGTGCTGAAGTATCGATGGATTGTGGTAATACTGACGCTGGCATTCACCGGCTTTTTCGCCTGGCAGATGCCGAAGATGACCATCGATAATTCCATAGATAATATGCTGCCGGCGGATCATCCGGCGAAACAAACCTACGACAAGGTCAGCGAGACCTTCGGCAGTACTGACATCCTGGTTGTGGCACTTCACAGCGACAGCCTGTTTTCTCCGTCGGTGCTGGACCAGATCTATGAAATCACTTACGAGTTCGAAGCGGTGTCCGGGGTGACTGAAGTGCGCAGTATTTCCACGGCGAATTATATGCGTGGATCCGAGTTCGGCCTGGAGGTGGAAGACCTCATGCCGGAGCCGCCAAAGCGCCAGGCAGATATAGACTCGCTCAGACAAAAAATTGATGACTCCGATATTTATACCGGGACTATTATCTCAGAGAACCGGCAGTACGCCGGATTTATCATTCGTCTGGCGCCGGAAGCCGATGATGCGACAGTCTATCGCGGAGTTCAATCCGTAATTCACACTCAACCGAACAACGATGATTTCTCCATTGCCGGCGCTCCGGCGGTCAATACGGTCATGGCGGATTCAATGAAACACGACCTGACCAATCTCCTGCCATTTGTCATATTACTAGTGCTACTCAGCCTGTATTTCAGTTTCCGGAGTCTCCAGGGAGTGTTACTGCCCGTGCTGACCGTCCTCATTAGCGTCATCTGGACGCTGGGACTCATGGCGCTGCTGGCTATCCCAATGGCGATGATCAGCACCATCTTACCGATCCTTTTGGTCGCCATCGGTAGCGCCTATGGTATCCACGCCATTAACGGGTATTATGAAGAGTTACTCGGCGATCAATCCAAAGCAGTAGCAATTACCGGGGCAATGGCGCACGTTGGAAAAGCCATTCTCATGGCAGGATTGACCACACTGATCGGCTTTGCGGCGCTGGCAACCTCTCAGGTCACGCAGGTACAGCAGTTCGGATTATTCACGGCATTCGGCGTAGCCAGCGCCCTGATTTTGTCCATCACGTTTATCCCGGCAATCCTCATGACACTTCCGGTGCCCAAAAATATCAATGCCAGAGATAACAAGGCCTCCCCCGGACTGCTGGACCGGCAATTGGAAGGGTTAGCCAAATTCACCCTCCGGCACAAGAAAATGGTCATCATCACCGGCGCCCTGTTGCTTCTCCTGTCTGTCGCGGGGTTCCCACGGCTCTTTGTTGAGACAAATACCCTGCGGTTTTTCAAACCGGAGAGCGAAATCCGGCAGGCCACGGCAGTTATTAACGAGCACTTCGGCGGCTCTGAGAATCTCTCACTCTATATCCAGGGCGATATTAAAAGTCCCGCCGTTCTGAACCAGATGCTCGAAATTCAGGAATACGCCGAGTCGCTCGATCACGTGGGTTATTCCATCTCGATAGCAGACTATGTGGCTGAAATCAACAAGGCGCTTAATAACAATGCCGCCGAGTTCAGGACAATCCCGGCGACTCGGGATGCCGTGGCTCAGGAGATCCTGCTCTATACAATGTCCGGAGATCCCAGTGATTTCGAACAGGTGGTGGACTACGATTACCGGCAGGCCAATGTGAGTATCCGCATGGAATCGGTGGGCAGTAGCGAGCTAGGTAGTTTAGTCGGAGAGATTGAAGGGTATACCGCTTCCCATGCAGACAGTATGTCGGTCGAGGTGACCGGATCCTCTTACCTGTTTAAGGTGCTCACCGACCTGTTGGTGCGCGGACAGATATGGAGCTTGATAACATCATTGGGATTGGTCTGGTTGGTTATTGCTCTCATATTCCGTTCGATAACAGCCGGTGGATTCAGCATTATCCCCCTGTTGCTGACTATTGCGATTAACTTTGGACTCATGGGCTGGTTTGGAATCCCTCTTGATACCGCGACCACTATGCTTGCGAGTATGGCAATCGGGATCGGGGTGGATTACAGTATCCATTTTCTCTCGCGATACAAACTGGAGGTTGAACGAACAGGCGATTACGATCAGGCCGCCATCCTGACCACACAGACGACCGGCAAAGCGATCTTTTTTAATGCTGTCGCCGTCAGCATGGGATTCATTGCCCTTCTCTTCTCCAGCTTTCGGCCGATTCAGGTACTCGGTGGGCTCACGGTATTTACAATGGTCACGGCATCGGCAGGAGCGCTTACCCTATTGCCAGCCGTACTCAGCGAATTTCAACCAAAATTTTTAGGAAAACCAAAAACGAACACACAGGAGGAATAACCGATGATAACATTATTCAAATCAATGGGAATAATAATCTTTGGGCTCACATTAAACTTGGCAGTGTCCGCGCCCCAGGTTCAGGCTCAACCGATAACCGCAAGTGAGGTCATGGAGCGGGTGGATAACATACCTGTTCCGACAGACCAGCAACTGGAAATGACAATGACATTAATCAATCGGCATGGAGACAAACTCGAACGTGTCCTGGATGTGAAAAAACAGGGGGAGGATAAATCTTACCTGTTGTTTCTCTCTCCTTCGGATGTCAAAAATACCGCCTTTCTGAACCTGTCCCACGAGAACAGGGATGACGAAATGTACCTGTACCTCCCGGCGCTGAGAAAGGTGCGACGCATCGCTTCATCCAGCAAACACAAGAATTTTATGGGATCGGATTTCACGTATGCCGATATGGGGGACCGTGATATCAATGACTATACCTATGAAATGATCGACCGTGATTCTCAGCTGGATGGCCAGAGCGCGTACCAGATCGAAGGCACGGCCAAGGCCCCCAGAGAGGTAGGGTATTCCCATCTCAAATTCTGGATCCGCAAAGATATTTTTATGCCGGTGAAAATCGAGTACTATGACTTGAGCAGAGATCTCCTAAAAGTACAGTCAAACAAACAATTCAGGCAGATTGATAATTATTGGCTGGCAACGCACATCGAAATGAATAATGTGCAGACCAACCACCGGACCATCCTCGAGATGGAGGATATTCGGGTCGATATCGGACTACCGGATATGACGTGGACGGAGCGGAATTTACGGCGATGAATTCGATCCGGTCTCAGCCAATAATCAATGATAATTCGGAAAGGAAGGATTACCTATGCGCAATTTAAAAATACTCAAACTGCTTATAGTAGCACTGTTTCTCAGCACACCTCTGATTTCTGAAGCGCAACCCGAGATCTATGGATACCTGGAATCGGACGGCTATGTTTTTGTAAATGATTCCGCCAGATTCGCGAAACAGATCAACGAGTTCAGGCTCAACTTCTCCTCGTCAAAAGACAACGCGGGGCTCTTTGCATCAGCGAATATTTATGCCACGCCAGGCGGCATCCAAGCAGATCTCTGGGAAGGGTATGTGGATTACTACGGTTCGGTCTTTGACATACGAGCCGGAAAGCAGATCATAACCTGGGGTACTACTGACGGCATCAATCCCACCGATAACCTGAACCCGCAGGATCTCGGCAGGAAGAGCCCGTTTTCCGAAACGTCGGACCGAAAAATTCCGGTGAATATGCTCCAGGCGAACCTGTATGCCGGCAACTGGAAGTTCACCGGCGTCTGGATACCGGATTTCCACGCCTACGGTCTTCCTGATACCACGACCTGGCGGATGTCGCGTCCCTCCTTGGATTTGACACCGCCCCCGGGGGCAGTCGTCGATGACATTAGTCCGGTTTCCGGGCCGTCGTCACCTGCCAACACCCTGGAGAACTCCGAATACGCCGCCAAGGTTTCATCCGGAATATTCGGAGTGGATTTTTCGCTCAGTTACTACCACGGATGGGATGACTTCCCCACTCTGCATTCCGATGTGAAGCTGAACTCGGTCGATCAATCCGGGACGAAGCACCTGACTGCAACGCCCTACCTTCGTTACCACTCCCTAGATGTCATCGGCGGTGACTTTGCCACGTCTCTTTTCGGACTTGGTATTCGCGGTGAAGGTGGCTACTTCATCACCGAAGATACCGACGAGACAAATCCGTTTATTCAGGATCCCTACTGGCATTATGTGTTTGGACTGGATTACACCTTCCAGAACGGACTCTATTTAAATGGACAATTCAGTTCGGGGCTGTTTAACCGGTACGGTATCGACAAATCCAACGAGGAAAATTACCAGGCGATGCTCGCACTGACGTACGATATGAATAACTACAACTCCATCGAGATCGGCAGCATGTTCGCTCTTGAGGATGAAAATTACGTGTTAAAGCCAAAATACACCCGCACCCTCGGCAATGCGATTGATCTTACTTTGGGTGCTTACATTATCGACGGTAATACAGGTGAACACTTCGGTGCGTTCCGGGAAAACGACCAGATCTACGCGGAGTTACGGTATAATTTTTAATATAAATCAGACAAAAATGAACGCTGGTAGCTCTAACTGAGCTGCCAGCACTATATGTCATTAATCAAACCTTTATGCCACCTCTGCCACAGCTGCAATCTCTGTCCGATCGCCCGGCTGCAGTTCACCGCCCTGCAACACCTGGCAAAATATCCCTTCCCGCGGCATGATGCAGTCGCCGGTCATTGTCCGTATGGCGCAGGCAGTGTGACACTCTTTGCCGATCTGGGTGACTTCCAGGACGATTGACTCCCCGAGTATGAATTGCGTTCCGATCTCCACGCCGGAGAAGTCGAGTCCGGCAGTGACGATATTCTCCGCAAAGGCACCATCTGCCAGATTCGGAATCTGCTCCCGCATAATATCGATGCTCTCCTGCGGCAATATCGACACCTGCCGATGCCAGTCCCCGGCATGCGCATCGCCAACAATTCCGTGCTGCTCACGAAATTCCGCCGCAGTCACCGGCTTCTTCACCCGTCCCTTTTTTGTACTGATACAGATCGCTTCTATATGTCCCATCGGATAGTTCCTTTGTCTTCGTATTCAGATGTTAAATCAGTCCAGGGATATAAATACACCGTTTGTTTCTTATCCATCGGCACCTCATTCGTGCCCACCGGAATGACTATAAATCCATCGCTCTCCGTGACACCCGACATCATGTGTGAGCGTTGATGTCCGACCGGTTCTATTTTATATCCGGAATCATCCTGTCTCACTATCTTAACCAGCAGATATTGTGCCCGTCCCGCTTTTCTCCGCGTATACGATTGATCCAGAAACGCAGGAATAGATGCTAAATTCGAGTCCGGATTCCCTGCCAGAGAATTGATCGCCGGATATACATAGACCAGCGTGCTCATCAATGTCGACACCGGATTGCCAGGGAGTCCGAACAAAAGTTTCTCTCCCATGGATGCAAAATAAAGCGGTTTTCCCGGCTTCTGCTTTACCTGCCAGAAGTGACGCTCGAACCCGATCGCCACAGCGGCTTCTTTCACATGATCGTGCGGACCGACGGACACACCACCACTCAGTAAGATAATATCCGCCGTTTCAGACGCTTCCTTTAAAATACTTTCTGTCTCCGATAACGAATCGGGAATTTGAGATGAGTACACTGGCTCATTTCCCATGTTCCTAAGATACGATTCGAAATAGAGCTGATTTGTATTCCGGATCTGTCCGGGCTTCAGCTCGGCGCCTATGTCAACCAGTTCCTGCCCGGTGGTCAGGACAGCAACCTTCGGTTTAGAGAATACCTTCACCCGCTGGATGCCGAATCCTGCAAGCCAGCTGAGTATCGGCGGCGTAATTTTGTCATATTTTTTGGCAATAGTATCTCCAACGCCAACCTCTTCTCCTGCAAACCGGATATAAGAGTATTGTTCGCCAATTTTGTCTATAGTCACTTCGGAATCACCATTGTCCGTATCTTCTACCGGAGCCACCAGGGAAGTGCCTTCAGGAACGTAAGCCCCGGTAGAAATCCTAATAGCCTCGCCTAGCTGCAGTTCTTCTTGGTAAGGGATACCAGATTGCGATTCACCAATGACCGGCAATCTCAATGGCAACTCCGGAGGCGAATTTAGATCCAATGCAATTGCATAGCCGTCCATGGCGCTGTTGTTGAACCGCGGCAGGGGCTCCGGTGCTGTGATCTCTTCCGCGAGAAAATATCCCAGAGATTCTGTGAGCAGACGCTCTTCAGCCCGCCGCTCCGGCAATTGCTCCTTGACGGTTTTTATGGCTTGTTCTATTGTAATCATATTTGAGTGTTATAGTGTTCGGGTGTTTGAGTGTTCAGGTTGAAAACCGTGTTATTGTGTTATAGTTCAATTTCCTCTTAATCAGGCTTTTCTTTTAGTTTATTATGGGTGTCTTTTAGCGTTCGATCTTTTTTGCTGTTCTCTGCGCCCTCTGCGTCTCTGCGGTGAATCTGTTTTTTTCTGTGGTAATCCGTTTTTTCTGCGACAATCTGTGTGCTATTGGTGTTTCCCGTGCCCGCCACCCCAGAGCATGGGAAAGATATGCAACACGCCGGGAAAGAGCGCCTGCATGGACTCCCGCGCACCGTTAGAGCTGCCGGGAAGTGTCAATACCAGTGATTGTCCTATGGTACCAGCAATCTCCCGGGAGAGCATGGCATACGGCGTGCGTTGAGTTCCGTAGTCCCGGAGTTTCTCCGCAATGCCGGGCGCTAACTTTTCGAGGATTGGTCTAATGGCTTCCGGCGTAAAATCCTTGGGTCCGAACCCGGTGCCGCCGGTGGTGATTACCAGGTCATAGTCCTCCTCTTCGACCAAAGCAAGAACCCGCTCCCGGATACGGTCTTCGTCGTCCGGTAAAATTTCATATGTGCCAATTTCAACCGGCTGTTCTTCGAGATGCTTCTGTATCACCTTGCCTGACTTGTCCTCCCGCGTCCCTTCATAGGTAGAGTCGGAAATCACCAGCACTGCTGTCTTCAGTGGTCGATCGAATTCTTCCCGATACTGGGACTTGCCGCCGCGCTTTTTCACCACCTTTATATCGCCGAAGGACATCTCCTTGTCCAGCGGCTTCAGCATATCGAAGCAGTTGAGTAACGCCGCCGAAACCGCCGTCACCGCCTCCATTTCTACACCGGTCTTCCAGACGGTTTCCACCTCGGCAATTACCCGTAAATGCCCTGACTCAATCTCAAATGAAAGGTCGACCCAGTCCAGTGGAATAGAGTGACAAAAGGTAATGATGCCGCTGGTATTCTTGGCTGCATTGATTCCGGCCGCGCGAGCGGTGGACAGGACATCACCCTTGGGGACGGTTCCCTCCTGCACCCGCTTAAGTGTGTCGGGGCTTGCGTAGAGATATCCTTCCGCCTTCGCGTATCGCAGCGTATTCGATTTATGACTCACGTTAATCATGTTCGACCTTCGTGTTTTCTATTGCGGGGTAAATCCGCGTCAATTTATTATGTAATTTCTTTTGGACCCTCATCAGCATCCCGCTGACCAGTTCAATTGTCAGAACCCGTTCGACGACCAATCCGGCGATGAGCGCCAGCGTGAGATTGCGGGTGGCCAGCGAGATAGTTCCGACGGTCACTGCCGTAATGACTTTGGGCAAGTCGGCAAGCCCGCGTACGAGGACAATCATTGCCCAGCTGTCGAACAGTAACAGCGTCCCGAGGATCGGGATGGGTATCAGAAATAGAAATGTGTTCAGATTACCAACCAGCGCCAGGGTTACAAATGCTATCCCAAGGATAATGGTCGTCCCCCCGGTCTTGCCGCCGAACCGGGAATGAGCGGCGATGCCGCCGGCGCCGTGACAGATGGGGAATCCGCCGCACAATCCAATGAGCACATCGCTGAGACCAATACTCCCTGCGAGCTTCGGCGCACTCACCTTCCGCGCCTGCCTGCCCCAGAATTCGTGACAGGCATCGTTCGCGGCGTACACGGCGTTACCGAGCGTCAGCGGAAGCTGCGGAATCATCAGCAGCACCAGGATATCCCACCACTGGCTCCAGTGTGGAATCGTAAACTGAACGGCGCTTCCGGCAGCCGCTTCTACTCCCGGGCGCATTCCGAAAAACAGACTGGCGGCGATACTGGCGAGAATTACAACCAATGCAATTGGTCGTTTAAATAGATATTTGCCTGCGATAAGAACTCCAAGGGTACCCAGCGCCATGAGCAGAATCCAGTTACCCGCAGGCAGGGCACCATTCAGAAACAGGGTCTTTTCGTAGATCAACGCTATCGCTTTTTTAGCCAGAAGCAGCCCAATGCCGAGTTGAATGCCCCGGACTATCGCCTGGGAGAACCATTTTTGTAGCCACTTAATAAGACCGGTACTGGAAAGAATGATAAACAGAACTCCATACAAAACTGCGGCCGTGGAGAGCATCCCGGCGGAAAATCCGGCAGTTATCGCGATGACCGCCATCGCCTTCAGCGGCTGGACGCTCACCGGCACTTTGTAGTACCACCCGGTAATGATGTAGACAATGCCCCACAGCAGAAAAATCCGCGCGGACGGGAATCCGTTGGAGATCACCAGCGCGAAAGCTAGCGGCAGTGTCGTGCCGAGGTCGCCAATGGCGCCGCTGAATTCCGACCAGCCGTATTTGTTTTTTAGTCTATTCATGTTTTAAGAATAGCATGCTGTTCCCGACAAGTCGGGAAACGCAGGAACAACGGATAAACGCGGATTAAAAAATATTTTTATCTGTGGTTATCTGCTTAATCTGCGTCATCTGCGTGCTCTGGGTTTCATCCTCCAATGGCGGACATACTCTCGTACTGGTTTTGTTCTTGTGCCGCTTCCGCTTCAACCCCTGATTTATACCGGTTTTGTAATACCTCTCTGAATGCTTCACGAATTTGAACATCACTGGAACCTGCCCGCAACATATTTCTGAGATCGAGAACGTTGCTCCCGTACAAACAGGTTCTAAGTTGCCCCGTGGCCGACACCCGAATTCGGGAGCAGTCATCACAGAACGATCGGCTGTAGCCGTAGATGATTCCGATCTTGCCGGCGTATCCCGGCACCTGGTAGAGCGAAGCAATCTTCGAGTCATTCTCTCTCAGATTTCGGAGTGGAAATTCTTCCTGAATTTTTGCGAGAATTTGATCGCCGGACATCGGTTCCAGCGGTGAGATGTCATCCCCGTTGAACGGCATCGGCTCGATAAATCGCACCGCGATGTCCATATCATCGGTGAGTCTCACAAAGTCGGGAATCTCGTGATCATTGACGCCCGGCAGGATGACCATGTTGATCTTCAACCGAAAACCACGGAGGTATGCCTCATAAATTGCTCCGAGTATCTGTTCAAAATCGGTGCGTCGGGTAATCTTTGCGAACGTCTCCGGAGAGAGGCTGTCCAGGCTCACATTTATATTGGTGACATCGATTTCCTGAAGATTTTCGATGTAGTGGCGGAGTAGTGTGCCGTTGGTGGTGATGCCGATGTCCGGCCGGTTGTCAAATCCCTGCAATTGCTCCAAAAAGCCGGTGAGTCCCTGCCGGGCAAATGGCTCGCCGCCGGTGATGCGGATTTTCCGTACCCCGGAATCTACGAAGATCCGGCAGAGCCGTTCCATCTCGTTCCACGTAAGCACCTCGGATCGGTGCGCAAACTCCATCCCCTGGGCTGGCATGCAGTATTGGCACCGGAGATTGCACCGATCGGTGACCGCCAGACGGAGGTAATCCATCCGGCGGCCGAAGTTGTCTTTAAGCCGTGACGGCATCCAGGTCCTTTACAGTATTGATGTTACAGAAGGACATAGCGTTTCCGAAATTCACCGTCCGTACAGTAAGCGTATTAACCCACTTTTTCACGCTCAGATTCCCATGAATTGCCTCCCGGAGTGAATCAATGATATTCTTGTGGTAAAATCCCGCGAGGGGCTGCACACCTTTATCGGTTAACGGTAGCAGAGCCTGTGCACCATCATCGATTGAATCAAATTTGTCGACGATAATGTCGAAGACTCCGGACTGAATAAACGGTAAGTCACACGCATGGAAATAATTCCAGTCTGTGTTAGAGTTCACCATTCCGGACAGAACGCCCACCAGCGGATTCTGCTGGTCAACGATATCCGCTACGACCGGATAACCTAGCCATTCGTAGTCACCTGCATCTTTGGCGACGATGGACACGGAAGGGAATTTACGGGTGAGTAATTCAAGTGAATACCGGATTAAGGATTGCCCATCATACTGATACAGGGCCTTATCGGTGCCGAAGCGCCGGCTATAGCCACCAGCTAACACATATGCGGAAACTGAGGTAAGCATAGTTGTTCTCTTTCCAAACACGGGAGCTGATTCATCTGTTTCCGAACAAACCGTATCGCCATCGACCATTTCCCGCCGTTGCGGGAGGCAGGCCAGCAGGCTGAGAGAACCTAAAGGAGATATCAGAAGATTCTGTGTCCGGCTCCTCGTGTTACTTTTCTTAAAATTAACAAGATTGAATTCGTCATGTTTTCATTTCCCGGAAAAGGAGATTCTATCAATCGCTGTCATCACCAGTTCAAAATCCCTTCAAACCGCTGCTATTTCAATCTTTGAAAGGATTGGATAGATTTGCGGCATCATCGGGTTCCTGTTCCCGGCCTTTCAGGTGTTTATTTATAATACATTTATCATGCCAAGATATTGCCAGGCATAAAAAAGCAGAACAACTGATTAAGCGCAGAAAAGACCCTGTACGGGCTCCTCATTAGAAAAGGAGCACAGAGAAGAGATATCTCTCGCAAAGCCGCGAAGAACAACACTTAAAGAAAAAAACACCGAAATCACTGAAAAAGCACTAAAAAGTGAACAAAGTCCGTTCAAGCGGGGACAGCCAATACTACGGACACGGAACTCCGGACGCCAGCCGTATGACCGTTTTCAACTATAACACGGTTTTACTCCAACACCTAAATACCTGACTATTCTCGTCACTGCAGTCGTCCAGCAGCCGCTTCATCCAGCCACCAGGTGATTTCCCCCTTCTCCGGTTTAACAAAACTGGCGGGATATTCATGTGAAGGTGTCGTTTCGTCCAGTACCATTTTAATGGCATTTGCCTTGTTTCCACCAGCGACAAGGAAGTAGATTCTTTTCGCGGCGTTGATAACCGGTAGCGTCATTGTCAAGCGAGTCGGAGGCGGCTTCGGCGAGTCGTTAACTACTCCAACCAATTGTTCCTTTTCCTCCAAAAGCGCATGGTTCGGGAATAGAGATGCAAAATGTCCATCGCCACCCATACCGAGCAACACCAGATCAAATCGAGGAATGGTATTCGAATACTCCGGGAATATCTGCCGGAGTTCATCAGAATAGTTTTCTGCCGCTATCTCGGGTCGATCGTATCCCGTCGGCATAGGATGAACATTCGTATCAGGGATTCCTATATGATTCAGCAATGCCACATTCGCCATCCGATAATTACTATCGGAATGATCATGTGGGACATATCGTTCATCCCCCCAATAAAGATGAATATGTCTCCAATTGATTTTATCGGAATATTCGCTCCCCAGCAGCCGGTACAGCGGCTTCGGGGTTGAGCCTCCGGTCAAGACGAGGTGGAAATCAGCGCCGAACTTAGTTTTTTCCTGCATCTGTCCGGCGATATCCCGCGCCAAGGCCTGATTCATTGCCTCCCGATTTCGAAATACTTTCACCTCTTTGCTCATAATGAAAACCACCGTTCATCATACGTTCTGGGCAGTTTAATGGCTTGCTTCGGGCCCCAGGTGCCGGCGGGATAGTCATACACAGGCAGGTCGGCTTCAAGAATCGGCGTATAGAGCTTCCAGGAGGCTTCGACTTCATCGGAATGGACGAAGAGGGTCTGGTCTCCCTGTATGATGTCCAGTAACAACGTCTGATAGGCATCCGGGAGCGGCTCGAACACATCGCCATATCGGAAGCCGAGATCGTGCGTCTGGATGTTCAGCGGCTCGCCGGGCGATTTCACCTCGAACTGGAGGTCTACGCCTTCGTTGGGCTGTAAGGTCAGAATCAGCGAGTTAGAGCTGACGGTACAGCGGTCGTACGGATTAAAGACCGACACCGGCGGTCGGTGAAACCGCACCACGATCTGCGTGGAGCGTTCCGGCAACCGCTTGCCGCTGCGGATATAAAACGGAACACCCTGCCAGCGCCAGTTGGAAATCTCCAGGCGCATGGCGACGAACGTCTCGGTTGTAGAATCATACGGGACGTTCTCTTCATCCAGGTAACCAGGAACCCATTCACCATGGACTTCTCCCTCTGTGTACTGGCCCAGGACGATATTATCTGTATCTATCTTCCGCAATGATTGCAACACCTTTACCTTTTCTGCCCGGATGGATTCCGCAGTAAAGGAGACCGGGATTTCCATACCGACCAAAGTCAACAGCTGGGTTAAATGATTTTGTACCATATCCCTGAGCGCGCCGGATTCATCGTAATATCCACCACGGCGCCCCACACCCAGATCCTCCGCTACGGTAATCTGTACACTGTCGATGTGTTCCCGATTCCACAGCGACTCGAAGATGGCATTGGCAAACCGAAATACCAACAAATTTTGCACGGTTTCTTTACCGAGATAGTGGTCGATCCGATAAATCTGGGATTCATCGAAGTGTTTATGAATTATCTCATTCAATGCGTGTGCGGAATTCAGATCTCTGCCAAATGGTTTTTCAATAACGATTCTGGTCCAGCCGCCGCTGTGATTGAGACCGACATGCCCTAGTCCCCTGATGGTCGGCTCGAATGCCACCGGTGGCAGCGCCAGGTAAAATACCCTGTTTCCGGGAAGACTGTGCTCCGATTCCAGGGTCTCAATTCTCTTGGCCAGTCGCCGGTAATCCTTGTCTTCCCCGTTGGCAATCGACTGAAAATGCAGGCAGTCGCTGCACCATGTTCTGGTCGTTTCCTCGGTAAAATCGCCGGTGCTTTTCAATGCCTCCATCGCCCATTTCCTGTACTCAGCCTCTTCCATCTCGCTCCTGGAAACGCCCAGAATGATACACTGGTCTTTGGAGACCAGTTCGTTTTCCACCAGATGATAAATTGCCGGGAGCAATTTCCGTTTCATCAGATCACCAGTACCTCCAAACACTATGAACAGGTGTCGTTCCTCCGGAATTGTCGTCATTTACTCTTTCCTTCCTGTCACTCGCAATACGTTTCTTTGGATCACATTACAACTTGAAAAAAGTACGATTCTGAACTCAGATTTCAAAACCAACAGGATTAAATAAAACTGCCGGAGTCAGGTTGGCACACCCGACTCCGGCAGTTTGAACATCACGGTATTAAATGGTACTCAATGCATCGTTCCGATAATCACGAGTTTTCAACTTCCACCCTGGGATAATTCTCCTCGGTGATGTCGATTTCTTCTTCAACGGACCAGCCAGTTTTCAACCCAAGGACGAACCAGCCAAGAGCCAGAACACCTGCAGCAAATATCGTATCACCAATTACCCGCAGCCAGCGGATAAACTGCAGCGTATCATTCTGCAGAAACTCAGCAGACCGAGCGAACCAGAGTCCGTACTTGACGCTTACCCAGGTTTGAGCAAGTCCCACCGGCAATACGCTTAAAAGCACCATAAGCGCTAACCCGATATTAATAGCCCAGAAGGCAAATTTGATGGTGCCCTGTTTCCATACCTTTTGTGTTGCCAATCCTTTTAAGACAAACAGCATCAGGCCAATACCGAGCATTCCGTACACACCGAACAACGCAGTATGCCCGTGAACCGGTGTCGTATTCAATCCCTGCATATAGTACAGGGCGATCGGCGGATTAATCAGGAAGCCGAAAATCCCAGCCCCGACAAAATTCCAGAATGCCACAGCGATAAAACTGTAAATCGGCCACTTGTAGGCCTGAATCCATTTTTTGGCCCGGCTGATTTCCAGGTGCTGATACGCCTCAAAGCCTATCAATACAAGCGGCACCACTTCCAGGGCGCTAAAACTGGCGCCCAGCGCCATGACCGCAGTTGGTGTTCCTGTAAAATACAGGTGATGGAACGTTCCGATGATTCCGCCGAACAAGAAGATTACGGTTGAGAAAAGCACCGTCGCTGTCGCAATTTTTGTTCGTAGTAAACCCATCCGCACAAACAGGAAGGCGATAACAACCGTGGCAAAGACTTCGAAGAAGCCTTCCACCCAGAGGTGCACAACCCACCAGCGCCAGTATTCGGCAACGGCCAAGTTGGTTTGGCGTCCCCACATGAGCCCTGCGCCATAAAACAGGGCGATAGCCGCTGAGGATATCAGAAACATGCCCAGCAGATGCCGATTCGCTGTTGGCTCTTTCGTCGCTGGCCAAATTGCCCGTCCCATCAGGAAAAGCCAAATGAATAAGCCGGCGAACAGGAAGATTTGCCAGAAGCGTCCAAGATCCACGTATTCATATCCCTGGTGACCGAACCAAAAGTTGGTTTCCAGTCCAAGTTTCTGCATGACCCCCATCCACTGCCCGGCAAGAGAGCCGACAACAATAACCAGTAATGAGCCAAAGAGAATATTGACACCCAATTTCTGGTACTTCGGTTCATATCCTGAGACTGCCGGAGCTATGAAGAGACCGGTGGCAAGCCAGGAGGTAGCAATCCAGAATATCGCCAGCTGGATGTGCCAGGTCCGGCTGACGGAGTAAGGCAGCCACTCGTCCAGCGGGAGTCCATAAAATCCGGAACCTTCCACACCGTAATGCGCCGTAATTGCACCCATCAATACCTGGACAACTATTAGGGCTGTGACAATCCAAAAGTATTTGAGCGTAGCTTTCATCGAAGGGGTAGGTTTGAGCCCCAGCAACGGATCCTGATCCGGCAATTCCTCATGATCAATCTCTTCTTCCCGCTGCGAAACGTAATAAAACGTAAGAAGACCGATCCCTGCCAACAGGATGATCACACTGAAACCGGTCCACAGGATCAAAGAACTCGTCGGCTTATTGCCAATAAGGTCTTCCGGAGGCCAGTTATTGGTGTAAGTAATATCTTTGCCGGGACGGTTTGTTGAGGTCGCCCAGGACGCCCAGAAGAAAAAAGCATTCAACGGTTTCAGGCGCTTGCTGTCTTTGATAGTATTTTTCGGAATCGCATACGCTTCCCGGAGGTTGCTCATTTCCGGGTCATCCGTAAACAAGCCGGAATAGTGCGTGCTGATTTCTTGGAATGCCTGTGCCCTCAACGGAGAAATAACGATTTCACCAGTTTCGGGGTTGTAGGTATTCGTCCGCAGTTCCTTCTGAAGCCGCACTTTCAATGCTGCTTTGGATTCGTCATCCAATTCCTCGAAGGCCTTTCCGTAATTTTGTTCAGCCCAGTGATTGAGGATATAAACCGATTCCCTGTGCAGCCAGTCGGCCGACCAGTCAGGGGCGATATAGGAGCCGTGCCCCCAGACTGTACCCACTTCATGTCCTCCAATGGATTGCCAAACGTTCTGGCCGTCTTTTATTTCCTGTCCTGTCATCACAACTTCACCACCCGTCGTGACAACGCGCTCAGGAACCGGTGGTGCCTTCCGGTAGATTTCCGTACCGTAGTATCCCAGGACGATAAAGGACCCCACCATTACGGCAATAAACGCCAGCCACAGTTTTTTATATTCCATTGAGCTTTCTCCCGTGTATTTATCCATCGTTATATTTTACAGTACTTTAAGCGATTCAATGTTATTCCAATTATTCGACAATTTCAACAATGCCCGATTTTAAAAAGTCCCCGGAAATTCTCTTTGATCTTATTATCAGATTATTTTATCTGAATATATTTTTATGCGGTTATTAAATCAAGATGTTTTTATCTGATTAAAGGAGTCTTTCCTCAGGCACACGGAAATTGGTTTTGATTCTTGTTTCATCCCTTGATGAAATCCTGTAAAATTGATTTTAAAAAAAAGGATTAAACGATGACTGATTGGCAGAAATTTACCTTTGAAGCCTCGCCCAAAATCCAGGTTGGTATCAGCAGCTGTTTACTTGGAGAAGAAGTACGTTTTAATGGTGGCCATTCTCACGATTCCTTCATCACGTCGATGCTTGGGGCCTATTTTTCATGGTTTCCTATCTGTCCGGAAGTTGATATCGGTATGGGAACCCCCAGGGAAGTCATTCGTCTGGAAAAAAGGGATGATTCGATACGGCTCAAAGCCCCGAAATCCGGTACGGACTATACCGAACAAATGCAATCATATGCTGAGGAGCGGACCCGGGAATTGTCTAAAGCACCGCTCCATGGATATATTCTGAAGAAAGATTCTCCATCCTGTGGAATGGAGCGTGTTCGGGTATATGACAAAAACGATGTTCCCAGTAAAACAGGCCGCGGGGTATATGCCCGGGTGTTGATGGAAAAATTTCCGCTGCTACCTGTGGAGGAGGAAGGCCGGCTGCGCGACTCGCACTTGCGTGAAAATTTCATCGAACGTGTTTTTGCTTATTACCGACTTCAAAATTTTATGGAACAAAGTCCAACTGTCGGCGATTTGGTCGAATTCCATACCCGGCATAAGCTGACATTTCTCTCACATCACCAGGAACGCTACCGTGTACTGGGGCGACTGGTCGGAAATGCCTCCGCACAGGATTTTTCAGAAGTCCTGCAAAAATATGCCGAACAATTTATGGATATACTTTCTATCAGAGCTTCAGTTAAAAATCATACAAACGTTCTCTATCATGCTATCGGATATTTTCGCGAATTCATAGACTCACCCGATCGACAGGAGCTGGCCGATAAAATTAACGAATACCGCACCGGGCTAGTCCCGCTGATCGTTCCGATGACACTTATTAAACATCATCTTCGAAAGCATCCGGTCGACTGGCTCGAAAAACAGGTGTACTTCCATCCGTATCCACCGGAACTCAAACTCCGAAACAGTATTTAGCTAAGTCTTATGCCAGATCAAACATTATTGTGGGTTGGATTTAATTTTTTCGTTGTGATTATGCTTGCGATCGATCTGGGTGTTTTCAATCGGGAAGCCCATAAAATTACCATACGTGAATCGCTTATCTGGACGGCCGTCTGGATTGGACTCGCTCTTCTGTTTAACGTCGGAATCTGGTACTATGAAGGGACCGACCTCGCCCTGAAGTTCCTTTCCGGATACCTGATTGAAAAATCCCTCAGCATGGATAACCTGTTCGTCTTTCTGGTGATATTCACTTATTTCCGTGTGGATAAGAAATACCAGCACAAGGTGCTCTTTTGGGGCATTATCGGCGCACTGGTTTTCCGGGCGTTGTTTATTTTTGCCGGTGTGGCACTTATTAACAGATTTCACTGGGTAATTTATATCCTCGGGCTCTTTCTCCTGTACACGGGATTCAAAATGGCATTCCAGTCGGGGCGCGATGTGGATGTTGAGAAAAATCCTATGCTGAATCTTGTGCAGAAAATTTTTCCTGTGACCAACCGATATCGCGGCGACCACTTTTTTGTACGTGAAGGCGGGAAGCTGTTCGCCACTCCCCTGTTTATTGTGCTTGTGGTCATTGAGACCACCGATGTCATGTTCGCCGTGGATTCCATCCCCGCTATCCTGGCCATCAGCCGGGATCCTTTTATTGTGTATAGTTCAAATGTATTTGCCATTCTGGGTTTACGGGCACTTTTCTTCGCACTTTCCGGTATAATGCAGCTATTTGAATATCTTCACTACGGGTTGGCGGCAATTCTCATTTTCGTTGGTATTAAAATGCTCATCTCCGACTGGATTCATCTGCCGGTCTGGATTGCGTTAAGTGTCATCGCGCTGATTCTCATAGTTACGATTGTACTTTCCGTTCTGCACGGCAAAAAAATGGCCTCTGCTGAGCGACCAATAGAATAGTTTCGGGCACAGGAGACCATCCTCCCGATTTATTTCTTTGGCATCTCTTTCCTCCACGACTAAATTAGATTATTCAATTAATTATCCATAGCCGATACGCGGTGTAATACGATTATAAAATGATCCATCATATAATATTATTCAATGCACCCACTCTATGAATAAAGGAGTACACACATGGGCTACGAACTGAATTATCTCCCGACATTGCCTGCATTGTTTCAGGACGCCGTTTCCCGCCATGGTGACATGCCATTATACGCGAAGAAATCAAGTGACGGATACGAGTATCTTTCCTACAATGAAGTCCGCGATGAAGTTGAATTGATCGGAATGGGTTTGGCCTCCATGGGATATGGTGCCAGCGATAAGGTTGCCATTCTGTCCGAGAACAAGCCGGAATGGATCATGACCGATTACGCCTGTGCCTATTTCGGGATAATCAGCGTGCCCGTCTATCCTACACTGCTCCCCGAACAAATTTCCTACATCCTGAATGATTCCTGTGCCACACTGCTGTTTGTGTCGAATGAGACTCAATTAAAAAAAGTGCGGTCAATTCAAGAGAAACTTCCACATCTCAAGCACATCATCCTCTACGACAGAGTCGACGGGATCACCGACGACCGTATCCTGGGATTTGACGATTTACTGGAGGCGGGGAAACAATTCCGGGACTCTGTCGATTTTTCCCTCGAAGATGAAGGAGCACAGCGCGACAAAGATGATCTCTGGACGATTATTTATACCTCGGGAACGACGGGCAAACCCAAGGGCGTGATGTTAACGCAATTCAATGCTGCGTCCAACGCGCAAGCCTCCCAAGCTGCGGTGGGATTCGAGGAAAAACGGAAATGGCTGTCGTTTTTACCTTTCAGCCACAGTCTCGAACGGATTACTGCACATTTTTCAATCTGGATCGGTGCGACTATTCTGGTTATCGAAGGTATTGAAACGGTGTTAGAGGATCTGGAAAAGTTCAAACCCAATTATTTTGTGTCAGTCCCCCGGCTCTATGAGAAAATCCATAACAACGTCCTACAGCAAATACACAGCGGCTCAGCTGTTAAACAGAAAATATTCCAATGGGCTACCAGCGTCGGGAGTCGTGTCTCAAAAGAGTACCTGCAAAAGGGGAAACAGCCCAAAGGATGGCTGGCACTGAAATACTCTGTCGCACAGAAATTAGTCTTTTCAAAGATAACGGCGCTCTTCGGCGGGGAGGCAATCATGACCGTCTCGGGAGGTGCTCCATTGTCCAAAGAAATCGGTGAATTTTTTGCTGCTGCCGGTTTGTTAATTATCGAGGGATTTGGCCTCACGGAAATGTCCCCTGTTACGAATGTCAATCGGACAGACAATGTAAAATTCGGTACCGTCGGCGCCCCACTCCCAGACGTGGAGATGCGGGTTGCAGAGGACGGGGAAATTCTGTTTCGCGGTCCCAACCGGATGAGGGGATATTTTAGATCGCCGGAGGAAACAGCAGAGGCAATCGACGACGACGGTTGGCTCCATAGCGGTGATATCGGCCAGATTGATGAAGACGGCTACCTGCAAATCACCGATCGCAAAAAGAACCTGATTGTCACCTCCGGCGGGAAAAACGTTGCTCCGGCCCCACTGGAGTCCCAAATCACTGGTTCCAGGTATATCGACCAGGCGCTCATCATTGGTGACAAACGGAAATACCTGAGTGCCCTGATTGTTCCCAACCCCGATACACTGGAGTTCTGGGCCAAGTCCAACGGCTATGAGTACCTGGAAAAGCAAACACTATTGAATTCTGATGAAGTCCGCCAGCTGATCAACTCCGAGATAGACGAAGCCCAGGAAGATTTTGCACACTTTGAACAGATCAAACGATTTACCATTATCGAAAAACCATTCACCGTGGAAGACGGAGAGCTGACACCTACACTCAAGATCAAGCGACGTGTGGTTGAGGACAAGTACCGGGATAAGATCGAGGCGATGTATCCGGGAAATTAGTAGTATACAGCGAATCCTGCACGATGTAATCCGTGGTGATAACGGTGTCAGTTCACCCTTGCTATCCGCATACTAACACTGTAATATAACTACAGTAATCGCACTCCAAATAAAAGGTGTTGTTATGCATGCATTTTCAATTGTCAGGTACGAATTATTTTTGTCCCTCTTGATCTTTCTCCTCTTATTCCCGGGTTGCCAGACACAGGACATAACAGAGCCCCGAACCGAATCAGCCCGCTTTTCTGTTAGCATGACCACGTCTCAAATACCGGACAACGTGGCAAATATCGGGGGAGAGCTGTCCCGGAGTGGCTACGAGACGATTTCTGCATCTTTCACAATTCAGGGAGATTCGGCTGTTGCAGACTTTGGGAATATTCCCGCCGGCGTATGGCATCTTGCCGTGACGGCGTATGATAATAATAATCAGGCGGTGTATGCCGGAGAGACGAATGTTAATGTCCTTGCCGGACAAGTGAATATTGTCCATCTTACCATGGATCCCGTGACAGGGAGTCTCACTGTGGTCGTCGACTGGGGTGAGCAGCCCGATTTTTCCGGTGAGTATATTTTCACGTATCTTGCGAATCATCCGACCTACCTGTACCGCTATAATTTCGATACCGATAACCTGGAACCGGTTATTACTGATCAAAGAGCGGCGTACCCCTTTCTTATTCCACCACTGAACAAAATCGGGTTTGTTGGTCTTGGAGAGTTATACACTATTAATCCTGATGGTTCAGAACAGGCTTTACTGTTTTCGTGGCCGGTTAAAATGGAACATACAGAATATTCGATTGTGACTGAAAGAATCTATTTTTATGAGATTACCTATTCCGGCAGGAAACTGGGGAGTGTAGACCTCTCCGGCGGTAACCTGCACTATTTTGATCATCCGGAAAATACTAATAATACGGCTCCCGCTCCAAGTGCCCTGAACGACTCGATGTTATTTGCTTCGGACCGGAGCGGAGCATATAATATCTACATTATGGACCTGGGGACAAAGGAGGTTAATCAGCTCACCTTTACAAACACAAAATCGGTCTGCCCGGTCTGGGACAAAGATGAATCAGGGTGTTATTTTATAGAAGAAATTGAAGACAACTACCGTTCCATACGATACTACAGTTTTCAAATGCAAACTAGCGAACTGGTCTTTGCCTCAGACAATATCTCTGTCATACAAATCGGACTCTCGCCCGATGGGACCAAACTGGCACTGGCAGGGAGTACTCCGGATGAAACCAGAGAATTGTACATATATGACTTAACGAACTTAACGCTGACCCAGTTGACTGATTTTGGACAGAGACTTGCCATGCCTCTGTGGTTAAAATTTGATTAAAAAAGTTTTCCGGGTTTTAATTCCCCGGTGTCCTATATAATATCTTTTATGTTTTGGGGTTGCGTAAATCCGGTGTGAGAAATTAAATCCATTGCGCAATCCATTCTTTTATATCTTACCTTTTCACTTAAAAAAATTTTGTTTATACCGTCTCGTCAACTGAACGGGAAAAGTTACATTTCCAATGAAGATCACCAATAATCTCACCCAGGTTTTCCGGGCATACGATCCCCAGCTCTGGATCCTTTTTGGCGGCTGGCTCGTTAGTGCCATGGGTTTTGCCATGGTGGTCCCGTTCATCAGTATATACTTTCACCTGGAACTGGGTATACCGATGGCGGTTGTCGGGAGTTTCTTTTTTATCACTGCCATAATCAGGGCAGGCTCCCAAATCATCGCAGGAAATTTAAGCGACAGTATCGGCCGGCGTGGCTTGATGATCTTCGCCCAGGTCGTTCGCGGGCTCGTCTTTTTTGGTGTTGCGGTCACTATCTACTATCGGATGAGTTTTTTGATAACCGCACTGATTCTCGTCGTCGGGTACCTGCTTGCTTCCTTTTTTCAGCCAGTCGCAAATGCTATGATTGCGGATATCGTCCCTAGTGAAAAACGGCCGGAAGCCTATGGACTCCTTCGCATTGCTGCCAATATTGGGTGGGGCATCGGTCCGGCTGCGGGGGGATTCCTGGCGAAATCCTCTTATGCCACGTTGTTCCTGGCTGCAGGGATTCTCGCTATCCTGTCAGGGATCACTATCCTCTTATTTATCAAAGAATCGAATCTGAACCGCCGGACACTTACCCGTTCCTCATTTCATCCCCGAACTATTTTCCGGGTATTTTCCAACCGCAAATTTTTCCTGTACTGCGGGATTTCTCTAATGATGTTTCTCACCATGGCGCAGCTCATTGCCACAGTATCGGTGTACGCCAGGGAAACCATCGGTATCAGCAATGTTCAGTTAGGATTTGTTTACAGCGCAAATGCATTCACGGTGGTCGTATTTCAATTGTTAGTCTCTAAGGCTATCCGAAACCGGAATTTATTTATTGTTTTGGGTTTGGGCAGCTTTTTATACAGCGTGGGGTATAGTTTAATGGCAATTCCCAGTACACTCGTGGGGATTCTGGTTCTCGTACTTATTGTCACAACTGCCGAGATGATGGTTGGTCCGGCCGCCTCAACAATGGTGGCCCGGATGGCAACTGGCGATCAGTACGGCCATTATATGGGGGCATTTGGATTATTCAGGACACTCGGCTGGTCTATCGGTCCGTTTATTGGTGGCTTATTCCTGGATTATGCTCCCAACCCGACCGTGCTTTGGATTGGTGTTTCACTCTTTGGAGTCATCGGAGGAATCGGATATCTCTGGATGCATTTCAGATATCCGGAAAACCGGTACGATTAATCTGGCTTCTGCTCCCGGGGCTTGTCCAGCTTTTCCGGATGCCTGAGTCGCCGGGAAATTCCCCGAGCCAGCGCGCCGGCCTGGGCGCCGTCCATAATCCGGTGATCCATGGTGGCCGTTAACGGCATTATTGATCTGATCACGACTTCATCTTTCACTACCACCGGTTTTTTCTCCACTTTGCCCATGACAAGCACCGCGGGGATTTTGGCAATGGGAAACAAAGCGGCCATCCCGGTGGACAAACCGTGCGAACCAATATTGGACAGTACAATACTCCCGAACGGATCGCGTGGAGCATCCACGAACGGGAGTTTGAATCCCAAACTGTAGATCCACCATTTGATGAACCGAAAAATCCAGCGACGGAAGGGCCACGGAATCTTTGCGAGGGCGTACTTGGTTGATTCCGCGCCGGAATCCTCACCGGACCGTTTTTTCTGGACCTCTTTATACAAATACTCTGCAATGTTCGAAACAGAACGATCCTGCGTTTTCGGAATGAGCACGCCGGTCATATCTTTGCCGCGTTCCAGCGCAACCGAGACGAACACTTCCGCTTCTTCCCGCATAACTACATGTCCTCTGCGGATAAAACAGTTGATATCCGGAACGTCTTCGTACAGCGTACGGGCGATTGCCGCTGAGACAAAATGGGTGGGCGTCAATTTATTCCCCTTGCGGCGTTGCTCAAACATATACTCCATCATATCCGTCACATCCACCTCTATTTTGCCATAGATTTTGCCATCCGATGGCGGGGTATAAACGGCGGTTGATACTTTACGCCAGGGCGTCATTTTATTCTGGTTCGTCATCTGTCTTCTCGCTGGTTTTTTTGGGATAATGAAAGCATTAGTATATCGAAAGTCTGAAGACAGTGCAATGAATAACCGGATGCGGCTTCATCTTTTTGTGCCGCCTGCCAACTCCGCCGCGCGTATCCAGACATGCACCTCTGCCAACCGCGGAGGTCCGAAATCATGGAATTCGGCTTGTTCTTGGAGTGATTGATAGAGTGAGTCTGCCTTCCGGCCAATAAGGTCCGTGACCGAATTAATTCCTGCCGACGTTAATAATCTTGCCTGGTGCACTCCCATCCCTTTATGTAATACCAGAGACGTGAATCGTTGCAGGGAATCGGCGGCACTGGTCGGTATTCCGGATTCCTGTGCTATCGCCTGGCTACCATTTGCCCGGATCTCGTGAAATAGCTGCTCCGGAGTGACAACGCCTGCACGATTTAATCCGGCTATTTCACCGGCTGTGAGTTGAGTGTATTCACCAAAGACAGGTCTCCTAGACTGTAAAGTGATGTCCAATAACCCAAGATAGACAACTACACTCAATCCCATCGCTATTCCAAGCACTGGCCAATACCAGCGGGACCGTTCTTTGTTTAGTTGCTCTGAATCAGCCCTTTCCCAGGTCCGTCCACCACGAAGATATCTACTTAACAAGGTGTAAGTGGCAAACGCCCCCACTGCCAGCACGGGGAAGCCCAAAAAGCCCATCACAGGCATTTCAAAGATCTTCCACTCCTCCAGCCCGGGAACTGTGTAAATCCATTTACACCGCGCCCAGTAATTGAATCCCTCCCAGACCAGCCCGGCAATCATACCTCCTCCCAGTAACCGGTATAATCGTCCTGGTTCGCCCTGCTCCAAATCGCCTAAAAACGAGGGAGCTCCATTTCTATAATTAATGTAATCCGGAATCCCGAGGATCGATCCCCACACCATCCAGAAAGTCGCCCCGGGCCAAATTACCGGGAGTATTATACACAGTGCTCCAAAATACAGAAAAAACTGGCTTAATCCTTTGCTGACCCGCACCGGTGTTGTTTTCATCTTGGTGAAGAGACCAAATGATTTAAGCAATTCCGCATGGAAAAAACAGGCGGGGAGTACTGTGGCAAAGGAAACCCAGGCAAAAATGCCCTGTTGCCAGTCCGAGTGCAGGGCGAAAACATAATACCAGTTCTTAAGCACAAAATTGTACGCTTCGAACAGAAACCAGAAAGGTACCGACCACAGGAGCATCTCCCCTAATTCTATTTTCCGGTGGGAAAGAAAGGAATGTCCCTGATTATAATAAATAATTGCATCGATTATCAGCAGATACCCGTACCAGGCGAACACGTACCAAAAAACATTTACTGCCGGAACATCCTGACTGATAAACACAAATCCGGTTCCCAATAACACAATCCCGGGAATCCACCACCATGGAAATTTTCGAACTGCCGATATGCCTACGGATGCACTCATTATTTGGGTGTAAAATAAGGATTAAATAGCACCGAGTGAAGTCCATAAAATAGTAATGATTACTATTTATGAAAAAGAAAAGGAGTGAACTATGAAACCGAACATTGGCATTTCCGATGAAAACCGGGAAGGTGTTTCCGAATTATTGAACTCGCTATTAGCGGATGAGTACCTGCTGTACACGAAACTACGCAAGTTCCATTGGAACGTGCGGGGTCCTGAATTTAATACGTTACACCTGCTCTTCGAAGAACAGTATACGCAGATCGAAACCATTGTCGACGAAGTCGCAGAACGTGTTGGAACGCTTGGTGGTATTGCGCTGGGCACACTCGAGGAATTTAAGGAACACTCCCGTTTGAAGGAAGCTCCCGGTGAAAATCCTAAAGCAATGGACATGGTTCGCGAAGCAGTTGGCGATCAGGAGCAGCTGATTAAGCGGTTACGAAATGATGCGAATATCGCTGCGGAACGGTTCGATGATCTCGGCACCGAGAGCTTTCTCTCCGAATTGCTGGAACAGCATGAAAAGATGTCCTGGATGCTCAGATCCCATATCGAAGACTAATCCGGACAACATTATGCTCCCAATAAAAGACAGGCCGGAAGGTCTGTCTTTTATTATTTTATTGAATATCTCTTTAGATAATTGTCGGACAATAATTATTTTGTCATGATCAGAATTCACCTATCCGGGAGGAAATCCATGAGAACTGTTCTGACGTTATTGATAGCTGCCAGCATCATTTGTTGGTCCCCATTTGTCATCTCAGCACAAAATACAAGCGAACTATTACAATCACCGAATGGCTCTGTTGCCATTGGATTGACACTGCTGGATGGCTCCCCCGCTTATCGGGTAGAATTCAAAGGTACTCCAATTCTTCAGGAGTCAAAACTTGGCTTCACTTTTCAAAACATGGAGGCTCTGACTGGCGGATTTACAATCCGAAAAGTCGAGCGTGATAGCCGGGATGAAATATGGGAAACAGTATGGGGAGCCGCCAATACGGTCCGCAATCACTATAATGAAATGATTGTCCACCTCCGGGAACAGGATCCGCCTCACCGGGATCTCAGTTTAGTTTTCCGCGCTTACAATGACGGGGTTGGCTTCCGGTACATTCTCCCGGAACAGGAAAGCCTCGGAGCATTTACAATCATGTCCGAGGAGACCGAGTTTCATTTTACCGGAGATTATACTGCCTGGTGGATCCCTGCAAACTACGACAGCTACGAACGGTTGTATTCCCAAACTCCAATCTCGCAGATTGATTCGGTGAATACACCGATTACAATGAAAACGGAAGGCGGGATTTTTCTCAGCATCCACGAAGCCAACCTGACCGACTATGCCGGCATGACCCTGCAGAGGCTGCCTGAATCCACAATCCTGAAATGCGAGTTAGTCCCGGCGAAAGACGGGACCAAAGTCACTGCTAAAACGCCGCATCCCACCCCATGGCGAACAATCCAGATTGCCGAAAACGCAGGTGAGCTCATTGAGTCCAACCTGATACTCAACTTAAATGAATCGAATAAATTGACCGAAACCGATTGGATCCGTCCCGGTAATTATGTTGGTATCTGGTGGGGGATGCACATCGGGAAATACAGCTGGCATCAGGGGCCGAAGCATGGCGCAACGACCGAAAATACCAAACGCCATATCGACTTTGCCAGTAAGCACGGTATTCCGTATGTCCTCGTCGAAGGTTGGAATGTCGGCTGGGAGAATAACTGGAAGCAGCAAAACTTTTCTAAACCTTACGGAGATTATGACCTGGAGGGATTAGTCGAATATGCCCGGAAAAAAAATGTAGAAATTATTGCCCATAATGAGACCGGTGGTGACGCAGCCGATTACGATACTCAACTGGATGAAGCATACAGTTTGTATGAACGGTTAGGCATTCATTCGATTAAAACAGGTTATGCCGGTTCAATTATTCCGGAAGGCGAGCACCATCACGGGCAATGGATGGTAAACCATTACCGCCGGGTTATTAAAAAGGCGGCAGAACATCAGTTAATGATTGACGCCCATGAACCCATCAAACCAACCGGAATTCGCCGGACATACCCGAACTTCATGACCCGGGAAGGTGTCCGGGGAATGGAGTACAATGCCTGGAGCAAGGGTAATCCGCCTGAGCACACAACAATTCTTCCCTTTACCCGCATGCTGGCCGGTCCCCTTGACTATACGCCCGGAATATTTGATCTCCATTTCAATGAATACCGGCCCAAACGAAGGGTTCACAGCACCCTTGCCAATCAGCTGGCGTTATATCCGGTACTGCACAGCCCCTTACAAATGCTGGCTGATCTCCCAGAAAATTACGAGAAACATCCGGAAGCGCTGGCATTCCTCAAACAAGTGCCCAGTGATTGGGATACCACCGTGGCACTGAATTGTGAAATAGGCGATTATGTGACCCTTGCCAGGAAAAATGGGGACGATTGGTATCTCGGTAGTCTGACTGACGAGCACGCACGAACGCTATCGGTTGCTCTTGATTTCCTTGGACCACAAAAATATGTAGCACACATCTACCGGGATGGTGATGATGCCGATTGGGAGACCAATCCTTACTCTATTGCTATCGAGAAATACCTGGTAGAGCCATCAACGGTTATACAGGCAAAACTGGCTGCAGGTGGCGGAATGGCAATACGGTTTTCACCCGCGTCATCCACAGAGATCGAGCATCTTGACATGTATTCTCCGGAATAATGAGAATGTTTCCGAATACGGGAATTCGACTTTGAATCGCCATTGAGATAAATTGTTGTGATTACAGTTGTTCAGAATCCCATCAAGGAGGTGTTATGTTCAGTTTTGATATCGTTTCGGGCGGTTTGCTCCAGCTCACATTGGTTTTTCTTTACATTCTGTACGGGGTTGTGTGTGCAGTCGTTACCTCGAAAGTCATGCAATATAAAGGGTATGAAGATTATGCGGGATGGGTCATCGGATCATTATTCTTTGGAATCTTCGTATTAATTGGTGTGGCAGGTCTTCCCCTGGCCAGCGATGCAAAAATACCTGAACGAAACCAGGACAAGCTAAGTGCACGATAAATACTCGCCCGAATTGTTTTAGGTTGCTATTTTTCCAGTAATTTGGCAAGAAACACAGGTAAATTGTGAAGATGGTCCATATGGTCCGGGGCCGTATTACCGGCAAATCCCATCACAATAAATCTGCCCTTTTCAGCTATACTCAGTTGCTGCATCCCCCCGGGTCCCCACTCTAAGACAGGTTCTCTGTCTACGGCTAATTTTTGGAGTATATAATCGGTAGCTTCCGTCGTACTTACGTAAGCCCCGGGAAAAATCTCCGAATGGGTAATCAAAAAGGAGTGCGGCGAATTATCGACGGCAGATTCCCCGGCATAGTTTACAAACGCCATCACATCTGTCGAGTCAACTTTCCCGCCGTAATATAACCCGGTTCCCGGAGGATTATATCCGGTATGGATCCCGTCAAGTAATAAAACCCCGTCGATGGTTGGCCGCTCATCCTGTGCCAGAATACTACGGACAGCTCCATAGCCCGCACTGAATCCGCTCAGAATCACTTTGTCAATTTCTACCGGTTTCCCGACCTGCTCTTTCAACGTGGTTAAAATCGTATCATAGAGTGCCTGAAATGATCCCCGGGCGTTAAATTCACGCGTATATATCCCCGACCCGGCACCGAGATTAATGCAAATTCCTGCAATTGGAATACGCTGCTGAACTACCGCGGCATCAACGACATAACCGGCGCCATGAAAATGGAACAGCAAACTTACCTTATCTGTTTTGGACTGTTGCAGCTCCGGCAAAAATATTGTAACCGGTTCGGACAACACACCGGACAGGATGATCGATTTCTCAGAATAGGTTGTATCAGGGATACGGGCATGCTGGCGTACCTTTTCCCGCATGGGCGAAGGATTTTGTGTCTGCTGCGCTACAACAGGTAACCACCCGTTCAAACCAACAGATACTATAATAAAGATTGGTATCCACCACAATTTTTGATATCCGTTTAGCATCTTATATCCCACACCGCTTCATAATTTTATGAAAATTCGTTCTGTTAATGCCGGCAAACTCCGCAGCTTTTGTCACATTGCCGTCGAACTTATCCAGCAGATATTTAATAAACCGGCTTTCCACTTCCCTGCTGGCTGACTCTGCAGCAGACTTCCTTCGCTCATCCATCTCTGCCCAGGTTTTCGGTACCGCGTCTTTTTTCCCTCGCCCCCTCTCCCCTGTCATAACAATCTCAGGCAGAGCATCGAGCCCAATCACCGGGTCTTCCGACAGGATGACGGCCCGGGTGATATAGTTCCGGAGTTCCCGCACATTTCCCGGCCAATCGTAATCCTGGAGTTGCTGCACAGCTTCATCGGTCAGGCGTTTCAACGGTTTTTTCATCTCAAGACAGGACTTCCGGAGGAAATGATCCAGCAATTCGGGAATATCCGCTTTTCTCTTTCGGAGCGGCGGAACATCCAACGGCAGGACATCCAGCCGGTAGAACAGGTCTTCGCGGAATTCCCCCTTCTCGACGCAGGATTTCAGATCCTTATTTGTTGCACAAATGATCTTCGCATCGGTTTCAATAGTAGTAGTACTCCCGAGTCGTTCGAACTCTTTTTCCTGGAGGACCCGGAGGAGTTTTGCCTGCGAGTCCAGGGAGAGTTCGCTTACTTCATCAAAAAATATGATCCCGGTGGAGGCGATCTCGAACTTTCCCCTTTTTCTCGAGTCGGCCCCTGTAAACGCGCCCTTTTCATGGCCAAACAGTTCACTCTCAAGCAATTGTTCCGGTAGGGCAGCACAGTTAATCGCCACAAAAGGTTGATCTTTCCTGGCACTCTGCAAATGGATCTGACGCGCCACCAACTCCTTCCCGACTCCGCTCTCACCCGTGATTAGTACGGTATTCAACGTGTCCGAATATAAGGATATTTTTGCGCGAACCATTTGCATCGCGTCCGAACTGCCGATCAATTTATAGTAGTCGGATTGAATTTCTTCCTGCAACGTCTGTGCCTGGTCACGCAATAGTTGCTGTTCCAGTGACTTCCGTACCAGTATCCGGAGTTCTTCCATGTCTGGTGTCTTTGAGATATAATCAAAAGCCCCTCTCTGCATTGCTTCGACTGCCGTATCGACCGAACTGTGATCGGTGATCATAATCACTGGAGTATCAGGGGTGATCTGCTTAATATCCTGTAAAACATCGATCCCGCTGATATCGTCGCCGAGCATTAAATCCAGCAGCACCACATCCGGTTCATCAGATTGCAGGTACTGTAATCCCTTCTCCGGATGGTGCGCAACAGTACACACGAAATCTCCCTCCAACAGCAGTGTAAAATCCTCTGTGAACCGTTCATCGTCGTCAATAATTAGTAATCGTGTTTTCATGGTTGTACACCTTCGTTTAACTCAATCAGGATAGTTGTTCCTTCTCCGGGTTCGGTGGATTTAATCTGGATTCGCCCCCCGTATTCCTCCAGGGTTTCTCTGGCATGAGCCAGCCCCAGTCCTGTGCCATCGAATTGTGAAAACCCTTTCTCAAATATTTGATCACGCCAGCCTTCCGGAATACCAATCCCGTTATCAGTTACTTCAATCAGGACTTTAGGCGCCTTATACTTAATCCGGATCTCAATCCGCTTGCCTTCCTGGTTCCTCAGTGCTTTTATCCCGTTATTTACACAGTTATCAATGATATCCGCCAATTCATAATCCGGAATCAGTGCCCATAGCGACGTATGTTCTTCTTTATACCGACTCAAGACGACATCTTCAGCCATCAGCCGTGGTTTGAGTGCTTCAGTTACATTCCGCACACCCCCTACCACATCAGATGAATATTTACTAAACACCTGATGTTTGAGTTCTTTGATCTGTGCTTTCAGTAGTCCCGTCATTTCACTCAGATCCCTGTAAACGCGGAACGGGGTCTCTGGTGAAAGTATTCGGTCTAACTGTTTCTCAAGATTTGAGATGTTTTCACCAAATGCATCCGTAAACACCGAATCATTGCCGGTTCTTTCTGCGTACCGCAGAATCTTCTGCAAATTTCCAAGGATTGATTTCCGGAAGGTCTCACCGCGAACCGTAATTTGTTGAAATATCTTCGGATTTGTCGCCTGGTTCCGTACCACATTCCGGGTAAGAAAATGCAGACTGTTTAATGTGCTCATCGCCCATTCACCGTGACTGAACTGCTGGAGCAGTGCACGCAATCGATCTTCTGCTTCTTCCTGTGAAATTTTTTGACTGTGTCTTCTTATTTGTGCTGAAAATCCCATAGGTAAGAGGTATCCACCATATACAACCGCCAGAGGTACTCCAAAACTTACTATCCATGCGTGATCTCGTAGCAACACCACCATACTCCAGAACAATGTAAAATTGACAATTACCAGTACCAGCGCAAGCTGGTCACTCCAATGAAAACGTTGCATCCCAAAATTCGTCCCGGCATATGTCCCCAGGACCGCAAGGATCAGGATCATGGTATACCAATAAAATTTCGGATTACGCAGTACCTGTACCACCTGACCTGGTAATAAAAATATTGTATTAATTGCTGGATTGTGCTCCCTGACTGTAATTCGATTTCCCGGTTCAATTCCACGTAATATTCGAACGGTTCCACTTGGAAACCGCACCTTAACATCCAATTCGGGAGTGATGCCTGTTCCGAAATGGATAACTGGTGAGTTATAAAAGTTGTTTACAAAATTTTCCGCCCCCGACTGGCGATATCCCCGCAGAAACGCCTGATCTCCGAGGTGCCCAGCTTTATATAGCCAGACTTTTGTTCCTTTTCCAGAGAGCGGTGGCTGGCTTGGCTTCAGTATCAAGTGAAGGTAATTCTCGGTATTGAGTTGGTTCACCCAAAGTTTATTGGCTCCCAATCCCACGCCGTAAATATCCAAATCTCCGTCGTTGTCGATATCTCCTATAACAGTACCATTTAACCTTCTGCCCGAGATATTAAATTGCTGTGCCGCTGTTTCAAATTTTTGCCCGGATTTATTTAGCAGAATTCGCATAACCGATTTATCCGATACTACCAAATCCGGAAAACCGTCGTTGTCAAAATCGCCTGCACTTATTCGAAAGTTCGCCTGCTGTTTTCCGATGTCCGGATCAATAATTTCCTGTGGCGTAAATACCCCGTCTTCAATTTTATTCTCAAGGGCGCGAATCCCGTACTCATAGGATTGTTCAAAAATATCCAGATCCCCGTCCAGGTCGTAATCCACGGCTATGACACCGGAGGAATTTGTCCGGCTGCTGTCCGTCATGCCACGGAAGTCGTATTCCCGCCATTGCCCTCCTCTCTCGGACAGCAGAATTCTGTTACTCCGCCAGTAATTGGAGATAAATACATCAATGAGATCGTCGTTATCCAGATCAGCAAATGTCGCATCCCTGTTCCACCCGGTAATCCGGGGGAATTCGGTCGAATCAGCAACGGTAACATTCCCCCAACGTTTGTTCTTCAGGTATACGCTCGTGCCTAATTCTTTTCCCTGGCTGTAATAAAACAGGTTGAATAGCCCTGGTAATCCGCGCTCGTCAAAACGCACCCATTCGAGATCCATATTCCGGTCCATGGTTAAATTCGGGATTTGGAAATCTGAGAATTGTTTAAACGTGGCATTGCCGCGACCTTCAAAAAAACGGAAAACCGTACTTTCAGAATACTCTAGCGAGAAAACGACATCAAGAGTCCCGTCGTAATTAAAATCTTCGAATGCATACTCCTGGGATCGGGGTATGTCATACAATCCGGTACGACCGGAAATTTCAGTAAACAGTCTGTCCGGAGAATTCAGAAACACACGATTGAATTGATTTTCCCCCGTATTGAACACGAACAGATCAAGATAGGAATCGGTGTTGAAGTCAATAAATGCGGCGCCATAGGAATTATCGAGTAAATTCCCTTCGACATAGACTTCCGGAGCTTGCTCAATAAAGGTAAGAGCAGGCTCAGAGTCCTGCAGATAAATTCCGCCGCTCCTGGTGGTCAGGATTTTACTCCCGCTTTCAAGAATCTGTGCACTCACTAACGGACGTTTCGTTGGTAACGGCTCTGAACGCCATCCCTCTGCAGTAAACCAATAGAGTTTGTTATTATACTTTTGAATTATACCGGGTAGATTCGATCTACTGTAACTATTCACCGTTTTACTACCCTGGACCGTATCATCCAACAGAGTGAAAACTTGCCCATCCAGATGATATAAACGTCCATCATCAGCCAGACAGATTAATCGTCCTGGCTGGATTTCCAGAATTTGCTGGATGTCATAATGGAGGTCGGTGGGGACAGGTACCTGGCGAAACTGTTCTCCGTCATACCGGTAAATCCCCTCATTTCGCACCCCGAGCCAGAGCGTGGAATCTGCCGCCATCTCCAGGGCTGTGATATGATTAGTAAAGGGGGTACGGATTTCCTCCCAAGAATCCTGTGCAAACCGGTAAAATGCCCCCCAATCACCATACGCATATACCTCGCCGGATTCCGCTTCCATCAAATTGCGCACCGGGACATTCACCGTCAGATCAAGTTTTTCCCAATGACTGGTATCCAATAGATAAAAGTGCGAATGGTACAATGAGTCAATGACTATGCCGAAAATTTCATCAGTGGCAGTGACAGAATATCGATAGGTAGTCCCTGCTTCCATCGGAGGTGAAAAATATTTCCAGCCAGCCGGTGAATAATGGTACAATCCCCCTTCACTGTTATGTATCCAGAAATCTGTGCCCGAATCGGTCGAACTCAGTAAATAATCAACGTTCTGTTGTGGTGGAGAAATAGTGCGCCATGACCCCCATAGCGGAGCGGTAAAAAGTAATAACCCGAGAATGCTCAGAATAAAGTTTTGTCGTTTTTGATGCACGATTCAATATACCATGAGCTCGAAGGCAGAAAAAACAATTTGTTGCGTTTCCGGGCAACAGTGTGACGATCCAAAGCAACAATTTGACGCAAATCACAAAACATTTACTTCGTCTTATATTATTGTTTTTTATTGACTTAAAAATTTCTCAGGATCATGGCACTGAATTTGTCTTAGTCTGCGGAAAGCATCACTAAAGGAAAGGAAAAGGCTGTATGGGAATATTCAAGTTCACTTTTACTGAGAAAGCCGATTCGATATTTATGCCAAGTAATTTCAACCATTTAAATTGAACAGGATTTCCCATGGAGAAACACCGGTACCGTATCTGCCCGAATTGCCAGTATTTCTGCAATGTGACAGAATCAGATCATTATTGCTCACTGTGCGGTTCCGAACTCATCGACGCATGTCCTTCATGTGGTAAGCCCATTGAGAATCCGTATGCAAAATACTGCAAACACTGTGGTGCTCCCTTCCCAAACCGACAACAGGAGGAGGATTCAAATCTGCACCCCTTTTAATATGGAAACTTATTTAACAAAAATAATAAGCGAGGTTACAATGAAACGGAATATCTGGATGTCATGCATGCTGCTGGTTGGTCTGTTACTGTTCACCGTCAGCCAGACCCCGGCCCAGGTTGTTTTCAGTGAAGATTTCGAAAACGGCGGCACCATCCCCGACGGATGGACACAGGAATATGTCAACGGGAGCGTTGACTGGACGTTTGGGACCGGTGGCGAATCTAATGGCGAGCCGTCGAGTGCTTACGAGGGCAGCTACAATGCCCGGTTTTACGACGGGTCCTATCAAAATTATACCACCCGACTTATAACTCCTGCAATTAACCTAGGTATCTATACAGGAGCGACGTTAACCTTCCAGCTCTATATGGCTGACTGGGCTGGTGACCAGGATACACTCAAACTTTATTATAAAACGAGTTCCGGCGGGTCCTGGACTCTGCTGGATTCCTGGAATACGTCCATCACTTCCTGGACGAAGCAAACCATTCAGCTACCGAACTTATCTTCGGACTACTACCTGGCGTTCGAAGGTATCGCCAGTTACGGCTATGGCGTAAATATCGATAGCATTACCGTCACCGGCAGCGGTGCCAGCGGTGTGAGTGCGGCATTTTCCGCCGATGTCACCAGCGGGACCTATCCGCTTACGGTCACTTTTACGGACGAATCCTTGGGGAGCCCGACCTCCTGGGCTTGGGATTTCGGCGACGGTAATACTAGCACAGAACAGAATCCTTCGCACACATATGAATCGGAGGGCACTTACACGGTATCACTCACCGTGTCCGATGGCACCGACAGCAGTACCGAGACGAAGACAGACTATATTACCGTATCGGCGCCGCCCCCGCTGGCGGCGGACTTCACCGCTGATGTCACCTCCGGGACCGCACCTCTGACAGTCAATTTTACCGACCTCTCAACCAGCGCCACCACCTGGGAATGGGACTTCGATAATGACGGTGTCCTGGATGCCACTGCCGAGCAAAACCCGTCCTATACTTATAGCGATACCGGCACGTATACTGTATCCCTTACTGTCACCGACGGTGAGGGGACGATAGAGACGGAGACTAAAACCGACTATATTACGGTCAAAGAATACATTCCACCTATCAGCGGAGATTGGGTTGTTCAAAACCCGCGTCCGCAGTCAGATGCCATTAATGCCAGCCAATTTGTCACGGCGGATACCGGGTACGCGGTTGGTGCTGATGGTCTGCTAATGAAAACCACAGATGCCGGATTGAGCTGGACCGTAATTGAAACCGGAGAATCTTTGGATCTGAAGGGTCTGTTCTTTTTAGATGCAGACACCGGTTTTATGGTTGGAAACATGGGTGTAGTATTGTCTACCACTGACGGAGGTCAGACGTTTACCGAACACTCATTCACTAGCCGTACCCTGGAGGATGTCTATTTTCTTGGATCAAATACTGGATTTGTTGTTGGAATTTACGGCACCTTTTATCAAACCACCGACGGAGGGAGTAGCTGGACTTCTGTTACCCATCCGGCTGGCTCTAACAATCTAAATGATATCCATTTTGTGGATAGTGCCACCGGCTTTATCGCCGGCGGTGACGGTTCCAGTTCAGCTACGATGCTCAAAACGACAGATAGCGGAGCCACCTGGAGTTCCATCAGCATGCCATTCGCCTATGAGATGTATACCCTCTATTTTCTTGACTCCTCTACTGGATTTACTGGCGGACTTTATGGGTATATGGCGCGGACTACGGACGGTGGATCTACCTGGCAGCAAATCGGGACAACAGTGAATGACGAGGTGTACGGTATTTACTTTAGCGATGCGAACAACGGTGTGCTTGCCTGCTCGCACGGGAATTATATCTCAAGCGACGCCGGCTCCAACTGGACTGAAACATTCTATAATGATGAATACTATCCACGCGCCCTGAGTTTTCCAGGTGGATCATCCACAGGATATACCTTTGGTGCCGGAGGACATATACTCAAAACTTCAGATGACGGGAATACCTGGAGTACGCCCTTCGCTGCTACGCTCCGGGGTCTGATGGCAATCGATTTTGTGAATGAATACCAGGGTATGGCGGTCGGAAATACCGGCACTGCAATTTACACAAGTGATGCCGGTCTCAGCTGGACAGCCCTCACTACCGACGAAACGTATTACGATCTCGAAGATGTCGCCTATGTGGATCCATCGACAGCCTATGCGGTCAGTTCCAACGGCACGGTTTACAAAACCGAGGATACCGGCGCGTCCTGGACACCGCTTACGACGGCGGTCACAGATAACCTGTATGGTATATATGCCCTGTCCCCTTCTGAAATCATCGCCACCGGATACTGGGGTGTGGTCACGAAAACCACCGATGGCGGATCTTCCTGGACCGATATAAGTACCACTTATGAAAAATATCTCCACGACGCCTATTTCTTTGACAGCAATACCGGGATAGTGGTTGGCGGATACTCGGGGACTGGCAAGATATATAAAACGACGGACGGCGGAGCCACCTGGACCGAAATCACCGCCCCGAAACAGGAACGCTTGCGGAGCATCCTGTTCCTGAACAGCAGCACCGGATTTATCGTCGGCGACGACGGTGCCATCATGAAAACCACCGACGGCGGCAATACCTGGGTGGATAAATCCGTCTCGGAATATTGGGATTTTTACGATGTCGTTTTTCAGACCACCGACAACGGTTACGTTCTGGGCACCGGCGGATTAGCCTATGAAACAACCGATGGTGGTGAAACCTGGACAGAAATGACCACGCCCCGGGACTATTACATCTACGGTGCGGAAATCGCCGGTGATGCGCTCTACATGACAGGTATGTACGGTTCGGTTGTCCGGTTCGGTCCGACCATCATCCCACCGGCACTAACCGCTGACTTTTCCGCAACTCCGCTGTCCGGTTATGCGCCACTCACAGTCGGTTTCACGGACCTGTCAATCGGCACTGTCACTTCGTGGAATTGGAATTTCGGCGACGGTAATTCCAGCTCAGAGCAGAATCCAACTCACACGTATCAGTCGGCAGGCACTTATACAGTGACGCTGTCTGTATCAGACGGGACCAGTTCTGATTCGAAAACGGTGACGGATTTAGTGGACGTGGCGTATGAGGGTCAGAAAACCATCCCGTTAGTCTCGGGCTGGAACTGGTTCTCCCTGAATGTGGAGCAGGCGGACATGAGCGTTCCAAATGTGCTTACCAGCCTTGCCGATTCGGCAACGTCAATAAAATCGCAGGCTGCCTTCTCTCTGTATGATGCAAGTACCGGGTGGAGCGGGGACCTCGATTCCATGCACGTGGAAAATATGTTTATGATCAATATGAATCAGGATGCCACCCTGGATTTTGCCGGGACACCTGTTGGCTATACCAGCCGACCCCTTCCACTGGTCACCGGCTGGAACTGGATTTCGTATCTGCCTGATCAAACCGAAACACTGGACCAGGCACTTTCCGGAATTGCCGGCAGTGCCGACTTCATCAAGAACCAGTACGGGTTTTCCTTCTACTATGCGGACCTCGGCTGGTACGGTTTGATTGGAAATATGACGCCCGGTGACGGGTATAAAATCAAGGTGAATACCTCGTGCGATCTGGTGTATTCGGTTTCGACGACTCAGAGTTTAGTCGCCCGAAAATCGCCGGTGAACGATGGATTGGATCTCACCCAGCTCCGCTCAGACTGGAATCTGAATCCCCACGACTACTCACGAAGCATGGCGGTCACTGGCATTATAGCGGATTCGCCCGAACTGACCGAAAATGACATAGTCATCGCATACACCGGAGAGGAAGTGCGGGGTGTTGCCCGGATACGGGAATTCCCGTTGACCGACCAGCAGATATTCTCACTCATGGTGTACGGGCGGGAGGAAGACGAGGAAATCGGATTGCGTCTTTACCGCTCCGAATCGGAATCCTATTCCCTGGGCGATCCCATCCGCTTTCACAGCGATGAGATCCTTGGCAACGGGCTTGATCCACAGACGTTCAACCTGACGAGTACTGGTCTGGAGAATACGGATATGATCCCGACCAAGTATACACTGCACCAGAACTACCCCAACCCGTTCAACCCCGCCACCACAGTCCGGTTTGGTCTGCCGGAAGCGGGCAAGGTAAAGATGGTGGTCTACGATCTGCGAGGCCGTGCAGTGGCGCGATTGGTTAATAAGCATCGTACCGCCGGGTGGTATCAGATCCTCTGGAATGGAACGGATTCGAACGGTCACGCGGTGAGCAGCGGTGTCTATATCTGCAGAATCGACGTTCAGGGCGAGACAAAGTCCTACTCGAATCAGATGAAAATGCTATTGATAAAATAGTGCGCTTATAACCGGGAATACGAACCAGAAAGAACAGAAGGTAAAAAACTATGCGTACACTCATAAAAATATGCGGACTATTATTACTGGCGGGGTTTCTCCATGCACAGCCCCCCGCCTGGAATGTGGACCCACCCCAATACGAGTACGACATGTCTCTGACAGGCATCCTCACGCTTGATGGACAGGAGCTGCAGACAGAGGGCAACATGGTCGGCGCCTTCGTGGATGGCGAATGCAGAGGCGTTGCGACCACGTCCCTTTTTAGCACCACTGGATCAGCGGTCTTTGCCATGGTGATTTACAGTAACAGTCCCGGCGAAACGGTGAATTTCAAAGTATATCGGCAATCCGATGACACTGTGTACGGGGTGAGGGACTCACTGGTATTCGCCGCTGATGATATTATCGGTGATTACTACTCACCGTATAATCTCACCATGATTCTGCCTCCGCCGGAATGGAGTATCAATCCTGCGGACTTTGAGTATGACATGTCTTTCACGGGCGTGCTTGAAATCGACGGTGTGGAATCCAAGGACCCGAACGATATGGTCGGCGTCTTTGCCGGCACCGAACTCCGGGGGACATCAACGCTGGCTTATTACCCAAGCTACGACCGTTATTACTGCTCAATGCCGGTTTATAGTAACGTAGCAAGCGGAGAAGCGTTGACATTTAAGGTATATGATGCCAGTGAAGGTGTAATGGACTCGGTGGATTCCGGGTTAGAGTTCACCGCCAACGAGATCGTGGGCGATTTTTCCAATCCCTATCGTATCCTACTCGGCGAAGTCCTGGCAGCGGATTTTACTGCAAATGTTACCTCCGGTGAAGCGCCGCTGACAGTGAACTTTACCGATCAATCTATTGGAGCCACCAGTTGGGAATGGGATTTCAACAATGATGGCACGCTGGATGCCGACGAGCAGAACCCATCATTCACTTACCAATATGCGGGTAATTTTACAGTTGCTCTCACCGTTTACTCTGGTACGTCAAGCGATACGGAAACCAAAACCGATTATATCACGGTAACCGAAGCAAGTAGTGATGCCATAACTTCTACCACAACCGGGGGCAACTGGAGTGAAACTACCACATGGGTTGGTGGTGTTGTCCCGACCGCCTCGGACAACGTGGTTATCGATGGGACCGTAAGCGTGGACAGCGATGTGCCGTGTAACAACCTCATTATCAACGACGGAAAAACCCTCCAGAATCTGGGTTACAGCGATGATCTAGAAGTAAACGGTTCTCTCACGAATTACGGTACCATCCGCAATAATCCGACAGAGAGTTACGATTTTAATATCGATCTCCACGGCGATCTGACGAACGGTGGAAGTATTATAAATCAGCAGATTTCGTTTGTAGGTGCCACGAATCAAAACATCTCCATGATGACCACCGCGGAATTTAATGGAGTCTACCTGGTAGATGAAGACTATACCAGCACGTTGACGGCGATGTCCGATTTGAATCTCACGGATACGGAATTGCGGGGCAATATTTCAAGCTATCCGGCATCGTTCATCCTGCCATCCGGATCCGGTTTTGACCTGAGCTTTTCCGGCGGGAACTCCAATACGAGCAATATTGAAATCACCGGAAACGGCAACAGTCTCAGTATGAGTGACGGTGCGTATCTGGCAGGCTATACTTATTTGTCAGATCTTAACCTCCATGGTGTGATTCAGATAGACGATGACTACGTTTATTTTACCGGACCGTCTGTTTTTATCCAGGATACTTTGCAAAATCTGGCATACAGTGATGAATTGCAGGTTGAAGGCGTGTTAAATAACAACGGACTCATCCGCAATAATCCTAACGGGTACGATTTTACCATTGAATTGTTCGGAAATCTGAACAATAACGGGCTAATCCGCAACAATCGGATTTCCTTTTACGGTAAGTCGGATCAGATGATTTCTATGACGACGACGGCCCTGTTTGACAGTGTTGATTTAGTAGATATGGACCATACGACCAGCATGATGGCGACTTCGAATATCCGGCTGAATAATGGCGAATTGCGTGTCGATGCTGCTGGAAACATCGGTGAATTTGTCCTTCCGACCGGGTCAGGATTTTCGTTGCACCTTTCCGGCGACCTCACCAATACTCAGGATATTTCTATTGTTGCCAACGGGAACGAACTTATTATGTCTGATGGCGCCTACCTGTCAAGCGACACCTATTTATCTGATGTTATTCTCCGTGGAATAATCCAAGTCGAGAATGACTACGTTTATTTCACCGGTCCGTCCGTCGTCCTGCAGGATACTCTGCAGAACCTTGGTTATAGTGATGAATTACAGGTCGAAGGTACTCTGACCAATAACGGCCTCATCAGGAATAATCCCGACAAGGATGACAATTTTACTGTTGAAATGCAAGGCATCCTGATCAATAATGGCGACGTTGAAAATTACCAGTGGGTTCTGAATGGCACGGCGGATCAGACCATCACGCTGAACAGTGGTCAGACCATGACTTCCGGGATTGAATTTCAGGCCATGGTTGGCACAGGTAGTTATCAATGGCACTTTGATGGTTCTCCCGTCTCTGACGAAACAAGCGACTACCTCTTTTTTGATGCGCTAACTTCAGATGATTACGGCACATATTACTGCAGCACCGATGCCGGCGACTCGCGTACCATCACAATCACTGGGGATGCACCGACAGTAGCGGCGGCATTCGCCGCGGATGTCACCTCCGGCGAGGCGCCGCTTACCGTGAATTTTACCGATCAGTCCACCGGAGCCACCAGTTGGGAATGGGATTTCAACAATGATGGAGCGCTGGATGCAGACGAACAAAATCCGTCATATACCTATGATTCAGAAGGGACATACACTGTATCCCTTACAGTTTCTGATGGCACTACAATTGATACTGAAACTAAAACTGATTATATCGTTGTGACCGAACCCAGCGGCGACTGGATCACTTCAACGACTGCAGGCGGGAACTGGAGTGAAGCCGCCACATGGATCGGCGGAGTGGTACCGACAGCCACAGATAATGTAGTAATCGACGGGGATGTCATGGTTGACCTGTTTCCCGAATGTGACGACCTGACTGTTAATACCGGAAATATCCTGAGTAGTGGGTCTGGCTCGTACAATAATCTGACGGTGAATGGCACACTGAACAATGCGGGGATAATTCAGGATAATGGCGATACCGATCTGAACATTATTCTCAAGGGTGACCTCCTAAACAGCGAGACGATTGTGAATGATGATATTTTATTTAACGGTGCCACCGACCAATATCTTTCCATGACGCCAGGCGCAGTGTTCCAAAATTTGCATTTCGGAGCCAAAGATTCAACAACCGCGGTGGTTCTCGCTTCCGATCTCCGTCTTACCGATTGCGAAGTCGACTTTAACTGGTCCGATGAAACCACGAGTCTGATCATCCCGGAAGGCAGCGGATTTCGTCTGGAGCTTTTAGGCGCGAATTGCTTTGCCACGGACATCCTCATAGACGGCAACGGCAATGACCTGTATATGAGCCAGGGCGCCTATCTCTTTCAGGATGCATACCTCTCTGACATGAGGTTGACCGGGATGACGAGAGTCGGGGCACAAAGTGTGACCTTCACGGGTGACTCGGTGGTTGTCGTGGATACCCTGCAGAGTCACAGCGGTAGTTATAACACGATGTATGCTGAGAGCTTCCTAATTAATCGCGGTTTAATTCAAGATAATGGCGATACCGATCTGAATATTGATCTTGAGGACGACCTCCTGAACAGTGGGACGATTGAGAATGATGATCTCTACTTTGTTGGTACCACCGATCAGCATATTTCCATGACCCCCGAAGCGGTGTTCCGAAATGTGCGTTTGGGCGCCAAAGACTCTACGACCGCGGTCATTCTCGCCTCTGACCTCCACCTCATCGATTGCGAAGTCGACTTTGACTGGTCCGATGAAACCACGAGTCTGATCATCCCGGAAGGCAGCGGATTTCGTCTGGAGCTCCTGGGTACAAACTGCTTTGCCAGGGATATCCTCATAGACGGCAGCGGCAATGACCTGTATATGGGTCAGGGCGCCTATCTGTACCAGGATGCCTTTCTCTCAAACATGAGGTTGACCGGGACGACGAGAGTCGGAGCACAAAGTGTGACCTTCACGGGTGACTCGGTGGTTGTCGTGGATACCCTGCAGAGCAATACCGGGTTTTACAATACATTATATGCCAATAGTACGCTGATCAACCGCGGGATTATTCAGGACGTGGGCGATACGGAATTATACATCGAAGCCAACGGTGATCTGGCGAACTACGGCGACTGGGGCAATGACGAAACCAGGCTGAAGGGGGTCTTTGACCAACAGATCAACTTGGCGGGAAATCAGCAGTTCTCCTCCACCGTGGAAATGTATGCCATGGTCGGTACCGGCAACTATCAATGGTACTATAATGACGCTGAACTCAGCGGCGAGACCGGTGATCACCTGATCCTGGACTCGCTGACAGTTGCCGAATTAGGTTCCTATTACTGTAGTACTGATTCGGGGAATTCCCGAACGGTATACATCACAGGAGAAACACCATCTCTGGTTGCCAGGTTCGAGGCGGATGTGACCACCGGCGAAGTACCGCTTGCGGTGAATTTTATTGACTTGTCTACCGGTGCCACCAGCTGGGCATGGGATTTCGGTGACGGCACCACCAGTGCAGACCAAAACCCCTCACACGAATACGGTGCTGCCGGAAGCTATACTGTCACGCTTACGGTTTCAGACGGCAGTGACAGCGCCAGCGTGACCAAACCCAACTATATTAACGTTATCGAACCCATCGAAGAACCGGACGGCTGGTTCTGGGTCAACCCACTCCCCCACGGTAATGATATTTACGGGATTGATATCCTCAATGAAAATACCGCAGTCGCTGTTGGATCAAACAGTCTCATCCAGCGTACCACGGACAGCGGCCTGACCTGGGATATCTACCAGGGTAGTTACAAAGGTTCTGTTGCCGACGTGTTCTTTTTGGATGAATATCTCGGTTGGATTGTCGGGGGAAACGGCGCCATACTCAAAACCACCGACGGTGGCGAACACTGGGTGAAACTGGATTCGATTGTACCGAATAACCTCAGGTCCGTTCACTTCACGGATGCGAACACCGGGTATGCAGCAGGACATGTCTCCTGGACCAATCCTGCAGGCGCATTGCTCCGCACAACTGATGGCGGCGCAACATGGGAACAGTTGAACCAGGAACAGTACTGCCAGACCGCCTATAATAGCATATTCTTTCCTGGCCCTGATACGGGATACGCCGTCACCCAGGGCGGCTCATCCGAAACACCCAGGGTACTCAAAACCATCGATGGCGGACAGTCATGGGAGATTGTTTACAGTAGTCCGGCAACGGATATATCGCTGCATGACGTCTTCTTCCTGAATGCCGAACTGGGCTGGGTCAGCCGGTATGATGGAGAAGTGGTGCGCACCGAGGACGGTGGCGACACCTGGACATCTGTGGATGCTAATGTTTTCCGGAGCTATGCCGTCCACTTTACCGATGAGTTACACGGGTGGACCGCCGGGCAGAACGGCGGTGCCGCGATGACCGTCGACGGGGGACTGACCTGGACAGCCATTAGCATGAACAATTCCAACACTATCCATGATATCGATTTTACCGGGCAGAATACCGGGACCATGGTTGGGGACCACGGCACGATGCGCGCTACGAACGATGGCGGGACATCCTGGATTAACCTGCAGATTTCGCTCACAACAGAAGACATTACCGATGTGTTTTTCTTAGACGAAAACCGCGGCTGGGCAGTCGGCGGGTCAGGAGACGGCATGATAATCCGGACCACGCAAGGCGGACTTGATCCTGAAATCTATCCGGAAGAAATACCAGCCGGACTCAACGGAGTGTTCTTTATTGATGATCAGACGGGCTGGATCGTGGGCGACAACGACACGTATGGTACCGATGAGGCGATCCTGCTAAAGACCACAGACGGTGGAGAGACCTGGACCCCACAAAGTACCGGTTTTAGCACGTACCTGAATGATGCTTACTTCGTGGACCAGAATATCGGCTGGGTTGTCGGTGGCTCGTTTAGTCACAGTATTATTCTAAAAACCACAGACGGGGGTATTACCTGGACTGAACAGTCTACCACAGCGGAGGAAGCCTTTAACCAGGTGCAGTTTTTTGACGCAACCCACGGTTGGGTCATCGGTGATGACCAGGCAATCTATGAAACCGTTGACGGCGGCGACACGTGGAATGCAGTTGACGGTCTCATGACCTATGGCGACTACTATGCCGTGCAGTTCCTGTCCGAGGATGTGGGTTATTTGACAGGCAGTTCCAATATCTATAAAACGACAGATGGTGGTGCAACCTGGACCGAATTGCCGCTTGATACTTATGGAAGCCTTTTTGACGTCAGTTTCGTGAACGAGCAGGTGGGCTGGGTGACAAGCTCCGGAACGATTTACCACACCAAAGACGGTGGGATGACATGGGAAGAGCAATTTCAAAGCTCAGCGATCTGGATTAACGCAATCACCATGTTGGATTCGAGCAACGGATGGGTAGTTGGCAATGACGGGGTTATCCTGAAAACATCTACCGGCGGTAAAATCCCGGTGGGTATCCGGCATGATGACCAGGATCCGGCTGCGCTAGTGACCGATTACCGCCTGTATCCCTGCTATCCCAATCCGTTCAACCCGGTGACCTCCATCCAGTATGACGTACCGGAACCAACGGAAATGCGGATTTCGGTGTATGATATCCTGGGTCGGGAAGTCGACATCCTGTTTCACGGGTACGCTGAACAAGGTCGCTATATTCTGCAGTGGTCAGCCGGTAAACAGCACCCGTCGGGTATCTACTTTATCAGAATGGTAAGTCGCGAATATTCTACCGTACGGAAAGTAACGCTGCTGAAATAACAGTATCCATTTGCGTATCCTCCTAGGCCCCTGACGACAAAAGCCTCCGCATTGGCTGCGGAGGCTTTTGTGTCATACCGAATTCGTAAGCCGGACCTCAGTCTGCAATCTCCTCCGCAATATCCAAAAATTTTTGGTATTGAATAGCCGGCCAGCTTTCGGCGGTCACAGCACCTTTTGCCATGGTAATCAATGATACTTTGGTCGCTGTTTCATCATCAGGCGCCTCATACACATCCATAAAATCGTATGGGCCGAGCAGCGCATAGTGCGCAATCCAGTTCACATCAGGACACTTTTGTTTGACGGTCTCAAACCATTCCTTCCCCATATTTTCCCGATGCTTGAGATCCCGCATGGAGTCGGCTGACAATTTGGTCATCAATACAAATGTAGGCATGGCGTCCTCCCGGTTTAAATTCACAACTATTGGACTGATTGTATGGGCTATACTAAAATTCTTGAGTTACGGGTTATGAGTCAAGACTTTTTACGGGAGAGAAAACTACGGCTTAAACCCGCCAATCGCCGGACTTTAAGCCGTATTATCTGTCAAAGTACTGAGGAGGACACTTCTATTAGAATGCCAATTGCCGGTTATAGATAAAATCAAAGGAAAACGTTTTCTTCTGACTTTTGCGTTCAATGTACTTCGCAACCTTTTCCAGCCGTCCTGGCAACTGCATAATCTTCTCCTGGGCTTTTCGCCCCCGGACGTTCAGGTTGGTCAGGTTCTCGATATCCCAATAATCTATGACTTCTTCCACAATGCCTTTATACTCCCAGGGGCCATAGATGCCCATGCGCCTGACGGTTTCCGCCATCTGTTTAAATCCGGGAATAGTCAACCCCGGCATATCAATACTGGGTAAAATTTCCAGCGCTGATTGTAATGCCCTGTTCGGATCGATTTCTATGATGGACCTAAATACGCTTCGATAAAACACGTAGTGACGGGCTTCATCCGAGGCAACTTTTCGCAAAATTCTTTTGATAAGCGGTTCATCCTCGGCATGCTTACCAGTATTGCTGTGCGAAATCTGCGTAGCACGTTCCTGCAGGGTGGTATACACAAAAACCCGGTACGGATCTTTGTCCCAATCCGGGGTAAACCCATCTTGTTGGTAGTCGAACTGCATCTGTTCAACATCGCCGAAGTTGAACAACCGGGCATCCCGCACGTAATCTCGTAGGATGTTCCCGTGTCGGTCCTCTTCTGCTGTCCAAATAAAATTCCATTTACTCCAGATATTGTTCTCTCCAAGATTGCTCGCAATGATGCGGTGAAAATGCGGCAAACCCTCCTCTGTTAGCAGATTCAATGCAAGCGAAACGCGAACCGGATCAGAGATACTCCTGGCCCGGTCGCGCAGTTTTTCGGTGCGCCGCTCCGTATCATCGTCCATCTGTTCATCTGCCGGAAGTAAATCATTGGGAAACCACAGATTACGCTTCTCTTTGTGTGTCTCCATCAGCGATTTGACCGTCGGTTCGATTTCCTGCAGGACTTCGGTCTTCTCTTTGATATCTGTGTTTTCGTCCGTATTTATGGGCGTAATATCATTCATTATATTTTATAAACCTCTTTTGCTTTGTTATCTATGGAATTGTGAGACAGCTTAATACCAGTTCGGGTAAGGGTACCAAAAACCCAATAAAATTCCAAAGACTCATCCGCATCCTAAAATTTTGAATTCCACAATCTTGTCCCATTATACCATTTAATATTTCCAAACGGTTCCATTCCTAATGGACATCTCTCAATTATATCTCTAATATTTGTTAATGCTGAAATTTGGTAACATTTTAATCTGTGTCTTCACTCTTTTTGGATTCTTTTCATCTGTATATGCGCAGAGTTATGTGAATGATCAGGGACAATTAATTGTCGATGGTGAGCCGTATTTCGTCATGGGCTTTTTTTCGGACTCCTATGCATCCGGTTATGATGAAAAAATGGCAACAATCGATTCCCTGAGCGGTGCCGGGTTTAATACTGCCAAGACCTCGGTAATGGGGGATACAGTGCAAACGGATGCCCACCTGAGTCACGCCGGGAATTCCGGGATGAAACTCATCTATGACGGAGCCCAGAACAACGAATGGAAAGAGTTTCATTTGAATATGATGAGAACTTTTAATAACAATCCCTCACTGCTCGGATGGTATATTGCCGATGATTCCCACGGGATTCATCCGGATACGCTCAAGATGCTTTACGACCGGGCAAAAGGGATCGATTCGCTTCATATCACTACCCACTCCATGGCACTCTCCTGTTGGAATGATTACGACAAGAATTTTATACGCGAGCGTATCGATTATTGCGATGTATTACAAATGCAAAGTTATCCGATTGGCAAGGAGCCGATTGACGAAGTATATCACGATATGCGCCGGACAATCGAGGCTGCCGAGCCCTACAACACCCCCGTTGTCGTAGACCTGCAGCTCTTTAGCTGGCAATTGACCGGACACGACTGGGGCCGGTGGCCAACCCCAACCGAAGCGGAACTGATGACCTGGCTTGCAATCGTGGCTGGTGTGGACGGATACCTTTATTACACTTTCTATGACAGGCTCGCCGACCCACCGCAATCGCTGGCAAATTCTCAGCCCACATTATGGCGTACGGTCAAAGAAACGGCGGCAATGGTTAACGAAATTAAACCCGATCTGCTGTGTCATAACAAATTCATCACCTTCTCTCCGCAATCACATTGTTACTACGGGCAATGGATCACAGATGATTATTCAACCGTGATAGCGATCAATACATCTACCGATGACAGCCTTTCTTTTGTAATACCGACTGCTAAAGAGCATACCGAACCGCAGATACTTTTTGAGAGCCGACCGGGCAACTTCTCTCTCGAAGACCGGCTGCTGAAGGTGAAACTCGGTCCTATGAGTGCCCAGTTTTACAGATTGTATCCGCCCAATACTGGCATCCTACCCCACACTTCCACTGACGCAGCTCCGCACTTATTCAATCTGATGGTTTATCCGAACCCTGCGAATAACAGGCTCCAACTATCGATAAATACCGGCACTTCCGGTAGACTGCATATAAAAATTTACTCAATCCGGGGGCATCTGGTTGAATCGAGAGAGATATATCTTTCTGCGCCCGGGTCTCATAAACTTACCATACCAGTGAATCATCTGGCAGCGGGGATGTATATAATTCATGGTCGGATCGGTGACAAAATGCTGACGAAAAAATGGACCTACCTGCCCTGACTTTTCTGGTGCCATTTATTAGAACGACCCTCTGGAATGGGCTGACGGTGATTCGCGGAAACTCTACTTTTGCCAGGAGTGGAATTGTATAGTTAACCTTAACATTTCAGCTTGCAATCCGGGGCAAACTCATGTTAAAATATTAGTGTCATTACATTATATATTTAAAAGGTTTTTCATAGATACCCTACAGTTTTTAAAATAATAATAACATTATCCTCACCAATTCATATTCATAACCAAACATTCTCGATTATATCCTGGAGGCGCGATCCCTATGCGAAACTTCTTCCTCAAACTCTGTCTCATCGGCGTTTTTGTTTTCGGTTTTTCCCTAGTCCTGGCAGGAACGTACAGCGGCGGTAACGGTACAGAATCCACACCCTATCAGATTTCCAATACGGTGGATCTCATCGAACTGTCCCAGACACGGGGTGACTGGGACAAGTATTTCTACCAGATGAATGATATCACCTTTCCGGATGACGAGACCACCGTGGACTGGGACGATGACGGCTCAGCCGACGGCAGTGGCACATCAGGCTTTTCAGCCATCGGCAATTCCGGCACCTATTTTACCGGGAATTATGACGGTGGTGACCATACCATTAACTATCTATATATTAACAGAGACGCATCGGGCCAGGGTATGTTCGGTTATTGCGGTGATGGTGCCGTTGTGGAAAACCTGGGATTATTGAATGTCGATATCACGTCTACCGCCTCTATAGGTGGCAGTTCTGTCGGTGGCCTCATCGGGATGACCGGTGCAGGTGGCACAAGAACAAGCGTGAGCAGTTGCTATGTCACCGGGGCCGTCTATGGGAAATCTGCCGTTGGCGGGATGGTGGGATTTAATTATGGCACCAGTATTATTACAAACTCTTATTCCAATGCAGAGGTGAACGCCAGTTACAATGGTAATTATGTAGGTGGCCTGGTTGGAGAAAATCGGGGAACCACCATCACCGGTTGCTATGCCACCGGTGATGTCACAGGAACCGGGAGAGTTTCCGGTGGTGAGTACGGAAAGGAAATCGGCGGACTCGTAGGTAGGAATAATGATGGTACCATCACAGATTGTTATGCTTCTGGAGTGGTTACGGGTTATAACAAAGTCGGTGGTTTGGTTGGTTATAGCAGTGGCTCTAGCAATGAAATTAGTAATTCCTATGCCGTGGGTGCCGTGTCAGGTGTTTTCTATGAAGGGGTAGGTGGGTTTGTTGGACAGTTGGATTACACATCCGTCATCCGGAATTGTTACAGCCGGGGCGATGTAACTCGACGGGAGGACACCAACGGCAGATTTGGTGCGTTCTGTGGTTACAGTGACGGTGGAGTGATTGAATATTCTTATAGCACCAGTAGTGTCTTCAGTTCAGAGGGTAACGCCTGGGGTGATGGAGATGGACTTACGGCAAATGTTGGGTTTATCGGTGATGGAAGCGGTACCTTTACAGCCAACTTCTTCGACAGCGATGTGTCCAATCAATCATCGGCCACCGGCGCTACCTCAAAAACAACCACCGAGATGACCACCGATGCCTTGACTGAGAACTACACGGATAACATCTATCTGGCCAATGGCTGGGATTTTAAGGGCGAAGGTCTGAACGGCACGGATGAGGTCTGGAATATCGGCAACAGTCGTAATGATGGCTATCCCTATTTCGACTGGAAGTATTCCGATCCTGCCATTGACATCGATGCACCAACGCAACAGGCAAGCAATATCAGTTTCAGCGGCGTCAGCAAAAGCGAGGTGATCGTCAGCTGGACCAACGGCAACGGTCGCCGGCGGGCGGTCTTTGGCAAACAGAGCAGCTCCGGTACCGCCTCCCCTGTTCAAAATACCAATTATGCCACCAGCGATACGTTTGGTAATGGAGATCAGATCGGAAGCAGCGGCTGGTACTGTGTGTACAATGGCATCAAATCTACTGTGAATGTGAAAGGCCTCTCCGGAAATACCGACTACATCTTTCAGGTGTTTGAGTATGAAGACACCACCGGGTATGAAAGTTATAACACGGATACCGGCACCGATAATCCCCGGTCACAGGCAACGAACAATCAAGCTGCACCCAACTATGCCCTGAGTTTTGACGGCATAGATGATTACGTTGACATTGCTTCCGGCTTGGGCTCCCTCACGACGCTGACCATTGAGGCCTGGTTTAAGACCACCGGAACAGTGCAAACCTGCCTGGTTGGATTTCAAGATGACACTGTCGGAAGTAGCATATCGGGTGCGTGGACACCTGTGCTAACATTGAAAAATGACGGGAACATACGAGCCGAATTCTGGACTGGTACGATTGGTTCTATCGAAACTACAAGCGGCGGGTATAACGATGGCGAATTTCACCATGTTGCCCTGGTGGGTGCAGGATCAGAGCAAACGCTTTATGTTGACAGCGAATTAATCGGATCACGGTCAGGCGACATCGATATTTCCGGTATGAAATACATCTCATTAGGGACAGGCTACGGAAGATCCTTTCGTGGCTTTCCATCTTCAGGATGGCACTATTTTGACGGGGTCATCGACGAAGTCCGGTTCTGGAGCGATGTCCGCAGTCAATCCGAAATCCAGGCCAATATGCACCGGGAATTGGATGGGGATGAAGCCAACCTGGTGACCTATTACCAGATGAGCAACGGCAATGGGGATGAGTTGTGGGACGATCAGCGTAACGGTCAGACCTATGATGGAACCATATCCGGAGCGAATTGGATCACGGTTTCCTCAAGCGACCTTTCCCTTCCTGTCACCCTGAGCTCTTTTCAGGCGACAACCACCAAAACTGGCGTCCGACTCAGGTGGATTACCGAGTCAGAAATCGAGAATCAGGGGTTTCTTATCCAGCGAAGCGAAAAACAGGAAAGTGACACATGGACAGAGATTGCCAGTTTTAAGACGGATAAATCACTGGCCGGCCATGGCTCAACCAGCGAAAGACACGTGTATCAATTCACCGACGCCTCAGTTCAACAGGGGGTGACCTATTTTTACCGCCTTGCCGATGTGGATTTCAATGGAAAAGTCACCTGGCACGAATCGGTCGAGGTACAGGTTGCAGGCGAAACCATGGTCTTTGCGCTGAAACCGGGGTATCCCAATCCGTTTAATCCCGCCGTGACACTGCAATACAATGTAACTAAAGATGGAAACACTCTCCTTGCAGTGTACGATCTCCGCGGGCAACTCGTCGAAACCCTGGTACAAAAGTCCCTCACCGCCGGATCGTATGATTATCACTGGTTTCCGGAGAATCTGAGTTCCGGTGTGTACGTCGTCAGGTTACATTCCGGAAAACAAGTCCAGCGACAGAAGATTGTCTATATGAAGTAAGTCTGAGATTATCAGAAGGTAAAAAGCCCGGGGTAACTTCCGGGCTTTTTTATATTGGATAAAAAATGCCGCTTGCGAGGTTTTTAACTTCTCGCTTCCTGTCCGCCTATTGCGTATAAAATTGTATAAGCCGTTTATATGGGAGCAAGTAGGTGAGTCCAACCGTCTGCTGGCTGGCCAAGAGTGACGAGGGGCTCACTGCTAATTCCCACGATAAAGAAATCGACCCTAATTCAACGGTATAAAAAAGTGAAAACAGTGTGCCGGCTTCCATTTCCCTGGCATCGTATTTTGTGTCCAAATCAGGATGGTTTTGATAGATGGCATCCAATTCGTCACTTGCATCTGTCCTGTCGAATTTAACCTCACCTATCAGGGAATAACCGAAGCGCACACCAAGGTAGTTTCTGAACATGGGCGTCAGTTTTGCCCCCTCGACTTTTGATAACGATCCAGGGCGAAATACTGCTTTAAACAGGTACGTGGGACTGATCCCGGCTCCGAGAAACAGTCTGGACGAGAATACCTGGCCATTCAGCTGGTCTTCGCTGACGCTAATATTGTATTCGTCCGGAAATTCCGGGGTAGTGACTGTCAACGAACCAAAATCCATAGATGCATCGGCCATCAGCGCCCCGGCACGTCCCGAAAAACCGATACCACCAATGCCGGTACCCCGACTGAGACCGATTCCAGTCATCATTCTTGGCGAAATTGCCCAGAACGGTTTGACATCAGAAGAGAAATCATCTGATTCCCGTGTAATGATAGTGGTACTGGTTTGAGTCATGGTACGACTTCTGCCCGTTTTGATAATGTTCGGATTCCACAGATCATACAACCCATCTAATTGGAGCGAAATTTCCGGGATGATCATGACCCCTTCGATGTTCTGTGTCGCTTCATGGCCCTTCTCGGTGGCAAGAGTGTATCCGGCATTGAACCTCACATCGACAAGGCCATAGGGAAATTGAAATGTGATCCCCGGTGAGAGGCTGATGGCCGAAGCGCCACCCCCCAAACCGTACCGACTATAATGCACTCCAATAATAGGTTGAATTAAAAAGCCTCTGACGCCTAATTCCCGGGTCCCAAATCGTAAAAACGGCACGGGATTATTCCAGCCTATCGATAATATCCCACCGTCTGCGGTAGTATCCGGCAATGCATCACGTTCATACTCAGCAGTGCCAGTAAAATAACTCGCTTCAAACCATTTGTTCCGAAAGTGAATTCCCGACCAGGGGCCATCCAACGTGGTGTTGTGAAATGCGGGCATTGAAAAACCGTACCCACCGGAAATCTTGGCAAAGCCGGGACTATTCTTGTACTGACCAAAAATGAAACCCGGAATGCACATAACGAGGAGCATCCCTTTCAACATGGTAAGCGTACGGGTGTGTCTGGAGTGTGGACAATGGTGCACCATCTCTACCTCCTTTGTGTTTATATACGGAATGTTGTTCCCCTGGATCTTGGTGACACTTTATATGCACACCAGTGTCAATTATCACATATCAGGACAGCACTAGCGCCCGGAACGGCAACACTAATATCCCAGCAAAACCGGAGGGAATTTCTTATTGAGAAAATGCCGGGTATTGACTCGTGCAACAGCAAATAACCGGTCCAACACTTATACAGATGTGCCTATTGCCAGCTGTTGCTCATGTGTTATGATCCTGATGCTATTTGTTTTCCCGTCTGCATATATTTTCTTTCCCGCTCATTCCACTGAAACGTCGTGAAATACCCAGTTAGTAAGCAATGTATGTGTAAGTTGAAGGATGTACTTTTTGAAAGGAATCACTTTTTTCAGACCAAAACCATACGTTCAAAATTAAATTACACGGTAGATTATGCCACGTTCCATTCCGCGAATTTTACGAGCGATGCACCGTCTGCTTTTATATCGATTTATTTATTGGAACTAAATTTACTTTAATTTTATGGAAAAGCTAGAGTGGATACAATAAAAATTTCAATAATATATCAGCCTTTGGGCAAGATGTTAAATTGTATTCGGTGATAACTTTGGGACTGGAAAGACTACTTTTTACATGAATAGGTCGGCTGGACCATGGGAAGTTTCCCACCAATAGCCTAATCCGACTGCTTCACGTCTTCAATGATGACCCAGGCCTTGTCCCACATGCCTTCACAATACACGGTAATCGTACCCTCGGTGATGTTCTCGATTCATTGGGCTTTCTGTACTTGTGAAAATACGCTTTCTATTACTTTGACCGTTATCCGTAGCATCGCTTTAATTTCTCATCCTTTTATTAATGATGAATTGATAATGAAGAGTAAAGAAGTAGCCGGTCCGTACTTCCGTCCTGGTTGTGCCCTAAATTGTGTGTAATTAGGAATTGGTAATAGACAAGGCCACCGCTTTCCCCTAGGTTTTGAAAAACAGAATCAGTGAATTCACAAACCTCGGAGGATTACGATGGCCTCATC
>Ga0180434_10000414_pt1 | contig 63046 bp, 51 predicted proteins | sample SS_ome_7_FD_132453 | JGI IMG/M metagenome (GOLD analysis project Ga0180434, IMG submission 132453) | Hypersaline lake sediment archaeal communities from the Salton Sea, California, USA - SS_1_D_2 metaG | ecosystem: Environmental > Aquatic > Non-marine Saline and Alkaline > Hypersaline >...
AGAGGATTCTCCCACCTACAAGCAGGTGGATCAGTTCTATCTGGGGGTCCACAATCCCATGCTGGTCCAGATTCCGGAAAACGTATACCACGGCTGGATGTGTGTGAGCGAAGAAGAAGCCCTGATCATCAACATCCCCACCAAAGTCTATAATTATGAAAAACCGGACGAACACCGCTTAGACCCTCATGAAAACGATATTCCTTATGACTGGAGAAGAAAACATGGCTGAGGAACGGGTGATTGACGGGAAAACCTGGCTGGTTACAGGAGGGGCTGGGTTTATTGGCAGCAATTTCATCCATTATATGCTGGAACAATACCCCCAATGCCGCATCATCAATCTGGATAAGCTCACCTATGCCGGGAATCTGGATAACCTCAAGGATGTGGAAGACAACCCCAGATATGAATTCATCCAAGGGGATGTGCAGGACCGGCGTATGGTCAAAGAAGTCATCAAGAAAGCGGATGGAGTGATCCATTTTGCTGCTGAGACCCATGTGGACCGCTCCATTATGGATGCGGGCGCTTTTATCATGACCGATGTTTACGGAAGTTTCATTTTGCTGGATGTGATCAAAGATTCTGATGTGGAGTTTTTCCTCCATGTGTCTACTGATGAAGTGTACGGAAGCCGGGACCAGGGCTTTTTCAACGAGAATGACCCCATGTGCCCTTCTTCCCCTTATGCCGCAAGCAAAGCCGGAGCAGACCGGCTGGCGTATTCCTATTTTGTGACCTATGGAGTGCCGGTTGTTATTGTGAGGCCCAGCAATAATTTTGGTCCTTATCAGTACCCGGAAAAATTCATTCCTCTTTTTACCACCAATGCCCTGGATGACAAATCCCTGCCTCTCTACGGCAAAGGAACCAATGTGAGGGACTGGCTGTATGTGGAAGACAACTGCCGTGCTATTGACACTGTGATGCGCAGAGGAAAGCGGGGCGAAGCCTACAACATCGGCGCCAACAATGAAGTCCCCAATATCCGTGTGGCAGAACAAATCGTGGACCTGCTCGGAAAGCCCCGGGACCTCATCACCTTTGTGAAGGACAGATTGGGTCATGACCAGCGCTATGCCCTGGACTGTCAGAAAATACATGAATTGGGATGGAAGCCGGCAACAAACTTTGGTGAAGCCATGGAGGCTACAGTGAACTGGTACAAACAAAACAGAGAATGGTGGGAAAACATAAAACAAAAATCCAAAGACTACAAAGAGTTTTACTCCCAGTATTATAAAGACAGATAAATTGAAAACCTCAAACAAAAATATTCTGGTCACAGGTGCCAAAGGTCAGTTGGGAAGCGAAATCAAGCACCTGTCTCAATGGCATGACTTTGATTTTGTGTTCACTGATATCGAGGAGCTGGACATAACATCCCGGGATGAGATCAAAGAATTTTTTTCCTCCCAAAAATTCCATACTGTTATCAACTGCGTAGCCTACACAGCCGTGGATAAAGCCGAAGAGGAAGAAAAGCAGGCAGACCTGATCAATCACAGAGCTGCGGAGAATCTGGCAGAGACTTGTGCGGAGTTTCAATCCAACCTGATTCACATCTCCACGGATTTTGTTTTTGACGGAAAAACCTTCACTCCCTATACCGAAGAGGATAAGCCTCATCCGGTCTCTGTGTACGGAAAGACCAAATGGCAAGGAGAAAAAGCAGTCCTCAAACAAACAGAACAGGTCGTCATTATCCGGACTTCCTGGCTTTATTCATCTTTTGGGAAGAATTTTGTGAAGACCATTTTAAAGTTGGCTCAGGAAAGGGATTCCTTAAATGTGGTGTATGACCAGATCGGCACACCCACCTATGCCCGGGATTTAGCCAAAGCCATTTTTGCCATCCTTGTTTCTGAGGATTTTCTGCCCGGGCTTTATCACTACTCTAATGAAGGGGCTGCCAGCTGGTATGACTTAGCCCAGGCTGTTGTGGAGATAAAAGGGATTTCATGCCGCATTCATCCTATTGAGACCTTTGAGTATCCCACTCCAGCCCAAAGACCCCCTTACAGTATTTTGAACAAAGCCAAGATCAAAAAGACCTTTTCCCTGGAAATTCCCCACTGGCGAACCTCCCTGAAATCCTGCCTCTCCCTCCTCCAAAAACAGTAACACAATATCATTTACCCATTTCCCTGTTTTTTTCCTTGTCTTGAAGTTCCGAGTTTCACGGCTTTTTTGATGATGATTACAGCAGTATGGTCCTTAAAGTCGGTGGGAAACTCGATCATCTGATCCGAATGAATGGTTTTGAGGTCAAAGTCTGTCTCTTTTCCGTCAATCAAAAGCACAAAATCTTGTTTTAAAGGAGGATTTTTCCCGCTCCCCATAATCTGAGGAACCAGGATCCTCACCATCCCGGTACCTGAAAAAGAGCTTTTGTATTGGAGGGTGATTTTGGAATCTTTCTCATCATATTCATAATTATATTCCACAGTTCTCTGATTGGCGGGTTGAACCACATGAATGTGACCCGATTCTTCTCCCAGTTTGGGCTCTATAGACAAAGACTGGTATCTCAGCTTAACCCCAAAGTATCCTTCCACCACTGCCTGAGCCAGAACCCCGGCGCTCCCGCAGAACAAATCACTTCCCCTGCCTCTGCCTTCTCGAGTATCCCACTCGAAAAATCCCCTGTTTTGTATGTTTTTTTGGATGATTTCCATCAATTTATCCTGGGCTTGGGAACTGAACCCGTTTTCAAACATAGAGGTGATCAGACGCCCCCCAAACCAGTCCCACTGGGCGCCGTTCTGGTATTCATAGGGCTGGTCCATCAAACCGTGTTCAAAGGTGTTTGCAGGGTAGGGGGGGAGCAGGGTCCCGCTTATGGTGGATATCTTATACTGCTTTTGCCGTTTGAGAGCGGTTTCAATAATTTGTTGGGCTTGAGAAGAATCAGCCAACCCAGAAACCACAGCCACTGCATTCCCTCCCATGGCAAACATATCGCTTTCATCAAATTCATGCTCCCACAGGCTCAGATGCACATGAACCCGGTAAAATCCTTTGTCTTCCTGCCATAGTTTTTGATTGGCGGCTTTGTGTAGAGATGAGGCAATACCATACCAATCCCGGGCATTTTCCGGTTCGCCCAAAGATTCCCACATTTCAGAAAGTTCCACACACGCTTGATAAAACATAGCCTGGTCATAAATATCAGAAGTCCATTTGGTGCGCTCATCCACATACACGGCTTCCTGCCCCTCGTCCACCACATCCACATCCCCCCAGTCTGCAGTGTGAGCGCCGACCAAAAGCCCCCATTCTTTAGAAAATCTGTTGAAAAGAACATATTCCAAAGCTGTCTCCAACCGGTCTATAATTCTTTCCCCCTTGATTTTTTTCTTAAGCCATTTTGTTCCCATGATTTCATAAACCTGATAAGCAGCCTGCACCGCGCTCGACTCCTGGTCGGTTTCAGTGGTGTTTTTATCTGTATTGCCCTGGGAGTCGATCCAGTCACAAAGCGATCCGTTTTCCTTTTGATGATACAGATGCTCCTTAAGCCAGGATAATAGATAGGTTTCCTCATAAAAATAGCGAGCTGCTGGAATGATGGTATTGGCATCCCTGAGCCATATCTGGGGATAGTCCTTTCCCGGGGAGAACCCATGGACTTTCCCTGTTTTTCCCTTAAAAGTCACTTCATTTTGTTCCAGAGTGATCCGGATGAGCTCATAGAGTTCATTAATCGGTTGGAGACTAGAGCGGAACCAGGTGCCCCCCTCATCCCACTCTCTTTTTTGCACTCTCAGAATCACTTCAGCCGTAGGGGATCCATAATCTTCAAACCAGGCAATTCCTTCCCTCAATAGATCAAATTCAAGAATATAAGTTCCTTCCGCATAAGGGGTCTGGACCACGGCACTGAGTTGGATGCTTTCTCCCGGACGAACCGTGTCCGGAATCGGAAAACGGCGGTTATCAAATTGGACCATTTCACCGCTTTCACCAAGCAAATGATAGGAAAACAAACACGCTTCATCTCCTGAATGAATCCATGCCTTTTCTCCAATATTTTTCAACTCAAATCCCATCTCAAACCGTTCCCCCTCTAAAGCGCTGTATTCTTCTAAATCAGGGATGATCTCTGCGGCATATTCTAATGAGGATTTAGTTTTTGGCTGGCTTAAATTCTTGACCGTAAAATACCCATAGAGAACGATAATAATACCCAAAACCACAAGGGATATAATTCTTAGTTTTTTAAACATAGTTCATCCATTATACCAAAAAACAGGTGCATAATACCTATTTACCAATTTTTTTCTTATGTTCCCGAAGGCTGAATTTTTGTAATTGACTGTTTAAAATTGTAAAATAATAATATCAATAAATCGTTTTATGGTTTTTCACTCAGAAAATCAGAAAATCACTGCATAAGCCAACAAGGAGGATGTCATGTTTAAAAAATCAATCATTTGTTTTGTTTTCTTCTGCTTAATCATTCCCCAATCTATCCCGGCACTAGCACAGGAAGATGCCAAAGGAAGCCAGGATCATCCTCTGGTTTCCCGCTATAAAGGATCATATATCTTAGGATACGAGCATGTGGACTATGACCGCTTGGTCCTTCCCGCAGAAATAAAAGGAGAGGAGATGATCGACAAAGTGGAAGCCGAAGGAGAAGTTACCCGCATACTCTATGTGGCTCCAAATGGACTTTCCAGTCTTCAGGTTCATCGGAATTACCAGATGGCGCTCCAGCAAGCCGGCTTCACCACGGTTTATGAATGCTTGGATGAATGCATGCCCATAGCTGACATGGTCTATGGCGAAGACCAGCATCTCCACAATTATGACCCGAGTTGGATGCCGGCTGAAGCCCTCTACCCCTGGGCAACCAAAGATGCCCGCTACTTTTTAGCCAAGCTTCCTGATCCTGAAGGAGCAGTATACGCCTCAGTTTACACTGCCCTTCACACACTCCCTGACGGGCACGAAGAGCTTGCCGGTCACCCCATCACCCTGCTTCAGATTGTTGAGGAAAAGCCCATGGCAGCCGGCATGGTCCAGGTCAATCTCAATGCCAAGGCTATGGCAGAAGATCTGGATAAGACCGGGAAGATCCGTCTCTATGGAATTCATTTTGATACAGACAAAGCCACCATCAAACCCACATCCGAATCCACTCTCTCTGAGATCGCCTTGCTATTAAAACAGCATCCTGAACTCAATCTCGCTGTGGTGGGTCATACAGATGCCACGGGAAGCTTGGAACATAATAGGGAACTTTCCCAAAAACGGGCTGAAGCTGTGGTGGAATATTTGAAATCAGAACACGGAATCTCTGGTGACAGACTGGATCCTTATGGTGTAGGGCCTCTAGCCCCTGCTGACACCAATGAAACAGAGCAAGGACGTGCTGCTAACCGGCGTGTGGAACTCATAAAAATGCACTAACCATTATCATTTTCCTTATAATTGAAACCTTCCTCATTATTATACAAAATATCCCGATAATTTAATCACTTGACTTATTAATTTCTCGTATTTAATGCTTTTTTAAACTGAATTCCTTGACATATCACTTCTCTTCTCATCATAATCTTATGTTCAACAAAGGAAAAAATGACCACTACCCAGCGCCTCCAAGAAATCGAATCCTGGTTCACAAGCTATGTCAGCCGGTTCCAATCCCCTGACCCCGCCTACACCCGGAATATCGAGCTCAAAAAAGACCACACCTTTCGGGTATGCCGGGAAATCATCCGGCTGGGAAAAAGTCTCAACCTCAGTCCTCAGGACCTCAATCTCGCCACAGCCACAGCCCTGCTCCATGATGTGGGACGCTTTGAACAGTATGCCCGATACCAAACCTTTGATGATTTCAAATCAGAAAACCACGCCCGACTGAGCATCAAAGTCATTGACAGAGAAAAGGTCCTGCACAAAATTGACCCTCCCACAAAAAAGCTCATCACTTGCACCATTCTCTATCACAACCAGGCTCATCTCCCCTCCGGAGAAACCGACCGCTGCCTGTTCTTTTCCAAACTTCTCAGGGATGCGGATAAGCTGGATATTCTTTTTGTGGTGACCCAATACTACCAGAATAAAGATCAGAATCCCAACCAGTCTCTGGAGCTCGAACTTCCGGATACCCCTCAAATCTCCGATGAAGTGTATGATGATGTGGTCTCCCGGAACATTGTTAATGCCAAACACATCCAAACTCTTAATGACTTTAAGCTCTTACAGATGGCTTGGATTTATGACCTCAACTTTCCCCTCACATACCAAATGGTGAAAAAAAGAAAATATTTGGAAAAAATTCGGGATGTCCTGCCCTCATCCCCCAGAGCCCAAAAAGCCTATGCCGCAGCCCGCTCCTATCTCAACAAAAAGATAATCCCCTGACTCCTATCGCCCTGTCATCTTGCGAAACACCGTCTCTTCGGCAATATCCATAATTTCAGAAGTCTTTTTAATATTGTGACCGGTGATCTGCAGCAGAAAAGCCATGTATTCTCTCTTAAGCTCTTCCAGAGTAGGGAAGCGTACTGGCTGGGATGTCATCTCTTGTTTTTGCGCCAGATAGTCGAGGTAATATACAAGAAATTGCTGCACTGCCCTTTCTCCACTTCATATCCAGCAAAAAAGATGCCATCTGCTTGATTTTTTCTAACTTACTGGTATTAAAAAAGATAGTGGGATTTGAGGCTTAAGAAACAGAATAAGACTGTTCAAATTATGAACACATTATCCATGTATTGTTCAACACTTGGTCACAGAAACCGAGAAAAAACAGGTAAATAGGTATTGTGTTACTGGTTTTAATGGGGGATGTGGTATTTTTCGATTTTGTTGTAAAGCGTTGACCGGGATATGCCCAGGGTTTTGGCTGTTTGGGTCATATTGCTGTCAGTGATTTTTAATAGATAAACAATATATTCCTTTTCCAGGGCATCCATGGTGGAGAGTTCTTCCCGCCGGATAAAAGGAATCTTTTTGGGACGGGCTAAGGATTCCTGAAAGTACTGGGGAAGGCCTTCCATATCAATAAAATCTTTATCTGAAACCTCAACCGCTATCTCTATCACATCTTTGAGCTCTTTCACATTGCCGGTCCATTCATAGTTGTGAAAAAATTTCTGAACTCTCTGAGAAACCCCTTTGATGTTCTTTTTGTATTTTTGATTGAAGTGTTTCAGAAAGTGTCTCACCAATAGGGGAATATCTTCGGCTCTCATCCGAAGCGGGGGAATATGGATTTCCACATTATTCAGCTGGTGGTATAACTCTTTCTTGAATTTTCCTTTATTGACATGTTCTTTGAGGTCACGGGTGGTGGAAGCAATAACCCTCACATTCAGGTTCTGTTCCTCTTCAGCACCTAAGGGTTTGATCTTTTGCTCCTTGAGCACCTGTGCCAGCTTGGACTGAAAAGAAAGAGGCATCTCGCTGACCTCATCCAGGTAAATCACTCCCTGATCTGCTTTTTCAAAAAGCCCTTTGTGATTTCTTTCTGCTCCTTTAAAAGCTCCTTTTTTGTACCCAAAAAGTTCAGGCTCAAAAAGGCTGCCCGGTACAGAAACGCAGTCAAAAACCAAAAAATTGTTTTGGGCTGGGCTTTTTTTATAAAGGGCTTGAGCCGCCAGTTCTTTCCCGGATCCTGCCTCCCCTGAAATCAAAACGCTTTTAAAATAAGGAGCTATCTTTTCAATCAGATTGAAGATCTCCAGCATAAAAGGGCTTTTTCCTACCATCCCCTGAAACGAGTATTTTTTTTCAAGCTCTGTCTCAAGTCTGAACGTTTTTTTTCGCAGTTTCCGTTTGTCTTTTATTTTTTTTAGAATTTTCTCCAGTTCCTTTTCTTTCAGAGGTTTTTCCAGATAGTCTGTAGCGCCTTTACGGATCAAATTCAGCACTTCCTCGGAATCCAGCGGATTCCCCAGAAGAATCACTTCCAGAATAGGATCAAACGCTTTGATATCCTGCAAAAAGAAAGCGGCATCCACGGGATTATGTTCCAATTCAGTGATTATTACATTGATATCATTGTTGCGGATAAAGCTGTAGAGATTTCCCCGGGTGTCCGAAAAATAGACACTTCCCTTCTGAATCAAAGAAAAGTTTTTAACCAAATTATAGAGAGAAAGGTCCTTATCAAGAATAAGGATTCGAAGATTCATAAGCCTCCCTCTTTCTTTGTTTTTACCTAATAAAGCTGTTATTTAAAATAAATTCAGTTAGTTTCATCCATACTAACAGTTTCGGTTTTGAAATACAAATAGAAAATTTATTTTTGGTTTTGCTCTTGACAACTGTTCAATTTTTATACAAAATAGTACACATCTTGTGTTAGATATAGGAATATCTATTGAAGGAGCCTTTTAACCGTTTAGTCGTTTTAGTTCATAAAAATGGAATATTTTTTCTGAACCCATGACATTGAGGGAATCGATATCAGGACAACCTCCTCCTATCCATCCCTTATGATCCAGGCAATACGGTTAAATAAGAGGGGTTCTTTCTAAAAAAACAGGGACATGCATACGTACATGTCCCTCATAGAATCATTTGATGAAGAAGTGTCCGGAAAAGTCCCCGCTTCCACCGGCGGTAGCCTATCAACTCTGCAAACCCAATAAACTCGTTTGATGCAAATGGAAGAATTTTTATTAAAAAGAAAACAATATGAAATTGAAAATAAGTGGTCCAGTCTGATAAAAAAAACAGATGATTTGGAAAAGAAAAAATTGTATTTGGAAAAAGGCTACAAAGAATTACGAAAATTTTATTTCGACCACAAAATAATTTCAATTGATTCTGATTTGGGAGCCAATGAATTTGATAACATGTTGATTCTTGATTTGATAGGAAACAACAAAACAGTGATGGAAATTGGCTTTGGAATGGGGAATACCATAAAGTTTCTTGCTCCCTTTCAGAAAGAAATCATAGGAATTGAAAGCCATGATTTTGCATTAGAAAAAATAAAGAAGAGGTTTTATGACTTCAGGAACGTAGAACTGCGAGTAGGAAATTTATTGGATTTGGATTTTGAGTCTCATTATTTTGATGCTGTTTACGCTATACAGGTTATGGAGCATTTGATTCCAGAGGAAGCCTTGTCTTATCTGAAAAAAATCCACAGGATTCTAAAGGAAAAGGGTGTTATTGTATTCATCACATGCAATAGATCAACAGGGCCCCATGATATATCAAAGTATTTCTCAAATGTGGCTGAAGGCTTCCACCTCAAAGAATATACATACCAAGAACTAACAGAAATGCTCAAAAAAGCAGGCTTCAGAAAAATTTATTCCATTATTGATTTTCCAAACAAAATAAAAAAATACATTCGATTGCAAAGTAACTTTTTTTTAAAAATCCCTGTTAGGTTCAAATGTTTCCTTGAGACTTTGTTTATAAGAATAAAGCCAAAAAATATCCGCAGAATAATTTTCCAGTTTTTCAGATTAGGTCAGATTTATATTATTTCATCAAAGTGATTAATCCGGATAAATAATCAAGTTCTTAAAATAAGGTCTGAAAAAAGAATCGAATAAAAGCAGATTTTGATGAAAAAGATCTTTTTTGTTCTTCCCAATATGGAAAGCGGGGGAACTGAACGCAAAGTCACCATTCTGCTCAGATATTTGAAAAAGAAAAACTATGACCTGACTTTGATTCTTATTGAAAAAAGCGGTGTTCAACTGGATGATGTCCCCAAAGACATACGGATATTGGACCTTAAAAAGAAGAATCGTTTTGATTTCTTTAAAGTCATTATCCGGTTAGGAAAGATTTTAAAAAAAGAAAAACCAGATGCGGTCATCTCTTTTGCTTTTTATGCCAATGTGATCACTTTATTAGCCAAACATATATTCAAGCCAAAAAGCAAAATTGTCATAAGTGAAGTTAGTTTTCCCAAAGCTTATCTCCTGCACGGAAGATGGGGATTTCTCAAGAGAAAGCTTATGGGTTATGCCTATAAAAAAGCCGATAAAATCATTTGTATTTCCAAAGGATTGAGCCAGTATATCGGTTCGGAATTTAAAATTTTTCCGGATAAAATTTGCACCATATACAATCCCATAGAAATAGAGAGGATTCAAAATTTGTCCCTGGAAGATATCAAGCATCCGTTTTTGGATAAAAGAAAGCATGGGTTCAAGCTCATTATCTCCGTAGGAAGGTTAACTTTTGCCAAGAGGCTGGATATCCTGCTCAAAGCTTTTGCCCAGGTCCGGAAAAAGAAAAAGGTGTTATTACTGATCCTGGGAGATGGGCCTCTTTATAAAGATCTGAAAAAACTGAGAAAAGAACTGAGATTGGAAAAAAGTGTTGATTTTCTGGGATATGTGAATAATCCGTATTCCTGGATGGCACAAGCGGATCTGTTTGTTTTGACCTCCCAATGGGAAGGATTCGGGATGGTTATTCCAGAAGCCATGGCTTGCGGAGTTCCGGTAATATTTACAGATTGTTATTTTGGGCCCAGCGAGATCATCACTCATCAAGTCAATGGTTTGTTGGTTCCTCCTAATGATATTGACGCCATAGCTGACGCCATAGAATTTATTCTGAATAATGATAATATTAGAGAAAATTTAGTCAAAGAAGGAAGAAAGAGAGCTGAAGATTTCAGAAGCGAAAAAATCGCATTTGAATATGAAAAAGTCATAAATTGATAAGATTATGGATTCATCTATTCCTGAGAATTCCAGAAATCCTTCCGGTGATGTGGATTCAGGTTCACAGCGGATTCTAAAAAATACTGGAATTTTATCAGCAGCTTCTGTCATAACCAAAGTGCTTTCAGCACTCGTCGCTATATTGATGGCCAGAAAATTAGGAAAAGAAATATTCGGAGCCTATGAGACAGCCTTTGCTTTGACTTTTTCACTTGTTTCATTCTCAGAGTTTGGGACCTGCACTGTTGTGACCCGGATGGGCTCAACGAGTGGAGAAAAGATGAGTCGATATTTAGGTTCTGCTTTGGTATTTAAGTTCATTGTGGCAGTGGTGGTTTTTCCCTGTGCCATTCTTATAGCATGGATTGCAGGATACTCAAAATTAGTTCTACAGCTTGCTTTGATTCTGCTTCTCTTCACTGTGGCGAGTTCTTTTATCAACACGTTAAACAGTGTTTTCCAGGCGCATCAAAGGATGTCCGGCTTAGCGATTTCTGAATTAGTGGGCAATGTGATATTTGCTTCTATAGCAGTAGCTATTCTGTTTTCTTCAAAATCAGTTCAATTTGTTGCTTCTTCCCGTGTTCTGGGAGGGTTTGTGACTCTCTTTCTTTTGATTTATATTATAAATTCATGGCGCCTGGTGAAATTTAAGTTGAATCTTCGACTTTTGCCAAAATTGTTGCTTATGGGACTGCCGTTTGGGCTGGCAACTCTTGTGTCTGCCTGGAGATTACGGATTGATATCATGCTTTTGAGTGCTTTGTCAGGCGAAGCTGAAGCTGGCATTTTTGCTTCATCTTATAGATTGTTGAATTTTTTATTGATACTGGCACTGAGTTTTTCTTATGCGCTCACACCTGCGGCATTTGCCCTGGGAAATCAAAATAATAATAAATTTTCAAATACCTTTAGACGCTCAACTTTTGCGGGCTTGCTACTCGCCGTGCCAGCAGCATCCGGGGTGTTTTTTTTGAGCCGCCCTGTGATATCAGCCTTATTTGGAGCTGAATATGCCCCGGTTCTTATTCCTCTTAAAATATTATGTTGGGTTCTTCCGTGTCTGCTGGTTTGGTCTGCAACCATGAATAGTTTATGGGGAGCCAAACGAGAATATCTTGTGCCCATTTTTCTGGCGGTAGGACTTATGGTTAATATTATTGTTGACTATTTATTGATACCTGTGTGGGGAGCATTTGGAGCATCCATTGGGGCGTTGGCAGGATTGTCAGCCAGCATACTGGGTGCGATTATTTATTTAAGGCTGAAGTTGTTTTCATTGAAACTTTTTAAGCTTTCCTGGGCTCCCATAACAGGATCTTTGATTATGCTGGGAGTTCTTTATGGGCTTCATCCCAAATTAATATCTGTTCCCGGACACCTATTTATAGAAATTATAATAGGAATGATTATTTATACGGCCTGCCTTGTTGGTTTTTTTAGGGCGGGAATCCTTCCTTATTCTGATTATTGTTATAAAGCCTTTACTCAAGTTAAAAATAAGATTTTTAGTTTTTAGACCATTCATATTATAATTAATGATAATTTCTTTTATTTTTGTTGATATAGAATGATCCTCTTTTCTGAATGGCTCGTTATAAAAAAATTGATAGGAACAAAGAATGCCTGCTAAAAAATCAAATTTGATAGGGAAAGCAAAAAACTGGATGCAGGAATTAAAAACCATGTTTGTGAAAAGATTGGATGAGAAGGAAGAAGATGAATCGGTTATTTGGCGTAAGCTTATTGTGGGGATTTCCGGAACATTCGGATTAAAAATTGCTTTCACCTTATTTTCATTGATTTATACTTTTCTCCTCGCCCGGATTTTGCTCACTGCCCAATACGGCACTTTTGTTTATGCCAAAAATTGGATCAACCTGTTGCTGGTTCTTGCTATTTTTGGTTTTGCTCCATTATTAGTTAGAGAAGTGGCGGCTTATAAAGTCAGTTCATCATGGAGTCTGATGCATGGATTGATCAAATGGACTCATAAATATGTGCTGCTTTTTTCTGTGGGTTTGTCTGTGATGACGATTTTGGTTTTTCTCGCCATAAACAGAGCTTTAGATTCTTTATTTTATACTTTACTGATCGCTCTGATTTTACTTCCGGTGGTCACATCCATCCGGCTCAAGAAAGCCGTTATGCAAGGGCTCCATCGGGTGGTTAAGGGACAAATGCCGGAAATGATTGTGCTTCCGGTTTCATTTATCATCTTGATTTGTTTGTCTTATTTATTCTTTAGAGATAGCCTGAATTCTATCTGGGCTATGAGTTTGTATGTGTTTTCTTCATTACTGGCACTCACATTAGCTTCCTTTCAGTTAAAAAAATATCTCCCTGATAAGGCAAAAAATGCCCTTCCCCAGACCAAACCGAACATTTGGCTTCTAAGTGCCCTGCCTTTGGTGATTGTGGATGGGGCTTTTGTCATCAACAGTCGAGCTGATATTTTAATATTAGGGGGATTAAAAGGCAGTTATTGGACAGGCGTTTATGCCATCCCCTGTCATGTGGCGGGGCTCATCACTTTCATACTGATTGCGGTTAATTATGCTTTGGGACCCACCATTTCGCAGCTGTGGGCTTCCGGTAATATCTCTAAGCTTCAAAAAATGATCACAAAGAGCGCCCGTTTGGCTTTTTTTTTTCGCTGCCCATCCCCATTTGCTTTATTTTATTCGGCAAATGGATATTATCCATTTTCGGCGCAGATTATACCCAGGGTATAAAAGCACTCATTATTTTGAGTGTGGGGTATCTTATTAATTTATCCGTGGGGCCCGTAGCATTGTCACTCATTATGACAGGTCATGAAAAAATAACCACTGTGGGAGTGGTCAGCGGAGCTGTGATCAATATCGTCCTGAATTTTCTTCTCATCCCAAAGTGGGGGATAGAAGGAGCTGCTTTTGCCACATCCATCAGCATGATCATATGGAATGTTATTCTGGTTATCTGGCTGTATAAAAAATCAGGAATCAATTCCACGGTGCTGGGAAAGACAAAAACCCTATAAAGATGATATATTAGCCTGACCCACTCGTAAAAAAATGGCGATGTTCATTTATTTGTTAAGTTGAAATTCAAATGAAGGACCAATGCTTGGTCAGTATCATCATCAGCAATTATAATTACCAACAGTTTCTCAAAGACGCCATTGATAGTGCGCTGGATCAAACCTATGATCCGGTTGAGGTGATTGTGGTGGATGATGGTTCTACTGATAATTCTCCAGAAATCATCAAAGAATATGGGAACAAAATAACTCCTATTTTGAAGGAAAATCAAGGCCGAATTTCTACATGGAATTGTGGTTATGCTGAAAGCCGGGGCGATATCCTATGCTTTTTGGATTCGGATGATGTCTTTCTTCCCTATAAAGTGCAGTTTGTGGTGGATAAATTCGAAGAATATCCTCAGATAGGATGGTGTTTTCACTATTTGAAAAATAGGGATCGCTTTAATCATCCTGTAGCTGATAATAAAAAAGAAACAAACTTTGAAGGAATCATCGATTTGAGGGATGCCATAAAAAAGGGACACACACGATATCCCTATATTCCTCCTCCTACCAGTGGACTGAGTTTTAAAAGGTCGATATTTTCTAGAATTTATCCTGTCCCGGAAACCATAGTGGATCCTTATGATGAGTTTCTTCAGATCGCATCATTGTATCTTTCTCAGGGATATCATACCAAAGAGAAACTAGGGACGAGAAGATGGCATGAAACAAATATTTCCACCCAGCGCGAAAAACACAGGCCTTATAGAACAGAAATCAACGGTATTCAGGTGGCTTATTATTTGAGGACTCGATTCCCGGAGATAGGAAAATTTTCAGATAGATTGTTTGCCAGGTCTATGGCGAGATTATGGGTAAGAAAAAGAATGAAGCTTAAAGAGATCCCTGAATTGAAACAATATCTCACTCTGTATTATTCAGGCGGAAAGTGGTTCATCCACAGCCTGAGGATGATGATAAATATAGGAAGAGTCCTCTTCAACCAGTTCAAGAGAAAGCTGTTATGAAAAAAATCTTTTTCATTATTCCTAACATGGAAAGTGGGGGCACTGAACGCAAAGTCACCTTTCTGCTCAGGTATTTTCAAAAGAAGAAATATGACCTGACTTTGATCCTTATTGAAAAAAGCGGTGTTCAGCTGAATGATGTTCCCAAAGACATAAGGATATTGGACCTTAAGAAAAAAAATCGTTTTGATTTCTTTAAAGTCATTATACGGTTAGGAAAAATTTTAAAAAGGGAAAAACCAGATGCGGTCATCTCCTTTGCTTTTTATGCTAATGTGATTACTTTATTGGCAAAACATATATTCGGATTAAAAAGCAAAATTGTGATAAATGAGGAAAGTTTTCCCAAAGCTTATCTCCTGCACGGAAGATGGGGATTTCTCAAGAAAAAAATTATGGGGTATGCCTATAAAAAAGCCGATAAAATCATTTGTATTTCTAAAGGTTTGAGCCAGTATATCAGTTCGGAATTTAAAATTCCTCCTGATAAAATCCGCACCATATACAATCCTATAGAATTAGAAAGGATCCAAGACTTGGCTTTGGAAGAAATCAGGCATCCGTATTTGGATAAAAGAAAGCAAGGATATAAGCTTATCATCTCCGTGGGAAGGTTAACTTTTGCCAAGAGGATTGATATTCTGCTTAAAGCTTTTGCCAAAGTCCGGAAAAAGACAAAGGTGTTGTTGCTGATCCTGGGAGACGGGCCCCTGGATAAGAAGTTAAAAAAACTGAGAAAAGAACTGAATCTGGAAGACAGGGTTGATTTTCTGGGATATGTGAATAATCCTTATTCCTGGATGGCACAAGCGGATTTGTTTGTTTTGACCTCTCAATGGGAAGGATTCGGAATGGTCATTCCAGAAGCCATGACTTGCGGAATTCCCATTATATTTACGGATTGCTTTTTCGGGCCAAATGAGATCATCACTCATGAAGTCAACGGAATGTTGATTCCGCCGGGGGATGTGAAAGCTGCGTCTGAGGCCATAGAGTCTCTTTTGGATAACGAAAAAATGAAAAAGGAATTCGTAAGGGAAGGAAAAAAAAGAGCTCAGGATTTTCGGAGTGAGAAAATCGCATCAGAGTATGAAAGGACCCTAAACAGGTTGTGAGATGAACTATTTGAGAGCCAATACTTATCCCTATTTTGGTTTGGATCATCTGGAAGAAAAGAGATCTATCTTCCTGCCTCTTTTGATTGCTCTGGGTTTGGTGGGGATGATCTTTCAACAGGAATTTATGGTGGGGAGTTTGAATTTGATGTGGGGAGAGCCGCTCTTACTCACAGCCATTATGGCTAACCTTTTTTATTCCTTTAAGAACCGGACATTATGCAAAACTTATCTTGACGGACCTATTGCCATTTACGGTGTTTCTCTCATATGCTCTCTTTTTGTGGCTGGATTTACAGAGCGCAGTCTGGGCATATTTCGGAAAGAGCTCATCGCCATATTATTGTTCTATGTTATTGTTTGGAATCTATGGGACCGCCAAAGCCGGAAAATTGTTGCTTATGGAATCATTGCAGCGGCATTTGTGACAAGTATCATTGCTATGGTTCAATATATGGCTCCGAAAGCATTAAGTCAACTTTTTGCGCCTACAGGAACGGCTGGTCATATGATGGCCCGGGGTATTATTGGTTTCATTATCACAGGCACACCTTCTTTAGTCATGCCTGTGTTTGCCCCTTTTAATCATTTTAATGCCCTGGGTGCTTTTTTAGCCATGACTCTTCCATTGATGATTGTTCTGAGTTTGAAGATGAAGCGCTGGAATATCAGAGTGATGACTGGAATAACGGTCTTTGTCCTATATATGACTTTCAGTCGAGGTGCCTGGGCTGGATTTTTGGTCGGATTGGGTCTAATGGGATGGTTTCATTTCAGGAATACAGGTCGAAAAAAGCTGGCAGTATTATTTATGGTGATTGTGGCTTTGATCATTATAACTTTTCTCATAATTCTTATGTTTACCAGCTACAGCCGGACATTGCATTTTATGAGTGCCCGGCTGCCGTTGTGGAGTTTTGTTTATGAGGAATCTGCAGACCAGCCCGTATTTGGTCTTGGGTTAGCCGGGGTAGAAAAATACCTGGGCTCCCATGCGTTTAATTCATCAGCGCATTCTGATTATGTGCAGATTTACGGGGACCGGGGGATTTTTGGATTGATGGCTTATCTTCAGCTTCTTGGCTTTGGTCTTTTTGCCGGATACAAATCCATAAGAGATCGATTAAAACCCGAATGGATATATTTGGGAGCTACAACCGGGATAACTGCGATCATGGTTCACTCTTTCGTAGATCATCCTTTGAATGACCTCACCTTTAAAATATTGATATTCACCTTATTAGCTCTTCTGACTTCGGTTCATAAAGACCCTCTGAAAAATTAACAGGACATTTCAAATAATAGAAAAAGCATAACTCCAAGTTCATGGGCAACCAAGGCAAAAAAAAGAGAATATTTAAAGAAGTGTTTGGTTTTGTATTCCGATTTTCCGGTATTCCATCGCTCATAAGGAATGTATTTCTCAGGAAAAGAGCGACTATAATCCTTTATCATAATCCCGAACCAAAAACACTTAAAAAACACCTTGATTATTTGTCGAAGCATTATAATCTGATATCTCTGGATAAATTGGTTCATGCCATTAGAAATCAGGACTGGGGCGACATCCCTCCCAAAAGTTTGGTCATCACTTTTGATGACGGACACCGGGATAATTACAAACTGCTCGAAATATTCAAATCCTTTGAAGTTCGTCCCACCATATATTTGTGCAGCCATGTGGTCAATACCCAGCGGAAATTTTGGTGGATGACCGGTTTTCCCGATTTTAGAAGATTGAAGAAATATGAGAGACAGAACCTGCTCCAAGCTTTAAAAGAAAAGGTAAATTACGAACCGGAAAAAGAATATCCGGAAAGACAAGCACTGGATATTCAGGAATTAAAAGAGATGAGTACTTTTGTGGATTTTCAATCTCATTCCAGATTTCATCCCATTCTGCCTCTATGTTCGGACAAGGAGAGCAGAGAAGAAATCAAAGGGTCTAAAGGATATCTGGAAAAAATGTTAAAGAATGAAATCAGACATTTTAGTTATCCTAACGGGGATTATTCTGAAAGGGAAATCAATTATCTTAAGGACAGCGGATACAGATCTGCCCGGACTCTGGACATCGGTTGGAACAGCATTCATTCGGATCCCTTCAGATTAAAGACCATGGATATTGAGGATCATGCCTCGGTAAATATTATGTGCGTTCAGATCATGGGTTTGTTCGGTTATTTCAAATTTTTACGGTTTGGCAGTTTCAACGGGATTCGGCCTTCTTATATTTGATTTATTCGATATAGAAACGCTAAGTGGGATATTCAAAGGTATATGAAATTTAATATCATTATGTTGGGAGAAGACATCCACCTTAAGGGAGGAATCGCTTCTGTTTTGAGCACTTATATGGATTCAGAGTTAAGTGAGAACAACCAATTGTTTTATGTGCCCACATATACCGGGAAATCACGGATTTTTCTGAGTTTTTTTAAAGCACTGTTTGTGTTTTTTTATGATTTGATTTTCCAAAAGATCGACATCGTGCACATACACAGTGGTTTTAAAGGGAGTTTTTACAGAAAGAGCGTTTTTGTTTTGTTTTCATTCATTTTCAGAAAAAAGATTATTCTCCATATTCACTCCGGAGAATTCGATGAGTTTTACAGAAAGGGAAGTTTCTTGAGAAAGTCATTCATAAAATTAGTTCTTTCGATTCCCCAAGTCATTATGGTTGTCTCCCCTTCATTAAAAAACAAAATAAAAAAAATCACCCCGTCTCCGGACAAGTTGAGATTGGTGATGAATCCTGTGAGAATTCATCAGAATATAGAAGAGAAAGTCCATGGAAAAGATAACCAAACCAGAATTCTTTTTATGGGACGTATCAATGAAAAAAAGGGGGTATATGATTTGATCAAAGCCGGAGAAAAAATAATCCCCTGTAAAAAAAATATTTTGTTTGTGCTTTGCGGGAATGGAGAGATTGCCAAAGCAAAACAAATGATTGTAGATAAAGGAATCCAAAGATATTTTAAAATCCCCGGAAAAGTGGATGATAAAGAAAAGTATTACAGTGAAGCTGATATTTTTGTTTTGCCTTCTTATTATGAAGGGATCCCAGTTTCGATTCTGGAGGCAGCCAGTTATGCTCTTCCCATCATTGCCACATCCGTCGGTGGTATCCCGGAGGTTATCAAAGACGGGAAAAACGGATTATTGTTTGAACCAGGGGATGTGGAGGATCTTTCCGGTCTGATTTTAAAATTGATAGACTCTCCAAATGAACGGAAAAGAATGGGAAAACAAGCCTATGATTTGGTGAATGAAAAATTCAATATCAATTTGATAAGCCAACAGCTAGAAAGTATCTACAGAAATCTTTTTCTGTATGAATCGAATTCATGAATAAGTATTTTAAAGGATAGAGATGACATCTCAAAACAGAATGAAAACCGGGATCCTCGGATGTGGAAATATCGGCAGAACCCATCTTAATGTCATCAAAAAATTATCCCATGACTTTGAATTGTCTTTATGCGATACCCGTAGAGAAAACGCTGAAAAATTGGCTGCTCAGTTTGGTATCAAAGATGTTTATCAAAGTTCTGATGAGCTTCTCTCAAAAGAAAAGCCAGATGCCGTACACATACTGACCCCTGTCTCATCTCATTTTGATCTTGCCCAGAAAGCAATTCATCAAGGATGTCATGTGTATATTGAGAAGCCGGTTACGGAAACTTCAGCAGAATATGAAAAACTTTTTGACCTTTCCAAGAAACAGGGCAGGCTGCTGTGTGCAGGATACAGTGCTCTGGGAATGCCGGTGATTCTAAAGGCAAAAAAAGAAATGGAATCAGGAAAGCTGGGGAGGCTGGTGAGTGTTCACAGTGATTTCATGTGTTCCTGGCCGGGAAACACCATTCCTTACGGAGACCCTGAACATTGGGCTTATTCCTTAAAAGGAGGTGTGCTTCAGAACATGGCGGATCATCCTGCCAGTGTGGTGGTGGATGCCATGGAATCCGTGGAACAGAGTGATTCTTATTTTTGCCGGAGAAATGTGCTGCCTCACGATTGTCCGGATTTTATGCATATGGTTCTCAAAAACCAAGACCAAATGGGTTCCTTCAGCCTCTCTTTAGCCCATGGAGCAGCACACAGACAGGTTCAGTATTTTCTTGAAGGAGGCACCATTGTGGCTGACATGAGCCGGCAGCTTATGGGAATTGTAAGGAGCCAGGGACCGCAGAATTTTATCAAAAAAACAACCTCAGGTTTTGGTTTGGGCTGGAAATTTGGAATGGGCTCTGTGGGCAATGTGTTTAAAGTGATAACCGGTTCTTTACAAAGGAACCCGGGAATCGTGCATCTTATCCAGAATTTTTATGATGCGGTTCAGGGAAAAGAGGTATTATTGGTAAAATCCCATAAAGTCAAAAATATGGTGGCTGCTCTTGAAAGAGCATGGGCTCAGGTGAATAAAGAATAGTTTATGGGCTGTTTTATGAAGATTGAGGTAAATTGAGAAGCATGAAAGTCTTATTGACCGGTTATTCTGGTTTTTTGGGCCAGTATCTTGCCCGAGAGGTGATTAAAGAGGGTTATTCACTGCGGGTGCTTTTTCACAGGCATACCCTGACCAGAAAGGATATGCCTCAAGATGTGGAAGTGATATGGGGTTCTATGGACAATCCTGATGTGATCAAGCAAGCAGTCAGGGGAGTTGATTTTGTGGTTCACAGTGCCTGGGCTTCGGACTCTTCATTTGAAAAACGCCCCACCTTTAATGAGAGAGCCGCGGATCTTCTTTTATCAGAAAGTGTGGATGCCGGGGTAAAAAAGTTTGTGTTTATCAGTTCAGTGGCTGTTTACGGGATGAGGAGAAAGACACGTTCGGATATCCAAGAATCCTCTCCCTTTGCAGAGGTAAAGGACTTGGCGTTCAAATATCCTTCAGAAAAAATAGTGGTAGAAAAGAATCTTCAATCATGGGAAAAAAATAAAACACAGCTTGCTGTTTTTCGTCCTGGTCCTGTATTTGATGATCATAAAGGACCGCATAAGAAAATTATCAAACTGGGCCCTTGGAGAATGGGATTGGGGATAGGGACAGGAAGGAATCGAATGGCATATATCCATGGCCGGGATGTGGCTAAGGCAGCGGCAGGATGGCTGAAACATGGAAATGATGGAGCTGTGTTCAATGTGGTGCCGAGCCAATGCCTTAGGTCCAGGGATTGGATTCGGGTGTGGGGATTGAAAAATAATCTCTCTCTGAAGCCTTTTTTTATTCCTGGCTTTATGATGCGCCTGGCAGGTTTTGGAGTAAAGACTTTAAAAAGAATGTTGGGAAGAAAAAGTGGGTCAAATGTAAAGTATGCGGTAGCGTGTGCCAAGAGAGATATGTGCTACAGCAATAAAGCCATAAAAAAGGCTCTGGACTGGGAAGATAAAGCCACATCAGAGTACTTAGAAATTCACTCCAAAAAATAAAAAAATCAAAATGTCAGCCCGAATCGCCATGGTTGTTTTGTCTTATTACCCGAGTGATCCCCGTCCCCGGAGAGAAGCCGAGGCTCTTATTGACCAAGGGTATCGGGTAGATGTGATATGCCTTCGAGGCGAGAAACAAACCAGACATGAAATGGTGAATGGCGCGGGTGTGTACAGACTTCCTTTGAAGCACAGGAGAGGGAGTAAAATCCGTTATTTATGGGAATATGCCGTTTTTTTTGTGATGTCTTTTTTTGCTTTGTCTTCACTTTATCTCCATAAAAAATACCGCCTTATTCATGTTCATAATATGCCGGATTTCCTGGTGTTCTGTTCCCTGCTTCCCCGGATTTTGGGAGCCAAAATTATTCTGGACTTGCATGATCCTATGCCCGAAGTATTTATGGCCAAGTATTCAATGACAAGGAAAGATTATTTTATTCAGCTTCTGTGTTTGCAGGAGAAACACAGCATTCGATTTTCAGATCTTGTATTAACACCCAATATGGCTTTCCGGGATCTTTTTGTGTCCCGGGGATGTCCTGAATCAAAAATACATATTGTGATGAATTCACCTGATGAGAAAATATTTTCTTGTTCAGAAAAAAGCGAAATGAGTCATGACAAAAACAATCATGTTTTTCAGGTCATGTATCATGGAACCATTATCGAACGCAACGGCCTGGATGTAGCGCTTAAGGCTGTGGCACAAATTCGAAAAAAGATCCCCCATCTTGTTTTTCAAGTTTATGGAGGGGGGGAATATCTGGAGCCAACAAAAAGTCTTTCTGCTAAGCTGGGATTAAAGGATTTGGTAAATTTCCATGGGCATGTTCCATTGGAAAAAATCGCCCGGGATATTCAAGGTGTTGATGTGGGGCTTATCCCCAACAAACCTAGCATCCACTGGGAAAATGCTGTGCCCACCCGAATATTTGAATGCCTGTGTATGAGAAAACCAGTAATTGTTCCCCGGACCAAGGGAATCATGGATTATTTTGATGAAGAATCGATATTTTTTCATGAACCCGGGGATCAAGAAAGTTTGGCTGATGCGATTTTTGAGGTGTATCAAGATTCTGAAAGACGAAAAATTGTGCTCCATAAAGGAATATCTGTGTATAGAAAATACCGTTGGGAACTCCAGCGACAGCATTTTTTAGAGATTGTGAATAACTTAATTATGAATAATCCAGGTTTATTATGAGAGTCAAAAACATTTCCGTTATTCTCTTTGTCCTGGGAATATTCGTTATCTCTTGTTACGGAGAAGATTTGGTTTTTATAGATAAAAATGCAAATTCTTCATCTCTGATGGCTCAAATCAAGAGGGCTTGTGATTTTTATGGATTGAGTATGAAATCACTGCTTTTGGAAACCAAACCGGATGCTATGCAAATCATCGGTCATATCCGACGCAGCAAAGCTGAGGCGGTCATTATAAATGCAGAAGCTTTATTCCCTGTGAATTCGCAGGAATTTTATTCAATCCTGGAAAAGGAGAACAAGAAGGATCTATCCCTATTAATAGCGGGTTTGTCTCCGAAAATGGATACTGGGCTTCTGGAAGAGTGGTCTGATGGAGTCATCACTGGATGTGAAAAAGGAGAGATGATTCCAGCGGAATATTCTTATCGATTTGGTGATGTTCAGAATATGACCCGGGAGCTTTCCGGACAGCAGATTCCCTTAACTGAGAAAGAAATCTGTTATTTCACAATACAGAACTTGAGGAAATATCAGTCTATTTTGGGAATAAAAAGGAAGAATACAAAAGGAGTTTTTCCTTTGTATGTGAGTGTTCCGGTCTCCGGGCATGAAGTATTTTTTATGATCCGAGGAAATTCTCCGGAACAGTCTCAAAAATCAAAAGAAATGGTTCCAGAAGTATCTATGGGAACTATTCGTTATCTGATGTTTTTAAGATATGTTTATAAAGATCAGTGCTGGCACAGTCCCGCACATTTCGCGAATTTTACCATTGATGATCCCTGGTTGACAGAATCATACGGAAATCTTAATTTTGCAAAACTCTGTTATGAAAATGAGAAAAATTTTCATCTCACCATAGCCTTTATTCCCTGGAATTTTGACCGGAGCGAACCGCGTGTGGTTGATCTTTTCAAGAATTTCCCGGAGAGACTTTCGCTTTGTGTGCATGGCAACAACCATGACCACTACGAATTTTATAAATACGAGACTGATTCCAACGACCCATGGGAGGCAAAATCCTTAAACCTGCAGGAAGAAAATATCAGACAGGCTGTGGCACGAATGGAAAAGCATAAAGAACTGACAGGGCTGGATTACGATAAAGTTATGATATTCCCTCACAGCATTGCGCCGGCAAAAACCCTGGGTTTGCTTAAGAAGTACAATTTTCTGGCTACGGTAAACGCCAATAATATTCCTCTGGGGGCTGAGAAACCTGAAGATCCGCTTTTTGATTTGAGGTCATTGACTCTGAAGTATGAAAACTTTGCCAGTTTTCGGCGGCATCCTCCGTATAAAACAGAATTCGAAATCGCATTGGATTTGTTTGTAGATAAACCTCTATTGTTTTATGCGCATCATGATTATTTCAAAAAAGGAATGGATTCCTTTGATAAAACAGCTCAAATGGTGAATCGCATGGAACCTGAGATAAACTGGAAGAGCCTGGGATATATAGCCAAGCATTACTATTTGGAGAGATTGAGAGCTGACGGGAATTATGATGTTAAGGCTTTTACCAACCATTTCAAGGTGAAAAATCATCATCAAAGAGATGTCACTTATTTCATTCAGAAAGAAGAAAATTTTTCTGTGCCCATCAAGCAAGTGCTTGTGAATGGAGAAAAATATTCTTACAAAAGAGCCAATAATCATGTGATCCTGGAATTAGATATCCCCAAAGGCGGTACAGGGGAAGTTTATATCCAATATGAAAATGATTTGAATGTCAGATCCATGGATATATCCAAAGATGATTCTCGTATAAATAAGCTGCGAAAGATATCAGATTTCCGGGATAATACGTTATCAAAGAATTTTATGGGCCGATTTGTCATACATGTCTATTATGACACTGGTTTATACAAATGGGGGATGAAAAAACTGATTCTGGTATTTTCGATCATGATTTTGTTTGTAGGGATTTCTTTGGGGGGATGGATCTATTTGAGACGCCAAAAGAAAAAATTTAAATAATGATTTTTTTGATAAATTAGATTGATTATAAATTAAGTATTATTATAATGTATAGTTAATTATCATGATAAGAGAACAAGAAGAAGTTTTCAAGAAGACAATTTTACTTTTGGATGCGGCTCTTCTGTCCGCTGCATTTTTTATCGCCTATTTTTTAAGGAATCAATTCCATGTCATCTACGAATGGAATCTTTTTCCTGACGGATTAACTGTGGCAGAGCATTCCGTGCCCTTGAGTGAATACCTGGTGGTATTGTTTGTGGTAGTGCCTTTATGGTGTTTTATCCTTCATGTCAGTGGCATGTACACTTCCATGAGAACCCGGAAACATCACGAAATTTTATGGATTGTGCTCAAAGCCTCGTTTTTTGCAGTATTGGGATTTGGGTCTGTGGTGTTTTTATTCAAACTGGAGTTTGTCAGCCGCCTGTTTTTTGTTATTTTTGTGTTTTTGAGTCTGGTTTTTCTGATTACAGAAAAATTCATTCTTTTGGCATCTATTCGTCGGAAAAGAAGAAGAGGAGAAAGCTTCCGTCAGATTTTGATTGTGGGGACAGGAAAAAGAGCTTCTCATTTGATCCATGTCATCAAAAAACATCCGGAATGGGGATTTCTAATATTGGGAGCCATTGATGATGAGCCGGGAAGAGGCATCAAAAAAGTGGACAGTGTGGAAGTGATAGGACCTATTGATGAGCTTTCTGAAATTCTTCAGAAGCATGCTGTGGATGAAGTGATGTTTGTGGTGCCCCGGTCCCGATTGAGTCATATTGAAAATGCGGTTCTTGTTTGTGAGACAGAGGGAGTTAAGGCGTCAGTGGCAGGGGATTTGTTTGATATGCGGATTGCCCGTTCAAAATCCAGTGAATTGAACGGCATTCCTTTGATCACCTTTGAGACCACAGTGGCGAAAGAGTGGGAGCTTTTTACTAAGAGGATTGTGGATGTGGTTTTATCCGGGTTGGCTATTGTGATTTTGAGTCCTTTGCTGTTGATATCAACCCTTTTGGTGAAGCTCACTTCCAAAGGCCCTATTTTATTCAAACAGAAAAGGTTGGGCTTGAATAGAAGACAGTTCAATCTTTATAAATTCCGCACCATGGTTTTGGGAGCAGAAAAAGAGCTGGGAGATATTGATGTTTTTAAAGACACCAATGGTTCTGATTTTAAGAACAGGAAGATCAAGTATGTCACTCCTGTGGGCCGGTTTTTGAGAAAATTCAGTTTGGATGAACTGCCCCAGCTCTTTAATGTGTTTGCCGGTCATATGAGTCTGGTGGGACCCCGACCTGTGGTTCCTTCAGAAGTTTCTCAGTTTAAGCCATGGCAGAGACGAAGGATGTCCATGAGACCGGGAATCACCTGTCTGTGGCAGGTGAGCGGGCGAAACAAGGTCAGTTTTGAGGAATGGATGAAAATGGATTTGGAATATATTGACAATTGGTCTCCCTGGTTGGATATTAAAATATTGATTAAAACTATTCCAGTGGTAATATTGGGAATAGGTGCATATTAAGATGGGATTAGGGATTAGAAAGACTGGATTAGGGATTAGGGAGTAAGGGATGAATTGGAGGGAATTAGATGTTTGGAAAGAATCTCATAATCTTGTTTTGGATGTATATAAAACCACTTCATCTTTTCCAGATGAAGAGAAATATGGAATAACAAGTCAGTTGAGAAGATGCTCATCATCTATACCTTCAAATATAGTAGAGGGACAATCAAGAGATTCAACCAAAGATTATTTAAAATTTCTTTATAATTCAAGAGGATCATTAGAAGAAACTAGATATTTTATACTTCTTTCAAGGGACCTTAGTTATATATCAGAGAAAAAACTTGAGGAGTTAAATTCAAAATTTATAAAAGTTAGCAAAATGCTTAATGGACTTATAAAGTCATTAAGAAGAAGGATTGAATTGGGATTAGGGGGTAGGGATTAGAAAGACTGGGTTAGGGGTTAGGGATTAGGGAGTAAGGGATTAAGGAGAAAGAAAATGGAAATGCAGTATAGGAACAAAAAAAGCAGAGATGTTGATCTGATGGAATACTGGAGGGTGATTGTCAAAAGAAAGTGGTTGCTTATCACCTTTACGGGGGCTCTTATTTTTGTGGTGGGAGTGTTTTCTTTCCTGGTTAAACCCAAATATGAGTCCACAGCCACTCTGCTTATTGAGGAGGGATCTTCGAAGCTGTTAAGCATTGAGAATGAGTTTGGTTATCGTCCTCAGGGTTACAGCAGCGTGTATATGGATACTGTGATCAACACACAGATCAATATTCTCCGGAGCCGATCTCTGGCTAAGAGGGTGGCAGAAGAGATGAACCTTATGTTCAGGCCAGAGTTTGGAGGAGGAGAAAACCAAAAAAAGAGTGTGATGTCCCTGTTTAAAGATTTTGTCACATTGAGATGGATTCGGGGAAGTGGTTCTGAAAAAGATAAAAATAATCCCAGACGCAAAGATCCCTATATCAAAATTGCTGAAGGTCTGAAAAAAAAGCTGGAAGTCTCTCCTGTTCGAAACACAAAACTGGTGGAAGTGAGCTATACTTCTGAATCCCCGGGCCTGGCAGCAGATATTGTGAATACCTTTGCAGAGCAGTTTATTATTTTTTCCATTGAAAAAAAATATGAGACCACACAGCAGGCTTCGGATTTTCTGAGCGAACAGATTGCGGATTTGAGGCATGATCTGGCTGCCAAGGAAAAAGAGCTGGCACAGTACGGCCAGGAAACAGAAATTTTTTACATGGACGAGAGTGAAAGCTCGGCCATAGAAAAGTTTGCGGATTTGAATAAAGCTTACACTCAGGCGCAGATCAACCGGATCAATGCGGAAGCCAAGTACAGAGAGCTTCGAGGCCTGAAGGTGGATTCTCTGCCTCAGTTTGTGGAGAACAAAATGCTCCAGGACCTTAAGACTGAATATACCCGGTTGAAGAATGAGTATAAAGAGAAAAGCAAGGTATATAAGCCCAGCTACCCGGAGATGATCAAGCTCAAGGCAAAAGTAGACAGCATGAGAGAAGAGCTCAAAACTGAGATAGAAAAGGCTGTGGATGCGGCTGAAACAGAATATCGGTCGGCTTTGAAGAATGAAAACTCCCTGAAGAACCTTCTGGATGCTCAGAAGGAAAACGTAGGGGAGATGAAATCCAATGCTATTTTGTACAACAGCCTGAGGATCGAGGTGGAAAACAAGCGTAAGCTTCTCAATTCGCTGGTGGAAAGGCAGAACGAGACTTATGTTTCATCCCGATTAGGAGGATTGAAATCCACCAGCATCAGTATCATTGATGAGGGAATCGCCCCAGAGAATCCGGTTTCTCCAAAAAAGAAACTCAATCTCATTCTGGCTTTGATTATGGGCTTATTCGGAGGAGTGGGGCTGTGCTTTGTGCTGGAGTATTTTGATGACACCATAAAAGGGCCTGAGGACTTTCAAAGATTGGATGGGATCCCCTCTATGGGGATTATTCCTTATCTCCATCCTGAGGCAGAGAAGAAGAAAAAGTATATGAATTATGGTAGGTATCACTACGGTGAGGAAGAAGAGGAAGAGGAGAATGCCGAAAGTATGCCTGAGATTCAGGAAATAGAACTTATCAACCACAGATATCCTAAAATTTCTTTTTCTGAGGACTACCGGACTCTGCGGACATCCATCCTGTTGAGCCAGGCTGGAAATCCTCCCCAGGCCATTATGGTCTCCAGTGCTCTTCCCAAGGAAGGAAAAAGCGTTACCACAGCCAATCTGGCAGTGAGTTTTGCCCAGCTTAAGAAAAAAGTCTTGGTCGTGGATGCGGATTTGAGAAAGCCCCGTCTTAATAAGATTTTTGATGTTCCCAATGATAAGGGCATCAGCAGTTATTTGACAGGGGCGAATTCTATGGAAGAAGTGGTGTGGGAAAGCGGCATAGAGAATATCTGGATTCTCCCCGGAGGACCAGTTCCTCCCAATCCTGCTGAGCTTCTGAATTCCCAACACATGGGCGATTTGATGAAGAACATCAAAAAAGACTTTGATATCATCTTGTTTGATACCCCTCCTGTATTGACTGTAGTGGACGGCGTCATTCTCTCTGGAGAGGTGGATGCTGTACTGTTTGTTATCAATGCAGGAAAGACCACCTACAAGCACTTTTTGAGTGCGGTGGAGAATGTGGACAAGGCTAACGGACAGATCATAGGAGCTGTGTTTAACAGTTTGGATACCCACAAAGGGAATTACAAATATATGTATTATCATAAGTATTATGGATACAAGTAAGAGTGAGATGTATTTTAAATTCCAAAAAATGAAAAGGAAGTCATGAGATTCAGTCACGCCGAGTATGTGGTCAATAACAGGCATCAGATGAGCCGGAGAGATAAGTTTTGCCAAAAGATCATTGAGTGGGGGATCATAGGCATTTTGGTTTTCAGCCCTCTTCCAGCAGCTTCGGTCTATGGGTGGTCTGTTCTGGTTATTCAACTGGTTGTGGTTGTGATGTTAGGGGCTTATTTCTTGATGGAGGAAAAGCCGCAGAACAATGTTTTTCTCTCAAGATCATTAAAAGCACCCCGATATTTGTTCTGGGGATTTTTTGCATTTCTTTTTCTCCAGGTGGTTCCTCTTCCTAAATTTCTAGTGAAGTTTTTTTCACCCAAGACTTTCTCCTTTTATCAAAATTTCTCGCCGGATTTCAGCAGCACCCATTTTTTGAGCCTCTCTGTAGTGCCTACTCAGACTTTGAAGCAGGGATTTGAAATATTGACCTATGTGCTTTTGGGTTTTTTGATTCTCCGTACAGTCACCCGAAGGCACCAGATCATGCAGATTTTTTCTGTGATAGTGGCTATGGGGATTTTTGAGGCGTTTTATGGATTTTTTGAGCTTTACAGTTCCAATCCTCATATTCTGTTTTATAAAAAAACACATTTCCTGGATTGTGTGACCGGAACTTTTGTGAACCGCAATCATTTATCCGGTTATCTGGAAATGGTGATTCCTCTGGCTGTAGGGCTGGTCATTGCCCGGATTGATTTTTTTGAATGGTCGGGTTTGCGCTTGAGAGACAAGCTGGTCCGTATATCTGAAAGAGGGCTGGCATGGAACGGGCTTATCTCTTTGGGGATTGTGGGCATGGCTCTGGCCATTGTTTTCTCCAAGTCCCGTTCAGGGATATTTATTCTTGTGCTCAGCTTCATCCTATTATCCGGACTGGCTGGGCTTTATTATCAAAGAGGGGAGCAGGAGAGAAAAGGGATCAAGACTTTTCTCAAGGTGGTGTTTTTTGGGATTGTGTTGTTCTCTTTATATATTGGTATTGGAGCTACCTTGGAGAGATTTTCTCTGGATAAGATTCTTCAGGAACAAAGACCTTTGGTATGGGGAAACACCATTGAAATGATCGGAGATTTTCCTGTTTTTGGATCAGGGCTGGGGACTTTTGCCTCGGTTTATCCGGCTTATGAAGAAAGTGGTGAGTTTGTGCGGTGGACCCATGCTCATAATGATTATCTGGAGTATACGGCTGAGCTGGGGATCGCAGGCATGATCCTTCTTTTGGGAGGCATTCTTTATCTCCTGGTCAAAACTTTTCGGATTTGGAAAGAACGGCGTCATCCTCTGGTCAAGGGATTGGCTATAGGAGGAATCGTGGCATTATTGGGTATCATGATCCACAGCATCACAGATTTTAACCTTCATATCCCGGCAAATATGGTGCTGTTTACTGTGATTTTATCTTTGACCATGGTGACTGCTTTTTACAGGAGTAAATAAGAATAGAATATAATCCATAAAAAAATGAATTTCATTAAAAAGATTCTCGTTTTTGGCGGACTGGTTGTTTTTGGGGTAGGGTGTATTTTGAGCTACTGGAGCCAGCATCTGGTGAACAAGGCGCAGAATACTGAGGATAAGGAGAAAAGAGTCCGGATTTTAGATAGAGCCAGTGACCTTTATCCTCTGAATCAAGAAATTTATTATGAGCTGGGAGAGGCTCATTTGAGTATGGGAGTTCAGGTTTTTGATGACCCAAATCAGAGTGAGCCTCATTTAGAGAGGGCGGTAAAAAACTATGAAAAGTCTCTGGGGATGAATCCAGTCTCATCTTTTTCGCATTTTGGTCTGGCACAGGCGTTTTACAATATGAGCTTTTTCACTCCTTCTCTGGCAGAAAATTCATTTCATCATTACCGAAATGCCGCGCTCCTGGCAGGTCATCACACTCCTATATTTTTTAAAGTAGGGACATTGTTTTTGTCGCGATGGGAAGAACTGAATGAGGAGAGCCGCGCTTTTACCCTGAGTCTTTTGAAACGGATTGTGCAGGATGCAGACAATGATGAATTCAACCAGATAATGCAGATCTGGGATATGAACGTGAAAGATTATGAGGTGATGGATAGAATCCTTCCTGAGAGACCCTGGCTTTATCGAATGTATGCCCGATTTTTGGGAGAAAAGTCCCTTTCCCTGAGCGAAAGGCAGCAGCATTTGGCTGAGGCAGAGTCCCTTGATTTTAAGCGGGCTCAAGAGATTCATGAACAAGGGGAGAATGATTATTTTTACTATCAAATGGAACCAGCTTTTTCTCAATTTCAGGATTGTCTGGATATATTAGAGGGTATAAATTTTTATCAGCGGCTTACAGGTCAGAGTTTTATTGACATGACAGAATTTGAGCAAGTCCAAAAGTTAACTCTTTTATATCTGGTGAAGTCCGGGCTGGAGTCAGGAAAAGCATTTGAAGAAGTCAAAGATAATTTGATGAGGTATTTGAGCCTGGAAGATAAAGTGAGTGCGGTGAGAGAAGTGGATGAATATCTTCAGAGATACCAGATCATAGGGGACAGGCTGAAAAGGAATTTTGGCGATATGGAACTTTTTTCCTTTCATATGTACCTGTCTTATAAAGAAAACCGGTACCGGGACATCATGCGCATCGGACGTGATTTTAGGGAAAGCTTTGTGGTTGTGCCCAAGAAAAACCAGAATGAGTATGTGGAAATCCTGCGAATTGTGGGGAATGCCAATCAAAAGGTGGATTATATCTATGATGCGGTGGGATTTTACCAGCAAGCCCTGGAAATAGAACCTGATAATCTGGAAACTCTAGTCCGTCTCCGACAAAGCTTGATACGGTTGAACAAAGAGAGAGAAGTCAAGGAAATCAATAAGAGGATTGAGCAAAATGTTTCAGCGCAGGTTAAGGAATGGGAGGACCAGTGGATCGAGAAAGGGCAGAATTTTTTTCAGAATCTAGTGCTGGATGGGAATGATGTGATTTTAACATTTTGTTTTGAAAATAAAGATCAGGAGTCTGCTCCTTTGGTGAGTATTTTTTGGAATGACAGAGTGGTGTGGGAGGATTACCTTGAGTCAAGTGAGGAGTCAGAAATCGGCGAGATTTTCCTTTCTCTCAAATCCGAAATTGGAAAAAATAAATTAAGAGTGATGTCTGTGAATCAAAGAGTTAAAATTTTAGGTTTGGAATGGAAAAAATAAGCATCAAAAAGATTGACAACGCTATATATAGATATTATTATATAAATACTTCGAAAGGGAGACGGAGGATTCAATGCTAAAACAAATAAAAAAACAGGTGGTTTTTCTAGGAGGAGCGCTAGGATTGCTCTTAGTTATTTCGCCTTTCTTGTGGAGTCAGAACGTTGATACAGGAAATGTTTTGGGTTTTGTCTATGAAAAAGACGGGACCACTCCTGTCCAAGGGGCTTTAGTCAAACTCCAGAACATAAGGTCCGGAAATATTTATGAAAGCACTCCCACAGACAGTCAAGGGAGTTTTCTAATCCAACAGATAAAGAGCGGAGTTTATCTTTATGGAGTAAGTGCTTCTGAAGGCGATTACAACTGTGACGGGATGATCGGGGTGAGGATCCCTAACAAAGGTCCGGCACGGATGGCTCTGGCGCTTTCCCGTTATGATGAGGAAAAAGAATCCAAGGGAAATAATCCTAATGAGAACACAGCTGACGAATACTTAGTGGGAGAAGTCCTGAACTACAATCCTAATAATCAAATGGCTCAAGTGCGGATTATCCGGGGGATGCTGGAGAAAGATGACCAGGTTCATATTTTGGGAAAAGACCAAGGAGAGGAGAAAGGGACTGATTTTAATCAAAAAGTATCTGAGCTGAAATTTAACGGTTCTGAGGTGAAGAGACTGTTTGTAGAGCAGGTCGGATTATTCAAGACCAAAGAGCCTGTAAGAGAAGGCGATCTGGTTTATCTGGGCAGAAACAAAGGCGGATTGATCGCGTTTCTCGCCGCTCCTTGTGGTTGGGCTGCTTTGGTCAGTTTGGGAACAGCCGGCTATGTGGTATACGACCGGACCACTAAGGCAAACGGAGCCAGCGCCTACAAGTAAAAACAGGGACACACATCCTATTTGCCCTTTTTTTTGATCAATATTATTTTGCTCTCTGTGAATGTTCGCAATGACAGAGAGGTAGGTAGAGAATAACGGGGACACGTAGCAAGTACATGTCCCCTTTTTTTTTGGTTGAAACTCATCTTCTTTAAACATATAATCTTTTTTCAGATGAAAAAGATCTTCTCTGCTGTATGCCTAATCCTAATATTTTTTTTGGTGTTTGTTCTCTTTCCCAAAAAAGGGGAGGCTCAATCCTACCGCACTTTTGATTATGAAAGACAAAGGATTCTGACGCAGACCCGATGGATGATCGGACCTTTCCGGATATTCCCTCGATTCCAGCTGACAAATGTGGGATATGACGGGGCTGTATACTACGGGAAAGCCGGAGAAGAACCGGTCACAGATTATACCGCTACTTTTTCACCCGAGATAAGAGCCCATCTATTATTCCAGGACTATTTTATCTTTACTTTTACCGAGAATCCCGAGTATGTCTATTATATGGAAGAAGCCAGAGAAAGAAGATGGAATCATAATTTTTCTCCTGAAGCTAAAGTTTTGCTTTTGAGCCGGGTCGTTTTGGGCGGCAGCTATTTTTACCGGAATAGAAGGCGAAGATCTACCAGTGAGTTTGATGTGCGGGCCAATGAACTGAGAACAGGGTATAGGGGGAGTGTTTTTTATGAGACCGCCAGAGAAACTTCTATTGGATTTAATTATCAGAGAGAAAAAATTTCCTTTGAGGATGTGGATTACGGCGGAGAAGAGATCTATCTGTCCCGCATTTTAAACCGACTGGAAACCACTTATGAAGGAGAATTCTACTACCAGGTCTTTTCCCAGAGTTTCTTTTTTATTCGAGGAGGTTACACCGAATATAAATTCGAAAATGAGGATGCTCAATGGAGGAATTCCTATTCCCGTCAAGTGTATACAGGATTGAGGTTTCCTCTTTTAGGGAGGATAACCGGACAGATTTCTTTGGGTTATAAGGAGTTGATCCCAGGAGAAGAGGATGTGGCGGGTTTTTCCGGATTGGTGGGTAATTCAAGTGTTGAGTACCGGTTGAAAAGGCTGCGTTTTCGGGCTGGATACAGCAGAAATTCCCAATTTTCATACTGGACAAATAATGTTTTTTTTACTGAAAACCGGTATAGAGGAGGGATTTCATTTTATCTGACCCGGTTCTTGAGACTGGACTATAACTATAATTATGGGGAAGGGCATTACCCGGAACCCGAAGACTTGAGACAGCCGGACGGAACTTATGTGAAAGTCAGAAGAGAAGATATCTACACCACGCATAATCTGGGATTTGTGATAAGGGTGATTCAAAATACAGGGATAGGCGTAAATATTAGTTTTTGGGAGAGGGATTCAAATTTTGATTATGAGGACAGAGATCGCATGTTTGTGGGAGGTTATCTCACTTACGACTTTTGATCAGGGCGCTTTTTTCCCTATCATTCCATCAAATATTTTATTGAAGTTTTAGCCATATCCAAAACAGGACTTTTATGAGATTGAAATTATTCAAGTCAGATTTGACACCCAAAGTGGCTATCCTTGTTTTATGCTTGTTGGTCCTGGCTGCGGTCTGGACCCGGTTTATGGACCTGGAAGGACGGGAGTTAGCCAGAGATGAATATTATTTTATAAACAGTGTTCACCATATCTTAGATTCCGGACTGCCCCGGTTTGAAAGCGGCGGGTATTATACAAGAGGTTTGCTCCTTCAGTACCTTATGGCACTTGCCATAATTTTGTTTGGCAAAGGAACTTTTGCCACCCTGCTCCCATCTGCTTTGTTTGGGATCGGTACGGTTGTGATCGCTTATTTTTTGGGACGCCTGTTCTTAAATCGAATGTGGAGCCTTGTGCTGGTATTCATGCTTGTTTTCTCGTCCTGGCAAATTGAATTTTCCCACTTTGCCCGGATGTATGCTTCATTTCAATTTTTTTCCGTGGCTTTTTTCTGGTCCTTGTACCGACATCATTTTTCTCAAGACTCTAAAAAAAAATACATAACAGTGGGTTTGGCGCTGGCAAGTATTTTTACCCACCAGTTGGGAGTGTTTTTGGCACTGCTTCTTTTTTTACCCCTCCTTGAAAAATTCGTTCATGATTGGCGTTCAGCTCTAAAAAAACAGATGCCCTATATGATCAGCAGTTTTGTAGTGCTGTGCATTGGATTATTTCATGCTGCCTTTAATTTCCGCTCCTTAGGAGTGACCAAAGAATTCCCTCCGGAATATGTGAAACCAGAATCTCTCCATGTGATGTCTTTCAGCACTTCTCTTTTTGGAACCACAGAGTCTGTTTCTATCCTCATTATGTTAGGGGCTGCCTTTATTTTTGCGGTATCCATTATTCTGCTTCTGGTTCTTGCTGACCCTCAGCAGTTGAATTTGAGCGGGGAGGATTATTTTTTTAGAGGAGCTTTGATATTTGCTGTTTTTTTCGCCGTACTTCATCAGTTTGCCATGGCCGCTTTGATTGTTCTTATTTTGGCATTAAGAAGACCAAAGTTCTTGTTTCAAAAACCTTATAAGTACATGGTTGGAATAATCAGCGTTTGTGCGGTTTTCTGGCTTTTAATGTTTTTGTCACATCCTAACTGGATCGAGGTGGTTGGTGAAGGAGGCCAAATAAGGTCTTATCTAAGGAGCTTCCGTCTTGCTTTTTTCTCTTGGCCTGACCTTTATCTTCCTGTTTTTCGGGCTTGGGCAGACTCTGTTCCTGTTCTGGGATTGCTTTTGGGTTTGGGGATCATATGGCAGGTCATACGCATTCGCAAGTCACCTTTGGGAACGATTGTGAAGAATCCAGTGGTTCCTATTTTGATTATCATCATATTATTCGGTTTCCGTCCTCCCCTTTATATCACAACCCGTTACAGTTATTTTTTGTATCCTTTAGGGCTTTGTGTGTTTTTGTTGTCTGTCTGCCAGGTGAAGGAGAAATTAAGAAAACGGTTTGATTTGAAAAAAACAGTGTCAGCAACGGCTGCTCTGGTTGCGGTGCTGTTTTTATTTTTCTTAAGCGAAGATTTTAATTTTCATCATATCTTTAACTTTAAATCTGATGAAGTGCGCTTTCGAACCGGCCGGTTTGAGAAATATTCGGACCACTGGTACAAGCGCTGGGATTATAAAAGACCGGCAGATTTTATTAATGCCCGCTTTTCTGATCAGGATAAAGCTATTATAACCTGCAATATCCTCACAGTATCCGCTTATTTGAACTCTGAATTTGCTGTGTTTTGCCCTATGGGACATAATTTGTACCCCTTTATCAGTCGAGAACAAGGAACCCGGGAATTATGGTCTAACAACAGGCTTTTAAGCACAGCAGAAGATGTTGTGGAATACACCAAAGGTACGGATCGTGTTTGGATGGTCATCCATGAGCAGACAGATTCTTCCTATTTAGACCCTCATTTATTATGGCCTAAAAGAATTGAGAATAAGGAAACTTCCAGACCTGGAATAGACCAAAGGATTGCGGTTTTGAAAATAGATTTAAAAGATTAGGTTATTTAGAGGTTTGGTCTCAAGGTTTTTGTGCTTCTATGTAGAGAGATTCCCATTTGCGCTCTTCTTTATCCATGAGCAGTCTTGTGTCGGTTCCTTTCCTGAATTTTACTTCTCTGACATTGATAAATCCTACTTTCTGCAGAAAGGACGATAACAATGAAGCATCCCATACCGAACGGTGTCCCCAGTTTTGGGTTAATGTTCTTATGGCTTCTGAGCCAGTAGCCCATCTGGAGAATTTTTCAGGAACCGGTTTTCCCAAATAATAATCAATGTACTTGCGCAGGTCCGGAACAGAAATTCGAAGCCAACAGCCCTTTTTTAGAGTTCTGAATAATTCTCTGAATAGATTATGAACTTCGGTTGGGTATAAATGCTCAACAGTATGTTCTGAAAAAATTCCCTCCCAGTAATCACTTTTACAACGGAGTGGATATCTTATGTCCAGCATCCACAGAGATTTAGGCACTTTCCAGAATCTCGCTTTAAAAAAGTCAGCGTTTACCCATCCCTCAAAAAAGCTTTCTCCACATCCCAGGTTTAATAAATTATATTCTGCTGAGATCACAGGAGGTTTTTTGGAAAGAAAAAGGCGGCCGAATAAGCTTGCCAACTCAAATCTGAATACTTCTATCAAACTCAGTTGGTATTTTTGTGAATAGATGGAATGATCCTCAGCTTTGAAATGGTTTGTCTTTCTCATGGTAAAGACCTTAACATCATTATAAAAACCTTTATGTGTTTTTCAAATAAGATGTTTGATAAGTATACAGAATAGTATTAACGGTTTCTGGATTATTTGCGGATTCATCAGCCTGCAGTCTTTATTCAAGGCTGCAGGCTTTTTTTTATTTTATGTTTGATTCACTTTTCAGAAAATAGCTGTTGTGTCATTGAAGGATATGGCATAAAATTTTCTAAAAAAGGATAAAGATGAAACTGAAGCTTTATGAAAATAACCAAGGATACTCTGATATAAAAAAATGACCGATCATTTATCCCAAAAGGTCTGGAATATTTTAGCGTGTCCTTATTGTAGGGGTTCCTTGTCAAAAACAGAACATGGTGCCCAATGTAGAGAATGCCACCGGAAATTTCCCTTATCAAATAAAAGCCAACTGGATTTGAGGCTCAAAAGGAGAAAAGCTTATAAGCTGGATTTTGAGGTGGGGATTGATTGGCAAAAAGAAATTGATTTTGGATTTGAACCATTACAGAAAAACTCTTCTCCACAAGTGGATTTTACAAAAATCAAAATTCCCTGGCATTTAAGTAAAGAATTGATGAGTTATTTCCCCAAAGCTAGAAGCGAAGACAGTCTTATGCTGGATCTGGGCTGCGGAAAAGCCGCTCATAAAACTGTCTGCCAAACCGCTGGATTTGAATATGTGGGACTGGACTTTAATTCTCCGGCTGCTGAAATTTTAGGGGATGGCCATGCCCTTCCCTTCAAAGACCACAGCTTTGAGTTTGTCCTTTCCATGGCGGTCTTAGAACACATCCAGTATCCCTTTATTGCCATGAAAGAGATTTATCGAGTTATCAAGCCAGAAGGCAAGTTTATAGGAACCGTGGCTTTTCTTGAGCCCTTTCATGGGAACAGTTTTTACCATCATACTCATTTGGGGATTTTCAATTCTTTGAATTTTGCCGGGTTTCATGTGAAAACTGTTGCCCCTCGAAAAGGATGGCCTGTTATGATGAATCTGTTGAAAATCGGTGTTCTGCCAAAACTCCCTCTATTTATGGCCAAGGTCATGCTTCTTCCACTTCACTGGCTTCATCTGATGTGGTGGAAAATGGGATATATGATCACTCATCTGGATACCGCAACTGAAGCACAGAGGATATTGAAAAATTGTGATGAATTTTCTTTTGTTGCTGAAAAGCGGCAAAAATAATATTCCATGGAGCCCGAAACAAATAAAATGAAAGTGGATATTATACTTCCGGTTTATCAACCCAAAAGGTGGGTTTTTGATGCTGTGGACAGCATCAAATCTCAAACATACCGCCACTGGAATTTGATCATTGTTGATGACCATACTCCTGCTTCCAGAGAAGTCATGAGAAAGATGAGAAAAAAAGCTCAGTCTCATCCAAAAATCAAATTCATCAGGCTTGAAAAAAACTCAAAACCCGCAGGAGCCCGCAACAGGGCTCTGGCTCAAGGAAAAGGGGAGTTTATTGCTTTTATTGACCAGGATGACAAGTGGCATTCCAGAAAACTGGAGAAATGCATGGGGTATTTAAAATCCCATCCTCAGATTGACCTGGTTCACTCCGATATTGAAGCCATGGATGAAAAAGGAGAGGTCAACAAAAACCAATTTGATAAAGAAAATAAAAAAAGGGCTGAGATTCCTTATTCACGTTTGCAATCAAAGGAGCTGATGAGAGAATTGGCAAGATTCTACTCGCTGAGGTTCGGGACTATTGTGGTCCGGAGGTCTGCTCTCGAAGCCATGGGAGGTTTTGATGAAAGTTTCTTTGGAGGAGAAGAATTTGTTTTTACTTTAAGATTCGCGGCAAGATACCGGATGGTACATCTTGCTGAAAAATTGACCTTCCGAAGACTCCACCAAGGCAACCTTTCAAAAAATAGAAACCGAATAATAGGAGAGCTTAATGCTTATAAAAAGATGAGGCTTGAATTTCCCCTTTTAGAGACTTTATTAAAGAAAAAGCAGAGAAGAGCTCTTCAGGAGGCAATCAAAGTCAAATTAATAAACAGAGAAAAAAAAGAAGCTGTGAGGTATTCACAGGAACTTATCCGGTTGGCTCCTTTATCCTTCAGTGTTTATTGTTTTTATCTCATGTCTGTTATATGCTTTACTCCAAAATGTGTTCGATGGATTGAGTTTATAAAAAAGAAGATTCATGTCTGATTTGATTCAAGGAATTAGAAACGCATCCTATTTAGCGGTAGGGAACCTTATCTCTAAGGTTATTGTGTTTGTGGGTGTTATTTTTATTGCCCGGCTTCTGGGGCCTGAGGATTACGGGATCTATGTGACGGTGGGAGCTTTTGTCGGGTTTTTCCAGATTTTTCTTGTCATAGGATTGAGCAAAGTCATTGTCAGAGAGGGGAGCAAGGATATTGATTCAGCAGAAAAAATTTTCAACCGGACTATCGGATTCCAGAATCTCCTGGTTCTCCTTTCAACTGTTCTGTGTATCGTGGTTTCGTTTTTTATGCCGTATGAAGCACAGACCAAACTCTACATCATCTTGTTCAGCTCCCAATTGGCTTATTTGGGGTATAAAAATTATGTGGGCTCTATATATCAGATCAAAGAGAAAATGCAGTATATGGCATTTTTTGAGATATTGAATCGATTCCTGTTTATTTCTCTATCCGTGACTTTTTTGTATTTGGGATTTGGTCTTTTGACCCTCTTTATTATTGCTTTTCTTTCTTATGTTGTTACCACCTTTATTGATTATAATTATTCTCAGAGGTTTATGAAGTTTGATTTCTTTTCTAAGATGCATTTTGATAAGGATATCATGAAACCAGCGTTTGTATTTTCGCTGCTGGCTTTTTTGAATTTTCTAATCAACAGGGTGGACCTTTTGATGATTTCTTTTCTGGGGACTTCAGCAGATGTGGGAATTTATGGAGTATCTTATAAGGTAGCCCAGCAGGGGATGATGTTGAGGAATGTGACCGCCATGGCTTTTTTCCCTATGTTTGTCAAAATATTTCACAACGGCAGTGTCAAAGGAAAAAAAGTCATCATCTATTCCGTTCTGTTTCTTGCGGTCATTCTTATGGGATGCACCGGGATATCGTTTTTTGTCAAAGATATCATTTCTTTTTTATTTGGCAGCGAATACATGCAGTCAGGTGCGATTTTGAGCGTTTTGATATTTTATTTGGGTTTTGCCTGGGCTACTCTCCCGTTTACTATCAGTCTTCAGGCTACCCATAATGAGATATTTTTCTTGATTCCCAATTCTATCATGGCAGTACTGAATGTGATATTAAATTATATTTTGTTTTTGAGATTCGGTCTTATCGGTATCGCGTATTCAACCATATTGGTATGGGTGATAGGGGGACTGATCATGGGAGTTTTTGGTTATTCCAGGATGAAAAAAAAGAATTATTTGAGGTAAATAGTAGAAAGATGAAGGAGAAGATTAGTACACAATGCAGAATGAATTAAGGAATAAAATAATTAGATTATTTTACAATAAATTAGCAAAGAATAGGGGAACATATATTATGAGAGAAGATTGGGATAATTTGGTTATTCTAGATGGATGTCGGTTTGATGTATTTGAAAAATTGAATTACTTAGATGGAAAATTAGAGCACCGAATTTCTAGGGGTTCCTGTACAAATGAATTCTTGAGGGAAAACTTCAAAGGAAGAAAATTTAATGATACAATATATATAACAGCAAACCCCTTAATTAATTATCATGTAGCCGAATCTTTTTATGAGATTATTTCCGTATGGAAAGATGGATGGCATCGTGAGTATGGAACAGTTCTCCCTGAAACTATGGTTAAGTTTTCTTTAAGGGTCATAAAAGAGCATCCTAATAAACGATTGATAATCCATTTTATGCAGCCTCATTATCCTTATATAGGAGAAGAAAGCAGAAAAAAAATTGGATCCCATGAAGGCATATTATCCATATATTTGTTTCAAGAAAAAAGAAGCAAAAGAAAACATGAACATAAAGAACAGCTTGTTTGGAATTTGCTAAAAAACAAGAAAATTGACGAGCAGACGGTTTGGGAAGCTTATGAAGAGAATTTAAAAATTGTATTGAAATATACAAAGGAATTGACAAATATTTTTAAAGGAAAGACTGTTATAACTTCTGACCATGGAAATTTATTTGGTAAACGATTATTTCCTTTTTTCACAAAGGAATATGGACATCCTTGTAAGGTACATACAAAGGATCTAATAAAAATTCCATGGTTGATTTATGAAAAAGGGAAGAGGAGAAAAATTAAGAAAAGCAGATTCAAACATAAGGAGAAATTACCTGAAAAAGAGAAAAAAGATATCAAAAAAAAGTTAGAGTCACTTGGATATATAGACTAGTAGTTATGAAGAAGGTATTGATATTTTATCTGAAAGACTTAGATTAATTTTACTATGATTATTAATGAAAAAAGGACTGTTTCTCCGTTTGGAAAACATGATTATTAGTAAAAATTTTTGGGATTATTAAAGCTCAAACCATGAATGTATTTATATTTGTTTCAGATTCCTTAAGGTTTGATTTTCTGCCCCCTGATATAGAAAAAATGGGAATTTCCCTAAAAACCATAGCTTCATCCCTTTATACAGCTTCCTCTTTTCCCAGCATACTGACAGGTCTGTATCCTCCCAGACATGGTGTTTATACCTGGAGTGATGTCCTGGCTGAAGAGAAAAAAAGCCTGCTGGATTTGGAGGGTTTTCACACCTCATTATGGTGTGAGACCACCTGGACCGAGTCAGGACCGGATGAGTCCGGGATCCACCGGACTTTGAATCATCCCAGAGGGATTCCCCTTAATGATATAAAAGAACCATTTGTGTTTATAGAAGACGATAAAGGAGGACACTGTCCTTACGGGATATCCTTTGGTCAGTATATGGGAGGAGGGTGCCCTGACTTTTTTAAAGAATACGGTGCTAAAGGAAAAGAAAAATTGGTTTCCCAGTATGAAAAAGGAATTGAACAAAGCCGAAGAAATTTTTTGAAAAGAATCCAGGTTTTAAAGAACAGGGGGCTTATGCACAGAACCCTTATCATCTTTACTTCAGACCATGGTGAGCTTCTGGGGGAATACGGGGGATTGACCGGTCATGTGAGACCGCCCTGCCCGGAGCTGGTGTATGTCCCCACTGTTTTTATTCATCCCGGGCTTAAGAACAAAAAGTCGCGGGGATACATCATCCGGCATGTGGATTTGGTTCCCACTATCTGTGGTTTTTTAAAAGTGAAGTATCCCAAAAAACTGGATGGAGTCAATGTCTTTGATGGTGAGCGGTTTCCGGAATACGGATTTAATTTTTTATACGGAGGTTCCATAAAAAAAAGAATGGGCAAAAGACATTTGTTTGCTTATAAGGCTCAAAGCGTGTGGGACCATAAGGGTGGGTGGATTTTTTATGACTTTAACCGAATAAAAGGACTGTTTTATTTTCTGTACAAACTGAGGACTCAGGAATTTTATTTCCTGATGGAGAATATCAAGAGTAAAAAATTCAAGTCAAAATGGAGGGATGTCAAAAAAGCTCTGAAGCATTTGACCAAAAGTTCATTGGAATATCAAAAGCCTTGTTTCACCAAACACCAGGCACATTCCATGCTGCAGAATTATCTGAAAAAAGTGGGTATTCTGGATTCCCAGGGTATTAAAATCAGTGATAAGGAAAAAGAACAGCTTAAAGGACTGGGTTACATTGACTAAAATCTGTTTTATTCTGGGATCTCACTGGGATTATCAAATGGGGGGAAGTGAATATCAGGTCAAACTGCTTATTGATTACTTGAAAAGGTCCCGGAAGTTCCAGATATTCTATGTTTATTCAGGGAAAAAAGAAAGAGTATTTGAAAAGAACGGAGTTATCACTTGGGTCTTGCACCGGAGAAAATGGCTTTCTAAGCTGGGCAAATCATTTTTTCTGGATTCAGGAAAGCTGAGCAAAATCCTAAAGAGAATCAACCCGGATGTGATTTACCAGAGGGTGGGTTCTGCTTATACTGGAATCACCGCGTTTTACAGTCAAAAATATAACTGCCCATCTATCTGGCATATCTCTTTAAAAGAGGAATTGACTCCATGGAAATTCAGATTCAAACCAGGTTTTTTGTTTGGTTTGATGGATAAAAAGATATTGGAGTATGGGGTAAAACATATGAGCCATATCATAGGACAGGCTGGATATCAGGATCGATTGTTGAGAAAAAATTACCAAAGAAAATGTGACCTTATTGTTCCAAACTTTCATCCTATTCCCGAGGGAAAAATAAGAAAAAAGGGATTTCCGGTGAAAGTGGTGTGGATGGCGAATTTCAAAGAATTCAAGAGACCAGAGCTGTTTGTCCGGCTGGCGGGAGAGTTTGAGGACCGAAAAGATGTGGAATTTGTTATGATCGGAAGGCCCTACGGGAGGAAAAGACTTCAAACAGAGATGGAAAGAAAAATCAACGCCCAAAAGAATTTGAAATACAGGGGAGAGGTAAAATTTGAAGAGGCAAACAGGATATTGGAAGAATCCCATATTTTGGTGAATACCAGTCTGTATGAGGGATTCCCCAACACGTTTATTCAAGCCTGGATGAGAAAAGTCCCAGTGGTGAGCTTGAGTGTGGACCCGGATAAAGTAGTGGAAAAAAATAAAATCGGGTTTCACTCCAAAACTTTCAGCAATTTAGAGAAAGATTTGGATAAACTCATTATAAACAAAGAGCTTCGTGAAAAAATGGGTGAAAGAGCGCGGAAATATGCTTTTGAAAACCATTCTATTGAAAAGAACGCAGAAAAAATGGTTACCTTATTGAAAAACACATGGAAAGAGGACGGAATTTTCTTTACAGACAGGAGAAAAGGAAGATGAAAATCCTTTGGTTTGTGGATATTATATTTGATACCACACATGATAAGGTCACCTGGCTTGAAACAGTGCGTTCTCTGCAAAAGAAGATGGAAGTGAACATCATCACACGGTATAAATACACCAAAGTTCAGTTCAAGGAACTGAATACATCCATCAATTATATCGAGTCATTCAAAATTCCCTACATCAACAGATTTCTTACTTACCGAAATCAGGTTCAAAATTTCGGGATATTCATAAAAAAGTTTGATCCGGATGTTCTGCTCTTCAACAGCCATAATTTCTTTTTGTTGGAGAAAGCCCATGTACTGCAAAACAAATACAGATACAAAACGTTCTTGGACATAAGAACTATTCCTGTGACTTACTTAAAATTAAAGAATAGATTAGAAAAGCATTTTTTCAAAAAAAGCCTGCGGTTGGCTTCTCATAAATTCAACGGAATTTCCTATATCACTGAAGAAATGAGAGATCACTGCAAAAAAAAGTATGGACTTCCGGAACATTGCTCTGCGGTGTGGTCATCTGGAGTGAATATCCATTATTTTACTCCTCCCGAAAAAGAGAAAAGAAGAGATGTCTTCACTCTTATTTATCATGGAAACATAGCCAAAAACAGAGGGCTGGATCAATTAATCAGAGCACAGGCTTTGTTGAAAGCAGAAAACATCAAATTGATTTTACTGGGATCGGGAAATGGGATAGCCCATTTAAAAAAATTGACTCACAAACTGGGGCTGCAGAAAAAAGTGATTTTTCTTCCTCCTGTTCCCTATAAAAAGGTCCCGGATCAAATCCAAAAAGCAGATGCAGGAATTCTTCCTTTTCCTGATTGGGAGGGCTGGAATACCAGTTCACCCATAAAATTGTTCGAGTACCTTGCCTGCGGAAAGCCGGTGGTCGCCACTAAGATTCCTGCCCATGTGAATGTGCTGCAAGGAAGGGATTTTGTGTTTTGGGCAGATAAGAGCGATCCCAAAGATATGGCTGATGCCATTAAAAATGCCTATAGTCAAAAAAATAATCATGAGAAGATGTCAAAAAAAGCTAGAGAATTTGTCAAGAATAATTATACTTGGGATAAGCAGGCTGGGAAATTAGAAGAGTTTTTAAGGAAAATTATAAAATGAATTCAGAACAAAGGAAGCGGATTGACCCCATCATAAAGACAAGCATTTTGATTTTGTTCTCAACGTTTTTTTTCCTGGATTATCTATCCGATGTTTTTGGCCTGATTCCAAGACATTTTACCTGGCTTCCTGAAGTCATTTCTATCGGTTTTCTTATCTATATTTTCTGGAGACTGTTCGAAGGAAAAAAACTGGTTCCTATCCTGAATCAAACCCGGTGGGTTCTTTTATTTATGGCGTTTACTTTGTTCGGGATCATTATCAATGGAGTTGACCTTCCTGTGGCTGCAGCCGGGATAAGAAACAACCTCAAATATTTGCCGCTTTTCTTTCTTCCTTTTTTTTTCAAATTGGACCGAGCTTTCATAAAAAAATTCCTTTGTTTTTTGTTTGTTCTTGCGCTGGTGCAGCTGCCGGTTACTATTATTCAGAGGATTGTGTATAAGACACCTTCCGGAGATCCGGTGGGAGGGACCCTGGGAGCTCACAGCACCGGGATCCTGAGTGTGTTTCTCACTCTGTGCATCGCCTTTTGGACCGCTAATTTTATCAAAACCCCATTAAAACCGGGTTTGTATATCCTTGGTTTTACAGGACTTATCGCTCCTCTGGGATTGAGCGAAACCAAAGTGTCTTTTTTCCTTCTTCCGGTTGTGTTTGTATGTATTTTTCTTTTTTCCACAGAGAAAAAGAAACTATTAGGAAAGACATTGATGGTATTTATCTGTTTTGTTTTGGGGGTGTTTTTTACCGCCAAACTGCATAATTATTTGTATGTTGAAAAAAGTCCTGATAAGACGATTTTGAAAAAACCGAAAACAGAGAAAAAAGAAAAAGTGAAAGAAAAACATTCCAAAATACCCATTGAAAAGTATGCCAATCCCAAACTCGTTTTTAATCTCAGTTATAAAAGACAAACCATTAGGTCAGGCATCTTGAACCGAATTCCTCAAGTCCTATTCGCGTTTGACCAGATACAAAAAGACCCGGTCCATCTTTTATTTGGAGTGGGGGCTGGAAATGCTTCTGATTCATTTTTTGAGCCGGCTCAAGGCAAATATTATCAAAAATACGGAAAATTGGATATCGGGAATAATCTATTATCCAGATTGCTTTGGGAATATGGGTTGATCGGGACTTTGCTGTTTTTCTTTATTTTTTTGTTCTTTTTTGTAAAGATCTGGAAATTGAGGAAACTTGACCGCATTATTGGAGTGACTGCTTTTGGGTTTTTGGTACTGATCGTGATTTATTCCATCACATCTATCTATTTCAATACCATGTTGATCAATCTTTTCGGATATTTATTCTGGTTTTTGGGTGGATATCTGATTGTTGGAAGAAATGATATTTAATTTGTTATCATGATCCGAGTATTAATGGTGGGGCCTGTCCCTTTTCTTTACGGAGGAATCTCCAAAGTGGCGGGTTCTTTTTTGGATGCCAAAAATTCCGGGGTGCAGATAGATTATGTGAAGACTTCCACCAAGAAATCTTTTGTCTATAAGATACCAGTTTTTGTATCAGGACTGATCAGAGTTGTATTCAAATTAATGCTGCAAAAACCTCATGTGGTCCACATTCATTTTTCAAAAGGAGCCAGCTTGTACCGAAAGCTTGCGGTCGAGTCGCTGGTTCATTTTTTTGATATTCCGGTACTTGTTCACTCCCATAGTTTTGCACAAAAGATAGATGTGAGGAATGGGATTTTCCCCATACCTGATTTTTATAAAAAAGCTTCTTTTTTTACCAAGAAAATCATATCACATTTTTTAGACAGTGCGGATGCTGTGATTGTACTTTCGGAGGGAATCAAGTCATGCTTTCGAAACATCACGCGCAATAAGAATATCAGGGTGCTTCCCAATCCTGTTGACTGTAAGAAATATTTGACAGGATACAAAACCAGACGCGGAAACCAAATCCTTTTTATGGGGGATTTTTCCCAAAGAAAAGGAATACACATACTGCTGAAAGCAGTGCCAGAGGTCCGTAAATATCAGCCGGGGGTACAATTTAATTTATGTGGGGGAAGAAGAGAGGAAATCCAGGATATGGTGAAGAAATTTGACATTGAAAATGAAGTGAAAATCCCGGGATTTGTGACAGGAAAAGAAAAAGTTGAATTTTTCAAAAAATCAGATCTGTTTGTGCTTCCCTCTTATGGTGAAGGGTTCCCCATAGCCATCCTGGAAGCCATGTCCTCTGGGCTTCCCATTATCACCACTCCTGTAGGAGGGATTCCTGATGTTTTAGAAGAGAAACAGAATGCTTTGTTTGTTTGTCCCGGAGATCATCAGGAACTTTCAGAAAAGATCATATTTCTTCTCAAAAAAAGAGATATGAGAGCAAGAATAGGGACCAATAATCGTCAAAAGGCGCTGGAGGAATTTGATACACCGGTTATCATCAGACGCTTAAGGGAAATCTATTCAGAAGTGATAAAAAATTGAAATGAAAAAGATCAAAGTCATTTATCTCTTAGGTTGTGCACGGAGCGGCAGTACAGTTCTGGGCATTATATTGGGAAACATCAAAGGGCTCTTTTACCCGGGAGAACTTTTTGCATGGAACAAGTACAAAGGAGTTCCTCACAACCAGAAAAAAGAAACCCGGGAGTTCTGGGAAAAGGTATTAAAAAATTCCAGAGAGCTCAAACCCTTTTTCAAGTATGACTTTTTTGACCTTATGGAAAGTTATTATTCGTTTCGAAATTTCCTTAAATGGGGAGATCAGAAGTTATGGAAAGACTACTGTGATTCAAATACAGCGCTTTTCAGACGACTCGCACAGATTTCCCGTGCCCATGCTATTGTGGACTCTTCTCACTATGCGCTGAGAGCGTTTTGGCTTTCCAAAGAGCCCAGAATAGACCTGAATCTCATTTATCTGGTTCGAGAGCCGGTTTCTGTCATGAATGCTTTTTTAAAACAAGATATTGAACAAAGGTCCAAGAATCCCGTGACAGGGAACATCTATTACGGGATGGTGAATTTTTTATGCACCATGGTTTATCTTTTTTTCACCAAAGGGAAAAAAATTAAGGTCCGGTATGAAGACATGATCAATGAGCCGGAAGTGACCATCTCCAGAATTACCCGTGAACTAGGAATAAAACAAAGGATCCACGGTTTCAATGATATGGAAGTGGGGCATTTGTTTGAGGCTAACCGGATTAAAAATGAGTTTAAAATTGACTTGGAAAGAAAAAATAAGGATATTAAAATAAATCCTTTATGGAGATTTGTGATAAAACTGATACAGCTTCCGTTTTATTTGATATTCGGGTACCAAATTATGAAGTAAGAGAAGATATTTGGAATGGTTGATCTCAAAAAGATAACTTTTCAGATCTCAGGTGTTAAAGTGCATGCTCTGCAGCCAGAACAAGCCAGAGATATTGTGCTCTCCTGGTTTGATGAGCCCAGAAAATTCCATTATATTTCTTCTACCAATGTGAATCATTTGGTGAATGTTCATGAGGATAATGAATTCTATAAGGTAGTCAATAACGCGACTTTGTCTCTGCCTGACGGAATGCCTTTGATTTGGTACGGACGTTTTCTCGGGTATAATCTTTTGAGAAGATGCGGTATTGAGGAATTGATGGTGGAGATATTTGAACTCTCCAATAAAGGTTATCAGTTCAAACACTATTTTTATGGGAACACCACAAAAGTGCTGGCAGCTTTAAAAAGGAGTTTGTTGGAAGCCTATCCCAATTTGGTCATCGCAGGAATGTGTTCTCCTCCTTTTAGGAAGATAACCCAAGAAGAAAACAATGCTTATGTGGAAAAAATCAACCGCACCAATCCTGATTTTATATGGGTGAGCTTGGGATGTCCCAAACAGGAGACATGGCTTTATCAAAACCGCCATAAATTAAATGCTGTGGCAGGGGGAGGAGCCGGAGCAGTGTTTAATTTCTTCTCAAGGGAAACCCCCAAAGCACCGGATTTTTTGAGATATTCCGGTCTCGAGTGGTTTTTTAGGCTCATCAACAATCCGAAATTATCCTACCGGTATTTGTACCAGTATCCTATATTTTTCGTTAAGCTGCTCACACAATACTTAAGGTAAAGCCAGGAAGAACTGCTTTATTGATCCTTTTTCAATCCAGAGCTGCTATGGTTTTTGATGTTTTTTCAAGAGGCGTCCTGCAAATCCTCTCAATTTATTCAGGAGCACTTCATGAATAGGAGGGCTGACCTCCATATGCCTGTATGTTCTGTTTATTTTTCTATCTATGATTATTCGGTCAGGGTGTTTTATGGGGAAATGAATGGGATATGTGGATAAAAATGCTTTTTTTGGATGTATTCCTTTGGTATGGGTGGCATCTTTATCAAATCCGATGTTTGAAATTTGATTCTTTTTGGGCACGGCTGCCAATCCCTGATTGAGAAATACCGTAAAATGCCATTGATAGTCCCAAGTGTCATTTTCTCTATTATAGGCTCTGAATAATTTTTTTAACTGCATTAATTTTTCTCTATGGGTCCATTTCAATCTTTTCAAATCATTGGGATTACGGACCTTTAAGTAATTTTCTTTGGTCATGATCCGGTGCTTCCATGCTCTTTTCCAGGTAGCCCAGCCCCAGACATGAGGGTAATAGGAAAAATGATAGTCGAATTCAGAACAGATGCACGGAGAAAGGAAATTGTTTCCATTGATCTGCCACACGCTGGAGTCATTTTTGTATCGGATAAGCAGTTCTTCACAGAACCTGAAAAAACTCTGAGCAGGCAGACAGTCATCCTCTAAGATGATGCCCTGTTCCACATGGTCAAAAAACCAGTCAATGGCTTGGTAAACCGCGTTACAGCAGCCTAGATTTTTTTCTCTGAATAATGTTTTGAGCTCACATTCCCAGTCCACTTGGCTGATGATGTCTCTAGCTTGCTGGCAATTTTTGATGTCATCCTTATTTCCTGATTTTGGCCCGTCTGCTGCCACGAACAATCGGGATGGTCTGGCTTTTTTTATTTCGCTGAATATTTTTTGAGTAGGCTCTGGACGGTTGAATATCAAAAACAAGACAGGCGTGTTCAAATCAAATTTTTCTGAATTCATTTTTTTAAATAATGAATCGGAAACAGAGACTTTAAGAACATTATAAAAATCTTCCTGCTTTTTTTAAACAGTATATTAGAAAAGTATCCTGAAATGGCGTAGGAAACAAGGGTGGCATAAGCAGCTCCCATGATTCCGTATATGGGAATGAGAATGACATTTAAAATCACGTTGGACAGGGCACCTGAAAAGGTCCTGAAAAAAGTAATTTTTGTGGCATTCTCAATAATCAAATATCTTCTGCTGGCTATGCCTAGAAAAACAAACACTCCAGCCCATATATGTACAGAAAGCACAGATGATGCTTGGGAGTAATCTTGTCCATAAAGGAAAAGAATGATGGATTTTGAAAATAGAGTGATGAGCAAAGCAAAGCATATAGAGAACCATGTGAAAAAATCATATAGTTTTTGCAGTCGATCGAGGTATTTTCCCTCAGACTTTTTTTTGGTGTTGATGATGGAAGGAAAAACAGAGAGAGATATGATGGTTGGAATAAAATACCACTTTTCAGATATTTTCACAGCCGCTGAATAGATTCCCAGGGCACTGCTGTTGAGCATGGTTCCCAGCATAACCTGATCGATTCTCATGTATATGATGATGGCAATGCTGGAGAGGATCAAAGGCCAACTGTCCTTCAGCAAATCTTTAACCACCGGGATTTTTATTTTCCAGTGGAACAGGGAAAGGAACCCTTTGGCTTGGTAGAAGAAAAACAGAAAAACAGCAGTCATTATAGTGTCTATAGTGATAGCCCAGATAAATGCAGTCAGAGGAGAATGGGTTAGAATAAACGCGATTTTTAACAGGGATACCAGGAATAGGGATCCGGATCGTGAAAAAACCGTGTATTTGGACTGAATTTGCGATTGGAACCAGAGGTTTATGGTGTCAATGGATTTGAAAATATATCCAAATGCAATGATCAGGACATATAGTTGGGTTTTGGGATGGTCTGTTTTAAAAAAAGTGATCAGGAACAAGACCAGACCAAAAAGAGCCACTGAGCCTCCGAATTTTAGAACCAGGGTGGTACCAAGATATTCATCCTTTTTTTCCGGATTTTGGACTATGTTCCGTACCACAATGCTGTCCAGTCCCAATCGGGAAAGGGGTGAAAACAGAGCTACAAAAGCCACCGCATAATTCATGACTCCGTATTTATCAGGGCCCAGATATCTGGCGACCCAGACCCCTATGAACAGGCTGATCATCATATTGAAAATTTTTTCTACGGTCAGCCAGTTTATGTTGGCCATGATTTTTGGCAGGGCCGGATGTCTTTCAAAAAATTTTTTTAGTTTGTTTGTTAACATTTCAAGTGCTTTATATAAAATCAGAGAATATTATACATCTCTATTATCTGCTTTGAAATCCATTTCATACACAAAGCCGAATAACGAAATTAGGTTGAGAAGAAGGATGGGGTCATCTAAGGAAATGGGAAAAAACCTTCTGAAGAAAGCTTTGGTAACAGGGACTCTTCTCATGACTCTTGGGACTATAATATTGGCCATGGTTCTGTAACCAGTCCTGGGAAGCCGGTTCCATAAAGAGCGGATAAGTTTTAAAAAATATTCGTACTCCCATACTGTAGAAAGAGGATGAAGTTTTTGAGCTTGAAGCAGATAAAGGATAGATTTTTTGTTTGAGGAAAGCTCTTTTCTCCAGTTTGGAGAATAGTTTGCTGTTCGTTCTCTGGGAATAGAGAAAAGATCCGGAAACATAGAGAAGATGGTTTGGAGGAATAAATATTTGTTATTTCTAAGTTCTGGATGGAGATTCGCCATAAAATCAATGATGTCATTGTCAAGCCAGGGCAGTTGAATGGAGAATCCTCGCCCCCAGAAAAAGGGTCTCCATGGCAGAAGAAGGTTGCCCATTCTTTGATCTACATAAAGATAATCTTTGATGTTCTCGAGTCTCTTTTCCGTAATTCTATTTACTAATTTTATTGCATCCTTATCCATTCCCTGGGACATTTTTTGTGCGGTTTGTTTGGGGAAAAAGTCTAAGATAGGGGATAGAGCTCTGGATTTTCGAATCTGTAAAAACTCCAGAATATCCTCAATATCTTGAAATCGGGTGGTTCTCCATCCCAAAAAACATTCCCCCACAAAAAGAGGGAGTTCTTGAGGAAACAATTCATGGGCTTTTTCCCATGCTTGCACTTCTTCGCAAAAGTTGGAAACACCGCTGCTGTATAAAGAATTAAGAGCAAGTGTTTTGAATATGTTTCCATGGTATGAAGTTAGAGTGAGGTGCGAAAACCCTACTTTTTTGGCTAAAAATTTAGCCACTCCCGCATCACTGAATTTTTGGGGAGTGGGAAGCTGGTAAGAGATGCATACAACCTGGTCTGATTTCAGCTCTTGCGCCAGTATTCCCAAAATGCATCTGGTGTCATAACCTCCGCTTAAGGAAATAAGATGCGGAAAATGCTTTGAAATCCGCCTTTTTACAGCCTGACAGAGAATATCACTGAAATCTTTTTTTAAGGAAGAAAGGGACCGATTGGAAAAGCTTTCTGTAAACTCAAGCTTCCAGTACTCCTGGTGGGTAACCGAGCCCTGTGATAGGTGATATACAGATGAGCGGCGGAGTTTCTGAATATCCCTGAACACTGTCCGGGAACAGTGGGGGACTCCATTGGCAAGCTTCCAGCCTACTCCAGCCCAGTCCGGATGCCGGAGCCTTTGTGGAATGAAGCGGAGATCGGTAGAGATGACCGCCTCATTATTTTCTGAAGACAGATACATGAAAAGTAGGCGTGAGTTGAAGCGGTCTGTCACTATCTTTATCTCTTCGGATTCAAGGTCAAAAAAAACAAGAGCCCAGGAACCGTTTAATTCTTTGGCTGGTATAAGTGGGTTTTTTCTGAAAGAATTCGCGAATTTTTCATCGATCTTTCCTGAAACAAGATTTCCGTACAGAATACAGACTGCTTTTTGTTTTTTGAACCAAAATATCCTGGTTTGATGGAAAATATCAACCCGGGCTGTCCAGTTATTTGTGAGGACGAGATGTTCTCTTTTAGGAGAAGGGTTGTTTTCCTGTTTTTTAGAAAAAAGGATGTGGGTATAAAAACCTGTATCAAAGGGGTGCAGAGAGACATGATGCATTTTCTTTCTTCAGAGATTAACAAATTCAAAACTTCAAGGTCAACAGGTAAATAACCTGACCTATTCATTAAAAAATGGTGATGTTTTCATTACTAATCTATTTTCAGCGATATACAAGTTTCTATAAAGAACCATGTTTTGAATGTTTTTTCTATTGATATTTTTAATTTTAATTGACATTTTTTTACCCTAAAGGCGAGCTGATCTCACTGCATCTGCTTCGTTACAGGGCATTCACAGTGAAGGACCACGACTTCATGCCCTGCGCCTTGCATCTGCAGCAACCTCGACTTGTGAATAATCCAGGTTAAATTTGGGGATATGTGAAATACGTGTTTTAAAATGGGTCTGATTTTAATAAACTTTAAAAAGAAATAAATAAAGAAATGGGAAGTTTAGATTTTTTCAGATAAAAAAATTGTGATTATGAATGCCATGATAAATAAACTTCCGAGGCCACCGGAAAAAAAGACAGGATGGCCCTGGACACTGCCCCGTTCATGGAGAGAAGGAAAAATAAAAAGCCCTTTAGACCTGCCTTTGGTGTCTGTGGTCACTCCATCTTTGAACCAAGACAAGTTTCTGGAAGAAACCATAAGATCGGTCCTGATTCAGGACTATCCTCATTTGGAGTACATCATCATTGATGGAGGGAGTACAGATGACAGTGTCCCCATCATAAAAAAATATGAGAAATGGCTATCCACTTGGGTCAGTGAACCTGATAAAGGGCATGCTCATGCCATAAATAAGGGATGGAAAACTGCAAAAGGGACATATGTGACATGGCTCAATTCAGATGACTTTTTATATCCTCATTCATTAAAAGAAAGTGTGAAGGTGATGGAGAGAAATTCGGCTGTTCACCTGACTTACGGGAATGTGGCAAGGGTCAATGTTTTATCCCAACCATGTGATATCGATTTTAAAGGGGGGAGTTTTGACCTAAAAGAAATGCTGGTCTATTGGAAAAATCCTGTGCCCCAGCCAGGCTTTTTGATGCGTCGGTCTGTTATTGATCAGATCGGATTTTTAGATGAATCTTACCTTTTTTCTTTTGATTTTGAATACTGGATAAGAATGGCTGCAAATCAATTAAAAGGAAAACATATCCCCAGAAAGTTGGCTGCTTTTCGGATTCATAAGCAAACCAAAACTTCCCGGATACAGGATGTTAGAGTTCGGGACCGGTTTAAGCTTTGCGAACAGTATTTTCAGGATGAAAGGTTGAGCCAAAAATTTAGGAAGGAATATCACAAGAAATCAAAGAACAGACTTTATATGAATGCGGCTGATATCTTTTATCAAAGGGATTGTCCCGAGCTGTTGAGAAAATACGCAAAAAAGGGCATCCAGGAAAGCAAGTTTAATTATCCCGCTTATATTTATTTTGTGATATCTCTCTTGGGAAGAAAGGGAATTTTAGTCATTAAAAAGAAGTACAGAATGATCAAAGGTCTATTTCTCAGGCCAAAAAGATATGAACTGAGAAAATAAACCATGACTACCCAGACCCGTTTAAAACTATCTGTAATCATCCCAGTGTATAATAATCCGGAAGGACTGGAAGAGACACTGGAATCAGTGATCAACCAGGATTTTCCAAACAGTGAATATGAAATCATAGTGGTGGACAACTGTTCTCAGGATGATACATGGGAAACCGCCCAGAGATATCAAAAAATATATCCCCAGCTTATCAAAATTTTTCAAGAAAAATCCATCCAAAGTGCTTATGCTGCCCGGAACAAAGGCATACAAATGTCTTCCGGGGATGTGCTGGCGTTTATAGACGCTGACATGACAGCAGAGTCCAACTGGTTGAAGGATGGCTTAAAGGACATGGAAAAGAGAAAATCAGATTATATATTTTTCAGGATTGAAAACTACTCTAAAGATCGAAAAGAAAAGCTTATATCCAAATACACCCGAATGAAAGAATTTCCCCAGGAAGACTATTTTACAAAGCTAAAATTTGGAACAGTGGGCTCGCTTTTTGTGCGGCGTGAAATTTTTGATACTTTTGGTTGTTTCAACAGAAACCTTATTTCCGGAGGAGATAGGGAGTTCGGGAACCGGTTGTATGAACAGGGGATAAAAATTGATTTCAATAGCCGCATTACTTTGCATCATCCCACCAGAAAAACTTTTAAAAGCGTCATCCAAAAATCGTTTCGGGTGGGAAGAGGAGTGGCTCAGCTTCAAAAATTTTATCCTGAACGCTATGGTTCACTAGTGAAAGGGCTTTTGGAGCAGGAAAAAAGAATCTTTATTTTGCCTTCACAAATGGCACATATATTTCGCCAGTGGGATAAGCTTTCTGTGCGGGAGAAGATATCATTCTCAATACTGTGCTTTATAACCAAGGTGACCGGTTATATGGGTCAATTATGGGAGAAATATTTTTGAAACGCGGGATCCTTTTGTTCCAGAGAACGGTGCCCCATTACAGAAAAAAAGTTTTTCAAGCCCTTTATGAGAGGCTGGGTGTTATTCTGTGTGTGGGGAAAAAAGGGCCTAAAAACATTTATTTGAGCCAGGAGCTGCCATCTTCTTTGGTTGAAAGAGTGAGGGATTTTTATCCCATTCACTCTATAAAGAATCTGGTATATATGAATATCTTTTCGCCGCTGATGAAATATCGACCCGGAGTCATTATTACTGAATTTTCAATCCTTATCTTATCCAATTATCTTTTGTTGTTCCTAAAGCCATTTTTCAGATACAAACTGATTATATGGTCGCCTGTACTTAATCCCAGGATTGGTTTTTCTCCGGAAACTTCATTCAGAGACAGGCTCAGAGTGTGGTGGATGAACCAAAGCGATGCTGTGCTTACCTACTCAAAAAACGGGAGAAAGCAGCTCATTCCTTATGTTGATGATCCTAAAAAGATTTTTGTCGCTCAGAATACTCTCTACACACCCGCTCTTTTACTCTTCAGAGACAACCTGCGTAAAAAAGGAAAGAATCAGGTCAAGAGGGAATTGGGATTATCCGCCCAATACAACCTCATGTTTATAGGGAGGCTTATTCAGGAAAAGAAAATTTTGCTGTTGATAGAAGTTTTTCAAAAGGTGATCTCATGGGTTCCGGATATTCGCCTTCATATTGTTGGAGATGGTCCGGAAAAGAGGAGGTTGAATAAAAAAATACATGAACTGGGATTGGAAGACAAAGCAACCCTGTACGGGTCACTCACAGAACCCAAAGCATCAGGAAAGATGCTGTTCGCTTCAGACTTGACTGTTATTCCAGGAACCGTAGGATTGGCTGTGGTGCATTCGTTTTGTTTTGATACTCCCGTAGTCACCTTAAAGCCTGGAGAAAAAGATCCAGGACACAGTCCGGAAATCGAATATCTGGTTCATGGAAGCACTGGATTTGAAGCTGATTCTGTAGAATCCATGGTTGACATGATGGTGGGTTATATTACTAACCATAAAATGCAGAAGTACATGGGGAAAGAGATTGAGCGAATGGTCACCCGGGTGTGTCCTTTTGACCGTATGATCCAAGGTTTTGAAGATAGCATTGTTTATGTGAAGGGGAAAAGCGATTGAAAGTACTGATCATCCATAATTATCACAGAGATCGGGGAGGAGAAGCCAGGGCTTTGGAGGAACAAAGAGAGGCTTTAGAATCGAAGGGCCATGAAGTGTGTTTGTATACCCGGGATAATTGGGAAATTTCTGATTCGCGTATCAAACAGTTTCGGGAACTGGGGATCAATATGTTTTTCTCAGTAAAGACATACAAAGAGGTTTTGAATTTGGTGCAGAATTTTTGTCCGGATGTGGTGCATATTCACAATATTTTCCCTCTTCTGTCTCCTTCTGTTTATTATGCTGTAAAAAAATTCAATATTCCCTTGGTGCAGACTCTGCATAATTATAGGATGGGATGCCCTAATGGATTGTTTTTGGATTCACAAGGGGAGGTTTGTGAGAAATGCCTTTCTGGGAATTTTTTCCATGCTGTATGGAGAAAATGTGTTCACGGACGATTGACTCAAAGTCTGGCCCTTTCTTTATGTCTGAGTATACACAGGATGGCCCAGACATTTGACAAGGCAGATGTTTTTTTATGTCCCAGCCATTTTTTGGCTCAAAAGATGATCAGGGCTGGAATTCCGAAAAAAAAGATCCGGGTGAAGCCCCATTTTATTGATACACAGATGCTCTGTCCCTCTCATACTTATGAGCCCTACGCTGTTTATATGGGTCGGCTGTCCAGAGAAAAAGGAATTTATACTCTTCTGCGGGTTTTTAAAAAAAGAAAGGATATTGGGCTTAAAATAATTGGAAAAGGCCCGCTTCTTTCTGAAGTCAAAAGCTTTATACTCAAGAACAATCTATCTCATATAGAGTGTTTGGGATACATTCCCTCAGAAGAACGGTTTGAAAAGGTCAGAAAAGCAGCTTTCATGGTCTTCCCTTGTTTGTGCCGTGAAAATTTTCCTTATGTGTTGATTGAAAGTCTGGCTTTGGGTGTTCCTGTGATTGCTTCTCATACCGGGGGAGTGTCTGAGATTATCGAGGACAGTCAGAATGGATTTCTTTTTTCTCCTGGTTCTGAAAAAGAAATCAATGTTCATATGGAAAGCTTATTGAATGATCCATTGCTTTTGCAGAGAATGCGGAAAAAGGCACGGAAAAAAGCAGAACGTTGTTTCAGCAGGAATAAAGGATATCAAGAGCTCCTCAATATTTACACAACCCTTGTCAGAGGTTTTGGTTGAAATGAAATAGGCATCGGGTAAAATATTTTTGAAAGGCTTGCATCTGATTTCATGGACATGAAAGCTTGTTATATATTAGGCGTAAAGGTGAATGCTGTAGCCCGGAGCCAAGTAAAGGATCTGGTTGAATCTTATATAAATTCCGGACAGAGCCACCAAGTCTGTGTTCCGAATGTGTGGTGTACAGTTTTGATGCAAAAAGACAAAAAGTTTATCAAAATAACAAACCAGTCAAGTATTTCTCTCCCGGATGGGATGCCTTTGACTTGGATATCCCCTTTTTATGGGACAAAAATACACGAACGGATTACAGGATATGACTTTTTTTTTGAATGCGCTGAATTAGCTCAGAAAATGGATTATACATTCTTTTTTTTAGGTTCCCAGAGTGATGTCCTGGATGTACTTAAGAAGAATCTGAAACAAAAGTATCCCTCTCTGAATATTGTTGGGGCGTATTCTCCTGCGTGCACAGACAAATTCAGCAAAAAAGAGACTCAAAAAATGATTGACTTGATCCATAAAAAAAAACCCCACTTTCTCTGGGTAGGTATGACTGCACCCAAACAGGAAAAGTGGATTTGGGAAAACCTCCATCAACTCAGAGTGCCGGTATGTGTGGGAGTGGGAGCTGTATTTGACTTTATTTCTGGCAGGAAAAAGAGAGCTCCTATACTCATACAAAAAGCAGGTCTCGAATGGTTGTATCGTTTTTTTAATGAACCTTCTCGATTGTGGAAAAGATATTTTATTGGAAACATGAAGTTCATTTGGTATGTTCTGGTGGATATAGCAAAGAAGAAAATACAGTAACTCGTGAATAATCCAGGTTAACATATCTCCTTATTTCAAAAAATTGATAGTCAAGTTGCCTCAATCTTGGGATAATATAAAGGGATGATTTTTTGGATATTTGGAAGAAAGAAATGAAGGTTCTTATCTCAATTTATGACTTTAATTCTCAAAAAACCGGGCCGATTTACCCGAAAGAAAGATTGATGGGATGGAAATTGATTGAGCAGATCAACCAACGGCACAAGCTCTGGATTCTCACCAACAGTCAAAACCGGGATGCAGTAATGACAGAAATGGCAAAAGGAAAGCTAGAGAAAGCAAAGGTTATTTTTATTGATTTATCCAAACTGAAAATAATTTTATATAAAATGGGTTTTAAAGAGCCTGTTTATTATTATTTCTGGCAGTTTTACGCATGGAGAAAGGCAAAACAGCTTCACAAAGAAATCAAATTTGACATGGCGCATCAGATTACATTTGGAAAGGATTGGATGCCCGGTTATATAGGAGCTTTTCTTCCGGTACCTTTTATTTGGGGCCCTATTGGAGGAGGTTCATTTGTCCCCAATGAACTTTTAAAAGAATTATGTTTTTTTGTCAGGCTTGTTGAGAAATGGAAAAGAGTCGTGCAAAGGATAGGTCGAAATCTCTGGATAAGAAGAAAGACATTAAAAAGATCCAACACCATTCTGGTTTGCACCAAGGAGACTAAAAGAGATATTCCCCGTAAATACCATTCTAAAATCCATTATTTTCCAAAAAAGGGAATAAAAAAAGAGGAAATCGGGCCTGTGCCTAAGAAGAAACAAAAACAAAAGCAGTTTGCTATCCTCTCAGCAGGCCGAATGCACAGATTTTCGGGTTTTGACCTGGCTATCAGGGCTTTTCACCTATTTTCCAAGGAAAATCAAAATACCCGATTAGAGATTTTGGGAAAAGGAAAAGAAAAAAAGAATTTGGAAGAGTTGATCGAACAATTGGACCTAAAATACAGAGTCAAGATAAAGCCATGGATGGAGAGGAAAAAACTTTTGAGTTTGATGCAGAGATGCGATGTGTTTTTTTATCCGGGCTTGAATGACGAAAAAGGGACCCTGATTGTAGATGCCATGGCTCAAGGGAAACCTGTGGTAGGGTTGGACATAGCAGGACCGGGATTTCATATACAAAAGGAATGGGGGATTAAGATCAAACCAAGAACCAAGGAAATGGTGATCAATGGATTAGCCCTGGCTCTGGAAAAGCTTTATAAAAGCGAACCCCTGCGGAGGAAGCTGGGGAGGGCAGCCCGGAAAAGGGTCAAGGATTATTATATTTGGGATGAGATGGGCAAAAGCATGGAAAAAATATACCAAAGTTTAATAAATCCGGATAATGTATTATAATGTATCCGAAAAAAAAATGAATCACAAGGAATCATACGTTACACAGAATAACAATTAAAAACGGGGCGAGTTATAAGGAGTATGGGATGAAAAAAACATTCATCATATTTGGAGTTATATTTGTGTTTGTTTCCATGTCATTTGTATCTTCACAGGAAAGACGGTCACTTGAATATAAGATAGGACCTCAGGACCTTTTGGAAATTTCAGTATTTGGCTTGGATGAGATGAACAAAACAGTCAGGGTTTCAGAGGATGGAGATATCACCCTTCCTCTGGTTGGTGCGGTAGTGGTGGAAGGTCTCACCAAATCTGAAGTTGAACAAAAGCTGGCTCGTCTTCTTAAGGAGAAATATCTTCAGGATCCTCAAGTCACTGTTTTTATCGTGGAGTATCAGAGCAAACGAGTCTCTATTATTGGCGCAGTAAAAGAACCAGGCCGGTATGAACTTGTCGGGCGACAGACCCTGCTTCATATGATTGCTCAAGCCGGGGGCATGACCAAAGAAACAGGAGATGAAATCATTGTGGTCCGAACAGAAGAGGATGGCACCAGCAAATCTCTAAGAATTTCCATAGACGATCTGATTCTAAAAGGAGATCCCAGTCTGAACATCCCTCTGGAACCAGGAGACATTGTGAATATCCCCATTGACCTGGTGGTTCATGTGTATGTCTTCGGACAGGTCAGGAATCCCGGAGCCTTGGAAGTCAAAAAATCAAATATCCCCACATTGGTTCAAGCTATTGCCCAGGCAGGAGGTTTTTCAGAGAGGGCAGCCAAAGCAAGGGTTATTCTCAAGCGGAAGAACGATGAAGGCCAAGAGGAAGAGATGAAAATAAATGTCAAGGCAATAATGAAGGGAAACAAGGAAGACATTCCGTTAAAAGAAAACGATGTGGTGTTTGTGCCTGAGACCATATTTTAGTCATGATGATTGACATCCATTCCCATATACTCCCTGGACTTGATGATGGAGCCAAAGACATGGAAACAGCTCTGAGAATGGCTCAAATGGCAGTGGAAGACGGGATTGACAAGATGATCGCCACCCCACATCTTTTCAGAGGCGGATATCCATCTAAAGGGATTGAGGGCATTGAAAGAACCAGAAAGGAATTTATCCAAAAACTCGAGGAAAACAGCATCCCTTTGGAAATATTCCCGGGAGCTGAAGTGCACATTTCTCATAATCTCATAAAGGAGGCCAGAGAAAACCGAGAGACTCTGGTTCTTAATAAAAGCAGGTATATGTTTATTGAGTTTCCCTCAGAACATGTCTTTTCAGGGATCAAAGATCTGATTTTTGAACTCAAAACCCAGGCAATCATTCCCATAATCGCTCATCCTGAAAGAAATTCTTTTTTTAGACATCACCCCGAGTTCTTGAGTGAGCTCCTGCGCATGGGTGCCCTATCACAGGTCAACCAGGGAAGTTTTAATGGAATTTACGGCAGCGGTCCCCGGGAAGCTGTGCATCGGTTTCTGGAGCTCGGATTTGTCCATTTTATTGCCACAGACTGTCATAATACCTGGGTTATCCAGCCCCTTCTCTCCAAAGCCTTAAAAAAAGCCGGGGAAATCATCGGGGAAGAAAATGCGCGTGCCCTGGTTGAGGACAATCCCTGGTGTGTGATCGAAGATAAAGGCCTTTCCTATAATCCTGTCCCTCAAGAAGCCAAAGCCAAAAAGAAAACATTTAATATCAAGCTTCCTTCCTTTATCAAAAAGAAATCATAAAATGAAAAAGAGTTCTTATTTTGTTTTTCTCATTTGTGTCATGCTGTTGGTTTTTATTCTGAATATCAGCTCTGCCCAGAGTCCTTATTCCCTTGAGAAAGCATTAAAAGTCATGAAGCTCATTGAAAAAGTGAATTCAGAGAAAGGAAAACCGTATTCAGGTTCTTTGCGCCAGGTAAAGGTTACTGAGAGAGAGCTTAATTCCTATCTGGCATTTAGAATCGAGCATGAAGAAGATGTGATGAAAGGACTGAGCTTAAAGTTATTTGATGAAAATAGATTGGAAGGAAAAGTCCTGCTGAGATTTGAGGGAAAAGGCCTTCCCTCCATTCTCAGACCAGAAATGGCTTTTTATTTCAACGCAACTCTTGAAGTCAGAGAAAGGGCAGTGCGTTTGAAGATCAATGAACTTTTTCTCAATAAGGAACCTGTGAATCCTATGGTTCTGGATACCGTGATCTATTTGTCGTCTAAATTCCAGGGAACAGAAAATATGAGTTTGAATGATTGGTATGAGCTTCCTTATGGCATCAAAGATGTGCATATAGAAAAAGGGAGCGCTGTATTTTTTTATTGAATAAGTAGAAAATTAATACATATCCAACTTACATTTCAGCTTGCCAGGGAGGGAGAAAACGCCGATAATAGAGGAGAAACAAACAGGAAAAAACAGATTAACTTTAAGAGTACCTGATTCAAGTCAAAAGCGATGAGAACAGGTATAAATATATAAGGTATCGGCGTTTTATATGAATAAACCAGGAAAATGCTGCGTGTGATAAGTGGAAAATACAAGGGAAAACAGCTTAGGCTGGTAAAAAATAAAAAAGTCAGGCCCTTTCCTCATAAACTCAAAGAGTCTTTATTCAATATCATCCAGTTTGATATCCCTGGAATTTCTATTCTGGATGGATTTGCAGGCACAGGGTCCCTTGGGATCGAAGCTTTAAGCCGAGGAGCCAAACAAGTGACTTTTGTTGATGACTTCTATCCTGCCATAAAGGCGATCAGAACAAATATCAGAAGATGCGAGGCAGAGGATTCAGCAAGGGTCATGCATAAAGAATTCAACAGGGCAGTTATTAAGCTGTCAAAGGAAAAGGAG
>Ga0180434_10000415_pt1 | contig 63008 bp, 74 predicted proteins | sample SS_ome_7_FD_132453 | JGI IMG/M metagenome (GOLD analysis project Ga0180434, IMG submission 132453) | Hypersaline lake sediment archaeal communities from the Salton Sea, California, USA - SS_1_D_2 metaG | ecosystem: Environmental > Aquatic > Non-marine Saline and Alkaline > Hypersaline >...
ACCGGAGCGAACCTGTCCGGAGCGGACCTGGCCGGAGCGAGTCTGTACCGAGCGAACCTGAGCGAAGCAAACCTGACTGGAGCAGACCTGACTGGAGCGAGGTCTGCGCAGGACGCAATCGGAATCAACCTGGGCCACGACCGCGTGTTCAAGGGAGCCCCCGATGGATACCGCATCCAACGCTCCCGCCTCTCGGGCCGCGACTACGGCCTCGTCCGCACTGGAGATTGAGCCGTGTCCATCACCTTCGCCATCAGCGCTGTCGCCGCACTGGCAACAACAGCGGAGCTGTTCCGCCGAGGATCGACAAACAAGTCGACCACCAACCTCCACTTGATGGAGTGGTGGGCCAAGCAGAGGGAGCAGCTTGGCACCATGAGCGGCGACCGCGCGCAGGGGCTCTACGAAGGTGCAGAGGCCATCGCAGCCGGGGCCGAGCCTGCCACGGTTCCAGACGCTCCAGTTATTCCTTTTTCTGCATATTTCGAGTCATATATGCAGGACGGAAGGGGTTGGCGTCGAGACATACCCGACGAAAACAAGCCGAGATTCATCAACCTGTGGGGCAAAGACCCTCGATTCCCCTATGCACACCGATCCGAGCAGATCGATCCGAGACCGCCCCCGCTCTACAGTGACTTCATCGACGCCATCTCGGGCGACATCGCATTCTGGGTACACCGTGGACACGGGCCCTCCAAGCTCGACGCAGGAGAAGCCTGGAAGAAGCTCGACCCGGTCGTCCAGTGGCTCGCGGGCCAGGAGGCCAAGCAAACCTTCAGCGACCTGTACGACTCGGAGAGCACCACGATGTGGCGGCGACTCAAGGGCACGCAGGACTACTGGAACAAGGGTCTGCTGTCCCTACACGACAAGGACTTGAGCCACAGCATGAGGCCGGGCACTGTTGTGCCGTACCAGGTACACTGGTCGGATGTCTTGATTCATTGGGGCATGACGAACAGCCCGCTGTCCTCGAAGGGGTATGGCCGCGAACGCGAGGTCATCCTGAAGCCCGGTATGTCCCCACGGGAGCTGTGATGGAGCTGGAGGAAATACTCAGAGCTGCGGAGCGAGCCAAGCGGCTGCGACCACGGGTGCTGGTCGTGTCCTCCTGCACAGGCTCCAAGCGAGACACGCGCGGCCGACACCTGCCGGCCGAACAGCTCTACACCGGCCAGCAGCACAAGCGGTTGATGCGGGGTGTCCGCGCGATGCGGGAGGCGCATGGACCCAGCTCCGTCGACTTGCGCATCGTCTCCGCGGGCTTTGGGCTCTTGCGAGCAGACGAGGCAATCCCCACCTACGACACCACCTTCAGTGGGATGGGCACCCATCAGCTCCACGCCCACGCAAACCGACTGGGCATCCCCGCCGACCTCCGACAGGCTCTGCGAGAACCCTACGACCTGGCCATCATCCTGCTCGGAGAGCAATACCTGAAGGCTGCCCAGCTTGACGCACAGACGAAGCTCGGGGGCCCCACCATCGCCCTGGTCGGCGCCAGCTCCGCCCGAAAACTCCCCCGGCTCGCCCGCCTGCGCCCTGTGGTGCTTGGGACTCAGCAGACCCGAGACTTTGCGTGTGGCCTCGTCGGGCTCAAGGGAGAAGTGGCAGGCCGGATGCTGGAGGCACTGGCGTCGGACTGGTCGAGCCACAAGCGCATGGTGGCCCAGCCCAGCCGGCAGGTGCTCGCGCTGAAGGAGTCGCGTGCGGTTGCAGCGAAAGCTGATGACGCTGTAGCTCAGACCCAGAAGCGTCAGCACCCTTCCGCACGGCTCGCCCAAGGGGAGTTCTTGCACTTTGTGTCCGGCGTGAAGAACCCAAAGGAAGTGGAACTCATGCTCGCGACGTCCAGACCCTTTGGGGTCACACTGGGCGAGTGCGGAAAGCCCTGCATGGCTCTCGTCACCAGCGCCTACAAGGGCTTCTCTCGACACCAGGGCTTGCCCCCCTTGTTCATCGACACTGGGGCCTTTGGCGAAGTCCGAGGACTGGCCATCACCCACCGGGACTGGGTCCACAAGCTCGACACGGTGTACCAGCTCGCCTCCAGAGCTGGGCCCAACGCCACCCTCCTGTACGCGGTGGCGCCGGACAAAGTTGGTGACCAGGCCCAGACGTTGGCGCGTCTTCGCCATTATCGCCCAAAAGTGAAGCAGATTCAGAACACCGGAGCTCATGTCATTGTGGGGCTTCAGCCGGGTGCGCTGAGCTTGTCGCAGATGCACGACGAGGTCGATCAGATCTTGGGGGGTGACTGGCTGCCCGGAATCCCCATGACGAATCGTTCTGGAATGACCCAGCAGATCTTCGAGGACTACCTTCGCGAAAAGAAGCCAGCACGCATCCATCTGCTCGGCGCAGGGCCCAGGAGTCAGCGCTTGAAGAAGTGGGGCTACAAGGCGCTGCGCGAGCTGTCTCCCCGCACCCGCGTTCAGATGGACACCTCGCCATTCGGGTACACCGATGTCCGTGCCGCCCTCACCCCACAGGCTCGAGGTCAGATATTGGGGGGCATGGCCCAGTCCAGGCGCCACGGCTACACCATCAAAGCCCCCTGGCGGGCAGACCCCGTAGATGCGTGGCTCCACTCCCTGCGGCCAGAGCGGTTTCCAGCCACCGAGGTCTACGCCAGCTCGGTGATGCTTCAGGACTACACGGACTTGATCGGGCGGGTGAGCGACTACACGACGCCGGAGGAGCGACGACAGATCGGGGAGGATGTAGGGCTCGACGCCCTCGACATCCTGCTCTTCACCCTCCGGCCGGAGTGGTTCCTCTCCGAGTACGCACCAGACGGAGAAGAAGGCCGATGGGGGGAGGACCGGGTACTGGAACAGGCCATCGAAAGAGCGTATGATGCCCACATGGCCAGGGAGCAAGCGCCCTACGCTCGAATCCTTGCCCTTGAGGCCCTCCTGTCGGACCCCGACTTCTCCCTCCAGCCGCGATTCCGGGGCCCGAATGATCGATCTTGAGACCATACTGGCCTTGGCGGAAAAGGCGAAGAAGGCTGCGCCAGCGAAGGCCAAGCCGCGCCACAACGCAAAGGCGACCGGTCTGTCTGTCGACAAGATCTTGGGGATGGCTGAGAGAGCTCGGAGACAGGCGCCCAGACCCACCCAGCCTCGGCACCCCTCCGGTTCTCTGGAAGGTTTTTCCGTGTCAGCCGCCATGGAACCAGAGGGGCGCCCTTCTGACGCCGTCCGCCGATGGCTCCGGACCCACCCAGGCGACAAGATGCGGCGGGGCGAGCTGCTGGCTCGCGCTCGAGCAGTCATGCTGGGCGTGCCCGGCCGAGAGGCGCACCTGCCGAAGCGCCCGACACAGGTGGCCCTCCGCGACCCTGCCCGGTGGGGATACCCGAGCTGGAACGACAGCGAGCCGTGGAACAGTCAGCCACTCCTGACCATGGAATGTTTCGCTGGTGGGGGCCTCTTCTCGCTGGCGTCAGCCTTGGAAGGCAACATCGAGCTGGAAGACTGTGAGCTCGACAGGGACGCCGTGAAGACCCGCGCCCGCAACCGATCGTTGCTTCGGATGGTGGGGGAAGCCCGACAGCAAGACGCGCGAACCTGGCGTCCCGACACCCGCACCCCAGACGGCCTCGACCTGCTCTTTGGTGGACCTCCCTGCAAAGCCTTCAGTCAGGGTGCATCCCTGGCCAGGCGGAAGAAGGGGTGGGAGTCGAAGGACAACTTCTTCCCCATCACCCTCGATTGGATCTGCGATCTACAGCCCCGCGCAGTGGTGTTCGAGAACTCCCCCAAGCTCTTCGAGAAGGCCGACTTCCGAGACCAGCTTGAACTCTGGCAAGAGCAGCTCGACCACCTGGGCTATGCGTCTTCTGCGCATGTGCTGGACTCAGCCAGCTTCGGGAACCCCACCATGCGCCGACGCACCTTCGTGTTCGCATGGCCCAAAGGAGCGCCGTGGGGTCGACTCATGGCAAGCCGGCCGGAAGGCATGTTCGCCAAGCCGGGAAGCCCCGAGGTTCAGCGGGGCGAGAAGATGCCGTGGAAGCCGATGCGGGACCGGTTGATCGGGGGATGCTGTGGCGGCTGGGGTCTTGTGGACTGTGTCTTCCTGGGCGGCTTTGGCCTCCAGTGCCGGAGCTGTCGGGAGGGTCGCAACTTCGTTCCCGCCCCCAACACCAGCGGAGACCAGGGCCGACAGGAGATGGCCTCCATCAAGGTGGACACCAACCGAGGTCGGGTCCCCTGGGCGGAGTGGATGAAGAAGACCGTAGGCTCTCGCCAGCCCCGCTTCGACAAGTTCGTCCCAGCCGACATCGCTGGAGCTTGGGTCAAGCTCAAGACCGAAGCGCGTGACCTGCGCCTCCCCGGTCGACGGGTCAGCGAATACCTGAGCCGGACGGTGGTGCCCAACTTCTTCAACAAGGCCGAAGGGCTCTTGATCCCCCCGGAGGTCAACCCCGACGACTACAGCAAGAGCCGACAGTGGAGCACTCGCAACATCGGGATGCTCAAGCGAATGAGTGCCCGAGACGTGGCCAAGCTCCAAGATGTCCCCCAGTGGTACGGCATCGAAGGGGGACGCACGGCTGTCTTCACCCAGCTCGGGATGGGTGTGCCCATCAACCTGGGTCGCGGGGTCCATGCCCACATCCGTCGTGCCATGGGGCTGCCCATCCGGGCGCCGTGGTGGGAGGTCGAAGTGCCCAAGACTCCAAGGCGCATCCGGTTCCAGACACAAGAGCAGATCTCACAGGAGCAAAGCGGTGAGCTGAGGCCCGGCACCGGAAGTGGTCGACCGGATGGCCTGTGGCCCACCGAAGCCTTCAGCATGTGCTTCGCGGTGCCTCCCACGCTGGACCACGGCTTGCTGCTTCAGGATTGGGTCGAAGACGACTGGCAGGACTTGATCGTGAATCGGATGGTGGGCGCCCAAGAACAGCGCCGGCTCGGCCACTCCAAGCTCGACCGGGGACTGCGGGAGCCTCTGACGAGTCAGCAGCGCAAGGCGGGGCAACAGAGGGGCCGACAGATCGGGGAGGTCTTGACGCCGGACGGCCTCGACTACGAGGCGCTGTGGAAGAGCGGCTACCGGGGGCCCATCTCCATGCCTCCCGACAACCTCGCCAGCTACAGCTCGTTCAGTGGGCACGATGTGGTTGCGGACGAGTGGGGGGAGATCTTGCGGTACGGGGACGGCCCCTACCGCACCGTGTTGGGGGTCCACCTTCGGTTGACCGACCCGGAGACCGTCTACCTTGAGGAGTCGGCCTGGGGAACTCCATGGTATGTCCTCGTCCCCCTTGATGACCCGTTGCCAACCGATAGGCGGGTGCTCCGGCAGCTTGGAATCGAAGGCGAAGAATCCGCAGTGCTGGATGCTCTTCGCAAGATGGACAAGAAGGCTGCACGGGGTCTTTCTGGTCGGGACTTGAGGTCAGCGCCTTGGGTGCTGCTGTCTCGATGGATCCAAGGAGAACCGTGATGGCGCTCACCCTCGAACAGATCTTGGCGGCGGCCGAGAAGGTCAAGCGAGCTGCGCCGTCCAGGCGACCCGCTCGGAAGCCCGGCCTGTCTGCCGACCAGATCTTGGCGATGGCCGAGAAGGCCAAGCGAAAGACCCGGCCAAAATCAACGAGAAAAGGCAAGCACGCGGTAATGAGAGACACGCTTGGCCTTCGCGATATGCGGCGGGATGGTCAGCCTGTCGGGCTCGACCTGTTCGCCGGGGCAGGCGGATTTGGGCTCGGCGCCGAGCGAGCTGGGCTCGAGGCTGTAGGCGTGCAACGGAACCCCCTCGCTGTGAGGACCGCTCGACGAGCTGGGCTGCGAACCCATGAGCTGGATGTCGGTGAGCTTGGGGGCCGAGGGGTGGCCGTGGATGTGCTGATTGGCGGTCCCCCTTGCCAGCCCTTTTCGTCGGCAGGCCGGGGGCGCGGCCAGTACGACCCGCGAGAGGGCTTTGGGCTCTTCCTGGACGTGGTGGATGCAACCAAGCCGCGTCGCCTGGTGGCGGAGAACGTCAAGGCCTTCCTGGAGCCCCGGCACCAGGACTACTACCGGCACATCATGGGCGAGCTCAAGAAGCGCTACCCCTACACAGGGACGTGGGTGCTCAACGCCAAAGACTTCGGGGTCCCCCAAGACCGGGTGCGCGTCTTCATCTGGGCGTCCGAAGACCAACCCCTGCGACAGCCTCAACCCAAGAAGGGCGCGAAGCCACCCTCCGTCGCTGAGGCGCTCCCCCACCTGGCTGCTGCTGGCTACGATGCTGTCATGGCCTTCCAGGGTGGTGCTCGGGCACGAAGCACACGGAATCCTGCACCCACGCTCACCACCCGCCGAAACCTGTACGCCGTCGCCGGCACCGACTGGGTCTACCGGGGCGCTGGCTCTGTGCCAAAATCCAAGCGGAGGCTCCTGCAACCCGAGGAGACCCTGGTGCTTCAGGCCTTCCCAGAAGGCTTTGACGTGGTGGGGAACAAGGAGCAGCAGCAATGCCAGATCGGGAACGCGGTGCCGCCCCCACTGGCCGCCGCCGTCGTCGAGGCCGTCACCAAGGGACTGAAGGCCCGAAAGCTCACGTCGTCCGAGCTGCTGGACGCCTTCTCGCTCATGGACGAGACCATCTTGGTCATGGAGCCGCGACCCTTTGTGGACGCCGCTTTGATCGGAGTGGTGGTGGACCCGCCACACCTGGACGGTCCCGGCATCATCCCCGTCTACGACCGGCTCCAGTACGACGCGCTGGTCCACAATGCCTACATCGAAGACGCGGCGGAGCGGCGGGGCATCTCCGTGAAGGACGCCTTGCGTGACCCCGAGCTCGTCGAAGATGCGTGGAACATGGCGTCCGACTTCCTGAGCGCCAGCAGGGAAAGCCACCGGGTCGAGCTGGCGCCCACCCTGCTTCCAACCTCGCTGCTCAAAGCCCTCGACATCGACTGGCGCAAGTGGCTTGAGTCCAGCAACGCTCAGCGCCAGGAGACTATCCTCCAAGCGGTGCGCCAGCCGACTGTGGTTCATCAGAAGATGGGCTACACTCGGCGCCAGCTTCGCGAAGAAGACCCTGACACCATCCTTCAGCAGATTGCAGCCCAGCTCGGCTACGCCCACGGAATCTGACATGCCCAACCCAGTCATCGCCACCTTGGCCGCCACGGCCGCCCTGGCCGCAGCAGCAAGCGTCCGAAAGCCCGCCGGCTCGGCAAATCACCCGCTGGTGAAGGTCCCCAAGCTCGAGCCCGATCGACGTAAGCAGTGGGAGATGCGAGAGGATGTCTACAAGCGGTTGAAAGACAAGATGACCTACGTCTCCGCCACGGGGAGCAGGGGCGGAGACCGATACCACTACGTCTTCCCGTCGGGGGACACCGCCAAGCGTTGGGGGAAGTTCTTTGAAGCAGATGGGCGCAAACGGGTCAACGTCACAAGCAACAAACCCAGGGGCTTTGACAGGAGTCAAACCGAATTCCACAAGTGGCTCACACCCGATGGAGACCTTGGGGGCGACATCAAGGTGGCCACAAGCCGGTTCGGAAATGTCTTCATCCAGGTCGGCACCTACGAGCCTGTGAGCATCCCCCTCAATCAGATCTATGACAATGATGCTCGCCGCCGCATCGCCACCATCGCCTTCCGCGGAAACTCCATCGAGGATGCTGGCCCATACGGGGGCCGGCTCAACACCGAGCAGATCGAACGGTTCATCGACTTCATTCGGGGGCAGGAAGACGTCGATGAGAAGCGGAAACTCTACAAGGAGCTGGCCTGGTTGATCTCGAACCCCCGCCGACCTGGGAGACTCTATTGAACCCGGCCAACCTCGCACTCGCTGGGGTGACGGCGCTCGCGGCTGCTGCGGCACTGCGTCGTCGGGGAGCTCGAAACGAGCCCCCCTACACCCGTGACACAGCTCCAGGCATCTTTGTCGGCCGCTTCGGACGGCAAGGCGCTCCGTGGGCAGACCTCGCGAAGCGGTGGCATTTCCAGCATGAAGAGTTCATGCACTCGAGCTTCTTCACCCTCAAGAATGATGAAGAGCTCTCCTACGTCGACATCTACATGACCCCCTGGTGGGAGCACATGGATGGCGATGACGAGGTCATCCCCTTTGCAGTGGAAACCAGCGACGGGAGTGGTCAATTCGTGGGGACAATCGACTTCCCATTCACGGGAGACGTCGACCGGGACACGCAGGCCTACTTCAGGCTGGTCCGGCCCGTCCTGAACCACCTGGAGGTCTTGATCTCCCAACCAGGCTGGCCGGTCCTTACCGAGCTGTTGGGCAAGCACGGAACCCGCGAGGTCGAAAAGGCCCTCTCCGGGGGCTACTCCAAGGCTGTGAAGGACGCCGTCAACGGGTTGTTGCCATACCTCTCCGAGACCCGGCAAGGGACCGTTCTGGGGCGACCGATCCGCCAGTTTCGGGGAGTGCGGCTAGCTCGGGGGAGCAACAACTGGCACGACCTTCCCCAGCAGGAAGTGGACGACGACTACCTGAGCTGGATCAAGCGAAAGGTCACGCGCCTGAGCAGCGACTACATGAAGAGCCATCCTCGCTCCGTTCTTCACCGGTATCGATCCAGTCGAGATCGACCCACCGACGGCGAGATCATCCACTGGTCACTCGAATCTGCACCCGAGTGGCGTGTGGGCTGGTTCTCCTTCCTGGCGAGCCCGTTCGTCCATGAAGGTGACGCCCGCACCCAGCCCATCAGCTTCATGTTCTCAGACGACCGCATCGGATTTGAGATCAACTTCATTGTCGACATCCCCATCGAGGGCAAGCCATCCAAAGACCTGGACACCACCAGAGAGACGCTGGAAAAGGTGCTCGGCCTGGCCACATCCAGCACTGGAACCCAAGCCCTCATGGCGCTCACCTTGATTGAAGAGCGACATGGCTTCCCAGGTCCTGAATTTGAGCCCGGAGAGCCTGCCCCCCATTATCCGAGCAGCCCTCAGATCTTGTTCGATGTGCTGAGTGGAAAGCACGGGAAGTCGCTTCAGGAAGCCATGATTCTGGTCGTGCAGGGGTCGAGCCTCCTTCGGAAAGGAACCGTGCTCGGCCGCCCCGTGCTCCTCCTGGACAACGTCCGCCTGCCCCACACGGTTGCAGTCGCCCTGGGGGTGCGGGATGCGCGGTGAGCTGTGGGCCATCGCAGGAGTCGGGGTGCTCACTGGCCTCGGGGTATGGGCCTCGAGGGCGGGAGGCGAGCTTGGCCGACCGGGAGGAGCGATGGTCGTCATCCATCCGGTCACCGGCAAGGTGCTCCTTCTCCGCCGCTCCAAGACAGACCCGTGGCGCCCGGGCTGGTGGAACCTTCCAGGGGGTGGTGTCGAACCTGGAGAGACCTCCTTGCAAGGCGCCATCCGAGAGACCCGCGAAGAAGCCGGCTTGACGGTTCACCACGGAAGACCCACATACCGCATCGAGGGACCCGGATGGCGGGTGGATGTCTTTGCGACAAGGGAGTGGTCAGGCGACGTTCAAATCGACTATGAGAGCGATGCCTTCGCCTGGGTTCGGCCCCATGAGCTCCATCGCTTCAAGCTCCTTCCCGGCGTCCAACAAGCCATCCTGTCTTCCACCACCTGAGAGGTCATCGTGTGGGACCTGGGAACGATTGTCCGTATGAACGCACCGAAGCCGAACCTGCGGGCAAAGCCCGACGCCATGTACTTCGTCACCGTGATGATGGACGGCACCGAGCTTCACGCGGAGGTGCCCAACTCCGGAGCCAGCGACGACATGATGATTGCGGAAGATCGAGCCATCGAGTGGGCCCTGTCGCACCGGGGGCGGATGGATGGGCTGAAGCTCGGACGGCGTCTGATTCCCTTGCTGTGAGGTCACGATGAAGCGCGACAGTGGAGCCCTGCTGGCCATGAGCGCGATTGCAGCCCTGAGCGCCCTGTCGCGCATCAAGGGCTCCCGAAGCAAGGCCGTCCGGACGGAGCCGGCCGGCAGCCATTGGAGCGACGAACGCAGCGCCCGACAGGCCATCACTGCCCTGGCCCGCTCCATGGAGCCGGACGCCAAAGATCTCGCCTACCAGTACGCTGAGATCTCACAGGGTTGGTTGGCCGGGTTCTTCCGGGAGTGGGAAGCGCTGTACGAGGCTGGCTGTAAACCACGCTGGGGGTGGAAGAGCGAAATGAAGCTCGACGAACCCCCACCCATGACCGCGGAGGCTGTCGCAGACCAGATCGAGCAGGGCTACATCGACCAGGTCATCGAGGCCATGCCGGAGTGGTCGCTGCACCGGTTCAATCAGTACGCCGAGCCGCTGGCCATCAACTGGGGTGAGATGCCTCCGGCCGTGTCCTTCGGCCCCCCCACGATCTTGCGTGATGTCTGGTTGATTCACCACAGCTCCTCCCCGTCCATCGACCGGCAAGGATTCCGGCTGGGCGTCGAAGGCATGGCCGGACTGGCCTACACGGGCGGTGGGCGAACCTTCCAAGGGCAGGGGCCTGGCTACAACTTCGCCTACCTGCCGGAAGACCATGAGCACCAGGGGTTCGACAACTGGGGAAGACCCAAGTACGGCGATACGTTCTACGCCTTCCACGTCCCGTGGGCCGTGAAAGCCGAACACCACGATGATGAAGAAACACAGGTCATCTTCTGGGGGCCGAGCGCTCGGCGCATCGTTGAGATCCACAAGGTAGAAATCGAGACCCCAGACGGCTACGTAGATCGGTGGACCGTGCCCGCGCTGGACGACAACCGGGACGGCCGAACCGTCGCCACAGAGACCTCCGAAGAGCTGGTCGACTGGCTCCGTAGACACTGGCAGCAGTATCGCGGTACGCTGGACATTGGAGCAGACCGAAGACGTCGGCGCGTCGAGCGGGGCTGGTCCCGCGAGAAGACCGGAACGATGACCACAGAGGACTACTACGGCCCCAGAGAGGTCGATGTCTACGAAGACGTCTACCGTGGGCCGCGCCGTGGGAGCCCAAGCCAGCAAGGCCTCTTCAGCCGTGCGTCTCGGCTGAAGGTCGAGCAACAGCTCCCCGTGGAAGGAGCAGCTCGAGCCCTCGCCTACCGGCTGAGCCAACGCCCAATCTCAGAGCCCATCCAGCTCCTGATGCGCTCCGAGGTCGAGAGCGTCCCCCAGCTCCAGGCAGTGGGCTACGTGGACGTGCTTGGATACAAGCCGCTCGATGGCGCCGAGTGGGACATCGCAGTGGTGGTGCCCCGCCCTCAGCTCAAGCGAGCATTCGAGCGGGCAACGCGAGCCCGGCAGCAGTACGAACGTGAAGTGCTGCAGACCAAGCTGTTCAAGTAGCTTTCAGCAATGGTGCGACGCTGACGCATGAAGGCAAGTTGGCTCATGCTTGTGGAACCTTTGCGTGATCTGGCCACGCCCCCTGCAATTGAGTCAGTCCAACCAGGTCTGTAGCGGCAACCACAGCCCATTCCAAAAAATCCTTCGGCTCCGACACGGTGTCGCAGCACGGCCACCACAGACGTCGTATGGCGAGACCCAAGCCACCGTAAGGCTTTTGGATATACCGAGCAGGTTTCTTGCACAGCGGACACTCCGGGAAGGTGGCCCGCACCCTCGGTCGAACCCGCTCACCATCCACCCAGAAGGGGGCCCCGGGGACGCTCTTCCTGCTTGGCCTCATTCCGACTCCCTCTTGGGGTCGGCCAGCATGGCAGACAGTGCAGACGTGTAGGTCGTCACGGAGGGATTGTGGTCGGAACGCTTCCACCCGGCCTGGATGCGGGAGATGACGATGGGCGTGAGGTAGCTCCCCGAGAGCTGGCGGGACTCCCAGCACCGCGCGTGGCGGTTCCACTTCCATCCCGGCTCGGCCTGAGACTCGTCGCCATGCTCCACCGCCAGGGTGCGGTCCCACAGCTTCGCACTCGATTGGAGCAGGGCACGCAAGAGGATGATGTCTGATGCCGCTCGGTTGATGGTCAGCTCGTCATCGATCGCACCCTCCAGCGGATTCAGGCCCGCACGATGCGCGACCCACCGCAATCGATCCAGGTCGACCTCCTTGTCCATCACAGGGGGAGCCAGCAGGGGTTGGAAGGTCCGAACCATGTCGTGAATGGCCTCCATGGGCGCCGTCCACTTCCGATGCCCCCCACCACCCATGCAGAGAATAAAGAGGGCGTGCTTCTTCCCACCAAAGATGGAGTCCTCTTCGGTCCGAGCCGGGCGACTCAGCATGTCATCCACGAAACGATCGTCGAAACGGTAGGTCTCGTGACCTGTCCCTCCAGACCCATGAACGTGCAAGGTGAGCTTCCCATCCTGCTCGCGGTCCAAGATGAAGACGGCCAGGACCTCCTGAGCTGAGCTCTCGTCGTGAGACCAGACTCGAGAGCCAGCCACAAAGAGGCCCACGACATTCTCAGCTCGATTGTACCGGCGCCAGGTCTCGTAGCCCCTGCTGGAGACTCCAGCGACAATCGGTGTTCCATTGAACGATTCCATTTGATTCTCCTCAGTCCAGTTGACTATCAATCTCGAGATGCCCGATGGCTCCAGGTCAGCTCAGGCGGAGCCCTTGAATTCCCCAATCGAGAGACCCACCTTGGAGAGCCACTCTTCTGGATCGTAGAAGGCACGCGCCTGATCGACGAGCTTCCGCATGTGACGGTCACCATGTCGAGCTCGCAGCGCCGACACGAGCAGGTAGGTCCGGCAGGGACTTTCATGCTGAACCTTCAGGGGTCGCTTGCGAGGCGTGTAGCCGTCCTTCCGGTAGAGAGAGGCGTTGTGGATCTTGACCCTCGCGGCAGTGTCCGCCTTGACCGCTTCTTCAATGACGGACCAGTGCGGCCCAATCTGCTCCCAGCCACGAGTGTCCCGAAGTGTGCTCATGCGATTGCGAAGCGGTCGACCATGACGCTCACAAGTGTCCAGAAGGTCAATGACTCGGGCAACATCGGCAAAGTCGTAGGGCCCATCCGGACCAAACGCCATCCGGCCCTCCATGAACTCAGCAGACTCCGGAATCAGCTTCCAGGCAACCGTGAAGCTCGAGATTCCGCCCCGCGAAGACCACAGCTTCAGCCAGTCAGGCGCGACACTCATGGCCGCTCCCGCAGCACGAACAAGTCAGACTCCACGACCATCACGGGAACCACACCCACCTGGCGGGGGGTGCTCGATGACAGATTGCTCAAACCAATCTCCCAGATCTGGTGGACGACCAAGACCTTCCCTGCCTCCAACAACAAGTACGCTCGCGTGGCCTCGTACCGCTTGATTGGATGGTCTCGGTTCATGGTCACCAGAAGATCTGGAGATGGAACGACCACCCCTGAAGCCAGAAACACCTCCTTCTCGTTCAGGACACGAGCACCCAAGGCGCTGGACAGCTCTTCCAGCGTCAGACTGTTGCGAAACATCCCCTCTCCTTTCAGGCCTCTGCGGCCTCCGTGGTCTTCTGGAGCAACTGCTCCGTGATGGAATCCTGCTTCATGTTCCAGACCTCCTCGACCATGGAGTCGAGTCGACGCTCCATCAAATCCCGGAGCTTCTCTCGAATCTCGGCCTTGGTGAGGCTCGGATCGATGGAGACCCCTACTTCCGAGTCTGCCAGCGGAATGATGCGGCCCCCATCCGACTCAATCGGAACGCCGACAGATGGAGTGGAGGGCATCAAGCCACTGAAATCTTGACCCTGGATGGCCGTCACCAGTCGGTAGAACAGCTCGAACTCAAGCTCGGAGATCTCCCCACGCTCCACCTTCGCCACCCAGTCCGCCGTGCAACCATCCCGGTCGACAAGCTCGGCCACTCGAGCTCGGGACAAGCTCTGCTCCATGCGGTCATCTTGGACATGGGCGCCAATCAGGCCGGGGTAGTCGAACCGGAACACGATCTGGTGGGGAATGCGGGACGACCGGAAGGCGTGAAGGAAGCCCAAGGACCCATCGGGATCGTAGATGGAGTGCTCCCCAATCTGCTTGAGCGCTTCCAGCGAATCGTCCCACTCCTTCTGAACCTTCGCACACTCCCGAGCTCGCTCCTGCTTCGTCTTCTTGGGGTCGTTTTCGACGACATAGACTTCATACTGGCGAGCGACCAAGAGCCCACGAGCGATGCGCCGAAGGGTTGCGGACATCCAGTCCATGCGTTCCTTGAGGTTCATCACGACTCCTCCCAAGCCCGAGCACAATCCGAAGCCAAGCCACCGATGGCTGAGATCGCATGCTCCAGAAGGTTCATCCGATCGAGCAGGAGTCCCTGCACTCCATCGTCTTCACCCAGCGATTCAGACGGCAGCTTGACCGACTTCAAGCCCAAGTCGGGCGCGCAGATCACACCCTCAATTTGGATGTCGTCAACACTGACCAGGTGAAATCCAAGCTCAGTGAAGACCTTATTCTGCGCCTTGCAAGCCAGAACCTCGGGCTCTGGGATACGCTCAGACTTGATCTTCGTCTGTCCCCCGATCCCCTCAAGGGTTGCAGACCCCTGAGCAAGGAGCGAAACCTCCTCGCCAACATGGGCAGACCAGACGCGAATGTCTGCCTGCTCACGCCACAGGCGGTCGAGAGCCTCGGATGCAAAGCTCTCTTCAGTGATGTCTTCACTGAGCCCGACTTCACCGATGATCCGATCGCGCCACCCCTGAAGCTGAAGACTCGCCCCAAAGGTCCGGCGAAAATGAAGTCGAGCAGCGTCGATGGCCCAGATCGCCTGAGAGTCGATCGTGACCCGACTTCCGGACCAGAAGAGGCCAACACTGCGGACGGTGGGCGCAGTCTTGGCTGCAAGCTGGATCTCCACGGTCTCCTTGAGGTCTCGCTTGATGGCAGATGGCACATTCTTGCGATCGTTTTCAGCCTTCCATGCGTCAAGGAGAGGCTTGAGTCGGCGCTTCACTTCAGCACCCTTGAGCTTCTTCTCTGCCACAACAAGGCGCACGAAGACGGACCCGTCTTCAAGGCTCCACCCCTCGAGGGGTCCAAAGTCAGGGATTTCGGTAAACCCTGTCAACCACCCCATCCTGACGATTCCCGGCTGAAGAGCATCCAGCGAGGCGTCCGTATCAGTGAAAGCCATCTCAGAGAGGAGGTGTTCGACCTCATGTCGCTTGATCTGGGCTGGGTCGACCGGCGCGTTGGTCAGATCGATTGAGAAGAGTGAAGGGGAGATGGCGCCCTTCAGGAAATTTGACATGATACAGTCCTTCGCGTAGGCGGATTTGCCACACGCTTCGGGTAACCCTCCTGGGTGCCGGGGTCAACCAGAGATTGACGGAAACCACAAATGCTTAGACGAGTCACCCTTCTGCTTGCAATCGTTTCCGCCGGATGCAAGCAGCCTGAAGCGGGACGCATTCGCGCCTGCGTAGAGGCCTGCGGAGACAAAGGCATGTCGATGTACTCAACCCAAGACGGCTGCATCTGCCACTCGCAACCCTGCATGTCCAAGTGAGCACAAGCGTCTTGAGCGCACTGGGAGTGGTGGCTGCGCTGGCTGTGGCCAGCTCCCGTCGCCGTGGGCAGGCCAATGAGTCGAACCACATCCAGACCGTGAAGCTCACTCGAGATGCCGTCGTCTACTTCGAGCTCACCTTCTGGGAAGACAACCTCCTTGACGACCTCGAAGAGGCGAAGGCTGGAGACGAAGATCGACAGCGCTACGTTGAACCCTACGTGGCGCACACCACCCGGTCCCGACTGTCCGGCCGGGAGTACCGAACCGAGGGCTTCAGCGTCCTCGCCGAGCCTGACAGCCAGATGATCCACCGGGCCTACTTCGACGCCATCCGAGTCCTCCAGCAAGAGTTGGGCGTCACGATCTACAACGAAGGATTTGACGAGCACTCCGCCCTTGCCTGCAAGTTTCACCTGGGAGACAACCTCGAGAAGTACGAGAAGATCTACAGGCTGCTCCACCAGATGGACATTGGGAGTGCCGACGACGACTTCGAGATCGAAGATCCGCTCCCGGACTACTTCCGGGCCTACGACTGGAAGTTCTACCCCCAAGGCCTGGGCTGGCAGCCACCATGGCCACAAAAGCAAAACGGCATCATGCACTTCATCGTCGACCGGAGCCAAGGAGAGCCCCGCCTCGTCCACACCGAAGATGTCCTGTGGGGGAAGACGAAAGAGGAACTCCAGGAGAAGCTCAACGAGTACCGAGAGCGCGACTAACGCTTGCCAAGCACGCGACGGTACTGCGACCAGCTCGGCACGCCTTCGCTTCGCTGGAAGCGGAAGTCAAGCTCAATGTCTGGACCCAGGACGGCAGACAGCGCCTTCATGCCGGCCTTCACATCCATCGGGTTGCCTGTGGTTCCTTCCGCGTAGGCCATGAGAATGTGGTTGATGGTCGCTTGATCGACCCGCTCGAGCTCGGTGAACAGGTCCCAGTTCGACTCGTAGTGCTGGCTTCCGCCGAATCCAGGCGGGAATCCCGACAAGCGCTTGCCTGCAGTGGCCTCCCAGTTGTAGGCCTCCACCCCGTCCAGGTACGGGTCATGCCAGTACCTCCTCCGCTGAAGCTGGGCCTCCCGGTCCCGCTGGAATCCACGAAAAGCCTTGATGTCTGGGGCAGGACGGGCAATCCGATCTTGCGGCAAGATCTGGTCGTCGACCTTGACCGGAAGACGCGGCCTGCGACCTTGATCGCGAGCAGCCATACGCTGATGGGCGACCGTGTCCCACAACGCGCCCGGATAGGCAAACGGAGTTCGAAACCGCTGGCATGGGTCCACCAGGTCGTCCGACCAGAAGCCCTCGTTGGGGTCGGAGGCCACGGAACCCGGAATGGGGGTGGGGTAGCCAAGCGCTGAGACCACCTTACGGACGGCGGCGCGACCCATGTTCACCGGAATCCCATTCCCGATCTGCCGGAACACCGCCTGACGCTGCTTCGCGTCCGTGGTCGCCACCGAAGGGTCCCACCCGAAAGCCCACCACTGGGGGACATCCTGCAGCTTGGCAGACTCCCGCACGCTGATCCGCTGGAGGTACTCGGTGAACCGCCGCCGATCGCGGTAGCGGTCGCTCTCCCGGAGCGCGTAGACATCAGCCGGAATGTCCTCCGGCACGAAAGCCGAGGTCTTGTCGTCCTTGCCGAAGTGCGCAACCACCGCCTTGGAGAGCCAGTCCGTCACCCGCACCTTCCGGGCGAGGTTCTCGATAGACTGGCGCGGCCGAAAGGCCGAGAAGGCGGACAGGTCGATGGGTGGATACTTGCGGAGTCGGCTCTGCCGCTCATTGGCCATCCCCGCGAAGCTGTCCTTCGCCGTGAACGAGAGTGCAACCCGACCTTGAGAACCTGTCGTGTTGGGGGCCTGCTCGAAGTTCGCCCCGTCGATGCAGGTGAGGCAAGCGCCACTCAAGTTGTTGAGGGCGATACACTCGGTCAGGCCGTAGCCGCCACAGCAGCCGCTCACCAGCCGATCGAAGGCCGAGCTCCACGGCAAGAGCTTCCCCTCCCGAACCTCTCGAGAGAGAGGGTGCCCATGTGTGGGGGAGGGAACTTCTCGAAGCTGCTTGCCCCATGGAGCCCCCTTTGGCCAGCAGACCACCCAAGCACGAAGCCGATTCTGAGGAGTCCCGAACGATGGGGCGTAAAGCAGCCAGTAGACGCCCTCATAGCCAAGCTCGTCGATGTTCTTCCACCACGCCCGAAAGAAGTCGCGAGCACCCTTGTCAGACTGCTCGCCGGGAGCTGGAATCGTCCAAGTCTCGGTCGCCTTCGTCTTGCCGGTGGCCACAGCCGCGCTGTTCTCCATCAGCACCACCCTGGGCTGAGTGTCGGCAATCCAGTCCAGGACTCTCGGGTACATGTTGTCGCCGCTGTTGACTCCAAGGCCGGGGCTGCCCAGATAGCGAGCCGGAGAGAAAGACTGGCAGGGCGGCCCCCCACACAGAATGTCGAGCCCGCCCCCGGGAACCTCCGGGTTCCACTGGAGGGCGTCCGTCGATTCTGCTTCCTCGTGGAGGTTGAGCTTCAGGGTCGCCACAGCGTTGGGGTCCATCTCGCAGACCTCATTCTCGTAGACCCCCTCCGCCAGAAGGGCGATACTGAAGAGGCCTCCACCCGTGAAGGCTTCTGCGGCGACAGGACGATCTACGAGCTGGTCAGAACCAGCACCGATGATGCCCAGCACACCTGCCACACTCCGCTTCACTCGGCGCCTCTTCGGTGGTCGCTTCAACGGTGTCTGGGGCTGGTCTGGGAGCCGTGCCCGAGCCGCCTGGAGCACCCGAGCAGGGTAGAGCTGGAGCCATGCGTGGGCGTCTGGATGGGCCGCGTACAGCCTTCCTGCTGGCCGATACGGAGCAATCACCTTGCCCCGCTTGACCTCACGCTTCCGCTCCGCCTGAAAGAGCTTGTTGAGCTCGGCAAGCACAAAGGAGGGTCGCACATCTGCTCGTCGAGCAACCGACTCCACCGCGCGCTCAAAGTGTGGCACCATGTAGGCCGGCATGTCGACAGACACCGGCTGGACACGAGCTCTCCGGCTCGAGGTCCGCTTGGCGGGCGCCTTGACCTTCGCCTTCTCAGCCATCGCCAAGATCTGCTCGATGCTGAGCCCAGAAGGAGCCGGAGTCGACTCCACTGGGGCAGGCCTGGCCTTGGCTGGGGCCGATCTCTTCGCCCGCTCCGCCAGTTCAAGGATTTTCGCAAGACTCACCATGATGGCTCCATCAGGGCCATCCTACCAGGTGACGAGGACTTGCGCTCTCACCACCTGAGCCATGGAGGAAGCATGCAGCTCGTCCACGGAACCCGAGCCCGAGACGGCCAAGGCCAGGGCGAGCAAGCCCACGGCTCCGATGGCGAGGCGCGTGCTCATGGGGCGACCTTCACGCGGAGATCGCGACTCTCCGCGTAGCCGTACTCATCGATCTCATCCTCGTCATACGGCTGGGTGACAGCCGCGAAGAAGCGCTCGGATCCGGACCCCTCCAGTAGCGAGTCGACAGGCACCGGCTTGAATGTGTCGAGATCTTCAATGAAGACCTCCACGGGGACCAGCCGCTCCCCAAGGTGGTGGGCCGCGAGGGCCCGGTGTCGACCGTTGTGCATCACGACAAAGACCCTACCGTCTTCCGCCTCCCCTTCGAGGCTGAGCGCAGGAAAGGTCGCCCCCTCCTTCATCGCCGCCTCATACTCGTCCACCTTGCCCTGGTCGATGGCCCGAGAGCTGCTGGGGGTCGATGTGAACGCGAGGAAGTCCAGCGGGTGCATCCAGATGACACCGGGGGACGTCGACCACTGGACTTTTCCCTTGGTATTTCGGTCACCTCGAAGAGAGCCACGACTCCATAGTGCGACCAGGCCGGCGAGGGCGCCGATGGCGCCGAGGGCGAGGCGGGTGCTCACCCCGCTTCCGCGTAGTCGATCAGCACGATCTTGCCGTCGAGAACACCCCAGTTGGAGGGCTTGTAGGTATCTTCGATGAAGTGCTCTCCCGCTCGATACAGCGTCTCGACGGCCGCCCGCCGCTGCTCGAACGCCTGACGGAGACGAGCGTTGGCAGTCAGTGCCTCACCGGAGAGCGCCTTCGCCTGCTTCATCACAACAGCGTGTTGCCAGCCGCTCAGGATGGGCGCGAGGAAGTCGGACACCGGCGTGCCCTCGTACTCCTGCCAAGCCTCCAACTCTCGTTCGTTCTCCTTCTCGCCCCAGGAGTCCAGCGCGAGCTTCACGACGGTTCCGTCCCCCAGGGCTACCACGACCCGAAAGTTGCCCGAGCCGAGCACGCGCGTCCCGGTAGCCCGCTCCCACCACTGTCGAACCTCGGCAGGCATCGACCCCACGTCGGCCAGGCGGAAGCTATCCACATCGTCTGGATCCTGAACTGGAGGATCATACGGGTACAAGGCGTTGTACCAGCGTCGGACCAGCTCGGGCACCATCCCCTCCACATCGACCACGGAGGATGACGCACTCCCGGAGCGATGGGCAGAGAAGATGGAGAGGGCAGCGAGGGCGCCGGCGGCGCCGAGGGCGAGCTTGACTCCAGACGACATGCAGTAGATCCCGGGGATGATGCTGCCCCCACTCTATCACGCGGGCGGGCACCCTCGGCGCTCAGTTGAGCCCGAAGAGCACCCGCACCCCATCTGCACCTCCGCCCTCCACCTCACTCCTTGGCCGCTCAGCGGCACAGGTGGGTGGGGTGCCTGAGCCCTCAGACCCGCTTGAGGCAGGTGACGGCCACGACGTGACCCTTCTCGTTGCGGACCACGCCGTCCTTCGGACCGGTGCCGGGGACAAGCACGTCCGGGCGGGTGCCCTTGACGGCAGCCCCGACGAAGCCGGAGACGACGAGGAGCACGCCCTCCTGCGGGTCGGGGAGCCCCTCGACGCCGTTCACGCGGTCGGCGGACACGACGGGGACGGGCAGGCCGGGGACGGTCTCGGGCTGGCCCGGCGCCACGGAGACGCGGGCCACGGTGCCGCTGGGTTGCACCACGGTGTCCTCGCCGGTCGGGTTGCGGAGGGTGAGGGCGTGCGGGGTCAGGTTGACGAGCATGGGTGACTCCAGGGTCGGGGGTAACTGCTGCCGAAGGGCGACAGGGTGAAGGGGGCGGCACACCGCCCCCATAGTCATTGCGGTTGCTTCCCGGGGAGGGAAACCTCGGCTCAGGAAGCCTTCACCTTCTTGTCGCCGAGGTTCATCGAACTCGGGCGAGATGGCCTGGATGCCTGACCGCAACCTTTGGATCTTCTCCGCTGTCGAGAGCCCCCCCAGCGGACCGGGAGCCCCGCGCCCTGAGAGCGGTCAGGCCTGCGAGGACGGCTACGGCACCGATGGCGAGACGAGCACTCATTGGGTCCACCCCATCTGGCGAGCCGTGGCCCAGGCGTCATCCTCGATCTCAGGCAGCAGCTCCAGTGGGATGTCGTCGAGCCGCACACGCTCCTTGCGCCGGATCGGGGTCCCGCGTCGCAGCGCCTCCTCCCCGAGCACCTGGTCCATCAGTCGGGCGAAGACCTCGTAGCGAGCGAAGGTGTAGCCCTTGAGCGCCCGCCGCATTCGGTTGACGTCGTAGCTACGGAAGTAGGCGTCCTGGACGTGCTTGGGCTTGCCGAGGATGGAAAAGGGCACCCCGCCGCCGGGATTGAAGGGCAGCAGTACCCGCAGGGCCTCCACAAGCATGGGGTCCTCCCACAGCGCCGACTCGGCCGCCTGGAAGTCGAACCCGAAGGCCCCGCGCGCCGACTCCAGGGCCACCTGGATGTCCTCGACGGTGTTGGTAGCCCTCAGCTCCTGGACGAGCACCGAGTGGACGTCATCCCAGGAAGCCTGTCCCCGCGACAACAGCCGCTGGACCCGCGGGGAGAGCTTGGCGAGCCGAGCCTGGACTCGATCTTCGATGTAGGCCTCGAGGTGGGGGCGCGCGAGCTCGGTGGCCTTGTCAGTGAGCCGCCGCGCGGGGGTCCCCTCGATCGCTGAGAGCCAACGGTTCTCACTGTAGTCGAGCATGTGCATCGACTGGTGTGAGATGAAGCCGGGGGCATCGGGGTGGTGAGTGAGGCGCAGGGTGGAGACCTCTGGAGAGTACCAGCCACCTGCCTCCTGACGCTCGACGAGGTCAAGGACGCGGCGCGGGTAGGCGTGGCGCACTCGCGGGTATAGCCGCTCCACCACGTCGAGGTTCCACGCCAGGTCATCGAAGTAGCCTGGCTCCATGAGACCCGGCCGTTCGATGAGCCCACGCGCCCGCTTGGTGACCCCCCCGAACCGACCAAGCCCGCGCCGGTAGGCGGGCGAACCCTTACGGCTACTCAGGGCGGCGAGGCCGGCAAGGGCGCCGACGGCGCCGAGGGCGAGCTTGACTCCAGACGACATGCAGTAGATCCCGGGGATGGTGCTGCCCCCACTCTATCAAGCGGGCGGGCACCCTCGGCGCTCAGTTGAGCCCGAAGAGCACCCGCACCCCGTCCGGTCCCCCAGCCTCCTCCTCCAGCGCGGTCATCACGTCACCGTTCAGCCACGCCCGGAAGGGGTGGGCCTCGATGGGCCGCTCCCGCCACTGGACCCGACAGTGGGTGTAGCTCTCGCCGTCATGGGCCACGTCCCCACCGCCCTCCAGCATGGCGCGGAAGGTGTCGGGATCCTCACAGACCTTCACCCCCAGGCCATCCACGCCCACGCTCCACATCTGAGGCGCCCCCTCCTCGAGCCACGCCCGGAAGTCCGAGGGGCCCACGACTCCCTCCAACTCCACCTCCATGCCCCAGGGCAGCGTGCGGAGCTCACCCAGGGTGGCGTGGGTCTGCGCCAGCTCACCGAACCACCTGGAGCCCGGCGCCCACGAGGCCCTCTCCTGCTCCTTGGACGTGCAGACCCACTCATCCACGTCGTCGGGCAGCCCACGGCCGGCGAAGAGGGGGCGGCACCGCTCCCCGGGCATCCGGCCAAGGCGGGGGAGCATCATGGGAGGGACCCCCATGATGAGGCGCAGCAGCGCCCACCCCCAGTGGAGGGGGTCGTTGCTCCAGTCGTAGTCCGGCTCCCCCACAAGGGGGAACACCTTTCGGTCGGTGAGGCGCCAGCCGTCGGGCGCACGGACCTGCACGAGCAGGGTCGGGGAGAGGGCTATGGGGCACCTCCTTGGAGGTGAGGGGTCGGGGTGACGGTGGGCTGAGTTGGCTGACCGGCGCGACTACCCGGCGGTCGCCGTTGCGGGCACTATGCGGCGCCAGCCGGGAACGAAGGTGGCGAGGTTGGCTTCGGCCTGCTTTCGGACAGCGTCGAGCTCGTGGGGCCGCCAGGATGCCGCCCGGACCTGGCCGACCGCCTTCTTCGGCAACCGCACCCCGTCCGAGATCTCCCGGAGGGGCTGGTACAGCGCCGCCGAGTGATGCTGCGGGAAGCTGCGCACCGGCCAGCCGCCCACCTCAGACCAGGGGATGGGCCGGCAGATGCAGGCGAGCTTGGCGTGCATCTGCAGGCAGATGAAGACGTAGGGCGGCTGCCGGGCCTGGAGCCGTTTGTGCTTGGCCTCGTTGACCTTGAACCAGGGGTTGTTGTAAGCGACGTTCACCGCCCGCACCTCCATCGGTCCGTCCGCGAGCTCCAGCCCCGGAGCGAAGGGGGACACCCGCTCCCGCTCGACCAGCAGCGAGTCCGCAAACCAGCGGGTGCTCTCGGAGTTGCGATCGGCGTGCAGCATCACGCGAAGCATCACAAGGTCGGCAGCAGCGCCCAGGACGTGGACCTGCTCGTTGCGGGAGCCACCCCGATCTGCGGAGATGCTCACCACGGTGTGAACCCCGTTGCGCGCGGCCCCGAGCAGGTGCGCCATGGCCCAAAGCTCTCGAGACAGCTTGAACCGCACCGGGAGCGCGGCCACCAGACGCTCTCGGGTCAGGCTGTTGAAGAGGGGCAGCGTCATCGCGACAGGATCCCCGTCTGGGGGCCGTAGGGCAGGTAGGGGTCGTCCGCCCCCGGCATGACCGGCACCCCTGGCGTGGGCGGCAGCAGGCCGAGCTGCCGCTCCTCGGGGAGCCGGCGGCGGACGTGCAGGTAGAAGGCTCCCTGGGGGGCCGGCTGGCCCGCGATCCCTTCGACCTTGAGCGCGTTGGGATGGGCCAGCACCGTCGGCGGGCTCCCCTCCATCAGCCGCTTCGTCAGCGAGTAGCTGAGCTGGCCCTCGAGGCCGTGAGGCGTGAGCCACCGCAGGGGCGTGCCCTCGTTGATGAGGTTGCACCCGCCACCGAGCCCCACCCAGGAAAGCGACCCGAGAGCCTCCAGGTCTTCGTCGCTGGTGGGCAGGTAGACGAGCCCGAGCACGGACCACATCGTCACCGGCACGCCCCCGTAGAACGAGGTCGACCAGAGACCACCGCGCTGCGCGAAGGAGTCATCGGGCCCCACCCGCTGCAGGGTCAAGAAGCGGGGCTCCCGCATCATGGCAGCAGCCAAGTCGGGCTCGTCGCCCTTCTCGAAGAACTGCCTCAGCGCATCGAAGACGACCGCTGACTTGCTGGGATACCTGGAGGGGACCAGAGCCTCGATGGGATCCTCGAACTGCTCGTGGATTCGCACGCTGGACATGAAGCACTCCGGGTTGAATGCTGCAATCCTATGCGTGTGTGATCAGCCTGTCAACGATTGCAGAGATTTGAGTCATGGACGACCAGATTTTCGCAAGACTCACCATGATGGCTCCATCGAGGCCATCCTACCAGGTGACGAAGACTTGCGCTCTCGTTACCCAAGCCATGGAGGAAGCATGCAGCTCGTCCCCCTTGACCGGTACAAATTGGCCTGGTGGAACCCATCGGCTCCGAACGAGCTGTCCAGCTCCATGCACGGGTCCGTGGGGAGTGCCCTGCAACAGGCTCAACACCTGGGGTCGCCATACTTGATCATGGAGTCCACCCATGTGGGTGAAGGCAACTACCGCTGGCGTGTTCTGCCCTACGGGGCTCACACCCTGTGGAATGCGGGCAGCCAGGCCTACGAGCTTCGCTGGGTCCTTGCTCTGCTACTTCTGGTTGCCGGGCTCCACTGGATCGGGCAGAATCAGGACCTCAAGAAAATCCTGTGAGTGAACCATGAACCGAGACGATGGAAGCAAGCTCGCCCTGGGTGCGATTCTGGCAATCGCTGCTGTCAGCACCGTGAGCGCAAGCCGGTATGGGAGCATGGCCAAGGGTCGCCCCAGTCCCCAGCAGATCGCCCAAGGCCGCATCAAGCGAGCCCTGAAGCGAGCGGCCGACCAGGGACGCGGAGCTGGTGTGAGCCTTCAGCAGATCTCAGCCGACACCGGCTACAGCATGAACGAGCTCACGCCCGTGGCTCACAGCATGGCCAAGAGCGGTGGATACTACCTCGAAGACGGCCAGATCGGAAAAATCAGCCAGGTCCGGCAGAAGCTGGTGGCCATGATCAAGCGGAACCTGGAGACCAACCCCGAGCTTGCCGTGCGGGCGACCGACACGACCCTGCGCCTCATGCCGGGCGGGGAAGGGCTCACGTCGCTCTTCGCCATGACCAGCCCCACAGACGTCCTCGCCATGGACGTGAAGATGGCCGCCGAAGCCCTCGGCTACCCGCCCCCTGTGGACGGGAAGGAGCTCCAGACCTTCGCTCAGATCTACCTGGACCACCTGCGCTCCAGGCGCTTCTTCAAGATGTCCGACGACCCTGAGCACCACGAGGACTTCAACATCGACGAGGCTGCGAGCCAGTGGGGTGAAGAGGGCCGGTACATGGGCTGGATCGAGGAGTCAGTCCGAGACATCATTCGTGGCACCAACGACCCCTCCAGCCAGATCACAAACCTGATCAACCGCTGGCGTCACATCATGGACTGGGCCACGGTGGAGCGTGCCGACTTGACTGGAATGTCCGTCAATGAGGCCAACGCAGCTTCCGATGAATGGCACCGGGCCAACCGTGACCGAGCCGACGCTCAGAAGATCAAACGGCTGAAGCGACAAGGCAAGTGGTTTGACTGCCCCGACGGTGTTCACCCACGGAAAGGACCAGTCGTCCACACCTTTGACAATGGGTGGACCTGGCAAGAGCTGGAGACCTGGGAAGACCTCCAGAATGAGGGCAACCGCAGCAAGGGCACGGGTTGCCTACGCCACTGCATCGGAGAAGGTCGAAGCTACTTCGACTCCAACCGCTACCGACACTTCTCACTTCGGACACCGGAGAATCGTCCGATGCTCACGACCACGATCTCCTACGCGAACGGTCAGCCGAACAGCCTGATTCAGCTCAAGGGTCTGAGCAACCGCTACGCCGCAAACCCTGGGCGCGGCGGGGAGATCGTGACTGTGCTCCGCCGAGCAGGACTCCGAGAATCCGATCAAGAACAGTACATCGACGACGAAGCCATGATGGTCGACGAGTTCTTCCGAGAGATGGGCTTCCCGCGCTCAGGGAACGAGTACAGCTCGGTCAGCGCACGCCTGCGAGACATCCAGAACCGGAAGAGGGCCGCGGCTCGCGATGGGAGTCCGAACCAGTGGCCGCACTACGAGCGGACCCTCGCCGGATACCAGCGCAAGGACCGGGGCGGTCGGCGGCGAGCTCGACGCCAGCGCCGGGACTGGTGGAACGTATGAACCGAGACGATGGCGCCCGGATGGCCTTGGCCGCGATGGCTGGGCTCGCCCTGGTGTCAAAGCTCCAAGCTCGAGGGAGTCGCAGCGCGGAGCTCACTCCGCAGCCTGCCGGAGGGCGGCTACGACTCCCCCCAGCCTTTCGAGTCCTCTACGAACGAGAGTGGGTAGAGGAGGAAGGCGAAGACGGTGGGGTCGATCGGGGCTACGAGGAAGGCTTCATCACCGAAGACGGGCCGACCGTCTTCCCTGTGCTCCACGGGCCAAACGCGAAGGAACGGCAAGAAAAGTTCCTGCAGGCCAACCAGGGCCTGATTCGTCTCGGCCTGGCGGAAGACATCACCGACGAAGAGGTCATGGAGTTCTGGGGTCTACCTGACATCCTGCCCGCCCCCAACGCCCTCAAGATCGTATGGGAGATCGTCTTCCGGGTCGAAGCCATCTACCCGTCCACAGACGGTGAGACCGTATACGAGGGCATCACTCCACTCGGGATCGAGCCGTTCCGGTTTCGCGAACACTGGTACGACGAGCGGGAAAACTACGACACCTACACAGTCAATCTGGACGACATCAAGCTCCGGACCATCCTCGGAAACACGCGGCACTACCGGTGGCCAGAGTCCGTCAAGCGGTTGATCTGGTTCGGGCTCCAGAAGCGTCTCGGGAGCTGGGCAAACACCAGCAAAAAGGCGTTCAGAGAGGCCATGAAGCAGACTCTCGACCAGGTCATCCTCGAAGATACTGGTATGACCCGGTCGGAGCTGGAGCGGTCTGGTCAAGCAAGGCAGCTCGAATAGGCTCACCAGTCCTTCAGCCTCTCCAGTGAGCGAGACACCCACCAAGCGGCAAGGGTGGTCCTGGCCGCGATGGCCGGGCACCACCCCTCCTGAAACCCGCTTAGGAGTAAGAAATCAAGCGAGTCTCAGGAATCCTCTGCCGGGCTTTGCGCGGCCCTGCAGGGATCACCCACTCGCAACGATCCTTGCACCACTTGGCCCCGCCCCAGCCCGAACAAAACTCCTCGGGCGGGAGGGTGTAACCGCGCAGAGTCACCGAACCAACCCCGTGACTCACGTAGCCATCGGAGTCGACAATCACGATGATGTCCTCATCAAAGTCGTTCATTATCGACCCCAGAAGGCTTGATCGATCACCATCTCCAGCTCCCCCCGAGTTGCGCCAAGCGCAACGGCATCCTCGGCCGCGCGAAGGACGTAGCCAAGCTCAAAGCACACCTTGTGATCTTGGGTGGGGTTCCCGGGACAAAAGTTCGTAGGGGACCGGTTCCCAGGCCCTCCAGAAGCAGCCTTGTCGGCATGTTCTCGAGATCGCGCGAAGGGATCGCTCTTGACTGTCATGCGAGGCTCCATGCAGCAAGCCAGGCCACATTGGAGCAGGCAAACAGGGCAACGCCAGCCCAAAGGGTCCGGCGACAACGCTTCTGCACGAGCGCAAGCTCCAGCTCGAGTCCCTGCCTCGCAGCCACGACGCGCTCGATCTCCATTTCGGCCTCAATCATTTGAAAACGCTTGTCCTGAAGCAGCTTCAGGACAAGCGTTTTGGTGCGGAAGTCGAGAAGGTCTTGGGCCTTCTGGGCCGCTTGAGCAGCATCCTGCCGGGCCCTCAGCAGGTCTGCGTTCGACTCAGCCAAGCGGCGCCTCTCGCTCTCAAGGCTGGACGTGAGATCAAGCTCACGAGTCCGGCGCTGTTCGACCTCCAACTGGAGGGCATCACGCTCCTTGGTGAGCACACCCACCCTGCTGTCCATCCGACTCTTGAGCTGAGCGAGCTCTTCGAGCTTGAGCTTCACCGTGTGCTCCAGCTCCCGAACACGGTTGGACTCCCGGATGGCGCGACGACTCGACTGGTTGGCCTTCTCGATTGAGCTTGCAGCCACAGAAGCCGCATCTTCGAGCTTCCGCTTGAGGTCTGCGGTGATGCCCTCCTGACGGGCCACAGCAACCTCCGACTCTTCGAGCCGCCTTCCAAGGTCCGCTCGAATCCCGGCCAAGTCCTGCTCAGACTCCGCGAGCCGAACCTTCAACGACGCCACTTCATCCTGATGCTTCTCAAGCAGGGCATCCATGCCGGACTGCACCTCCTCCATCACCTTGGCATCTCGCGCTTCCTGCTGCGCCTTGAAGCGGGACTCCTGACGCTCCCGGCGCTTCTTCCAGTCGCAGGAACCGCAGGTCGGCTTGTAGCGAATCGATCCGCTCTTGCGCTTGCCGGCCAGCATGACTGGACGCTGCTTGCACTCCGTACAGATGGGCCGACTCTTTGAGTGATCAGGACACATTGCAACCTCCTCCTCCAAGGGTAACCGTTAGGAGTGACGGGGTCAACAAGAAGTAGACTTTCGCCTGGGACAGCAAAGAGCCTTGACCGCACAGAAAGCCTGCCATACAATCCTGTCACCGAAGCTCCGTGTGTGTCGGACCCGGTTTCCGCAGCGACCTACCCCCCCCTCTCGCTGCCGCCCCCGCCGTCGTCGCAGCTCTTTCGACGGCGGGGGCTCTACCTTCTGTCACTCGTGAACGTGACAGGCGCCGTCGTGACAGTCGATGCACTCGTAGGCGGAGCCGTTCCGACCGCCTCGCGGACCCCGGAGCATCCGGCGTGGCGCTGGCATCATGCGGCGACCTGCAGGACCCGGAAGGGCGTCCGCCAGGGCGACCCGGATCTGTTGGGGGTGATCTCGGAGGAAGTCCGCCAGCGAGGTCCACTCCAGCGCATCCTCGTAGTCGTTGGCGGCCTGAGCAGCTCGCTCTGCAATCTGAGCAGCCTCCTCAAAACCCCGATCGAAGACCTCGATGTTGTCTCGAAGGCGGGCCTTCACAAATCCCGGAAGACGCGGGAACTGCGCAAAGAGCGCACGGTTCATGTTCTCCTCAGTCAACGACACCAGAGCCTTGACCGAGAGGTCCCCACCACCGGCCTGGCGAGCCAAGCGCATGCCCTCGGTGTAGAGCATGGACTCCATGTCGCCCCCTGGAGAGGGGCGGCCATCAGCCTCCATGAAGGCCTGCCCGACACGCTGGCTGATCAAGGCGTCGACCCGACGAGGATCGTTGTTGACGGCCTCCTCAAAGCTCATTCGACCCAGCACATCACTCCGGCCGAAGATGCGACGGGCGAGCTGCCGATCGGGTAGCTGGAGCTCGGCTCTCCGGCGAGCTTGCAGCGCTGCGGTCCTGGGAGCCCGGTGACGCACCATCGCCCCCTGCTCCAAGATCTCAATGTCGTCGTTCATCGCCCCACGGCGCTTCTTCACGCTCGCAGCCGCAGCCATCGCAGCCACCGCAGCAAGGGCCAAGATGGAACCATCATCACGCTTCATGGAAAACCTCGCAAAGATGGGCTACCATAGCGCGAAACCCTGGTCCTCGTCACCCTTGGAGTCCCCATGTCGTCCGGAGACAAGCTCGCGCTGGGCGCGATGGCTGCACTGGCTGCTGTAGCCGCGATGTCTCAGCGTCGGAGACAGGGGAGTGGCTACGAGCTGGAGACGGCGCCCTTCGACCCTGACGAGGGGTTCCCCACCGTTGGAGAGGTTCCCAGCAGAATTCCGTCGCACCGCTGGAGGATGATCCACGAAGCCCGATACATGCGACCAAACGAGTACGTGAATGAAACCGATGTCATTGACTCTGAGGCCATGGACCTGTGGTACGAGAGCAAAGGGGAGGGGTCTGCTGAACAGTTCTACTGGGCGACTGAAGGTGGACAGTACATCTACCTTCCGCAAGAAGACGAATACACAGGTGAGCAAGAGGGTGGAGCGCTTGGAGAAGCACTGGACAGAGCTCGCTTTGAGTTCCGCATCCCCAGTCGCTTCCCGTCCAGCCGGGCTGGAGAGGTCGTTGATGCGCTGAAGCTGGACAAAGAAGATCTGAGAATTGCGATGTTCTTGGATGAGATCGACCGTCCCGAATCCATCTCGGAAGACTCCTGGCTTACGCGGTTCTTGTGGGCGAACCACGACGCCGGGGAGGACGACTCTGCTCGAAGCGTGATAAAAAACACGCTGTGGGACCTCTTGAATGGAAGGGGCAGAGACTCAGATCTGGAGCGCCCAGACACGGACTTCGACGTCATTCGAGAGGCAGGTCGAAACGAAGACGACCCCGAGAACAAGCTGCGCCTCTTGATCGAGGCGATCGATAGTGGGGACATTCCCCCCAGCCACCTGGACAAAGATGCGGTCGCGACCTTCTTCTCCAAGAACAAGGATGCACTGGTGGAGATCGTCGAGGACAATCCCCACATCATCGAGACACGAGCTGTCCTGGGAAGACCCATCCCCATGCTGGCCGGCACCCGGATTGACACCCTCCTGGGCCCCGAAGTCACCCGAGAGGTCATGCACATCCTCAAGGAAGCACAATGAGCTCAGGAGACAAGCTCGCGCTGGGCGCCATCGCAGCACTGGCGGCCGTGGCCGCTGCTCGCAAGCGTGGTTCGAGGTCTTCTACCCTCGACGAGAAGACCATCAAGAGGCTGGCCGACTACTTCAGCCATCGAACTTTCCCATCTGCCCAAAGTGCCAAGGCTGCGGTCTTTTACCTGTGGGACCGCAACCCCAAGATGAGCACTCCCAAAGGAGACCTCAGCGCACTGTCCAGGCAAGTACCCGTGCATGAGGTCAAGCCTGGAAAGTGGAAGGTGGGGCCACCCATCGATCCGAAGACCACCCTGCTCTACCAGGTCCGACACCGGAGTCTTGAACCCATCATCATCGAGGAGCTCGACGACAAGTTCAACATCCGAGACTACGCTCGAAACCCAAAGGGAGTCCAAGATGTGATCGACACCCTGAAGGATGAGATCGAAGAGCACGCTGGACACTACGGCAAAAACAGTTGGGGATCTCCTACAGGGTGGACTTTCAACATCAAGGCCCACGACGCCTACCACAACACACCTGAATGGGTGACAGACAAGCTCGGCCATGAGCGGGTGAACGAGATTGTCTCGGAGAACGCCCTCGACTCGATCAATCTCTTGATCGAGGAAATCCAAGCCCCCACGCACCCGCTCTACCAAGAGTGGTTCGATGGGGAGTACAAAATCAAGGGTCGCAGTGGCGGATACCTGGTCTTGACACACGGCCTGTACGACACGCTCGAATCTGATGCCGACCTCGACTACATCGACGACTTCTTCGCCGTCAACATCTTCGGTCACGCACGGATCGGGACTCCCCTGGACGAGCTGGTCGACCTGGAGTCCGCGATCAACGATGTCACCCTCGCCTTGGCTCAACGGCAGCGGCTTGAGGACTACATCGAGGAGGCCGTCAACGAGTTCAACAACAGCTTCGACGAAGAATACTGGGAAGACTACTTTACAAACGCCCAGGACTACACGAAGGAAGAGATCGAGCTCCTCAAGCAAGGGCGAGACCCCCACGACGACGAAGGTTGGGACGGATGACTGAAGAAGCGGAGACAAACTACCGAGGTCGAATCACAATCGACTTCATCGACACGCCCCACAGTGCCCGCCCTGAAGCAGTGGTCAGCACAGATGGGGAGGTCTTTCCATTGGACGCCGTCATGGCCTTCGGTCAGCTCCTGGACAACAGCATCAACCGTGGCCGAAACAGCGAAGAGTCGGCCTTTCGGGACGGAGGCCGAGAGGGGAAGCGCATCCTGTCCCGGTATCCGCTGAGCTCCAATACCCGAGGACACGCACAGGCCGGCTTGATTCGATCGGTCGTAGATGACATCGTGCGGGCTCGAATCGAAGAAGCCGGGCTCCGACTGAGCTGGAAGGAGCACGGAGATGCCTGACCTTGTTGCCATGCTCGCCCCCGACGTCTTCGGAAGATCGACAGCTCGTCGAGCCAAGTCCAAGATTGACGCCACCGTCCAGAGTGATCAGCGCCTGATGCTGACCCTCGTTGAGATCCGGTCCAAGCCATTCCAAGACGTCATCAAGAACCCGATGGTTGCTCCCAAGATCTTGCCAAAGATCGACAACAAGACCCTTCAGATCATCCGGAGGGAGGGCCTCGTCCCCAAGGTCCCCGACTCCGAGCAAGGCGCAGACCGAGCCTTCCGGGACGCCGGGCTGAAGAGCCGACGCCGGCAGATCCAGATCTTGTCGGCGGTCTACACCTTCCTCAAGAGCCTGGGGAAGAGGAAGTCAGCCAAGTTTCAGGACGGCCAGCTCAAGGTGGACCCGGCCCAAGTGGCCAAGAACGCCATCTGGACCACGGCGTCCACTGCAATTCCCGGACTCCGGATCGCGAAAAGCATCGCAGAGAAGGTCATCAAGGCGATGATCAAGCGTCTCAAGATCTGGTACAACAACAACTGCGGCGGCAAGGCCGGCAGACGGATTGCAGACTTCCGAAGCGTGGGCGGTGGTGGTCGACAGAAGGGTCGCTGCCAAGCGGGGCTCAACGAGCCGGGCTGGATTGACACCGGCTTCCGGCCATACGTCTGGAAGACAGCCGTGTCCACGTCGAAGTGGTCCTACTCGCCGCTGGGCTGGAGTCAGGACAAGAAAGACATCAAGACCCTCCTCGAAGCCCGGAAGAGGCGACGGAAGAAGCCGCCACCCAAGTGGAAGAAGAAGGGCAGCAAGAACCTCCGACCCCTGCCAGCGGTGCTGTGATGTCAGACAACGGAACAATCGCCGCCCTGGCCGCTATTGGCGTCCTCGCAGCGCTGGGCTCAAAGACCGGATCCCGTTCAAGGGGTTCCGTCGAGCAGCTCGTGGAGCGCCCCCGCTTCCTCTATGATGCGTGGTCCGGCAAGCCCCTGGGTGAAGCTGTGGACGAGCTCGCCGCACTCGAGCTGGAGCAAGCCCCGGAGGGTTCAGGATTGGGCCTGATGGAAGCCCTCTTTGGGCGCTTCAGTCGGAGCAAAAGAGAGTCCATGGTCTTGCGGCAACTTGGCTTGCCCGAAGAGCTCAGCAACAGTCTGATGCTCCGAGGACTGGTCAACTACGTCAAGGCCGGCAAAAACAACTTCGTGGTGGGCCCCAAGCTCCAGGCGATGTTCGAGCAGACCAGCATCCCCAAGATCGAGTCGTGGATGATCAATCCTCCATACTCGACCTTCTGGATTGCGCTTCCAGAATGCCAGCTCAAGATCTGGGGGGTCTACAACACCATGGCCGCCGTTCGTGGCGTCATGGTCGACATGGACTACAAGCCCGGCCACATGGCGCTCAACATCTGGGCACCTGTCTCCCTGGCAACCGCACTCAAGACATACCCAGAATACCACCACTTGATCGGCAATAAGAAAATTGCCAAGGACTTCGAGCACGCTGGCAACGACAGCTTTGTGGTCTTCAACATCCACGACGCCATCCAGGACCCCCGAGGCATTGAGGAGCACATCCTCGACGAGTGGTCCCAGGCTATGGCCATGAGCACAAAAGACCACGGCGCATGGCCGAAGTTCGCGATCGAAGAGACCGGCAAGGCTCGCGTCCAAATCCTGAAGATCGTGCTGGGAACGCTGCTCTACCTCCAGTCCGACCGGCAGGACCTCTCCCCAGACCGCATCATGGAAAAGCTCCAGTCTGAGGGGGAACAGCTCACAGCTCGGATTCGACGGACCAAGAACAAGGCCAAGATCCGAAAGATGCAGCGCAAGCTGGACTCCATCCCATCCGGACCTGTCTCCACCTGGCTGGGCCGGAAGATCGAAGAGGGAACCACGGACAGTCAAGAGGCCCCTGCCGATCGTCGTACCATGCGACGGCACTGGGTGCGGGGTCACTGGCGCCGACCAGCCCGCAAGCACGGCCCGCGCATCCTTCGGTGGATTCAGCCCTTCCAGCGTGGTGGAGGGGAGGCTGTGACCAGCCGGACCTACACCTTGGAGCAGACATGAAGCCCGACGTGGACGCCTACGTGACCCTTGGGAACACGACCATCGAGCAGACCGGAGGGCGGAGCCCCTACCGGGCGCAGAGAAGGCCCAGCAGCTTCGTGAAGCAAGCGCTGCAGAGTGCCCACACAAAGCTGGCCCGACGCCTGAAGCGGTCGTCCAACCCGACGCGCCGACGATGGATCAACCAGACTCTCCGAGCTGCAAAGGCCGGAATCAACCGATGAAGCTCGTCGGCCTGAACGTCCCACCACACCGGTTTGGCCGGTTTCGGTGGCTGGTGCCAGTCGGTGTAGAGCACCCAAGTGACTGGCACTACGGCATCGGACAGGCGCTCCCCCACCAAGGGAGCACACAGGTCGATCTCTCGACCGTGGACGCATCGCTCCGGCCGCTGGTTGAAGAGCTTCACATTCGACAGATCGAAACCCTCCCGAGCTGCGCCGGCCACTTCGGCAGATCTCCCGAGCGGGTCAAACAGGCCGCTCGAGACATGGCCGCCCAGGAGGGAGCCATTCGGGGTCGAGGACTCCCCATGCGGGACATCGAGACAAACGCCATCGACCTGATCCAAGCGGACCACTGGCGAGCCCCTTCGCTGTCCGAGCTCATGCAGGGTGTCCGACGCTGGGAGGGTGTGGGCTACTTGGGAGTGGTGATTCCAGCAGAAAAGCACCCCTTCCGCCCACTCGTGACTCGATGGGGTAGGATTCAGCCGATACATGGACGACAGAGCCGCTTGGATCTGTGGGTCAACGCGCCTGACCAGAGCGCACAAGACCAGACCTGGCAACGCATGACCCACATGACCCTTGACCTCCTGGACCGCGCATGATCTCCCTTGAGAAAATCCTCCAGATGGCCGACAACGCGAAGCGACAGTCGGAAAAATTGGAACAAGGGAGAGCCCCCATCTACGGATGGCTCTACGACAGCGCGGGCCGAGCCTACCGGGTGCTCTACCGGGTCATCGAGAGCTCCATCAAGGGGAATGGTCCGATCGTGCCGTCAAATCAGCCGGGCAGCTTTCGCGAGACACCAGGCTATCCCCACGCTTTCCAGGCCCGATCGCTCGAGCGCCGAGCAGAGAAGCAGAAGATCCAGAACATCTCACGGAAGCTCGACCCCTTCCGGCTGCTCGCTCCACACGTCGACCCCACGGTCGGTGCGCCCGTGACCTGGCTGTCCCACGGGGAGCGAAAGACTCGGCCGGGCTGGAGCTACGTTCTGGGCGGAAACGGTCGAACCATCGCCATGCTCATGGCCAGCGACAAGATCTACAAGCGGTACGAGCGCATGGGGAAGGCATTGTGGCCCGAGATTTGGCCGGACAGTCCAGCTCGCCCAGGCATGCGGCACATCCTCGTCCGACAGGTGTTCCCTCCCACCTGCTTGCGCCGCGACATGGACCCGAGCCAGAAAGAAGCTCGCTGCCGAATCAGCTTCGACGAGGCGGTCCAGCTCGCAGGAGCCACACAGGCGTCCATGTCGGCACGGGAGACCCCGCTGGGAGAGGCCTTGTCGCTGGTGAGGTCTTTCGGCCTCGACCCCGTCACCATCGCCCGAGAAATGCCTCCGTTCCGATGGGACAAGGCCATCGCAAGAGACACGGTCGAGGACTTTCTGTCTGACCCCGACACTCGAGCGCTCACCCGTTGGCTGAAGGGGTTGCTGGGAGACGGATGGACAGACCGCACGGGAGATCCGGACAACGCGGCTGAGCTCGTGCAGTCCATGATGATCGGATTCTTGCCGCGTGACGTCGTGATCGAAGGGTTCCAGAGTGAGCGCGAGGAACGCGCACTCATGGCTGCGCTGCCCTTCCTGGCTCAGATTGCCATCGGGGTCGGCCGTGGAGACATGGGAGGCGAGTGGGACCTGCTCGACAGCCTGGTCGTGGCTCGCAGGTTCCTCGATGGTGTCCGAGGAAAGAGTTTCCGCGCTACCATGAACCAGATCGATCGCATGGCCAACCAGGAGGTTCTCGGACTGCAAAGCCGAGACGGCAAGGCCATCCAAACACTCGCACAGCAGCTCACCCCCCAAGCCGTGCTGCTGGCACTGGTGCTCAAGCGAGGCGAACAAGCACGCGACCCCTCCGTCCCTGTGGAGGATGTCTTCAAGCGCTATCTGAGAGCTGCACGCGAAGCCCCAGGTCCTCGACAAATCATGCTGGGCGGCTACCAGAAGCAGGACATCCCACTCCACCTTGGTCGCGCCCTCGCAGAGTCCATGCGTGGCGACGGAGCCCCACCCATCCGAGTTCGGACCTACCAGCAGGCCCGGAAAGGCTTGTTCTGATGGCCAAAACATCCACAGTGTGGCCCATCGAAAAGATTGTCGCAGTCGTCGGACTCGTCAGCAGTCTGATAGGCGTCATCTCGACCTGGACGCTGCTCCAGTACCGAATCTCGTCGTTGGAGGAAGAAACTGCTATGCTTGCTGAGCAGCTTGACCAGCAGCACGGCGAAATCATGCGAATCGAACGAGACTTTGACGCTCAAGGGAAGCGCGTCCAATGCGACATTTGCCGTGTTCACGACATGGAGTGTCCCGGATGTTGACCTCGAACCAGCTCGCTGAAGCCGTAGCGATCTTGTCTCTCTCGGCCGCTACAGTCTGCCCGCCCATCGCGAGCTGGATGGACATTCGAGAGCAATCTCCCCAGGTGAAGCCAATCGACGAGAGCCCTCAGCAGTTCATCGACGAGAAACGTGCGATGGACTCCGGCTACATCGACGAGCTCACCCTCGACCACCCAGCGCACACCACCTGGTGCGAGGCATCCAGAATCCTCAGAGAGCTCGAGCATGGCCACCCGGAATAGAGCTGCGCTCCAGTCGGCTGTCGCCCGCGAGCACGGAGGGAGAATCCAGGTCGGCCAGCGATGGCGAGACCGAGTGGCTCGGTTTGTCCGCTACGACGGCTCTGAGAGGTTCAACCCGGAGAGGCTCGGCCTGGGTGTCGAACGGATCGAGAAGAAACCGGCAGAATCCTTCATCGAGGCCAACCACTACCTGGCGAGCATGCCCCAATCCCGCATCAACTACGGACTGTTTCGCGTCACACCCGCAGGCCGAAAGAGGCTCGAGGGCGTGCTGGTGATGTCAAACCTCATGGGCGGACAAAAAAAATACGGGGTGCAGTCAACCGAGGGTGTAGAGCTCTCTCGGCTGGTGCTGCTCGACAACGTGGAAGCAGGCGCCGAGAGCTGGTTCATGGGTCGGGCCTTCGACGACTTCAAGCCCTACTTTGAGACCTCGACAGTCACCCCTGGGGGGAATCTCCGAGAACCCCGGCCCCTCCGGCTCATTGTGAGTCACTCCGACCCCGTTCCTGTCCGAGACGAGCGCGGCAAGATCACCCTGCCAGGCCACATCGGAAACATCTATCAAGCGAAAAACGCGCTCTACGTCGGCCGGAGTCGAGCTGCTACACGCTACACCACACCCGGAGGGCGAAACTTCTCGGCGCGAAACCTGAGTAAGATCGAAGCCTGGAAGCGGGGGGACCCCCGCAAAGGCCAAGGGGGCGAAGCCGCACTGGGTCGGATCGACGAGCTCGTCCCCGGATTCCGGAGACGCTTCCTTCGAGGGCGACTGAGTGCTGGGAAGCTCCTCAAGACCATGATCGCTGAAGGTCCAACCGGACTCCGCGCCCACAAGCACCCCGGAAACCTGATCTACGCCTGGGCTCAGGGGACAAAGAAAGAGCGAAGCAAGATCGAGAAGAGGCTACCGGCTCCAGATGTCGAGAATTGGATTCAGGCCATGATCTTGCCTGAGCGGAGCGCCGAGCGGAAACAGCTCGCAAAGAACCAGCGCACCGCCACCTTGCGGCAACGCCTGCTCTACCCGAGCCCGACGCCCGACGCATACAGTCGGGGCGAGGTCGGAGACTGGTTCGACGAGCTGCCCCTCCAGATCTCACAGCCCGGCTCCTGGTGGCTCGGCCTGCTGCGCGAAGCGAAGGACAACGGAAACCTCTCCCTGTGGCAAGATGCGAGCTGGCGGGGCCTCACGCTGTGGCTCCAGCAGCAGTCCGGCCCCATCAACGCCACCGACATCCTCGACTGGGCCCAGAGGCACCCCTACCCCAAGAAGCCAAAGCAGCGGTACATCACGCTGCTCAGGAAGGTCGACCGCGCCATGTCGCCCGGAGATCTGGGGCTCGTCCAAGACCTCGCAGACCGGCTCATGCACGCCTGGGACAACCTCGACCCCAAAGAACAGGACGAGCTTGCGGAGGCCGGAGTTGAGCCCCCTCAGATTGCGGTCGGAGTCCGCTGCAACGTCCGGCTCCGAGCCTCCGGTTCCAAGAACATGAAAGCCTGGAGCACCGAACAGATGCTCCAGGCCGCCTACTGCGGGTAGCTCAACTCAAGACCGACCGCGCAACCTCCACCAGCTCGTCCGGAGTGGCAGCATCGCGGCGCACCTGAAGGGGGAATCCCTGCGGGTGCGGCGAGAAGACTCGCCACATCCGAAAGCCACCGAACCAGCAAGCCGAGACGAAGCCCCGGCTGCCCGGAGACCCGGCCAGCACCAGCAACGGCACACCACGCGCACTCTTGTGCAGACGATGCTCAATGCCGGCCCCATTCAGGGCGTTGATGGCCGCCCGAAACGCTCGACGAGCGTTCTTCGACCGGATCGACTGGAGGTCCAGCTCTTGGGATCGATCAATTTGCATGGCCACCCTCCGGATGCACATGCGCCAACAGGCGAGCCACAGACTCGTCCACAGTGACCACAGTGACGCTGCGCGTCAGGCTGTGCTTCCACTGGCGGACACGCTCACGCGACACCCCCAGATCTGACGCGATGGCCTGACCACTCTCCTGAGCCTCCAGACCATGAATCAAGCGGGCCAGCTTGGCAGCCCCGTGGTTCACCAGGATGTTCCGGGCGACCTTTTCTGCTCGGGTCAACTCCATGACGTACTCCAAAGAAGAGGCCGCCCCTCCCACTCCATCCCCATCCCACACAGAGACATAGACGAGGGGCGGCCAGAAGTGTTGTAGGACCTCTACAGGGCCTCAGCATGTGCGGCAGCGTCCGCCCACGCCTGCTCGACGCGCTGGCCCGCCTCGATGGTGAGGCGAGCAAACTCGGAGCGAGACTGGGAGCCCACAACGACATCCCACACCGAGTCGTCGATCTCGCTGAGGTAGTCGACAGCCTCACAGGACAGGTAGATCAAGCTGGAGTCAGCCAGCACAACCTCCAGCGCGTCGTCGATGTCGAGACCCTCCGCTGCGTCATCCACAGGGTCCGCGTGCTTGCAGATCTGCATGCCGGCCATGAGAGCAGCCGACAAGGCACCGCTGTAGTCGTCGTAGTCGCGAGCGAAGGTGTCCAGTGCGATGGTCATGGTCCCTCCAGTCAGACAGGCTTGGCGAGGCCGAGGGCCACGTCATTGAGGAAGACCACGTCCGTGAAGGGGACACCATCGAGCCAGCCCTGCTTCTCGGCCTGCTCGCGAAAGAGGGCGCGGGCCTTGTGACGATGGACGCCGCCCTGCTTCCACAAGGCCGCCATGTCGGGCCACTTGACCTCCTGAATCATCTTGCCATCCGGCGTGTACCATGCGATCTTGCTGCGGCTACAGGTCTTGGCCTTCTTGACTTGCAGGTGAATGTGGAGCATACGCTCCACCACACCATCCAGCTTGAGCTGGAGGGCATCCTCCGCTGCGTCGATGTGGTCGTTCCAGCGCTGCACCAGCGCGTCGTAGTCCGGGCGGACCTTCGGACTCGCCGCGAAGACCATCGTGCAGTCCCCATGACCATCGTTCTCGGCCGTAGCGAGCCTCTTCCGAGCAGCGTAGAGGGACGCCTTGAAGCACCCCGTCTCACGCGAGAAGGTGGCTGAGTGCTTGACAGCCTTGAGCACAAGCCCCTCCTTCTCGACAAAGGCATCGACCTCACGCTGGGTCGCAGCCCAGGCGGCATCAAAATCTTCAAACGAACGCTGAACGCGCATGACAGCTCCAAGTTGGTGTGTGTGTCGGACCCGATCCCCATCGGGCATGGCCATCATCTATTGGAAGGTCATGGCATGTCAAGCCGTTTACAAACTCCTTACAAATGTGACAGCCAGGTGACGGGAGCTTGGAGCAGACTCAGAGAGGCTGCCGAGGTATGGTGAGGCCATGTCGCCACGCCTCGCCATCGCCGCCATCGCAGCCCTCGCTGGGCTGGCTGCTGCCCGTCGTCGCGGGAGTCGATCTACCCTGCACGGCCACCCTCTGGGTCGGGACGCACCGGGACAACCTGCCCGGCATCCTGGAGCAGGGCCTACTCCCTTCGGGAGGGTGGTCCCCGCACCGAACCAAGAGCGCTGGGGCCGTATTCTTGACAGACTCCCCCGAGGCCGCACTACTCTACGCCGATGCGAGCCCCAGCCACGAGCCCGTGCTCCTGGAGGTTGACGCCAAAGGCTTGGAGCTTCATCCGGACACCGACGACATCCAGAACGAGATGGCATCGCTACTCTACGAGCTGCAGGACCGGACTGGATTGCCCTACCTCTCGCATGGCGCCAAGCTCACCGAGGCACAGGCCGAGCTGGTGGAAGACGCCCTCGAAGAGATCCAAGAAGAAGAGGTCTTCGACTTCCCCTTGACCGCAGGCGTGTCCTACGAAGGTGCAGACCCCCAACTGATTGTCCGCCCCATCAACAGCCTACCCATCGACACGCGGGCCAACCGAGTCGTTCCCGAGCTGTACGAAGAAATGAGCGAGTACGGAGACGGAGAACCACGACTGGCGGCCGAACAGTGGCAGCACCCAGGCCCCATTCCAGTCCACCGCATCCGGGCTGTCCACACCTTGAGCAGCAGACCCGACCAGACCTGGCCGAGCTACGGCTGGCTGGAGCTGGACTCCGACCAGATCGATCTGGACGACCTGCTCGACGGAAGGCTCCAGGCCGAAGACCTCTACGAGCTGGTCCGGTTCCGACAGCGAGGATTCCAAAAGCTCTCGCCAGAAGAGGCCCGGAGACTGAAGCCATCGGGGTCTCGGAACACGGGAGGAATCGTCAAACAGGTCCAGAAGGCTCTCACCCCAGACCTGATCGACCAGAGCAAGTGCAAGCCCCGACGCGGAGCCAGTCCGCTGGAGTGCCACTGCTACCATGCAGCCGAGGCCGTCTACCACCTGGCCGGCGCAAAGAAGAGCGGACTGGTGCCCGTCCACGGCAAGCTGAGAGGGGGCACCCATTGGTGGCTGGAAGACCGAAAATCTGGTAGAATCGTGGACCCCACGGCTGCACAGCTCCCTTCTGACTACCCCTACAATGGACGACGGGCCGGATTCCTGACCCGAGACCCCAGCAAACGAGCTCGCATCGTCATGCAGCGCGTTCAGGAGTCCACATGAGACACGACAACGGAGCACTCCTGGCGACCGGGTTGATGGGTCTGATGGTCCTTGCGGGAAAAGTGTCCGGCTCGGCCGCTCTGGTGGACGAGGGGATGGTCGGGGAGCACTGGGGGAGCCAGGGGGTGGGCGTCCTGCTCACCACTGGGCGACGCATCTTCCTCATGCTCCGGTCGGACCATGTGCTCGACCCTGGGGTCTGGGGGGTTCCCGGTGGAGCTGTCCGAATCGACGATCGGACAGGTCAGGCGGAGGACTTGCACCAGGCAGCGGTGGGTGAGCTCTCCGAAGAGTCTGGAATCCGGCTCGGCTCTCTCGAGCTGGAGGAGAGGACGGTGGACGCGACCATCTTCCAAGCCGGGAGCTTCCGGTACACCACATTCGTCGTGCGTGTCCCCGAAGAATTCACCCGTCGAAAGGTGACCCTCAACTGGGAGAGCGACGACGCCCAGTGGATGACCAAAGACGAAGTCGAAGAACTCCTCGACGACGACATGCTTCATCACGGGGTAGAATTCACACTGTCTCACTCCCAGGAGGTCTTCGATGGATCGTAGGCGAAAAAAGCAGGTGATGGGGGCCAACTACGCGAAGCAGATACCCCCGCCCGGCTTCCTCTCGGCCATCGAGGCTGACGTCGACCGACATGGCGCCCTGGTCGCACTGGGAAGCGTCGGCGCCTTGATCGCTCTGGGCCGCATGAAGCAGCACCACGAGAGTGGAGCGGGGATGATGGACACCATCGAGGGCGTGGTGACCGGCATGATCCTCTTCTCCATTCTCGACCACGTCAAGCGAGTTGGATCTCGGCCCATCGACGAAAGCCCCAAACGGCTCCGGTTGCGCCGATGAAGCCTGTGATCCTCCTCGACATGGACGAGACGCTTCTGCACACGCCCGATGAGCAATTCATCCACGCTGGGCATGTCCGATCCATCCCGCGACCCGGGGTCCGAGACTTCCTCACGGCCATGAACCAGATGGGGGAGGTCTGGGTCCTGTCCGCCGGGTCCACCGACTACGTGCCCGAGGCGCTCCGCTCAATCGGAATCCTCAACCGGGTGAGGGGGTGGATGTCCAGTCGACGGAGAAACGCCATCCAGAAGAACATCATCAAGGGTCGACGGTGGGTGCTTGTGGACGACAGGGGATACCGATCCCCGCTGACCCAGAACAAGCTGTCCCAGTGTGGATGGTCAGGCCGTCGAGCGGACGGTCACTTGATCGTGGTCAGACCCTTTGATGGAGATCGAAGCGACAGGGTGCTAAGGCACCTGCCCGGCCTTGTTGGCCTGGCGCTTGCGTTTCAGGCAGAAGAGCCATGATCTCAATCGAACAAATACTCGCCTTGGCCGAAGAAGCCAAAGCGAAACGACCAGACCCGGCCGTAGTCTCCGAGTCTGAGCAGAAGCTCGAGGAGCGAGCTCCCCAGCTCGCAAAGACGCTGTCCATTGAGCAGATCTTGAAAGCAGCCGAACAGGCAAAGAGAGCCACTGCTGCACCGAAGCCATGCAACGCGGTGTGCCTCGACGGCGGAGAGCTCGTCCAGATCTACTGCCGCCAGGTGATCGCTGGGCCGAGCCTCGAAGACCTCCACCCCATCACCCAGAACAACAGCGGCCGACAGTGGGCCCGTCAATCCATCCGGTGCATCAGCGAAAGCATCCTCAAAGACTTCCACACCCCAAGCGAGGGGCAGGTCCTGCCACGACAAGAGGCCAAACGGATCCAGTCAATCGTCCAGCGTCGGACGTCCTCAACGGAGCCCGGCACACCCATTCACGACTTCTGGGACCAAGCACTCAACGAGCTCGACCAGTACATCAACGACTGGTCGAACTCGAAGATCGACCGAGCCCTGAACCAGTGGAGAAGCTGATGGCCTTCGGAACACTCGAACAGCAAGAAAACGTGGACGCCAGGTTCGGCGCATCAAACCACTACACCAAGATTGTGGTGCAGTCCGAGCGCGGTCTTGAGGTCCTCCTGCTCACCGATTCAGACCTCAAGAAGCTGCGCGAACGATCCAGCAAGAACCCCGAGGACCACTTGAGCTTCACACGAATCGAGCGCTGGTGCGCCTGGTGGTGTAGGATGCTCTCGCTATTCTGGAGACAACCATGAGCGACCCCGCTGCATCCAAGGCCGAGATCTTGTCGGACCTCGACAAGGCCATCGCCGCAATCTCCCCAGTCCAGTCCCAGCTCTCAAAGAACCAAGGAGAGATTGACAAGGCCTGGAAGATGTGGAAGACCGACCTCCACAACACTCTGACCCGGAAGAGCGTCTTCAAGTCGGGACGGAAGCCCAGGACCCTACTGTCCCTGATCGACAAGGACTTCGGCAAGACCTACATGAAGGCGTGGAAGGCGGCCCCAGGAGTGATGAGGGGAATCAGGACCTCCTCGGATTCGATGAGCCAGATCTTGGACGAGCTCAAGCGTACCCGAGCAGATGTGGCCGCCATCCAGATCCCAGCCGGAACGACCGACGCAGCTCAACTCCTCAACCTGAAGGCCAGCATCGACACCGCATGGGGGTCTGCCGACACGACCATGCGGACTGCCGTAGACGCCATCGAGGTCAAAGCCCCCCAGATCGGAAGGGATGGTCTCAAGCTCATTCGCCCGGCGATCAAGCTACTGAAGATGCTTCTCAAGAAGGTCAACGCCCGCATCAAGAAGCTGAGTGGGCGCAAGCTCGTCATCGCGAAGAAGAAGCGGCTCGGCGCCATGAAGAAGGCGAAGAAGCGCATCACGAAATTCCTGAACCAAGCCATCATCGGAGAACAGAAGATCCAAAACATGCTCGAGCAGCTCCCCAAGACGAGCAGAGACGTCCGAAGGGCTCACAACAGAGGTTCAGGCTTCATGTCCACCGTTGGAAGCCCAGTCACCCCACTCCCCCCACCCCAGCCCGGATTCCAGGGATCCTTCAGCAAGGGTCCAGACATCGGAGCCATCATGGGAATGGCCATCCTCGGAAAAGTCTGATGGTCGCGACAGCGCTCACCATCCAGGCAGCAATCCGAACAGCTCGCGCGTCTTCTGGCTTCCACGCAGACGCCGCACTTGCGGTTGTGGCTATACTGGCTCTGGCTGGAGTCGTAGCCAAGCAGAAGCGAGAGAACCATGCCCAAGACCAGCATTGAATGTCCACCCGGAAAGGGGGAAGCCATCGTCTTCGGGATGCCCCATGAAGACATGTTCCCTGCCCGATTCATGGACAAGGCCGGGCCAAACCGTCTGCGGTTCGCAGACCTGACGGGAACCCGCAGTCAAACGACCCGATTTCTCCGGGTCCTCAACGACGCTGTACTGGACCTGGCAGAGCGGGGGATAGAGGTCAAGCAGCGCAGAGTTGGAGGTCCGTCCGCTCCAATCGGAACGGGTCGATACGCACATGTCTACGCCCTGAAGGGTCGATCTGAGATATTGAAGGTGTCTGGAGACCGGACGGAAGCTGTCGCGTGGAAGCGCATCCTTGACGCCATCGAGGACGGGGAGATCTCCTGGAGTCAGCTCCCATCACTCGCGAAGGTCCACTGCGTCTACCGGGTCATCGGGACGCGGAAGAGGGACCGCGACCTCTACGTGATCCTCATGGACCGCTACCGGAGACTGAAGGCTTCCGACAGGGCTATGGTCGACTGCATCGACCAGATCATCTTGATGGGAGACAACCTCGAGAGCTGCTTGCATGCACCCTACCTGGCCCGCACCACATCCATCAAGGAGGGACGGCGCAGACGTGGCGTGCAGGATGGAGAGTCGAAAGCGACAAATTTCATTGAGACCATGCAGAACCTCGCCAAGATCGGGGTCTTCATCTACGACGTGCATGGAGACAACGTGATGATGGGCCCAGATGGGGGCTGGAAGATCACCGACATCGGCGTCTCGGAGGTCTCCTCCCCTGTGCTCATGGAGACCCTGTGATGGACAGGGACGTCCAGATCTGCATCGGAATCGGTGCGCTCGGACTCCTGGCCACCATCGCCAGCCGCACGAGGGGGAGCGCGTCCAGACCTGGAAACCGCGCAAGAGTCCAGGCGATGCTCGACCAGATGCCTCCCAAGTGGAAGCGCGAGCTCGAGGCGGCTCGCAAGGAGCAACGAAGTCTGGGGCTCGGGGTCACCCCCGAAAACCCAAGCGTTGAAGAGGTCATCGAGACCGTCCTGGAGATCACAGCCGGCAACCGGAAGCCGGGAACCAGCAAGTGGGCCGGCGAACGAGGCGCTCAGGACATCGAGACCTGGGACGAGCTTGCCGACGAGGCGATGCACGGCCTGGAGCTGTCCTTCCGAGAAGACTACCCCTCCTGGAAATTCATCGGGCTCGCTCGAGGGATGCAGCTCGCTACCCGCCCCAAGATCTGGCGGAGGAGCCTCAAGCGCATCAAGGGCTACCTCTCCCGACATCGAAAAGACAAGCTCGGCAGGGGGTTCGGGAACGACGCCAAGCCCAGCAAGGGCTACATGGCCTACTTGATCTGGGGTGGGTCTGAAGCAGAAGACGAATGGAGTCCGACATGAACGTCCACTTCACTGGGGCCACGCTCGCCTTGGCTGCCATCGGAAGCCTCGCAGCAGCAGCAGCCGCCAAGCGGTCGCGTGCAACCGCAAGCAGCGGGTCTGCAAACGAGGGAGAGCCCCAAGACCTTGGAGGCATCAGGCCCCACGAGCTCATTGAAGGAGAGATGCGGGCGAAGGGAATCCCAAACGTCGGACTCAACGCGGACTGGTCCGTCTCTGCCTGGGTCATCGGGAAGACTCCAAGCATCACCCGATCTCGCCTCACGGGTCGCGAGTACCCCACCGGTATCGACGGGCACCCGGTCTACCTGCTCGACAACGAAGACGACACCTACAGCGCGGTGCTTCGCTTCTACAGCCTCGGTGAGGACGGAGCAGAAGACGTGAACGGACAGCCAATGCCTGCCAAGTACGAGCCTTGGTACGACGGAATGAACGATGTCATCATCGAGCTGAAGAGCTGGAACGTGGGGACACATGCAGAAGCAAGGTCCATGCTCGAAGAAGCGCTCACCGAGTGGAAGCGGTTGAGTCAAGACCAGCCCCAACCCCACCCGGCGCTCGGCCGGGGACCGCTGTGAAAGTCAAGCCAAACGTCCTGCTGGTCGGTGGAGAAGGACGAAAGAACATCTTGCTCAAGAAGAAGATCGAGGCCTTCGGGGTCAAGGTCTCCCACATCTGGGAGGCGAGGGTCAGCTACAAGAAGAAGCGGATACCAAAGAAGGTCGACTTGATCTTGATCATGGTCGACTACGTGAGCCACGGAGACCAGCACAACGTCAAGCGAATGAACACTGACGAACTTCCGCTCTTCATGGTGAGCAAGAACATGCCCTCCATCGCTGGAGCCATCGCAAAATACTTCGGCTTCGAGCCCCCCAAGAAGGGTGGGCGAAACCAGAGTCGAGAAGCTCAACGACAAGCCGAAAAGATCCGGCAAGCGGCGCAAGAGCGGTCTATGCCCTTCGCTTCATGGGTCGAGGAGGTCCAAGTGCTTCGGGGCTCACCCCTCACTCAGGGAGACCCGTACCAAGCTCAGAAGCAGGCCTACGATGGGGAGACCTGGTACGACATCTGGCTACAAGGGGTAGAACCCCAGAAGGCTGCGAAGCTCGGATCGAGGAACCTACTGTGATCGACTCACAGCCTGGACCCGACTGCGCCACCAGATTCGATTGAGACCTGGACGCGAACCGAACCGGGGCGCGAGCTGGTCCGCCACAAGATTCGCCAAGCCCTCCTCCGGCCAAGCCTCGTGGGCCGCATCCGACGTGAGGTAGCCTCGAGGCTTCGGGATGGAGCGGAGCGCCCGATCCAACAGCGGAGACCCATTGACCTGAACGTGGGCGAGCTCATGGAGCAGTAGCCACGTCAAGCTCTGCGGGGTCTCGGTGTGATCAGACAAGAGAACTACACGGCGACCCCTCGTGTACGCTCGAAAAGCGTAGTAGCCTGGGAAGGGCTTGCCACCCATGTCTCTCGCCCAGAGACGACGAACCAGTCGACGAGGAATCAGCTCGACACAAACGTGCGTATCGAGATACGATCCACGGGCCAATGAGGCCCAGACCTGAGCAGGGATCTGGACAGCGGGCTGCCCATGGGCAACCACCGTGACTGGACCGAAAGACCTGGTCGTTTTTGACACACCAAGTGACATGAAGCTGAAGCTGCTGAGGGGAACGATGAACGCTGAAGATCCTACCACCAAACCCACGCCCCGTCCGCCATACCTCCCGATCGACCTGCCGACCCACAACATCCAGACCTCCCAGCCCTATCCAGACGGGAGCTTTGTGATGCGACTGCATGTCCATGTGCCACCCGGCCTGCTCAAGAAGGTCAGCCAGATCTTGGGAGCCAACGGGGAGCCCGTCAACGCACTCCAGGGGGCGGTCGTCGGAATCCCGACCGTCCAGCTCGTCTTGCGAACCGACAAGCTCGAGGAGGCCGCCATCACTCAGGTGCTCGCGAAAAACGAATCTGAACTGCAGGCCTTGATCGACAGCATGACCAACCCCACTCTCCCTCTCCCCCAAGAGCCCGTCAATGGCTCGGGGCAGTGAGACCGCTGCTCGAGTGCTGTGCCAAATCTTGCGAGAAAACGGCTACATCAAGACCAACGCCGACTTCGCACGCCTCCTGAAGATCAACCCGACGAACATCAGCGCGTACCTGGCACAGCCTGAGAAGAGTCGGAGGATCTCCCCGCGCATCGACACCATCGCCCAGTGGTGCTGGGCCATCAGCCAGCAGACCGCCCTCGACATCCAGGTCGTGATCGATTCATCTGCCGAGCTGCTCTTCAAAGCGAGCGGTCACAACGCGGACGGACTCCCGATCGAAGAAGAGACCCGCACCACCAACTACCGGGAGCTCGACCAGATGCCCCTCCACTCCTGGGGTCGTGAGTGGAATCAGTTTCTCCAGACCTACGACCGATTCCTCGTGGAGTCAATAAGAGGTTGACCCAAGCGAAGTGGAGGGTTACCGACCTGACTGGAGGATTGACTCATGGACGACCAAGCCGGCCGCGCGATCCACATGCTCAAGAAAATTGAAATCGTCAGGGTGAGCAACCAAATGGTCGAGCTCCGGCGAAAGGTCTCGGGCTACGAAGACCTGCCCTTCGCCTTCATCGTCCACACGAACAAGCTCACCGAGCACCGCACGATTGGTCCCGCAGGGCGATACATCATGGATTCGGTCACGGCAGCATTGAGCCTCCTCGACGGGAGCCTCGACGGATTCCTCAAGGCCGCGAGCCAGTCAAAGCGAGACTGCAACGGGGTCCAAGCATGGCTCCAGTCCGCAGTCATCACAGGTGGCGGGGAGACAACACCAGCCAGGCACCCGAAGCTGAAGCTGGTGTCCTGATGCCCTGCACACTCTGCCCAAAGGGCTACCTCCACCGACTGCCATGCCCCCGCTGCGACTGCGAGGTCGCTCAAGACGTCCCCATGCCCATGTGTGGAGACACTCGGAACACCGTCCCATGCCTGGGATGTGAGCGCCCGTGCGCCTTCTCAGAGCGGGCTCAAGACATCGAGGACATGGTCATCAACCAGCGGTGGTGGAACGGAAACCCCGAAGAGTGGGTCTGGGGGGACCCCCCATCGATCCACACAAGTGGTGAACACCATCTTGACGGACTAAACGAAGACCAGCTCCAGGTGGCAAAACACACGGACGGCCCCTGCGTTGTCATCGCTGGAGCTGGAAGCGGAAAGACTCGAAGTGTCGTGGCCCGCATCCAGAACTTGATCCGAGAGCAGAAGGTAGACCCAAACGAGATCTTGGCCATCACCTTCACCCGGAAGGCCGCAAACGAGATGAAAGAGCGGACGCTCGCGTCCCTCGATGAAGACGAAGGCAAGGGCCTCCAGATCCGGACGTTCCACTCGGCCGGCGTCCGCGTCTGCCGAGCCCACACCCACATGCTGGGCATCCGAGAGCGCTTCTCAATCTGGGACGAAGACGCTGCGGCCCGGCAGCTCAAGATCGGGATGAAGGACATCGTCGAAAAGAGCGACGACCCAGGCCGGAAGCGAGCATACACCCCCAAGAAGATCCTCGGATTCCTCAACTCATGGAAGGAGCGGGGGCTCGAGCTGAACGGAGACTTCTGGAAGCGATTTGAAGGCGGCAGCATCGACGACCTCAAAGAGACATTCATCCACCTGGGGAACGCATCGGAGTTGAACGACCTCCACACCAAAATCGGGAGCGCAGGAAAGGGAAACGTCGACAACATCCTTGGAATGGAGCTCGACGAGATCACACGCACCATCCGGCGCTACGAAAACCTCAAGCGGGTCGTTGGGGCGCTGGACCTCGCAGACCTGATCTGGCTCCCCGTCATCAAGGCCCGGCAAGACAGCGAGCTCCGCGACTCCCTCGGGAGTCGGTGGAGCTACATCATTGTCGACGAGTACCAGGACACGAACGACCTGCAAGAAGAGATGATCGAGCTCCTCGGAGGCGAGCACAAGAACGTGATGGTCGTGGGCGACGACGACCAAAGCATCTACGGGTGGAGAGGGTCGAACGTGAACCTGATCACCGGGTTCCAGCGTCGATGGAGTGGGGCTCGCATGATTCGCCTCGGGCAGAACTACCGGTGTCGACCCGAGATCGTGCAGGCCGCTGACGCCAGTATCCGGCACAACAACAACCGGGTCCCCAAGCAGCTCTGGTCTGAACGAGAAGGCGGTGGATCTGTGCGGGTGACGACATCCATGACCCCATGGGACGAAGCGTCCAGCATTCGTCGCTGCGTGACCCAATGGCTCGACCAGGGCGCCACACACTCCCAGATCGCAGTCTTGAGCCGACGAAGGATCGGGGTCAGCACCATCGCGGCCGAGCTGACGCGGCACCACATCCCAGTCGACGCCGTTGGCGTCCGCCCATGGTTCAAGCAGGGGGACGTCGTCAACGTGCTCAGTCACCTGCACTACCAGTTGAATCCCACCGACATTGACGCAGCGCAGGAGATCTTGGCGAAGTGGCCGGGGATCGGCGCCACCACCATCGCAAGATGGAGGGAAGGAGCCTACGGCGGGAGCGGGGTTCACCTTCTGGACGACCCCATCGAGCGACTGCTGGGGATTCCGCGCCACGGACCAAAGACCAAGAAGGGAAAACGGCTCAACGAGCTCAGAGGGTTGCACCAGACGCTACAGGCAGGCGTCCAGAAAATGACCGTCAAGCAAGCGTGCGAGCTGCTACTGGGAAGACTGGGAATCCATGCGGAGATCGCTACCGCACTCGAAACCGGAGTGGTGAAGAAGGCTCAAGAGGCCGAGCGACGCAAGGAGTCTATCGAGAGCCTCTTGCAGTGCGCGGAAGCCTGCAAAGAGGTCGGCCTGAATGGGCTCGAGGAGCTCTCCGAGAACATCTCCACCCTGGTCAGCATCCAAACAAGCTCCACGGAGCGCGTCACCATCAGCACCATCCACTCTGCAAAGGGGTTGGAGTGGGACAAGGTCATCGTCATGGGCCTGAATCAAGGCGTCTTCCCTGTGGGGGAGAACATCCAAGAAGAGAGACGTCTGTTCTACGTGGCCCTGACCAGGGCGAAAAACGACCTGGTGATGACCTACAGCATGCACACACGAAACGGCTACGGAGAGCTTCAAACCTCCAAGCCGAGCCAATTCATCAAGGAAGCAGCAGAAGCTGGAACCATTGAGGGGAACCATGACCATCATCCACATCATTGACACAGAGACAACCGGCCTTCAGGTACACCAAAATGCCCACGTCATCGAAATCGGTATTGCGACCATCCAGGTCGGCGCCGGAATCATCGAGACCTGGTCGAGCCTCGTGAATCCGCCTACGCTCGACGCGGAGTCAATCAAGGTCGCAGAGAAGGTCCATGGGATCTCGAAGAAACAAATCCTGGCCGCCCCAAGCTGGAAGGACGTGTGGAGGGAAGCGCAGGCCTACACCGGACGGTGGGCCGAAGCCATGTGGACCGCTTGGAACATCGGCTTCGACCGCTGCATGGTTCGACGGACCTTTCTCGGGCTGGACGACTTCAACCAGATTCAGGAGCGCCTGGGAGCCCCAGTCGAGCTGCTGACCCACAGCAAGCACGGATGGCCGGAGCGCTTCGATCTCGACGAAGACCCCATCCCATGGACCGAATGCGCCAGGAGTGCCTACTCACGAACAGTCCCAACCAAGGGGCACACCCGGAGCTGGTACAGTCGAGAATTTGAGCCAAACCCGTGGGGCTTGAAGGCTGCCGCTGAACGAGAAGATGTCCCCTTCGATGGAGACGCTCACCGCGCAATCACGGATGCAAAGGTCGCTGCCCAGCTCTACGAGCGGGTGCTGCTGGGGACGGTCAAGCCTGTAGAGGAGCAGGGATGACAAACAAGCTCTTCCCAGACCCCATCCCTCCGGTGCAGGAATGGTCCGGCCGGGGCCCCTACGTGTGCATCCTCATGGACCCCAACTGGAACGAGCGGGGTGGCGGGAAGATCAAGCGAGGCGCCGACAGGCACTACCCAGTGATGAAGACGCCCGACATTCGGGACCTGATCTTGAGCTCCGGAGCTTTCCAGCCAGCCCAGGACTGCCACCTGTGGATGTGGGCAACAAACAACTACCTGGGCGATGCCCTGTGGCTGTACGAGCAGCTCGGGTTCCGATACCTGACCAACTGGCCTTGGGTGAAGGGAGAGCTCAAAGAGATCCAGGCGACTGTCGACGGACAGGACCGAAGCATCCTCGAGTACCGACCCGGAAAGATGGGGATCGGCCAGTACGGACGAGGGTGCCATGAGCTGCTCCTGTTTGGCGTCAAAGGGCGCGGATTCAATGCCTGCACCGTCTACCCAAGGGGGCACCCCAAAGCGGGAAAGATGCGCCGAGACATCCGGACAGACTGGCTCGTCGGGAAACCACACGAACGAGACCCAGACACCGGGAAGGTGATTCACAGTCGAAAGCCAAGAGCACAGTACAAGCTGATCGACGCACGCACAAAGGCCGGGCCCAGGCTGGAGATGTTCGCCCGAACCCGGCACTCAGATGCCTGGGACGTGTGGGGCAACGAGGCCCCTGAACCCTGAGCTACTTCGACAGGGCCGACACTCCGTTGACGACCCCAAACGGAAGGGAAGCCAGAGGAACAAGCCATCGATCTCGACGGTCTCCCTCAACACGACCCTGAATCGCCCCGCTGAGCTTCCCCTCCCGACACCACAACCGAATAGTGGCCGGCGACTTGGCCACAACCTCCGCCGCCTTCTCCACGCTGGTGTAGTCAACCCCCTGGAGAGTTGCGACCACAACCGAAGAGTGCGTGGAAGCTGGAGCAGGGGACGACGAGGTGGGGGCCGGAGCGGCCTGGGGGGCCGGGGCCTGGGCGACCTGCTGGGGCGCCGGGGCGGGGGCCGGAGCGGCCTGGGGAGCCGGGGCCTGAGCGACCTGCTGGGGCGCCGGGGCGGGGGCCGGAGCGGCCTGGGGAGCCGGGGCCTCAGCGACCTGCTGGGGCGCCGGGGCGGGGAGCGGAGCGGCCTGCTGGGATGCCGCAACGGACCGAGCACGCATGATCGCCTCATGCTGACGAACAAGCGTCCGCTGGAGCTTCTCTTCCGCTCGAGGGTCGACCATCGCATGGAATTGCGCCTGCTGCTCCTGAGTCAAACCCGGAGGGACCTCACCCTGAGAGAGAGGACGGAGGTTGCCCTCTCGATTGATCTGTGCCACGCGAGACGAATGGCCGGTAGGCATGAAGTGGACGAGCTGGTGTTCGTCATCGAGGTCATCATCGAGGTCGTCGACGACAAGCTCAGCCAGCGAGTCCGTCAGAGACGAGTAGACCTGCTCGGCACCCATGCCCGAGCGAAGCATCTTCACCGACCGAGCAAGGAGCCGACCGAGCTCGCGCTCTTCATCACCCAGGACAGAACGCTGGGCTGGAGCTGCCTCCGGCTGAGGCGCTTCCGGCTGGGCCGGAGGAGAAGGCTCCGAAGGGGGTGCCGAAGGGGAAGACGGAGTTGCTTCAATCTGGCGGGGAGCTCGAGGACCAAAGGCCGCGAGCATGATGTCGAAGATGCCAGCATGTTCAGCCTGCCAATCCAGCGCTTGGAGGGGCTGACCCCCCATCAAGATCTGGTTGGGGCGGAACTCCGAATTCGGAGCCACGAAGATCGCCTGCTGGGGCCAACCACCAGACGTGACCCACTGGTACATCGCCTGGGAAACAGCCACCGGGCACGTCGAGGCCCAAGCACCGAGCTTGCGCATCGGACGACCATCCTGAGCAATCGCAGTGGCCTGGCCACGATAGCCGCTGTCACTGGACCGGAGGAACATCATCACCCCCGTTTCGCCCTGACGTGGTGCAAGGTCTCCGTCAATCAGAGTCAGAATGTGAGCCATCGGCCCCCTCCTGGAGTTGAGTCAAATGCTTCTGTGTGTAGAACGGTCGACCGGATGGCCACCGATTGGGAACCAGTCGACCACTGGAGGCCCAGCGCTGAAGAGTCCGAACCGACTTTCCGGTCAAGCTCGAAAACTCGCGCGGAGTCCAGAATTCAGATCGAATGGTCAAGCCCACCTCTGGCACAAACTGTCACGCTCTGACAGCTTTCACACGGAGAGGAGAGAATGTCAACCAGATGAATCATACCGCTTCGAGCTGCGCACGAACCGACTCATGCCCTCGAGGTTCTGACGAATGTTGTTGAGCGCATCCACAGTCCGGCCTGACATTCGGACCTTGCCAGTCTTCGGGTCGAGGTTGAGCCGAACGTCAATGTCCATGTCCGACTGAATCAGGCCGCTCCGAATCGCAGCCTCGGCCATGACCTCTTGGAAGATGTCATCGGCCGAAGGCCAGTCCACAGTTGGATCGGGACGCCGCGCAGGCTCGGTCTTGCGGCCACCAAAGAGCCGCTCCTTGACCTGCTGAACCTTTGCCCTACGCTGCTTTCGCTTTGCCTCAGACCGAGCCTCATGTTCACGCTGACTCCGGCGCAGGCCACACCAGGCACACAAGTCCGATCCGGGGAGTTTCGCCCGACCACAACCACAGCGCAGACTTCCAGCAACCTTCCTCGCGAGATCGAAAGCTCGACGCTGGTTTGCGTCCGAAAGAATCTCGTAGCTCTCCTTCACAGCCTTGAACCGGTCTTCATCCCCCCCACGATCAGGGTGATGCTGGCGAGCCAGTTCGCGCCACGCCAGCTTGATTTGGTCCGGAGTGCTGTCTGGTGACACCCCCAAGACCGAGTAATGATCAATCATCCCTTCCTCCTCGACCCATACAGGTGATACCACAGATTCAACAGCCCATCACCTGTTCGGCCCCAATCGCCCAGATGGCCGTAGGCCTCCTCAAGAACTCGCTGTCGAGCTTCATAGCCCGGATCTATTCGCCTCGGAGGCCGACGAACAGGTCCCGCAATCGAAAATACTGGAGCACTGGAGCGCCTGGACGCAGGCTGAGGGGTGATCGAAGGACGACCAGACAACGAGCGAAGAAGATCAACCGCTCGAGAGACCTCCACGAAGCGCTCCCCCGAACCACCCAGATCTGGATGGGACTTCATCGCCTCCCGCTTCCAAGCAGCTTTGATCTGCCCCTCCGAGAGCACCACGCCCTGTGGAAGACCAAGAACCCGGCGGGCAAACATGTCAGTCAATGCGTTCTCCTCGGGTTGCTGCGTAGAGGCAGACCGAGCCATCCGTGAGCCGACAGCCTACCCCACGAGAGCAACCACCGCCGCACCGGCCTGGAAGACGGGGAAGATGCTGAACGCGAAGAAGGTCTGGTGGAAGGATCTGCATGGAACGATTGCGCCGATACCAACGCCGAAAACCAGCCAGCTCAGACATCATCGACTCCAGCTCGGACTGATGCCGAGCGACCTCCGCCTCGACAGGGGTAGCCCCCCCTTCCGAAGACCGACCCGCAAAGCGGTGGGCACGAACACGGCACCGCGTCGAGCAGAACTTCAGACGAGCTGTACCGGAAGGAAGCAACACACCACAGCAAGCGCAGTGCTGCTGAACAGACCCCGACGTCATCCAAATGGAAACACGAAAGCGCCACAGCCATGAGCTCAACCAGGAGACACTCTCAGAAACCTGGGCACGGGCCATCAAGACCCACAAGTCCGAAGCATCCATCTGCCACGAATCAAGGGCGACCCTGGATACAATGTCCGGATGAATCACCCCTCCAGCTCCTTCACGTCTTCCACAAACGCACGCATAGCTGTGGCCCGCTCAACAATGGATTCACGCATGGTCTTCTTCTTGCGAACCACACGCTTGATGTGTCCGTCAATCGAACCGACACCATGAACAAAGTGGACAAGCACGTCGCGAGACTGACCAAACCGGTGAGCTCGACTGGCGCCCTGATCCATAGCGGCCTCCGTCCACCAGTATTCCACCTGGACAACATGCCGAGACCTCGTCAGCGTGACGCCCTCCCGGAGAGCTGTGCTCCCAACCATGACGTCAAAGTCACCAGACTGGAATCGCTCAACCAGAACAGCTCGTCGCTGTGCCGGGGTGTCACCCACAATCACTGCAACCCGAAGACCTTTCGCGCGGAGTTTCTCAACAAGCTCGACGCACACATCAGAATGAAAAATCAAAGCGATGACCGGCCCCTCACCAGCCTCAACCAGATCCAGAATGTAGTCGGATGCAGGGCCGACCTTGTCTCGGCCAGCTTGATGCCAGGACTCCCCCACGCCGCTCAACACCGATCCATCCAGCGACTCAGACGAGCCGATGGACTTCAACGTGTCTCGCCACAACTTCTTCGTCGAAGCCTTCACAGGGACACGCACATCCAGCTCCACTCGAGCTGGAAGGTCGGAAAGAACATCGGCCTTGAGTCGACGAAACTGGTGGTCAGACAAGAGCTTCGCGAGCCCCTCCGGGTCCGAAGAACCGGTGAAGGTGCGAACCCTTCGACCCCCTTTGGTCAGAATCTCTTGAGGGTCGCAGAAAGCTGAGCCAAAGTCGCCAAACAGCGTGAACCTGACTGGATCGATCACATGAAGCAGCGGCCACAGGTCTGCCGGCCGATTGACCAGTGGGGTTCCCGTCATCAGCATGGAGCTCGTACACATTGACGACAAGGCCATGAACGCTCGACCCCGCTTCGTCTTGTAGCCGGCCGCCAGGTAGTGCGCCTCGTCCGCAATCAAGGTGTCAGGCCGAAGGTGCTGCAGGTCATCGAGAACCCTCGGAAGCAAGCCCCAGGTGATCACCAGAACATCCGGACGGCAAGGGCTGGTGACGACCTTCTTCAGTCGAGAAGCAGACGGGATTGCCACAGCCGTCCACGACGGAGCCCACCGCTCAAGCTCCGACACCCAGTTGAAGAGGGTGCTCTTCGTGGTGACCACCACCGCCAAGCGGCGAAAAGCACGAAAGGACTCCAGGGTCGCTCCCACCTGAACGGTCTTCCCAAGGCCCATCTCGTCGCCCAAGAGGCCATTCAACTGACTCCTGAACGCCCAACGGCAACCAGAAATCTGGTAGTCCCGGAGCTGAAACGGACCCACACCATCCACAGGCCGGGACTCCACCTCAGACCACTCTGGCTCCACCGTGCGATGCCAGCCACCCGCGAACAAGGGCTGCTTCAACCAGTCCTTGAGCATCCTGCGATGGGCAAAGTCCGTCACATGGAACCCGAGCTTGTCCATGCCGTCCAAGATCAACTTGGCCGCAGCTCGCCTGTGGAGCCTCCACCAACGGGACGATCCTGCCCGGATGCAGACCCCAGGAGTAGCAGACAACGAGTCCATGTCGGTCACGGCCGCAAGGGCACCGCCGAGCTGGAAGACAACCAGACCTTCTTCCGGCCGCATCACGGCCAGGCGAGATCCATTCTGAGGGTCAGAGATGATGTCAGGCAAGATTCCTCCAGATTTTGAGTTTCAATATGTAACGAAGGAGTGTGGAGTAGTCGATGACTTTCACAAGATCAAGCACAAATTGACGGATTATCGTTTCAAATAGTTACGAAAATCAAATCTTGACCGTTGCCGCAACCAGATCCACCCAGTAGAAGGTTTGCGTGGCCGGGGGGTCCGGCCACGCAAACCGACACACAGGAACGTGAAATGCCTGAGCGCACCCTTTTCCCCATTGGAACCCAACCCCTGCAGATCGCCTGGTGCGAATCTGGAACCTCCTCGAAGAAGGGCACCCCCAACGTGGCCTTCAAGCTCTCCGATGGAGACCAGTCCATCTACAACCGCTGCTACCTGACCGACGCTGCCATGTGGCAGATCGAGAACATGGCCAAGTCCGTGGGCGTGAGCCCCTCGAAGGCCGTCCGCGCCGCCAAGGCCGCAAACGACCCCGAGCTGATCAACCTCTTCAAGGGGAAGACCGTCCTCGCTACGGTCGTCTCCGACGAGTACACGAACAATAAGGGGATCACGAAGGAGGGTCGCGAGGTCAAGCGCATCGACATCGCCAACCCTGCTGGAGCTGGTGAGCACCTCGCCACCATGAGCGCCTTCGGCTTCAGCCGCTCTCGGAACAAGGGCACCCTCTCCCTCGACGTGTGCTTCACCACCAGCGACGGCAAACTCTTCTGGGCCAACCGCTGGATCACCGAGCGCACGATGTGGCAGGTCACGGAGCTCGCCATCGCTGTCGGCGCCGACCAGGACAAGGCCGCAGCGGCAGCCAAGGCCGAAGATCTGAAGACCATCGAGTCCCTGCTCGCTGGCAAGAAGATCAAGATCATCCTCAAGGAAGAGGATGTCGACCTCGACGATGGCCGCACCATCGTGAACACGAGCCTTGTCGGCACCGACTCCCTCGACGCGGACATCCGGTCCTACATGCGGAAGGTTCGAGAAGCTCGCCTCCAGGGTGGCCGCCTGGACGCCATGCCCCCCGCCCCCAAGAACGCTGACTCCATTGGCTCGACCGGCGGATACGAGGGTGACATCCCCTTCTGATTGAAGAGGATTCATCCAGAAGACGCCCCGGGGTGCCTGTCACCCCGGGGCGCAGCCCGTTAGCCACCAGTCGTAGAGGGGCGACCAATGGCAAGACGCAGAGAAATTCTCGCACGCATCGCAGCCAGGGCTGCCGCAAGAGCACGGCAGCAGATCTCACAGCGGGTTCAGGCTGCCACGTCAGGTATCCGTGAAGGTGTCCGCAGTCGCATCCCTGGACTTCGACGTCCTGAGCCACGAGCAACCCCAGCACAAGAGCCGCAAGCTCAAGAGCGGGCCGCAACCGAGCAGGCTCCGCCCACAAGAGTGGTTGAGCCGAGTCGGGAACCTGAGAAGCCCACCCCTCCGCCCCCCGCTCCTACGCCTCAACAGAAGGTGCCAGAGCCGCCGAGCGCTGGACTGCCCCGACTCCCCTCCCTCGACGACACCAGGGAGGATGAAGAGGCTCAACCGGAGGCTCCAGAAGTTCGGGTCCAAGCCAGCGAACGAGGCATTGAGCTCGCCCTGGCCAAGCTCCGGGAGTTGCAGCTCCAGACCGCAGAGTATGTCACCCAGCTCGAAGCAATCGGAATGGGAGAAGCCGCTCGAGCACTGGTCAACGGGCCGGAGTTCGCACCTACGGTTCAGCCGCCTCCACGGGAGCCTGTCGCTCCTGTCCTTCCGATCTTGCCGCTTGAGCCTCCCGACGATCTCAAGCCTCAAGGTCCCGCCCCAGACGTACCCGCGCCACCCCCGCCCCCGCCTCAGAAGCCACCCAAGGAGCAAGAGCCCCCCAAGGAGCCGCCCGAGCGGCCGAAGCGTGAGAGTGACTCCCCAGTCCTCCAGGGGTCTCGCTTCTATGTTCCGCTGATGTCTCGCAGGGACGCATTCAAGGTCCTATGGGACGCATGGATTCGGGCTGGCATCGGGAAGCCCCGCGTCACTGCCGTGGAAGGGGAAGAGGCCGACGCTGCAGGTCGACTCCGGGGGATGGTCCTCAATCCAGACGCCCTCGACTACCTCCCTCGAGCTGAGATCGTGGTGCCCGACCGAGATGGATCGCTCATGGTGCCAGGGGAAATCATGGTCGACGAAGACCTCTTCAACGACTTGCTCGACCAGTGGAACATCGGAGACCGAATCACCATCCAGGTCGAAGGGATGTACCGCGCAGACGGGCCTGTCGTGACCAAGGGCACCTGGTTCGCACCATCTGAGCCTGACGAGTACAACGAATGATCGCTGGCATCGTTCACCAGGATGGAAAACTCTTCTGGTTCGACGATCTGGCCGTCATCAAACCCGAAGACCTGCCGCGAAACAACCACACCGCAAACACCGTGTGGTACACGACGGCATCAGTCTCGATGAAAGCATTGATCGGGCTGATGAACGAATCAGACGAAGCCTTCGGCCCCAACCCAGACCGGCCTGTCGGTATCGCGTTCCACTGGGAGGGCTCAGACGGCAAGAAGAAGACGATGAAGGTGATGAAGTCGTCGGTCTGGGGAGTCTCCAGTCGAGACCCAAGGGACACCGAGAGTCAGCTCATGGCGAAGCTGATGACCTGCGCGACAGACGGGATTCGGCCCAGCACCAGCGCGGCCGGAACAGCGCTGTCTCGATACATGCGGTCCTACGACGGCCGAGATGGGAGGCCAAAGACAAAACAGCTCCCCCCTCGATGGCGAGGCCTTGCACATGGGAGCTTCCATGGTGGACCAATCGCAATCACCTGCGCGAGCCATCCGAATTTGATCCACATCGACATGCGGGGCGCCTATCTCCAGGCGATGCGCGAGCCATTGCCGGTGTATGGTGAGGGGTCTGACGGAAAGAAGATGGGAGGCTACCGCACCTACATGGGTGCCCGGTGGGACGACCTCGAAGACAAGGTTGGATTCATGGAGGCGACCGTCTACGTGCGGCCGGAACTGTTTGGCCCCATGGATGTCCCACCCCTGCCCATCAGACACTTCTCCGGCTCTGTCCATGCGGTCGGAATCATCCGAGGGGCATGGCCCATTTGCATGGTTCAAGAGGCTGTCGAGGCCGGAGAAGTTGAGGTCCTGAAGGTCCACCAGTTCTGCTGGGCCGAAGAAACCCAGAGACTTTTCGACGGGATTGCAGCCGACTTCCAGCTCAATCGAGCAGGGAAGCTGCTCTACACAAGGTTCTGGGGCAAGTGGGCGTCACGCGGAGGCTTCGAGGGCGTCAAGACCGACGACCCGCCTGACGGCTCCGTCCGAAGTCACGGGCTCTGGTGGGAACATTCCGGCGTCGAGCAACTCACGCACGAAGCGCCACCAACCTACCGGCCTGACCTCGCCGCGATGATCGCAGGCTACAACCACCGCCAGGTCTACCGGATCGTCCGAAAGCTCAAGAAGGGCTCCATCGCGGCACTGTACGTGGATGCCATCTGGACATCAGACATCGAAGGAGCCCTGAAGATCGTGGAGGAAGAAGAGGGCGAGTGGAGCGTCAAGGGTCAAGGAGAGGCCCGGTTCTACGGCCCTGGCGTCTACCAGCACAACGACCGCATGGGTGCGGCCGGCTACGACAGCTCAATCCACGGAGAGCTCACCCCCGAAAAGCTGGCCAAATGGGCTGGGAGCCCGTTCCACAAGGGCGGAAACATGGTGACCAACCGGATCTGGAATGGACACCCCAACAAGGACCCTGACGCCACGAGCATGCCCCTCCGCATGAACGAGGACAACTGCGCTCCAGCCTGCCCGGGCCCAAGCGTCCACAGCTCCATCTGGACCCCTTCGGGCTGGGTCCACCAAGAGACACGGGAGGAGATGGAAGAGAGCCAGTCCAGGCGTCCCGAGGGCCCGTTCTCCAGGTAGGGGACGAATCCAGCTCTTCCGGGTAAGATCGGCGGACTGGAGCCCGCCCATGCCCTTCCGAGCCGAAATCCTACCCATCCAACCACCAGCACGCCTGAAGATCAAGAGAGGCATGTTGAAGGGGTCTCCCAACAGCTTGGGGGACAACCTCAACGAGCTCGTCGACCGCGTGGAGTCGACAACCCATGCTGCAGCCGCAGCTCCTCGAGGGGTCGCCAGCAAGATCTGGCAGAGCTTCATCGCCAACAACCCCACCATCGAAGACCCCTTCACCCGAGTCGTGCAGGCCGCCCCAGACATCGCGGACGCAGCATCCAGGACCTTCATCGACAAGCTGATGGACGAAATGGAGAGAGGCGGCCTGACCAAAGAGGTCGCCAAGCTCGCAGAAGGCCTCGAAGACTTCTACGCCCCGCAGGACCCAAACGGAAACCCATGCAGCTACGACGCTGCAACCGAATCATTCGTCTCCAAGAGCGGCCTGAAGTGCGAGCTGGTCAAGGTGTCAGGTGGAGGCCTGTCCTTTGTCAAGAACGCTGTGCGACAAGCATCAACCAACCTCAAGGGGGACGCCAAGAAAAAGTTGGACAAGGCCGTCGAGGTCGCCCTCAAAGAGGTTGTGAAGGGACCTCAGGAGCTGTGGTCGAAGCTGAGCAGCGCATGGAAGGCTACCCTTCTGCTGGCCGGGCTTGCTGCCGCTGCTCCACGCATCACTGGCCTGAAGCTCAAAAAGGGAAACATCGAGTTTCAGATCCCACCAGGAATGGGGAGCTTCTCGGGAGGCATCTCGATCTCCGGAGGGAAGCTCAAGAGTCTGTCCGTCAAGCTCCCGCCAGTGACCATCAAGGGGCTGAAGATCACAGCTTCGGGCGGCTTCTCCCAGAACATCGGAAAGGGCCAGGTGGCGGTCGTCGTCCCAGTGAAGAAGGCCACCGTCGGGGTGACGGTCACCCACGAACAAGGTCGAACATCAGACGGATACCGGCACCAATCCACGCTCGAGACCCAGGTGAGCAGACCCATCGGAAAGGGGGGAGGCAAGATCGAGGCCGGAACCAGGACGACCTTTGTGCCAGGTCAGCGAACGCCGACCGAATACAGCCTCCAGCTCTCCACGCCAGTCGGACAGTCCAAGAGCGTAGCTCTATCGGCGGGCGTCACTGGGACAGTGACGACTTCCGGCCGTCGCGTCGAGCTCGCAGGGAACCCCGCGGTGACGGCAAGCATCTCCGGAAAGCTGCCCACCCTGAACAGGCGACTGCGGAAAGCACAGCAGTACGAGCGAAGGAAGAAGGAAGAAGCCCAGACACAGACAGCCGAGCTCAAACAGAAAGAAGCACAGTTGATCGCGAGCCTTCAGTCCATGGACCCCAAAACGGAAAAGGACGCAATGTGGGAACTGGAGAGACAGCTCCGAGACGTTCGGAACCAGCTCGGAAGCGCAAACCGCGCACCCCGTGAGATCGCCATCAACGGAGATCTCGTCACCGCAGCGGTGGCAACCCTCGGTGTTGCCGCCCTCACAATCAAGTCGAGCATGGAGTCGACATGAGCGAAGAAGAAAAGCAGGAACAGAACAGCAAGAAGCTGAGTCTGCTCCTCATTCTCGTCACCAACCTCGGAAGCGTCATCGGCGGATACGTCGCTGGACAGCAGCCCGCAGAACCGGTCGAAATCACCTGCCAGATCGCGCAGGAAATCGTGAAGAGTGACGCCTGCGAGCAGCCCGAAGAAGAGGCCCAGGCCACGCCCGAAGGGGACCCCCCAGAAGCCAGCGAGGAGGACGCGGCCCCCGTCGAGTAGTCCAGCTCGAAAAGCACCAGCACGGCCCACTCTCGACCTCGTCGGGAGTGGGTCTTTGCTGTCTGGGGCGCCCGAGAAATGCCGGAAAAGGGGGTCGCGGGGAA
>Ga0180434_10000420_pt1 | contig 62665 bp, 115 predicted proteins | sample SS_ome_7_FD_132453 | JGI IMG/M metagenome (GOLD analysis project Ga0180434, IMG submission 132453) | Hypersaline lake sediment archaeal communities from the Salton Sea, California, USA - SS_1_D_2 metaG | ecosystem: Environmental > Aquatic > Non-marine Saline and Alkaline > Hypersaline >...
ACCGATTTCAAGCTCAAGCACATCGGTGATCCCAGGGCTTACTCCATCTGTCGTCTGAAGGGATGCGCCACGCACGAGCTCGGCATGGACTGCAAGGAGTTCGAGCAGTGACCCCAGTCGAGCACCTGCTCTACTGGCTGGCCCCAACCCTCGCGATTGTCTACGTGGTCGGCTACTCGTTGCTGTTCGATTCCATTCGGAAGTGGACTCGGTGGCCGCAGATCATCAAGGACCTGCTCGGTTGTCCGATGTGCATCGGTGGTTGGGCCGGGATGTTCGTAGGATTCATGAACTGGATGCCGGTCGAATGGCCGGCGGGGATGCAACACGTCGCCCTCGGGTGCTGTCTGTCGATCTCGGCGCAGTATCTCATCGAGGTTTTTGGAAGGGAGTGAGACATGGCAGCGAAGGGAAGGAAGCAGGTCGAGAAAATCAGTGGCAGTCCTCTGCAGAAGCTCCTGGCTCTGGCGCAGGAGCACAACCTCGAGCACTACCGATGCCTGGTCCGTCGGCGCAAGCCCGACGGCACGATGAAGATCATCAAGACCTACAAGCATCTCAAGCCGGAAGAGATCGACCACATGGTGGACTGGATCCCGGAGATGTACGGAGGCGGTGACTTCGAGGTGGAGATCACGCACCCGATGGATCCTCAGCAGAGGTGGTACAACTGGGGCTTCGAGGCGGAGGGAGATCCCGTCGAGCCTCAGCGCAAGGGGTCGACTCCCGTCAGTGGCATCGACCAGTCCCTGCAGGGGGCGCAGGCGCAGCAGCAGTACCCCCCGTGGAATCCTCCGCAGCAGCATGCCCCGATGGCGCAGCAGGGCCCACCGAGACCGGGGATGCCCCCCGGATCTCCCCTCGCCGGGTACGCCCCTCCCGGAATGCCCCAGTACAACCCGTGGGGCTACCAGCGCCCACAGGCCACCCCGCAGTCCACAGGCCCCTCGGCTCGCGAGAGGGCCCTCGAGCAGGAGATGGCGGCGCTGAGGAAGCAGAACGAGGACATGCTCCGCAATCTCCAGGACCAGCGCCACCAGGAGGAGCTCCGTCGTCAGCGCGAGGAGTCGGATCGGCAGTTCCGCGAGCTCAAGACGAGCATGGACCAGCAGATCCAGCTCCTGAAGAACGAGCTCACGCAGAACCGCAACCGCCCCGACGACGGCGGCGGCATGAAGGATCTGTTCAACATCTTCATGAAGAGCCAGGAGGCCAACCAGACCATGCTCACCTCGCTGATGAAGCGAGACAGCGAGAGTGCCAAGGACCAGCTCAAGCACATGCAGTCGCAGATGGAGAAGGATCTGGAGTTCCGCAAGGAGATGTACCAGATGGCGATGGACCAGAAGGATCCATCGCAGGCCGCGGCGATGCTCGACGTGATGGGCCAGCAGACCGCCTCGATGCTCAACCTCATCAACCAGGCGGTGAGCTCGGGTCTGCTCGGCCAGGCCGACGGAGATCCCGCATGGCTGAGAGCGGTGCAGCAGGGGCTGCAGGGGCTGCAGGAGTTCGGGCAGAATTTCCTCACGGCCAAGCAGCAGGAGGCCGCGATGGCCCAGCTCCGTCAGCCACCGCAGCCCGGAGCCCCGAGGTTCCCCCCGCAGAGACCCGGAGCCCCGCCGCAGCAGGGCCCACCGATGCCTGGACAGGCCCCCGCGGCGCCGGCGATGCCGCCACAGGGCCCGCAGGCACCGACGGCGGTACCGGGGATGCAGGCGGCCGGACTCGGCCAGCCCCCGGCCCAGGCGCAGCAGCAGGAGCAGGAGCCCGAGGATGAGGAGGAATACGAGGAGGGAGGGGCACCTCAGGCTCCCCCCTCTCTCATCGTCCCGATCCAGAAATACGAGGAGGGAGGGGCACCTCAGGCTCCCCCCTCGCTCATCATTCCGATTCAGAGGTTCACCAGCGCCATCGCGGATGGGGCACCCCCGGAGATCGTCGCGGACCTCATCTACTCCTTCGTGGACTTCCTCCGTGCCAACGACATGCTGCCGCCGGAGTGGCGCAACGTCTACACCGACCCGGCCGACACCATCGACAAGTTCCTGCAGGCGTTCGTTCCCCACATCCAGCCCACCCGTGACTACCTGACTGAGGTCGGGGGCTACTTCCTCGAGAACGAGCGCGAGTACGGTCCCGACAGCGAAGACGGGAGCCCCGGGCCGAGCGCGAAGCTCCAGGTCGTGGATTCTCCAACCCCGCCGGCGTCCCCCGACGAGGAGGAACCGGAGGTGCAGGAGGTCGAGGCGAAGGAGAAGGTGATCGAGGAGGAGGAGACGGAGAGCGACAAACCCGATCCCGACATCGAGCCACCCTCACCGCTCGAGCCGCCCAAGGACGAGAGCCCGCAGCCCCCGGCCTCGGAGTAGGCCATGGTCGGGGTGCTGGCGGGATGGCTCCTGCGAAAATGGTGGGAGAGGCGCAACGCGCCGCCCCCTCCCGAGCCGGAGCCGGATCCCAACGGAATCTACGAGGGAACCGTGACCCTCTCGAGCGTCGTGGCGGGCCCGGTTCGTCGTGAGTGCAAGATCAGCGAGCCGCTGGACGAGGACGGCACCCGGGTGCTCCTCGAGGAGGGCGAGAAACTCGTGGAGACGACGCAGTGGGCCACGAGCATGAAGAGCCGGGAGGACGGTCGAATCACGATCCGCTTCGAGGGAGACAGCGGTGCTCGCGACGAGATGATGAGGGCCGGAGTCGGAGACGAGTACCGCCTCGAGTTCTATCTCCTGAAGAAGGAGAAGCCACCCGTGCGGCCCGCACCATGGGAGGGTGGACATCGACCGTTCGGTGACGATGCGGGAGGAGGGATGTTCTCATGAGCACGAAGAAGGATTCAGTCATGTTGTGCTTCGCGCCGATGCACAACACGAAGAACCGTCGGGACGCGAACGAGTTCCAGCGCCAGGCCGCCTACTTCCTGGACTACCACAACCAGGACATGGGGATGCTGGTGCTCGTGGACAACAAGCAGTCGAAGTCGCGGATGCGAAAGACGGTGTACGATGCCATCGAGGAGTACTGCGGCGGACAGATCTGCTCGGTCCACTTCTTCTGCCACGGGTACCGCAAGGGGATCCAGTTCGGATTCACGACGAGGAACCTCGAGCTGCTCGCCAGAAAGATCTGGGCCGCAACGAGTTCGGCGCCAATCGTGACCTTCTATTCCTGCGACGTGGGACGTGACGCTGATCGCAACCGCCAGGACGACCTGCAGACCATCGGTGGCGACGGCGGGTTCTGCGACGAGTTCCGCGACGAGCTCTGTCGAGTGGGCGCAGTCAACTGCAGGGTCGATGGGCACACCACGGCGGGTCACACGACCAGGAATCCCCACGTCCGCCGCTTCAACGGTGCCGGCTCGATGACCGGCGGCCTGGGCGGCTTCTACCTCGTGTCGCGGGGCAAGAAGGATCTCTGGAAGATCTGGCGACAGGAGCTCACTGGTGACTACCGCTTCGAGTACCCGTTCCAGACCGAGAACGAGATCATCGACTACCTGAAGAGCCTCTGACTTCCCTCTTTGAGGCCTGAAAAGCCCATCTCGCAAGACCCCTGTCAAGTACGAATTTGGGGGTGGTATACCTTAAGGTAAGACGGTCCCGGCCCGACCGGCATTCCGAAAACCCGTGGTATAGATGCCTTGTATGTCGGGAGCGGTATCCACAGACACGCAAGTGGCAGGCTACTCAATCGTCGGAGACGACGACCGGGTAGAGCTCATCCGTCAGATGGTCTTCGAGAGCATCAAGGACCCGCTTGTGCTCTGGACCGCTCGACACATCACAGCGAAGTGCCAAGGGCGCGACGATCACTGCGAACTGGAAGCCTTGTACGAGGCCGTCAAGAAGGGTCCGATACCTCTGCCCGATGGGGACAGCGGGAAGGTGATCGAGACACCCGGATTGAGGTTCGTCAACGACCCGCGATTCACGGACACCTACCCTACCGCGGGGAAGATCCTGAGGTGGCAGGCGCAGGGGGCGAACGGGGAGGACTGCGACGGCCACACGATCTTGGTCGATGCGATGCTCAACGCACTGGGCTGGCTCACGGGCGGGGTGATCGCGAGCAAGGACGGCAACGAGTTCGTCCATGTGTTCCCGGTCGCCGGCTACCCCAAGGATGAACCGACCGAGTGGATCCCGATGGACACCACGGTGAAGGAGGCGAGTGTAGGTTGGTGGCCGCCCAAGACCCTCGTGAGGCGCATGAGGATCTACGGATTCCTGCCAAACTTCCAGGCGAAGGGAAGGGAGCTCAGACTATGAACATCATCAGCGGCGCAGCGATGCCGGGTGGCCCCTGGATTCTCCCCGAGGAGTTCGAGCACCCGAACTGGTTCACGCTTCAGAGCGCGAGCTCTCAGCAGATCCTCGAGGGCCGTGGGTTGCCCTCGTTCCCGCAGTACAGCGGCTACGGCGCCGCTCGCATGGAGCGACCGGCAGCGATGCGGCGCAGCGCAGCCCGGAGAAGGTTCGTTCAATCTCATCCGAGAACACCAGAAGAGTTCCGTCAGGAGCTCAACCAAGCAGAGCAAATGCTGGCCAACATGGGTTACAGCATCACCTCCAGGGAGATCGGTCACTTCTATGGTGACTCAGCAGGGAACCAGATCGAATACTACAGCCAAGTGGGCCCATACGGATTCCACATGGCCAAAGAGTTCTACAAGCCTGACGGAGGATACTATTCCACCGTTTTCTGGGATGTATTGGATCGCAACGTCAGGGAGTACGCCGAGAGTCATCCGCAGACGCAGGCCACGCCATCCCGCCGCGGAGCTCTCCGCGGCCTCGGCGCCGCAGCTCCTCGCAGTGCAACGAGATCCAGGAGACCGACAACTCCGACGCGGAGGGGTAGCTACACTCACCCCCCCACGTTCGAGAACGCAAAGCGACAGCTCGAGTCGGAACTGCGGAGTCGCGGGTGGACGCAGTTCCGGGAAGAGGTCGACCCATACGAAAGTCCACGCGGCCCTGGCGAGGACCACTACTTCTACGTGAGGGGCCCGGACCAGGAGTACCAGTACGCCTGGTATCAGACACAGCCACCCGGAGGCCCTACCCCATACGGATTCTCTGGACACGTCGAGTTCAGTATCCTTCGGGTGGCCGATGCTCCGGCGCAGAGATCTCGTACGCACCTTCCCCAGAGAAAGGTTCCGATGCGAGGCCTCGGCCGGAACATCTCCTGCGCCCAGACCATGGGTGGAGAGCTCCAGTGCTCCTACACGGAGGCTCCCCGGGGCCGCGTCCGTCAGTCGATGCTGATGGGTCTCGGCGCCGGCCCGCGGGCGAACTCGAGGCGGCTCCCCTGGTCGGCGTTCCGAGGCGAGGTTGTCCTGCCGTGAGAGTGGTCGTTCCCAGGAGCTACCGCAGGCTCGAGCAGATCCCCGAGGAGCTCGCGCTGCCGGCCTCCCAGATCGGGGCCACGCAGCCGTCGTCCCGGGGTGAGGCCATCTCGGTGATCGGCGTCACCCTCGCGTTCTTCTCCACCCTCATGATCTTCGCATCACTGATGGGACAGGGGGCCGAGAAGCGATGAGGAAGCGCAAGCCCAGGAAGGTGCCGATCCACGATCCTGGCCTCGGGGCCAATCTCGACGTGATGACCCTCTCGGGCTACGGGGAGAAGCGCAAGGGTCTCTGGCAGGAAGTCTACGGGGGCAAGCGCAACTACCCGAAGCTCAACGGCACTGGCAAGAAGAAGTGCGTGAGCTGGAAGACGGTCGGGAAGGGATGCAAGTGCAAGCCCCAGTGCGTGAGCTTCACCTCGCGATCCAAGGGCATGAGCAAGAAAGCAGCCGTCTCGCAATGCGAGCGGAAGTGTTCAACCAAGAAGCGCCGGAAAAAGAGCCGACGCGGGAGGAAGTAATGGCAAAGAAGAAGAGGAAGATCTGCCGCAGCAAGTCCACCGGCAAGATCGTGTCCTGCAAGCGCCAGAGGGCCGGCCGCAAGGCCGCCAAGTCGAAGGGCACGCGGGGACTCGGCAAGTCCAAGCGCAAGGGTCGCTGCCTGAAGTGGAGCAAGGGGCGCACCCGGTGCATGAAGAGGAAGAAGAGCTAGGGGTCGTACCCCCATCGCCATAGAAGGAGGAAACCATCATGGCAAAGAAGCGCAAGAAGTCCAAGAAGCGCCGCTCGTACAAGGGGTACGGCAACCCCCTTCGCATCTACAGCGGCTACGGCAAGGTCAAGGTCTCCCTCGGCATCATGCTCCCGGCCCTCGTCGGCGGCACCGGTGCTCTGGGTTCGACCCTTCTCATGCGGGCGTTCGTGCCCCCGGAGAAGAAGGACGAGTCGGGCAACGCCATCATCGAGGACGGGAAGCCCAAGCTGAATCCGTTCTGGAAGTACGCCGGCCTCATCGGCGGCGGCATCGGCGTCGTGGCATCCTGCATCCTGGGTCCGTTCCAGGGATGGGGCGCGGCCGTCGCCGGTGGCATCACCGCGGCCATGGCGGGGCTCACGGCCCAGTTCGCCAACATGGTCGTGCCCGAGGAGAAGCGTCACCTCGCGCAGTACGGTCGCCGCTACGGAGCGGTCACCTCGATCCCGGCCAGGGATCGGACGGCGCGGGTCAACGTGATGTCCGGTCTCGGTCGCAAGGGTCTCGGCTCGGGCCAGGGCAACGGCTTCGGCCTCGTCTACGCCCAGGAGACCGGTGGCCAGCAGGCAGGACGCACCCCCGGCGGGTTCATGCCCGAGGCCGTCACGGCGCAGGCCAACATGGCCGCCTTCGGGACCGGCACCGGGATGGGCTTCTAGCCCGTCTGACGACAACGCAACGAGCCACGGTTTAACCGTGCACTGAGAAGGAGACAAGTCATGGCATCAGTCGACAGTGTCCGTCTAGCGACGGGTCAGATTTTCGACATCACCGACTTCGGTCATTACCCTCTGTGGTCCACGTTCGCGGGGATCATGGCGGGGATGCCGAGCGAGGGTGTCTGGGCATTCAACTACACCACCGGCCAGACCATTCCGGGCACGAACCGGAGGGCCAACGAGCTGGACACGAACCTGAGCTCGGCCAACCAGGGCCTGGGCTACGCCGAGGAGATGATGGTCTACTCCGTCACCCTCGAGCTGCCCCAGCGTCCCGGCCTGCAGGATCCCGAGGAGCAGGAGCAGCCGGACAACCTGCTGCTCCACGACATGCAGATCCTCGCGGAGCGGTCCCTGTTCCAGTTCTACGTGACGCGCAAGGTCTACACCGAGGGCGTCATCACCCGCTACCCCTTCGGTGGCGGCCTCTGGGCGGAGACCAACATCAACAACGCGGAGCTCGTCAACAACGGGTTCCCGGTGGCCGGTGCACAGCGCCCGCTCGCGCTGCCCATCCACCTGATGTCCGAGGAGCCGTTCTACGCGCTGCTCCGGTTCTTCCCCGATTCGGGAACCCTCCTGAACACGTTCCAGGAGGAGACCCCCGGGGATCCCGAGTCCCGCGTGGAGGTCGGCTACGACATCCGGTGCTGGCTCGACGGCATCCGTCGGCGCCCGGTGGCGTAGCCACGGCCTGACCGCGATCTCGATGTGGCCTGGTCACCCGCCGCCCTGGCGGGTGGCCAGTGCCACTGATGAACCTGACCAACGCCTCGCGACCATAGGTCGTGTGTGCGTGGTGACAGGAGGACACAGTGGGACGACCAACCATCATGTTTCAGCGCCTGGCCGTACCGGCGAGCCCCGCTGCGGTTCCCGCCGGTGCCCCCGGCTTGCTGCAGCGAACGGAGCCTTCCTTCTTCTCGGCCCCCGAGGCCATGAAGGTCGACTACATGTTCGTGGACAGCGAGAATGGCAACAGCGGCGACATCGTCATCCGCCCGTTCTTGCACGAGCGTGAGTTTTGGGTGGAGGAGCCAGTGCTTCCGTCCACCTACAACAACCTCGCTCGGGTTTCGGACTCGGACGACTACGGCGAGTGGTGGCTCGATGAGCCCTTCCTCGCCGTTCGCGGCCACGCCATCGGCATCGAGATCCAGAACCGATTCGCAGGAATGGCGACGGGTCTCATCGTGACGATGCAGGGCGTGGGAAGCGAGAGCGGTCGGGAGTACTCCCTGAGGTTCGACTGCAACGTTCCTCCGGGAACGGTCAACGGGGTGCAGCAGGCCTACGGGGGTCGGGACTCCTACGTGTCCGGTCGCGAAGATGTCTGGATCCGTTGCATCACCTGGGCCCGCAAGCCGGGAAATCCCGACGAGGAAGGCGTGCCATTCGGGTTCGATCCGAGGCTCATCGGAATGCAGATCAAGCCGAGCTACGGCGTGAAGTGGAGTGGGCCCGGTGGCGGTGGCGCAGGCGGATCGTTCATTCCCCTGATCGTCATGAGCAACATCCGTGGCCCGCGGGCGGCTTGCTTCTACAAGCCGAGCAAGGATCTCGTACTGGAGCAGAACGATGTCTTCGGCATGGAGGTCTTCCCGTACACCCCGAACAACCCGACCGACGCTCTCATCGCCCTGGTCGGAACCACGATCTCGGAGTAGGGACATGGGCGAGCGGCATACCGATACGCAGTACAAGAGGGTCCAGGTCTTCAACACGGCGACCCAGGTCCTCGTCATGGCCAACCGGAAGCGCCGCGTCCACCTGAACATCGGAACGCTTGCGCCCCCGATCTTCATTTCGGAAACACCAGATGTGACGGCAGGCACTGGCAGGCTCGTGAACAGGTGGAAGGGGCTCGACTACGATCTGGGTCCTGGGGAATTGCTGTACGCCGTGACGGTGGGGCCCTTTGGATCCGTTCTCTTCGTGACGGTGACGGACAAGCAAGATGAAGGACAGTTCACAGACGATGGGTCAGGCATTGAGGGAGCTCTCGGTGGTGGAGGGGACTCTGAGAAGGACCCTCCCACAGCTCCACGCCCTGGCTCAGAGAGAACTGCTCGCGGCTGACCTCAACGGGTACGCCAATCTACGCGAGCACTGGGTTTACGCCCTGAGGGTGTGCTGCGCCTTCATGCAGGAGAAGGGTGTGCCCGAGCAGTTCGTCTCGCAGATCTACGAAACGGTTCCAGAGGTGCCGGATCTGATGAGCTACGCCGTCAACGCCCCACCTCCCTCGGCAATCCTGCAGCAGGTGGGGGAGTTGTTCCCGGAGTGGGTGAGGACGTTCGCTGCGGACACCCCCCTGCTCGAGCGCGGAACGACGACGGTGGCCACCAGCCAGTCGGTCGATCCCGAGGGAGCCGACATCAAGAGGCTGCTGTACCAGTTGGAATCCCATGGCCACGGAGCCGTCCTCGAGGAGGTGGTGCAGGGGGAGATCTGGGGCATCCCGATCGAGAACACCGTGAAGGTCTCCTTGAGGATGGCGGCGGCGTTCGACCTCTACGTGGATCTCCGTCTCGGATCCGTTCCCCAGCAGTCCGCACCCAGGAAGAGGTTCTTCATCGATCCGGCATGGATACTCCTCGGCCTCTCAGGGGCAACCGTGGCGGCCCACGCGGCCGGCGAGGTGCTGAGCTCGAGAGCCAGGGCGCAGCAGCAGGGAAAGAAGCGCAGCAAAAGCGTCAGCGAGCTCGCAGAGTTCATCAGGCAGCAGGAGGGGTAGAAGATGACAGTGGTCGTCAAGACAAAGGGAGGAGCCGTTCTGGGGCTCCTGGCGAGCATCGGTAGGGCGGTGGCCACCGGGATGTCGGCGGCGAAGGATGTGGATGAGGGGTGTGACTCGTGTCCTGACGATCCCCCTCCTCGGAGACGGCGCCAGAGGCCTCGGCCGAGGATCCGGCCGCACAGGAGGAGACGATGACTCTCGAGCAGGCAATGGGCATCATCGCCCGGGTGCAAATGGCCCTGATTTCTCACGGCTACAGCATCGGATCCTGGGGCCCATGCGGGGACGGGCTCGACGGACGTTGGGGGCCCGACACCCAGGAGGGGTGGAATGCGGCCATGTCGAACGCCGGGTTGCCGGCGACGTCCTCCGGCGATCTGCTCGCGGCCCTGAGCATCTCCGAGTTCGACGCGATGACCCTGCAGACCGCGATCACGGCCTGGAATCAGTGGCGCAGCCAGCAGGACCGCTCGAGGATGGACTACCACACCACGGCCAACGCGGCCCTCGAGGCGGCGACCGGGATCAACGAGTCCACCTGCGTCGGCATGGAGCAGGCCGACAACGGTGTCCCTCCCGATCTCTACTCGCCCCCGCAGGAGAAGAAAGGAACGCTGCTGTGGCTCTGGATCCTGCTCGGCGTCGCCGGTGCCATCGCGGCCGGTGGAGGCGTCTGGTACTGGACCCAGTACAAGAAGCGCAAGAAGCGCAAGAAGCGCAGTGGGATGAACGGGTACTCGGGTGGCGAGCAGGAGGATGACTCGGCCGGTCCAGAGATCACGGAGGCCGAGTTCTCTGGCCAGGGTGAGTTCACCTATGGCACCGACGAGGACTACGTGGACGAGGGCGACGAGGAGTACACCTGAACGGGTGAATGACTGCCCGTGGGGCAGTGAGGTAGAACATGACGGAACCACTGGACAAGAGAATCAAGAAGATCCTGAAGGACCTCTACCCGGGACTCACGGAGATCCAGATCGTGATTGCGACCTACGGCATCGACTTCGACGTGCCACACTACCACGGTCGCATCCCGGACTCCTGCGAGCTCATCGATCTGCAGGCACTCAGGATCGTCCTCGAGGCCCTCGGCGTGGTGTTCCCCTCGCCTGGCCCGAACGAGGCGATCCTTCTCGATGGCACCGTTCTCGACTCCTCGATCGTTGATCCCCCGATCCGCGTCGAGGGAGCTCCCGCGACATACCCCATCGAGAGCAGCAGCCTCTACACGAGGGTGAGAAACGTGTGGTTCCCCTTGGATCTCACGTCCATGAAGACGTTCGCCCTGGTGACTGGCATTCGCCAGGGCATCATCAACCCCGTCGTCGGGGAGGCTGCCGACATCACGGGCAACAAGATCCTGGACATCATCTCCCTCGAGGGGGTGTCCGTGCCCGCGGGAACCGAGGTCCACTTCGTTCCGGCGAACCCGAACTGGCTGACAGAGGAAGGCCTTCGGGGGCGCACATGGAGATGGACGTTCGGATCGGGGCCCAACCAGGTCACCGAATACCCGATCGCGCAGAACCTGTACTCCGTGCCTGGCACATACACCGTGACCCTGACAGGAAGCACCGACGAGCAGGGTGACATCTCGATCGTGAAGACGAACTACCTCACGGTCACGTAGGAGAAGATCCATGGCAGACATCATGCTGAACCAGGTCGAGGTATCAAGGGCCGTCGGGGAGTTCGAGGTCGACACGGGAGACATGATCACCGTCGAGGCACCCATTCGCTTTCCCATCCGGCAGTCGCTGGATTTCCCGGAGCTGCAGACCGTGATCACGCCATTGAACGACTTCGCGCAGGACTACCAGCTCGAGGTGGCGTCCCAGGCCAACGACACGGGATTCATCACCTTCAACTTCACCAACCACACGGGGGGTGGACCCGACACCGGAGAGTTCCGTCTCGAGGTCCGCAAGACAAGAGGATAGACGCCCGCACAGGGCTGAACCAAGAGGAGAAGAGACATGGCCGCATCAGCAACAGTCGTCAAGACCCAGTACGGTGGAGCCTACAAGCGCGGAGTCTGGGTCAACGTCACCGATCCCGACGTGCCGGGTCCGGGATACCAGAAGGTCACGATCCCCTACGACCTCGCCGGGGATCCCGAGGAGCGCCTCGACTACGTCCGCACCCAGGTGCCGAACCCGAAGGACGAGCAGGATCTCCTGGGCCCGCAGATCGACCTCAGGGCCGGTCAGATTCCCGTGGTCGGTCCTCCCATCGATCACCTCTGGGAGGTCGAGGACGACGGTGCCGGCGGATGGAACATCGTGCTGTACGCATTCCTCGCCGCGCAGGGCGCCACGTTCACCTGCTTCGTGGAGTACGGGAAGGCCTTCTCCACCGAGAAGTGATCGCTTCCCCGTGGAAGCGAGAGCTTCTGACGGGGTGAAAACATAGGTCGAACAGCGGCTAGTCCACTGGGGCTGGCGCATCGGACGACCGGGACGACAGTCGAAACATCACGCCTGATCCTCCTGGTTGTCCACCAGGAGGTCGCATGATCAACCTCACCACAGCCTACGGTGGGTCCGGCTACGGCTCCTACGCTGGGATCTGGGATGACACCCAGACCTGGATCCTCGAGACTCTGCCCTCGTGGATGACCGGGGTGATGCCCATCGACGTCCCCGAGGGCGAGGCGGGAGTCATCGCCATGGGGGAGATCCTCGACAGCATCGACCCTGGCCAGAAGGTTCTGCTCTCGGCGCGGGCCCAGATGGCCCTGTGGACGATGCTCAAGAGATCTGCCGACAGCCTGGACCGGCAGTTCGTGGCCACGGCCGATGTGGGTGGCCCCACCGGCGAGACCATCCGCGGCTACCTCGAGCAGCAGAAGCAGGAGCTCATGAACCAGGCCCAGCAGCTCGTGAACCTCAGCAACGCTGCCTTCGACCGAGGGATCCCCGAGGCGAACATGGGCGAGTGGTTCCCTGAGGAGAGCTCGAGGACGGCCGGCGCCGCGGCCGTGGCCGTTTCCTCGCCGGTGATCTACCTCGTGCTCGCCATCGCCATCCCCGTGGCCATCGTCGCGGTGGCCATCGCCGGCGCCATCGTCTGGACCAAGTACCTCGACATCGGCCAGCAGGAGCACGAGCTCGCGCTGCTCCCGGACGCGGAGGCCAAGATGGCCTACCTGAGCCGGAAGTTCGCTGCCGAAGCATCCGCGAAGAAGGATGGATTCCCCTGGCCCTGGGTCATCGGGATCGGAGCGGCTGGCGTTGGCCTGGTGCTCCTCGTCTCCTGGGCCGAGGGAACCCTCGGGCGGTGGGTCAAGAAGCTCTCGACGGGAACCGGACGATCTCTCTACAGCATCAGGTGATCTGTGAAGTGGAACCAGAAAGCGGAGAGAGCGACCTACGGGTTCTCGATCTGGGTTGGTGCTGAAGGGGCGCCTCCTCTCCCGGATTCGTTCATCGACACGATCATCGCCATGACGGGGCCGGTGGAGGCGGAGGAGCTCGAGATCCCGTCCTACTTCAGAGGTCCTCCCCCGACCTACATCCTCACCGGCTCCATCATGACCGACCGGGCGGCCTCGGAGCTCGCATCCATGGAGATGCCGCTGCTGCCCTGGACGGACAAGGTGCCGATGGTGGCCGTGGATGGCCGGATGGTCCAGTTCATGATGACCACCTGGGGAGAGAAGATCGAGGCGCACCTCACCGAGATCGAGGCGATGCTCGGTGAAGGAGGTCCCCTCGCCGGGATCCTCTACGCTGCCTTCAACAACTACATCAGCGAGTACAAGTTCCTCATCAATGAAACATCGCGCCTGGTAGACGCGGCGAACGTCGCCGGTGTCCCCATCTGGCAGCAGGTCCATGCCCTCGTCGGCGGTGCGTCCGGGATGTTCATGCCGACCTACGTCATGATGCCCGCCACGGTCATCGAGGCATGGGCCCTCATGTACCTCGATGCAGGAGAGCTCCAGGGTGCGGTGCAGCTCTCGCTGATGAACGGGGAGCCAGAGGAACTCGTTCTCTACTACGCCAACGAGGTTACGCAGACCAGTCAGAGGGGCAAGGTCAGCGGTCCCATGCTCGTCGGGATCGCGGCCCTTGGAATGACCGCCGTGGGAATGTACGTGGCGGTACGCACGGGCGCAACGGGTCAAAAGACCCACACAGGAGAGGTGAGACGTGAGGGATCTGGTCAGTAACGTCAGGCAGAAGCTCGCAGCGAAGGTGGACACCAGGGCGAAGGCATATCGCGGGCCTCGACACAAGGCTGCGCGGACGAAGCATCCGCTGGTGAGGAAGAGCAATCGGAGGGCCAATGCAACCCTGGCCCTTTTGAACCCCAACAGGACTCCTCGCCCTCGGGTGAGCGTCAACAAGAATCAGGTGCAGCCGAACCAGAGGATTCACACCAAGGCGAGCCCTCCCCCGAAGCTCATCACGAAGAGTGGGCGACAAAAGAAGAAGCGTTCGCTTTATGGACCGAAGGGGTACATAGGGGAGGCTGAGGTCTTGGCTGTCAAGAACGCACACTTCAGCAGGGGAGGGGATGCGAGGTTCAAGGTCAGGATCGAGGGAAAGTGTGAAGGATGGGCCAAGGTGACAGGGGCCGGCAATCTGAAACTCATCTCTCGGAAGTAGAAGGAGAACACCATGGCCGCAGAAATCATGACAGACATCGGTGCGAACGTTTCGATTGCGGAGATCCAGGACATCGCCGCCGGCGGATTCTCGGAGGTCAGGATCACGAACCCCGGGATCATGTCCATCGCCGCGAAGGTCCACCCGCCGCCTCTGGCCGAGCCGAACCCGGGAGTCTACGAGCTCACCGGGATCGTGACGCAGCTCACGAACCAGACGACGAGCGGATGGCACGTCGAGAACTTCGCCTGGGTTGTGGACCCGAACGGCAAGCCGATCGCGATCGAGTTCGAGCTCCACAACGACGCGCCCGCCAACCCCGGGGACACCCTCTCCGTGAGGTTGACGGCGAAGCGCCACTTCAGCCCCACGAGGTAGCCGATGGAGCTCGTTGCCTACGGCGGGTACGGGGATGTGCAGGACGAGATCCCTGATGTCGCACTGGAGCGCCAACAGCTCTACGAGGAGCGCCTCGCTCGTGCGACCGAGGCGGCCATGGTCGCCGCATCGCAGGCCGAGATCAACGCAGCCCTCGCCGCCCAGGCCCAGGAGACCAATCACTCCATCATCATGGGGTTCGTGGGAACAGGGGCCGTGGGTATCATGGTGTGGGCCCTGAGCATGGCCTTCACTCATCGCAAGAGGTGAACGATGTCCAAGCGGACTGGTCCATTCGGCATCATCCCCCCAGGGGTTCCCGTCGAGAGAGGTCCCTACCCGGAGACCATCGAGTGGCGGCACACGCACGAGACCACGGACAACCCCGAGTTGTTCATGGGATGGCTCTCGGACATCCAGGCGTCCCTCGCCCTCGTCGGGCTCTCCATGGTGTCGCAGACCACGGATGGTCGCACAGTCTGGACCGCGGCCGGTCACAAGGTCGCGGAGCTCGTCACCACCATGGACGGAAAGAAGGGAACCGTCTACGCACGCCCCATCGGGGGGCAGGCCCCGTCCCCGGGGATCCGTGGAAGGGTCGCTGCAGAGGAGCTGAGGAGGAGCTCGCAGTGGCTCGGCTACGGGCAGAGGACGGCCACGTTGCGTCCAGGCGGAGCAACCCACGTCCCGGCCGAGGATCCGACCGACGCGCCGACCTGGGAGTCCACTGAGGTCGGCACCGTCACCGCGGTGTCCACGGCCACGGGGGACGTGACTCTCCGCGCACCGACATGGAGCGCGGCGACTGGGAAGGCGATGCCGCTGTTCCCGATCCCCGAGGACCTCTATCAGCAGGCCCTGGCAGATCTGAAGGCTGGAAAACTGAAGTACTACGGAGGCATCGGCCTCGGCGTCCTCGGGGCCCTTGGTGGTGTCGCGACCGCCATGATGAGAAAGAGTCTCGGAACAGCCGGAACGGTGGCCGCTGGAGCCGCGTCCGTCGGTGGTGTCGGCGGAGGCAGCCTCCTCGCCGTGAACGGGAAGAAGTCGCAGGAAGAGGCCGTGCTCGTCATCGAGCAGTACGAAATGCAGCAGGACTCGAGTCGGGGCACTTCGGAGATAGAGATCAGTGAGGAGGTCGAGGTTCTGGTACCGGATACCGATTCTGTTCAGGCAGTCGCCGGCGGATCAGCCTTCCGCGTCCTTCCGGCCGGTGAGATCGTCAACGGCATCGAGTCGCTTCCCGGGGATGCAAAGGTGACCATTCGCGATCTGGAGGTTCCAAGCACGACGTCTCATTTCGACTACGATGCCGACGACATCTACGCGAATGTTTACTGGGATGGCGACCGCTCGCTGCTCTTCAGCAACATCCCCAGGGAAGGCCAACTGCTCATTCGCATCGGAGTCCACAGCAACGGAAACGTTGGGTATGGAGTCGAGGGACATGAGGGGTTTCAGCGGAAGAAGGGGAAGCAGGCCCCGGCATTTCTCGACGGTGCAATCCTTGCCAACGATCTCATTCAGCAGGGGGATGTGGGAGTGTTTGCGAACGATCTGTTCGCCAAGATCGGGCTCACCTACAACTACGGACTGTGCATCGGGGATCGCGGCGGTGGAGCGCAGGATGGGTTCGGCCTTGCCCTGAAGAACTACAGGAGCCCCTGGGAGGTGATCTCTCACTGGGCCGAGCGCACCATTGGCATCCTCGTCAAGATTGTCAGCGCATACGTCGGGGCGCAGGCGGCAACGAGTACCATCGGTGAGATGGTTTTCACCGCAGCGATGACTGGCGTGGATGCCCTGCAGGTCCTTGCGACGGGAGGATCTCTCAGCGATCTGAAAAACATCGGACTGGGCCTGGCCAAGAAAATGGGGTTGCGACTGTTCCTCGAGTACGGACGGGATTTCTGCATCAATGCCAACGAGAAAATACGGGCCGGGTTCTTGGAGCATCTCGGAAGGGAGTCTTCCCTGTACCAGTTCGCCAACTCGTTCTACGAAACCATCCAGGACTACAAGAGCTCACTGATGGGCACCGTGGGTGGAATGGACATCTGGGACGAGCTCAAGTACATCCCGCAGTCGATGGGGGTGGCCGATCATGGTCTTCTGGAGAGAGTCAACGACGTCTGGAGAGAGAAGCAGGCGCTGGCGATCCAGACCTACGAGGACACGATTGTGGCCTATGGGACCTCGATGCCCGCAAAGCAGTTGAACTACATCGAGGCGATGAAGCAGAAAATCACTGACAAGATGGGGAGACTGGTCAACGCGCACGAGATGATGATCGCGTCCAACCTCAACGGGATGAACGAGAGTTTTCACGGTTACAGCAAGACCCTTATCGACGCTGGAGCACAGTACGACCAGGTCAGGATCGTCCTGTACCGATAGGAGAGGAACATGAGAAGCAACCTGATGACAGCCTACGGAGCTCCTCCTGGAATCCCGGAGGGCTACGAGCTCGAGACGCTGACCACTCCCTATGTCCACGAGGACGTGAGTGACGCGGTCGACTTCGCGGTGGAGATCCAGAACCTGTCGGACGAGCGTGGGTACGTGGTGCAGGGCATCGAGCCGGTCCAGGATCCCACGACGGGCCTCTGGGGGGTCTACGTGGAGTACTGGAGGCCGCCCGTTGGGGCAATCCGTTCGGGAGAGGTGACCCAGGAGCCCGCGGAGATCCTTCGCACCCCGAGCAACACGACCGAGAAGAAGGGCTGGCCGTGGTACGCCTACGCTGGCATCGGACTGGGAGCCCTCGCCGTCCTGGGCGGTGGCTACCTCATCTACAAGGGAAGCAAGAAGAGGAGATGACCATGAGAACGGCAGCGTTCCAGAGGAACATGAGGCAGGCTGGAATCCCGTCGCTGTACAGGGGCTACGGCCGTCAGAACATGATGAGCTACGACGGGTACGGAGCGTGCAGCGGCTGCGGCCTCGGCCAGGAGAACGGGGAGGTCCCATTCGACCCCAACGCCCCCACCGAGGAGGAGATCGCGGCGATGATGGCCGAGCTCCCGCCTCACATCATCGCGGATCCGAAGAAGGGAGTCCTGCTCTACCTGCAGAGTGCGGTGGCTCTCGACAGGGGGACCGCAGAGGCGATCAAGCTCGCCGTTCAGCAGGCACTCGAGCACCACGACGTCATGGGTGTCGAGCGAATCGACATCGTCCAGCAGGAAGGCGTCTACTACGTCGAGGCCCTGTTCTGGGGCGACATCGACGAGGACATGCTGCAGGGCGGGATCAACGAGTTCGAGATCGCGGAGGGCATCCAGGGCTTCGTGCGACTCGCCACCGAGGAGGACCGCAAGGTCGAGACGCCGAAGTGGCTGATCTACGGCGGCATCGGCGCGGGCGTGGTGGCCCTGGGTCTCGTGGGCCTGGTCATCTGGCGTCCCTGGAAGAAGTAGAGGTCTGAGATGAGGTACGGAGCAAGCATCGACGCAGTGGCCTACGGGCAGATGGACGAGCGCCCCGCAGGACTGGATCCCTCGTGGGTCCTGAGGACCGAGCGGGACCCGACCGTGAGCGACAGCTACGACGTCGTGGCCGAGCGGATCGCGGCCATGGAGGAGAGGCTGGTCTCGAAGGGGTGGTACCCGCACGGGTACACCATCCCAGAGAACCCGGACGGGACCTACGGCCCTGCGGAGGTCCAGTATTGGGGTCCTCCCGAGGAGAAGGGTCCGAACTGGGGTCTGATCGTCGGGGCTGGCGCGGCCGGCCTCTCGGTCATCGGGATCGTCCTGGCCATCGTGGAGAGCTGAGAGGAGGAGCACCGTGAAAATAGTCATGAACGGTCACAACAGCCAGATCCTGACCCCATCGTGGCCCGGGATGAGAGGATACGGCACCGATCCGGTCATCAATCACGGTGCCCCTCAGTCCCCCCAGGCGGGACCGGACGGGACCTTCAGGCCCGACTGGGGGTCCAGGGGAGCCACGGCCATCCCCAAGAGGCCCACGAGCAGGCCCGAGAGGGGCCTCAGCGCGTCCGTGGAGGCCCCTGGGGCCACCGAGACGTCCATGGGCACCTCCGACGCCGAGCCGACGCCTCAGGAGATGCTGGAGGCCGTCGCGGAGACGATGGAGACCATGGAGGAGGGCATCGACCAGGCCACGGCCATCCTCCAGGAGGCGCAGCAGGAGCTCCCCGAGGACGCGGCCGGGGATCAGCCCACGGTCACGGCGACCGAGCACCCGTACGATGTGCCGAACCCCGAGGTGCAGGCCACCGCCAGCGACGTCCCGAGCGGGGAGTACGTGGGCGGGACGGAGATCGGTCCCGAGGCCGGCAACGGGGTCACCTACCCCGACACCGAGGAGGAGAAGAGCAGGTGGCCCCTCTACGTGGGCGTCGGGGCCGGGATCGGGCTCCTGGGACTGCTCGGCCTGGCCGCCTGGGGAGCGAGCAAGTGATCCATGGCTCGGAAGCGGACCAGGAAGCGCAAGCTCTGCCCCGACGGGGTGGTGAGCGAGTGCGTCTACTGCGTCGAGCTCCGGGGCGACATCTGGAAGGTACTCGATCCGAGTGGAGCGACAATCGAGGAGTCGAAGAGCCAGCGCAAGGCCATGGGCATTGCGGACAACTACATCATCTCGTGCGAGGCATCGAGATCGGGGTACGGGCAGAAGCAGAAGCGAAGGGATTTCAACCATCGGCGGGGGCCGTTCAGGTGGTGAGGTGATGACGTGGTCAAGCTCTCGTGGCAGATGACGATCCTGTACTCAATCGCAATGATCATCATGGGCACCGTGATCGTGCTCGGGTTCTACAACGAGCAGGCAGCGGAGATGAGCAAGTATGCCTTCGGGCTCATCGCGGCCCTGCTCGGGTACGGGGGAGGGAAACTGCAGACGGTCTGGGAGATCAAGAAAGGCAACAACGGAGGAAGCGATGCACGACCTGCACAGCCCACTGAACGGGAGTGACATGAGGGAGAGCCATCCGAAGGTGACACGCCAGATCCGCGTGAGCCGTTGGTTGGTCCCCATCGCCGTCATGATCATCGTGACGCTGATGACGTTCATGCTCGGAGGTTGCGGGAGCTGGCTCAACGACACCCGCACCGGACTGCTTGCCGCCAACGCGAGCCTCAACGCCTACGACGACATCGCGGTGGAGGTCTGGGCCGATGCCCCGACAAACCCCGAGGCGAAGGCCGACCTGGGCATCAGCCTCTGCGCGTGCCTCATCACCCAGGACTCGCTGATCCAGGCATGGTCCGTGACCACGGCGGTGGACAAGGGCATTCAGAAGGAGGGCGACATCACGCCCTACCTCTCGACGGCCATCGGGGTGCTTGACTCGCTCGAGGACTACCTCGAGATGGGAGGTGTGCCGATTCCCCAGGCCATCAAGGCGGCCATCGCCTACCTCGAGGGGATGAATCCGGGAGGTGTCCTTGCCCCGGACGCGGAGCCTCTCGAGCAGTGCACCGCGATCCTCGAGGAGAAGTTCCCGATGGCCGGCATCGGGAACGTGCCCTGGGAGACCATCGTGAGCTCGGGCGCGGAGCTCGCGCTGTTCCTGATGCAGATCATCAAGGACAACATCGAGGGCAACGACATCCCGGAGGGCGCCCTGGAGACCTACATCCGATCCGTGCTCAAGCAGGCTTCCCTCTACGAGCACTCGCAGGGGGACCCGGAGTAGGATGCCGCCGAAGTGTACCAGGATCGACCGCGTCGAGCTCTGCACGACCACCACCGATGTCTGCGTCGAAGGTCCGATCACGAGCAGCGATCAGGTCTACCGGGTCTGCAAGGAGCTGATGATCTGCAACCGGATGCAGGAGGAGTTCTGGGTCCTGTGCATCAGTCCCCGCGGCGACATCGTGAGCTACGCCCCCGTGACCAAGGGGACGACCGATGAGACCATGGTCATCCCCGCGGACGTGATGAGGATCGTTCTCGCCTCTGGGGTTCGCTCCATGATCCTGATCCACAACCACCCGAGCGGAGATCCCCAGCCGTCCGCGCAGGACCGCCACCTCACCATGAGGATGATGGAGGCGGCGAAGATGGTGGGGTTCACGGTGCTCGATCACATCATCGTGGCCGAGAGCAGCTACATCAGCTTTCGAGACGAGGGGATGATGTGATGGCGAGGCGGTTCGACTACTCGACGCTCTACCGCGAGGAGCCGCTCTCGTTCAGAGGATACGGCCAGCCTCAGCGCACGGTTCCGTGCGGCGAGACTCAGGTGAAGCCCACGCCGAAGAGGAGGGCGCCGGTACCGAAGAGCTACAGGGGGCTCTCGGCCGTCGAGCTCAAGCACTGCGATCTGCCGGACCACTACTTCGACCGCGAGAACCTGGCCTGGGGCACGCAGGTGGAGTTCGAGCACACCGATGACCCCGCAGTGGCGAAGTGCATCGCGAAGGCCCATCTGCTCGAGCGCCCCGACTACTACGATCTGCTCGAGAAGTACGTGGAGGGACACGGCATGAGAGGACTCGAACGCAGACCCACCGGAGAGATCCGTCGGCCACGCGGGATGGGCAAGAAGCCGAGCTGCAGCCCGGTCGATGCCCAGGCCATGGCAAAGAAGCACCCGAAGACCTTCAAGGTGCCGAGCAAGGCCAAGCTCAAGAAGATCAAGAAGGGCGACACGGTGAAGATCACGGTGGCCGACGAGAGGTTCTGGGTCACGGTCACGAGCGTGAAGGGCAACAAGGTCTGCGGAAAGGTCGACAACGAGACCTCGGGCGAATGCAAGAAGTTCACCTACGGCAAGAAGGTGTGCTTCAAGAAGAAGAACATCTACGACGTCTGGTGAGAGAGTGGACAGAGACGGACAGATCGGTAGCTTCATCGGACTCGGCCTGACCGGTGCGTTCACCATCGGTAGCCTCGCGGCCCTGGTCCATGCCCGCAGTCGAGACGAGGCCGGGAAGATCGACCGGTGCCAGAGCTTCTACTCCGGCGAGGTGCCCGGGTACGACACGGAGCCTGGTCGTGACTACCTCGTGCTCGTGCAGGTCGACGGGATGATGCAGCCGGTCTGCGATGCCGTCGCGATCTGGTTCGGGAGCAGCGGTGAGGATGCCCGGTTCGTCTACGATCTGGGCAGGAGCGCGGGGGCCCTGCCTCCCCTCGGCGCCCTGCTCGCGGTCGGCCACCATCGCAGGAGCGGATCGCACTACCTGGGCAAGAAGGGGCCCATGCGCGGCTTCAACCTCTGGGGCCAGATGGCCGGGAAGAAGTGGCGCGAGGACGGCAAGCCGTTCGTGGCCTCCCATGGATCCGAGTTCGAGATCCGTGCTGGGGCATCCCAGGTCTCGGGGCCCTTCAAGAAGTTCTTCGACACCCCGGAGGAGAGCATCGGGGACTTCCTGGGCGCGTTGCGGAACAACTGGCCGCAGGCCTACGACGAGCTCAAGAGAAAGCAGCCGAATCCCTACGCCTACACCTGGTACCTGCAGGGGGCCCACTCGGTCTACGGTGGCAACTACGCCTCGACGCTCAAGGACGCGGGCGGGCCCTGGCTGATGGGCACGAGCATCGTCAGCAAGCTCAAGGCCGCCGCCGAGGCCCTGTACCAGGAGGCTTCCTACAACGGCCTCGTGGAGTGGGCAGAGTCGCTCCCAGAGCTCTCCTACCAGGAGGCCCTGGCCCTGGATGCGGAGTTCCCTGACCGGTCGGGTCCCTACCCCCTTGGAGGAGATCTACCATGAGCGGGTACTCGGGATCGTCCGGCAAGGACAGGTGGCCATCGGTCAAGGCCGCGATCAAGGCCGGCAAGAGCTCCACGGCGCACAAGAGGATCAGCAACTGCGTTCCCAAGACGCTGCAGTGGACCTCCCTGTTCAACCAGTACCGCAAGGACATCCCTCTGGCCTTCATGGTCGTCAAGGCGGCCTTCGAGTCGTGCGGGAAGGCGGATGCCCTGACGAAGAGCGGGAAGGACATCGGTCTGTTCCAGCTCTTTCCCATCCACTTCGAGAGAAACGGGCTGACCCCGACGCAGGGACTCGATCCGGCCAACAACACCAGGATCTTCGTGAAGGTGCTCGATGGGAGAGCAGCCTCGTTCGAGAAGAGCCACGGGTCCTGGTTCCCCAACGGCCGGGACTGGTCCTTCTGGGGCATCATGTGGCTCACCGCGGGCATCGGACCCGGGGCGACCCGTCACCTGCTCAACCAGGTCAGCCAGGGTCCTGGGGCCTTCAACAAAATCGTCTCGTTCGTGAGCTCCCACCCGGGATGGATGGAGGAGTACGCGCAGGACGCGAAGTGGGGAGTGCAGAGCGGCCGGCTCGTCGCGTTCCGGGTCATGGTGGCCTGGGACGTGGTGGGGGAGATCCGAAAGCTCGAGGCGAGCGGCGAGCTCGAGGAGTACGTCACGCAACCCGTTCCTGGGGTACCTCGTGGAGGTGACCTGGGGCGCATCTTCGGCATCACCCTCGCGGTCCTCGGATCTGCGAGTTCAGCAGCTCTGGTGGGATGGACCGCCTACCAGGGCCTGAGGAGGAAGAGATGAGATTCGGAGCATTCAGACCCCGACGGCCGGCACTGCCTCGCCGCCCCGGCTACTACAACAAGGATCGCGATGGATTCCCCACCAATCCGGTGATGGGAGTGCCCGAGATCCCGGGGGGCCAGGTCTCATACGGGCCCCACCCCGACGCCATGTGGCCGACCGAAGTGCTTCCTCCCGGCCCTGGGGTTCCGTGCCCGCCGGGGATGCAGTGGACCTCGGCCGACCGCAAGTGCACACCGATGCAGCCTCAGTACTCGGGCCTCGGCGCCATCGCGAGAACGGCCCCGCATCAGGGGATGGCCACCATGCCGAACTACTGGGCCCGCAACGCCTACAACCGCCAGGCCAACGTCAGGGCCTTCGGCGGGTACGGTGGATACCTGAGCCCCAACGTGGGCAAGGAGTGGCAGTGGGACTCGTTCGCGGTCGCTCTCGCGGCCATGGCGGCCACCGCCTCGGTGGGCCTCGCCGGCGCGGCCATTGCTCACCCCCAGAAGAAGGGTGGAGGACGCGGGAAGATGTCACGCACCATCATCCCGTTCGTGCTCCCGAGTCTGGGGGCCGGCGTGATCGCCTACCTGCTCCGATGGAACATGAACAAGGGAGAGCCCTGCAACGGGGATCGGGTGGATCAGTTGCCGGGACCGAGCACCGTGGGCCGCACTCGCACCGGAACGGTGGACACGGCCTACGAGCCAGAACTGATCTGAGGAGGACAACATGAGCGCACCAGTCGTAATCTATTCCGATGACGTCGAGAGTTCACCGTTCGTGGTGACCAAGCTCTACGTCGACATCGTCAACGGCGACGACAACAACGACGGCCTGTCCTGGGCCACGGCGAAGCAGACGGACGCGGTCTTCGACCTGGTCCCCAACGGGGGCTGGTGTGCCGTCTACGTCAGGAGCCACGGTGGTACCTTCGTCATCGACAAGCGGACGCTGCCCTACGCCCAGTACGAGGGGCAGCTCTCGATCATCGGTGACGATGCGTGGGCCGAGACCGACTTCGGCGTGGTGACCAACTTCGCACACTTCGGTGGGAAGTACTTCCGCGATGAGATCACCATCGCGTGGGACTCGCATGTCCCCAGTGACGCCACGGATCGTCAGCAGTTCATCCGCTTCACCGACGACGACGGGAACGAGTGGATCTGGAAGGTGTACGAGTACATGGGCGCGAACGTCTACGAGGCGTTCTCCGGGTTCGGCAACCCCAACATGGCCGCGGGAAACGAGGAGATCCACCTCGTCAAGCCGACGACGACCATCGCCCCTGCTCTCGTCACGCAGGCGGGAACCTTCGCGACGAACGGACGTGTCGGATTCATCGGATGCGTGCTGGCCTCCCCGGGGCAGAACGGGTTCCGCGAGTTCGACACCACGGCCTGCCACATCGACGCGACGGCGCACAACGCTGCTTTCGCATGGGGCAGCAAGGGGTTCTGCACGAAGCTGTTCACCGACGACCTGGGCGTTCTCGCTCCGCAACTCTACATCCCTCGGCAACTGCTCGAGGGGACTGTCATGGAGAAAACGCAGGGGGGGGCCTACGGTGCTGCGAGCTACCTGGAGATGTCGGGTGCAGGCTACGCCTACTTCGCGGACGACAACCCGGGATCGTACAACCTCAGCCGCTGCAACGGATTGGTGTATGAGGGCGGGAATATCGAGTTCTGGAACGCGGTCCACACCACGTTCAACTACGCCAGGGGAGTCGAGGACGGCGTGAGCGGATTCCGAGCTCTGGCCAGGTCACTCGTGGACACGAACGGCGTCAACTGCGACAAGGTCACCGCAGAGGCCGACGGCTACATCCGCGTGCAGACGCTGATGACCCCGGAGATCGACATCATCGAGGGGTGGCTGGGATCGAGCGGTGGCGTGAAGACCATCGACCTGGTGACGAGCAACCCGACCCGAGACTCCCACTGCCTCAGGGTTCACCGAGGTGGCGTGACCGGACAGATCGAGATCAAGGGTGGATACTCGACCTCGGGTGTTGCTCTCCCGGCCACCAGGATCGACGGAATCTGCGAGGGACTCGAGCTGAACTTCGATGACATGGACAGGGGCGACGGTCCCGTGAACCACATCCGAGGCGGGGCTCGCGTCGAACTGATCAAGTGCGTGGGTGACAACCTCAACCTGGGAGTGGGTGGCACGAACGTCGGATTGCAGATCGAGGACCAGACCTACGTCGAGGCCGACGACGACGGCACCGGCAACCTCACCGCCACTGGTGCGGATGGGGACGTGCTGCTCGGCGCAAGCGCCGCGCCCATCGCGTGGCCAGCCCCCCCGAGCTACAACACGGACCTCGCTGCGGTTGCTCCGCAGATGTCGGTCCTCAAGATCGTGTAGGAGGAGAAGATGCCGTACGGACAGTACACGAAGAAGATCCAGGTCACGGTCGCTGCTGGAGCAACGGACAGCATTGCCAGTCCGATGACCGGCAGGATCCCCGACGAGGTCATGGTGAAGACCGAATCGGGAGATGCGAAACTGCAGCTCTCGAACTGGGATCCGGCCAACAACACGTTCGACGCACACAACCCCGGAGCGATGTCCAACACCAGTACTCTGATCCTGGTGTACCGTCACTCCATCCCCAAGTGAGGTGAACCATGGCGGGAAAGAGGAAGATCACGATGGAGCTCATCGACTCCTCGCTCAAGGACGATCTGATCGACATCGGAGGACGTCTCGGGATCGAGGACGAGATCCACTACAAGGACACGAAGCCCGAGATCTACGAGAAGGTGGTGAAGGCCTTCAAGAAGCAGCAGCGTGCCGAGAAGAAGGGCAAGTCGAAGCCGAAGGCGAAGTCCAAGGCCTCTCCGACGACACCCGAGGTCCCGGAGTACATCGAGACGCCGACGGGTCTGGTTCCGACGACGCCCCCCTCGGCCCCTGCGGATTCGGATGCTGAGGAGGCACCCGAGGTGGTGCCGGGGACCATCGAGAAGGTGGACGAGCCCGTCGGGCCTCCTGTGCGCCGCCTCGATCCCGGCACTCACTACTTCGTCAACGACGAGGAGAGGACGAAGCAGTACTTCGTGAAGGCGGCGAGGGGGATGTTCGTCAAGCAGGGCGTCATCGATTTCGCTCTGAAGACGGCCAAGCGCCGGGGCGTCGGGAGCTTCAAGGCCCACGCCAGGTACCGCGGTCGCATCGCGCAGTTCAAGTTCGTCATCAGGGTGGTGAAGTAGAATGGCTGACTTCACATGCACCAAGCGAGGGGCGAGGATGTTCGAGTTTCGGGATGCATCGATCCCGAACAACGGAGGATCGCGTACCTTCGCGTGTGTGGGGATCCCCGAAGATCCTTCTTCTCCCCAGTTCATCCCCCCGTTGCTGTCGATTCTCGGCACCAACGTCCATTTCCAGACCTACTACCAGAACGGCGTGACATGGGATCCGCTCACTCGCACGGTCACATTCGAGCTCTTCAACACGACCCCTGGCGCAGGCGAGGATGGATTCTTGGACTTCGTCGTCTGGTTCCCCCACACGAAGGTCAGGTGATGGGATGGGGGCTCGAGTCTACAGTCGGTTTGGCCGGCGGGCCCGAGCCCCCTCTCGTTCCCTGGGCTTGATGTACGAGGACGAGGCCTTCGATAAGGCCGCTCGGGAGTGGGGCACCACCGACAATCCATACGACGCCGGATACATCCTGCCGGACGGATCCCTGCTGGACATGAGTGAGGGAGGTGGCGAGGGGAGAACTCTGGATCACAGGGCCGTCCAGGGTATCCTGCAGCGCGATTACCCACGTCAGGGTGCCATGGTCGAGTTCATGAGTCGTGGGGCCATCAGGATGCACGCCAGCCCCCGGGAGAGAGCCCTGTTCCTCGACGTGGTCCGGCGACCCACCGATGCCCAGGACTCCACGATCCGACGTCTCGTGCCATGGTTCGAGGAGGTCCGTGCGGAGATCACCAACCCGGACACTGGGTACGTCGAGGTCTGGGACCACTGGGGGGATCCTGGTGGCAAGAGACTGCACCCGCGGCCCGTCATCATGTTCCTGGACGAGCGCGGGATGCGCGGCCTCGGTGCTCGAGGACGAGCCGACTGGATCATCGTCGCTAGGGACCCGATCACCGGAGAGCAGGTGACATGGGAGACGAGCTCTCATTCCGATGCGAGACGGAGGGCCGAACGGATCCGCAGGGAGCAGTGGCACGCAGATACGGAGTATGGCCGAGAGGCGGTCAGGTATCAGGATGTGAGGATCATCAGCAAGAGCCAAGGCCATATGCTCGACGGCCTCTCCGGGTTCCCGAAGGTGACCAGGTCCACCCGCAAGGGCAAGAAGTTCAAGGTCAGGGTGTGCAGGAAGATCCGAGGAGAGCAGCGGTGCAAGACCATCCACTTCGGTGCGACGGGGTATCGCATCAAGCCGGGGACGAAGGCAGGTGACAGCTACTGCGCCCGCAGCGCCGCCCAGCAGGGAGCGGATGACCCGTTCAGCGCCGCGTACTGGTCCAGGCGGATGTGGGGTTGCGAGGGCAAGAAGAGCGTCAAGGGCAAGGCACTGAAGGTGGGAAAATGAAGAGACGACCCAGGAGGATCTCAGGACGGATGACACGGCCCCGGGGCGTCGGTGTGGGCGTGGACCCGGCGCGGTGCGACCAGATCCACTGGACGCAGATCGCCGGGGAGATCTCCGAGCTCAAGCGCATCTACACGGGTCTGCCGCTCCCGGGCAAGCCCAAGGTCGCGAAGAGGTGCATGTGGGCCCTCGAGACGGCCCTGGGCAAGTACGAGGAGGCGGAGACATACCGGGAGCGCGGGGAGTGCGAGCTCGCCGGAGAGTTCGGCCTGGACGCCATCCGCTACCATGGGATCTTCCTGCACTGCCAGATGAACCAGCCCAAGGCCAAGAAGAAGAAGCCGAAGAAGCGCAAGACGCGCAAGAAGAAGAGGTGAGTCATGATGGAAGCTGGAGCACAGATCGTTCCGAGGTCCTCCGAGGGTGTGGGAGCTCTGGCCTACCCTGGATTCGACCCTGTCCACCTGAACCCGGGTGAGCACGGGGTCGTGTCCCCGTCGGCAGCGTTTGGGAGTGACAAGCTCCTGAAGGCCTACGGTGGGTACGGGGAGATCAGCGACGGCGCCGCCGTGGCGGCTGCGGTGGGCATCGGGGTCGCGGCGCTGGTCGTGACCGTGGGATCCTACGCGCTGCTCGCCTACGTCATCGGATGGGGCGCGAGCAAGGGCTGGAAGAAGGCGAAGGGCAAGTGAGACGCCGATACCCAGAGGAACCCATGACGGTGGCCTACGGGCCCCCTGACGCTCGTGAGGGCCTTGGGGCACCCGGAGTCGAGGAGGAGTTCGAGGAGGCCGTCATCGAGGGCTCAGTGGTGCCCAGGGCCATCGCCATCGGCGGCGGCATCGTCTCGGGGGTCGTCATGTTCGGATCCATCGCCTACGCGATCGTCAAGAGGCCGAAGAGGCGGTGAGACCTACGGGTACTGCATGACCCTCGAGGAGTTCCGCACGATCATGAGCAAGGGCGTCAACGGTCTGGGAGATGGAAGCATGAGACCCGGTATCACCTACACCTACTTCTTCGCGTTCGACCCGGAGATGAGCACCTGGATCGGGCCGTTCGACACGTTCGAGAGGGCCCTGCAGGAGATCGCGATGCGCTACTACTCCTACCACGAGAGGTACGGCGTGGAGGACGCGCAGCAGGACGGCTACAAGGTGGGTGAGATCAGGACGAGCGACCCCGAGGATGCCGAGCGCATCATGGACACGAAGGGCCCCGAGCGAGACTACCCGGTGCGGGTCCAGGTGACCGATCGGGTGGCCTACGCGCACGGTGGAGGCCGGACCATGAGGGTTGCCCGAGACCAGAGCCTCAACGGCCTGGGAGGAGAAGACATGGACGACATCGAGCAGAGGGCGGAGCAGCTCGCCTGGAGGGACACCCGAGACTCGTTCTGGGAGGGCCCGATGGACGAGAGCGACCGTACGAACTGGGCGGCGACCATCGCGCAGCACCGCGACAGCGATCCTCTCGCCGTGAGCAACTACCGGGTCATCTCCCGGGACCTGGAGTCGAAGTTCCCCGACGACGTCGAGGAGCACCGATTCAGCCACTGGGCGGTGGGCTGGATGGACCACCTGTTCGTCCGCATCCGGGACGACCAGGGCAACTTCACGCCGGCGTTCCTCCGAGTCATCGAGTGGGAGGAGGAGCTCGAGAACTACCCCGTCGCCAACGAGGAGGACCTCGGAGAGGTGGAGATGGAGATGGGCTACGACCCCGACACTGGGGAGTGGTCTGAGAGCATCGTGCACTGAGATCCCAATCACCTACCAATCCGTACCAGATCTGGTAGATCCCTTCCCCGAACCCCCCTGAATCATTGAACTGAGACCCCGCTCCTGCAGGAGCGGGACACACCTCGCCAGCGCAGGTGCTCTTCTGGTGCTGACGAGGTGGCCCATGGAGGCGAGTAAGGTGAGCCAGGCCGTGATGCCCTCCCACCGCGAGATTCCACCCTATCCCAGGCCCTCCTCGAGGTCAATTCTTGACAGGATTAAGAACCCGTGTTAGTCCTGTGGTCTGGGAGCCGAACATGACAGCAAGATCAGACGAGGGCCAGGTCGGACTCTTCGACACGCCGCCACGGCCGCCCACCGAGCAGGAGAAGCAGATCAAGCGGGTCCGTGGCCGCATCCACAGGGCCATCCTGGCGTTCTTCGACAGGCTTGAGGTGGGGGAGCAGTTCACGATGGTGGCGCTGACTCGAGAGGTGGCCTCGAAGGTGCCGTCTCTGGCGCCGGACAGCCCGGGACGGATCATGCGTCTGCTGCGTCGTGAAGGGAAGATCAACTACAAGGTCGTGAGCAGGGCGCAGTCCCTGTACGCGAAGAAGGAGAACGAATCATGAGCACGAACGTACACGAAGGTCCTCTCTGGGAGGTAGACATCAAGCAAGAGGTCTGGGAGCGTCTCAACAGCAACTCTGGACTCAAGCCAGCCTATTCCTTCGTCAGGATCAATGAGCCGACAGAGGAACACGCCCGACTGTTTGGAATCCTTTGCCTCGAGGATGACGATGGTGGAGGAAACGAGATCCGGCTCACCAATGAGGATGTGAATGTGTTCCCAGTCCATTGCGAGAAGTGCGGCGAGAGGGCCACGAAAATTTACCGTTTCCATGAGGACGATGGGGAGGAGGTTGAGTGGGAGCTCTGCGATTCCTGCTACGAGAAAGAGCAGTCGTGATCTTCTACATGGGCCACACCTCTGACCGCAAGATTGTGTCACAGGTCCGTGAGCGCCCCCAGAGAATGGGATTCCTGGTGCAGAGAGGCTACTCGGGGAGATACCCGATCCATGAGGGGATCCGGTGGGCCTACGACAACGGGGCCTACTCCGACTTCATCCATTCCCGTGAGTTCGACGCGGAGGCGTTCCGTGAGGATCTGACCCGGTTCATGGAGGAGGGGCTGAAGCCGAACTGGGTGGTCTTGCCCGACATCGTGCAGGGAGGTCCCAGGAGCCTCGAGCACAGCCTCAGGTGGCTCGAGGAGCTGCCGAGGCAGTTCCCCTACCTGATCGCGGTGCAGGACGGGATGACGCGGGAGATGGTGGAGCCTCACATGAAGCCGATCCGGGGTCTCTTCGTCGGGGGGAGCTCGGAGTTCAAGGCCACCCTGCCCGAGTGGTGCCAGCTCGCGCACGACCACGGCAAGATCTGCCACCTCGGCCGCTCGAGCAGCATCAACCGCATCCTCTGGGCGAAGGTGTGCGAGGCCGACTCCTGCGACTCCTCGTTCTTCAACTGGACCAGGGACAGGGTGGATGCCCTCCTGGAGTTCATCGATGCTGGATACGTGACCCGGCAGCAGTGGTTCGACTTCTTCAACGTGCAACCTCAGAGATGGGAGAAGCCATGACGGAGCGATATGCGAGAAATGCAGCGTTTTGGGCCCTGTTCACGGTCCTGATGTTCCTGGCCTGGGTGCTCCTGACGGGGTGCGGAGGTGGGGCCTCGACGTTCACGGAGGGGGACTCATCAGACGACTCCCCTGAGGCCATCTGGGACGCCCCAGACGCCGTGGAGGACTCGGGGGAGCCCGAGGTACCCGATGACCCTCTGGAGGACCCTGACGCCGTAGAGGAGCCTCCGTGCGGGGGCCCTGACGACGACTGCGACGAGGACGGGTGGACGCCGGGGACGGGGGACTGCTGCGATGACCATCCTGGGGTGCACCCGGGGGCCGGGTGGGCCTCGAGCCCCTACGAGTGTCCGGGTTCGGGGGAGGGGCCCTCCTGGGACTGGGACTGCTCGGGGGAGGTGGAGGTCTCGGTCGAGGATGTCGGGGACGGCCTCGAGGAGCTCCTGCCGGACTCGGGGTGCGACGGGGTCAGCGGGAGCCTGCAGTGCAACGCAGCGGAGGGGTGGGTCCCGGAGCCCGAGTGCGGGGTGACCGCAGAGTACTTCCACTGCTTCTGGTACTCGACCACGACCTTCAGCGGGTGCTACCCGCACCCGGCGACCTGGGAAGGGGTGGTGGAGTGCCGATGACCGAGCAAGAGGCAAGGAATCTCCTGGAGATCGGTGACGCCTTCACCCCCCAGGATCTGAAGACTGCGTTCAGGAAGGCTTCCATGACGAAGCATCCCGACATCGGGGGATCCCAGGAAGACTTCATCGCGCTGATGGGAGCCTTCGATCTGCTCAAGCCACTGGCCTCCGCGACTGGCGCCGCCACCGGCGAGCTGAAGAAGATCACCACCGTCGATGGTCGTCCGCTCTCAGAGCTCGGGAAGGGATACCCGATCACCATCTCAGCCAGAACATGCGACTCCTGCAATGGTCTCGGCTACCGGGAGTTCCACGAGCAGAGAAGTGTGATGGCGACGTGCAAGAGGTGCGGTGGCTGCGGGATGGTTCGGTATCCATGCAAGAGGTGCGGCGGGGATGGCAAGTACAAGCATCCTCGCTCCGGCAAGGTCGTCGGGGAATGCCATCGCTGCAAGGGGTCCGGCTGGTTCTATCCAGAGGACAAGAGGCGCCATCGTGGAACCTTCGGTGTGTTCGAGAGAGTCGTCTACATTCCGGGAACGGATAGGCCAGCACGGAAGTGCGGCGCATGTAATGGACTCGGAAGATCGTGGCAGGAGATCGATCAGGGAGGCGCCCTCTACGCGGAGTGCATGAAATGCCATGGCGTGGGCGAGATCAAGATGGGGAACCCAGTGATCCCCAGGGGGTACTTTCGGAGATGAACGAAGATCGCCAGGGACGAGTGCCCAGGGGATGGAGATACTACCGGGGGCCCGAGGAGACCGTGATCCAGCTCGGGACCCGCCGGCACGTCTGGAAGGGAAGGCCGCCGTGCTTCGCGAGCATCGCAGCGGCATGGAGATTCGAGAACGAATGCGACTGCGACGAGTGCCAGCCGCAGCAACAGGAGGAAGACTCATGAAGTTCAAGATCGTGCAGTTCGATGACGGCGAGAATGCCTACATCGTGATCAACAAGAGGGGCCTCGCGTTCCTGATCGCGGCCGGGTTCAAGCCCACGGTGAAGTACCAGGGCCACGAGGTCGACGCGCAGCGCGGCCGGTGGGCCGGGGAGTTCCAGTTCGGGGCCATCGAGGACGCCAAGGTCTTCGCGGACAGGTTCCTCGAGGATCTCACCGAGGTCGAGGAGGTGGTGAAGGAGGTCGACAAGGAGGAGAGCGATGGGTGAGGAGGAGAGGAAGAAGACGAGCGGCCCGTACTGCTACAGCGATGTGGTGGCCGAGGTGATCGATTCCCTGTACAAGGCCCCGAAGACCCACCAGATCCGAGTCCTCAACGCAGTCGCCGCCTACTACGAACTGGACGAGGACGAGGAGTGCGACTGCGAGGACGACTCGTGCGAGGTGGATGCGACCTCCGACGATCCCCGCTCCACCCACACGAAGGCCCTCGTCCATCTCTACAGAGACGTCGAAGATGAGGAGGAGGTCGCCCTTCGACGTCTATGCCACAGGTTCTCGTTCTTCATGCTCCAGAAGATGATTCACAAGAAGAGAACCGACGGCTACTACGGGTGGGAGGAGAAGACCACCGACAACGCGAAGGGCCTGCGAGACGGCATCGAGAACCACTGGGAGAGGGACGACCGCTACGAGATCTCCAACCTCATCGACCTCGCCAACTTCTGCGCCTTCCTCTGGAACCTGGAGCGCGAGGCATGAGCGGCGGGGATCTCGAGGGGGCCTTCGAGGAGCTCGGGGAGTTCTCGGTCAAGCCAGGGACCGGAATGCCGATCGTGGACTTCACCCACCGCGACGAGGTGAACCAGTGCTTCGGCAAGATGGCCAAGCCTCCGAACTGGCACGTCGACAAGAAGTACTCCAACGGTCGCAGGTGGGTGCGGGGCAAGAAGAGGGACGAGGTCCTCATCGCCTCCATCGGCAAGGAGCAGGACGGGAAGGTGTGGCTGCACGTCTCGTACTCCCGGCCCCATCGGATGCCGAGCTACGAGGACCTGCTCCAGATCAAGAAGCACTGGATCGGGGAGATGTCGAAGGCGATCATGGTCTTCCCTCCGAAGGAGTTCCACGTCTCGATCCACGAGTACTGCCTGCACCTCTGGTGCTGCCTAGACGAGGACCCACTGCCTGAGTTCAGTTGGGGAGAGGGGAGGATCTGATGCAGTTCACGCCAGCGAGCATCGACCAGACTCTGAAGGGTCTGAAGCGGAAGACCAGGAGGCCATTCAGGGAGGGTGATAAGAGCACGACCGGCCGTGAGGGCGTGGCCTACGTCGAGGACAAAAATGGGCGACTGAAGTGGCGCCTCGGAAACACCTACGCCATCCAACCTGGCCGGGGGAGGAAGGGTATCGAGGGTCACCGGATCAAGATCATCGGGATCCAGTGCGAGAAGCTTGGGGACATCAGTCCAACGGACGCGATGGCCGAGGGCCTCGTGGTTGTGGCACCTGCTGGAGGAGGCTGCGATGGCATCTACGGGTACGGCCGAGACCCTGAGAAGGGCCACGACATCATGTGGACGGCCCCGAGCATCACCGAGGCCTACATCGAGATGTACCAGTCCATGCATCCGAAGGCGAAGCGCGAGGATCTGGTCTGGGTCCTCGAGTTCGATCTGGTGAAGTCATGACCATGGACGACATCGAGGTGGAGGTGCGGGAGCGGCGCGAGCAGGGGTACAAGGTGGAGTTCGAGATGATCCACGAGGTCTACGTCAAGATGCCGCTCTCGCTCGACAGGGTCTCGGCGGCGAAGAAGGCCATCCGATGGGTGCGCGAGTACATGAAGACCCTCCCTGAGGGCCACAGGCTCCGTCAGGCCTGTCCGCAGCGCCATGTGACCCTCGGCAAGGACGGCCGTGAGAACGGCGGTCACTGGCTCGTGAAGTGCATCTGCACGCGCAAGAGCCCCGAGCCGCTGGAGACTGGCTGGAACGATCTGCTGGATCTGGATCTCGCGCAGATGAGGAGAATGGCGAGACCATGAAGATCTGCAAGGTCTGCGGCCGCGAGCTCCCCCTCTCGGCATTCCGGGAGCGCACGGTGCGCGGGAAGGGGACCTGGGTCGAGGGAAAGTGCCTGGAGTGCGCGAAGGCCTACGACACAGCCCAGAAGAGAGCACGGCGCCAGGGTGAGGGCAAGGAAGCCTACAACCGCTACATGCGCGACTACATGAGGAAGAGAGCACTGGAGGGTAAGTGATGAGGCGACATGAACTGAAGACATGGCCTGGTCCTTTTGACGAGATTCGTAGAGGGAACAAGACCCACGAGTTCCGCAAGGCCGATCGTGGATTCCAGGTTGGCGATGAGCTGCTTCTACAGGAGTACGATCCCGAGAAGGAAGCCTACCTCGGATCCGACGACGTCTTGGTCCAGATCACGGCCATCACCCACGGCCCCGCCTACGGGATCCCCGAGGGGTTCTGCGTCATGAGCATCAGGAAGCCCGAACCTTCGATGATGGACCTGTTCGACAAGCTCACGGGAGGACTGAACGAGAAGGAGCGCGAGCTCGTGCACGACTTCAACATCCGCAAGCAGGAGCACCTGCAGGACAAGGCCACGGCGGTGCTCAACCGGGTGAAGATCCTCCGCAACGTTTTCCACCGGGAGCAGCAGAAGTGCCTCAAGGTGGCCGAGCGGATCGAGGCCGAGGAGATGGACGTCGAGACCAGGGAGATCGCGGCCAGGAACGCCCGAGCTCGAGCAGCTCACTTCGGTGACAGCCTGCAGATGCTGCACCAGGAGTTCGAGGAGATCGAGGTCCTGGCCATCGACCAGAAGCCCCGGTGCCCGATCTGCGGCCAGGAGGTGAAGGACCTCGCCAGCCACTTCAAGGAGCACCAGGAGGTCAGGAAGCAGATCAACCAGGATCTTCAGGCCGGAGAGAGGGCTCGTGGCATCAAGTGGGCGGCTCCGGGGTTGCCGCTGGACCCCTTGATGCCGCTGGACCCGGCTCACAACACCAAGGTGGTCATGAAGGCCCTCGAGATCGAGCCCATCGCTGAGGAGGAGGAGCCATGATCGAGCTCAACACCGCTTGGCTCGGAAAGAGGCAGCGGGTGACCACCCGAATCACGCCTCAGCAGAAGGAGTGGGTCGTGAAGGAGTGCAAGAAGAGAGGGATCTCCGTCTCGGAGTTCCTGCGACTCCTGGTCATCGAGGAGCGCCGCCGCCACGCCGTCGAGTGGAGGGGCGACTACTTCAAGAACAAGTCGATGCCGCCCGAGGAGGAGCTATGAGGGAAAGAACAAACGGGCTGTTCGAGCTCGGCACATCACCGAACAACGCAGAGCACCAGGAGGTGCGGGTCTCGTTCCGGGATCGCGGGGTGACCAAGCCTTCGGCCAGCTTCGAGAACGTGGGTGAGGCCGCGCTGTGGGGTCGCTGGTTCGTCATGGAGCGGACCAATGATCGTGGAGAGATCATCCGCACCGCCATCCCCATGGCGGCCATCTCGCAGGTCTCCGTCATCAGGGGAAAGGGGGAACCATGAAGAACACGAAGATCGAGGAGATCGAGATCGGGAAGGACGAAGCTGAGTTCAGTTACGACGCCGCGGATCTCGCCACCTCCAGATTCATCGAGACGTACCCTGGCCGGTTCACCCAGGTCAACGCCCAGGTCATCGGTGACAGGGAGGATTCATGGATCGTCCAGGTGATGGGGTCGAAGGGTCACGAATCGGTCCTGGGAGAGAAGCAGGATGGACTGAGCCCAGGGTCGCCACGACTCCAGTACGAGGAGCACGACCACGAGTGCCCTGAGTGCGGGCACCAGTGGAAGGAAGGTGAGTGATGGAGAAGCGAGAGCATCTGGTGCAGGCGCGACTGAGCAAGGGCGATTACGGATTCCTCGTCAAGGAGGCCGACAAGGAGGGGTGCAGCATCGCCGCCTACTTGAGGCGCCTGGTGAAGCGAGATCGACGTGCGGCCAGGCGGGCGAGGGGGAGGTCATGAAGGAGACCCTCTACACCTGGATGGAGACACAGGTGAGGTACACCGAGATCCGGGAGGAGTCCGAGAGGATCGAGAAGGAGTTCGAGGCGGCCGGGAAGGCCCATCGTGAGAGGTGGCCGCTCACGAAGAAGATGAAGGACGCCATCTACGGGGCATTCGCTGAGGGCCGACCTCTCTGCTGCAAGGAGGGAAGGAAGGTGCTGAAGGAGCTCGGAGTGGATTCGTGCTGGCGCGAGTACATCAATGACTGGGCATACAACTCCCTCGGATGCACCGAGAGCGACAAGCCCGGGGGGTGCTTCTACGAGAGGTACCTCGAGAACCTCAGGGTGTTCCTGTACGGAGGGAAGAGGACATGAAGACGGAACTGGCCTGCCCGGAGTGGTACGCGGATATGACCCGCGAGCGACAGAACGCGGTGTTCTCGAGGTGCATGACCAAGCTCGGCCTGGGGCAGCAGCTCCTGGACTCAGAGCTCGACCTCATGAAGTGGATCTCCCAGGAGAGCGTCAATGCGGCCATGATGCAGAGCATGGCCCACGAGGTCCTCGAGGAGGTGGACGAGGACGCCATCGAGCAGGTGGCGAGAGGAGGGTACCCGCGATGACTGACTCGAAGATCTCCTGGGCAACCAAGAGCTACAACCCGATCCGCGGCTGCGATCCGATCAGCCCGGGCTGTGACAACTGCTACGCCTCGAGGATGGCGCACAGGTTCATGAACCCGAAGTCACCCTGGAAGGGCCTGGTGGACGAGGAGACGGCCGAGTGGAACGGCCGCGTGGTCTTCGATGAGAAGTCCCTCGACCTGCCGCGCCGGTGGAGGAAGCCTCAGCGGATCTTCGTCTGCTCGATGTCCGACCTCTTCAGCAAGAAGGTGCCGGACTCGTGGATCAGGAGGGTGTTCTCGGTGATGATCGCGAACGCGCATCACACCTACCTGGTCCTGACGAAGAGGGCAAACCGGATGAAGAACTTCCTCACGATGCACGAGGGAGATCAGTACAAGCACTGGCCTCACATCTGGTTGGGAGTGACCGCGGAGAACCAGGCCTATGCGAACTACAGGATCAGGAAGCTGATCCAAGTCCCGGCCGTGAACCGGTTCGTCTCGGTGGAGCCGATGCTCGGGCCCATCGACATGGAGCCCGAACTGGACTCCGGGAAGATCCACTGGGTCGTCTGCGGCGGAGAGAGCGGGGCCGGTCACCGGAAGATGGAGGAGGCCTGGGCCCTCGACCTCATGGACCAGTGTGAGAGCACGAGGGTCCCCTTCCACTTCAAGCAGCACTCGGGCCCGCGTCCCGGGTGGAAACCCGAGCTGGACGGCGTGGAGCACCGGTGGGTTCCCCCGCTGCCGGGAGAGCGGTGATGAACGATCTTGGATGTAGTTGCATTATCGATTACGGGCACGACTGCGATCCGCCCGACTGCTTCAGCGAGAAGATGGTCACGGCCCGCAAGGAGCACAAGTGCTGCGAGTGCGGCGAGGCGATCAAGCCAGGTGAGAAGTACGAGAAGGCCACCGGTGTCTGGGACGGGAAGTGGGATACCTTCAAGACCTGCTTCCTCTGCGTGAGAGTGAGGAACGCATACTGCTGCACCTGGGAGTACGGGGGGCTACGGGAGACCCTCTGGGATGCACTGGGGATCGACTACATCACCGGGGACTCCTGGGACGATGACGACGATGAAGAGCCGGAGGAGGTGACCGATGACGTGTGAGCACAAGGACGGGCTCGTGGCGTGTCCATTCTACAGCGGAGTGGAGGCTCGCGACTGCGTGAAGGGGCAGGAGCTGGACTGCCCCGAGGAATACCAGGACGGCTGTTTTATCCCGTGCGACTGCGCCGATGGTGATGACGTTGTTTCACGGGTGATACTCAACCAGAAGACTGGGGAGGTGAGATTCGAGGCAGTGCCCAAGCCCCCCGCCGACGGTGAGCGGGTGGCGGAGTTGGAGGGACGAGAGTCTACATGGAAGGCCGAACTCGATCTCACGGCAGCATGGCAGAAGCGAGCCGAGACAGCAGAAGCCGACCTCGCCACCATGCGCCCCGTGGTGGAGGCCGCGGTGGCGCGAGAGAGTAAGTGCAACCGTGCTCGCATGTTCTGTAAGGACTGCGAAGACCAGCACATCTGCGCCGCCGTCGAGAAGTACAGGGAGAAGTGATGGAGCAGGAGATCAGTTGTTATACTTGTGGTGCGAAGTGGATCACGTCGGAACCAGAGGGTTGCCCCTGGTGCAAGTTGAAGGCCGCCGAGAAGGAGCGGGACGAGGGGGTGGTGGTGGAGGTTGGCCGGTGCAACTGTGCCAGCGGCATTACCCTGCGTGACCCGAGGTTCGCTGGACTCGTGAGGTACGTCCCCGGTACCCGCCTGCGAATCGTGGAGGTGCCCAATGAGTGACAGCGACAACCGCAAGATCGAGTTGCCAGACTACTGCTGTCCATGGGGTGGTTGGAGCAAGGGTGGTGACGAGGACTGCGACCACGACTATCCGCCAGAGTCGAAGAAGGAACACGATGAGTACGTGTGCTGGTCATGCTCGAAGTGTGGGATGAAGCGTTGCTACGAGGTGTACCAATGAGCGAACGAACATGTGAGAACTGCACTGGCTACGGGCATTGCGGAGAGCGTCAAGACGACGGCACCTGCATCATTCCTGACCGCGGCACCACGCACCACGGGGTCGATAGGTGGTCACCATCGATAGAGGCGTTCGAGGCCGCCGAGAAGGAGATAGAAGATCAGAAGCACCGAGAGAGGGTGCTTTACGAACGGTGCGGGCACCTACAGGACGGACGCGACATTGCCCTCGCTCGCGTGGCCGTGATCAAGGAAGACGTCCGGGTGAGGGTCGACATCGCGGGGGACGACAAGAGGTACGCCCACATCAAGCTCTCGATGTCGCAGATCCTCGACATCATCGGCGCCGACCTGAAGGTCGAGCGGATCGATGCCAAGCACGCGAGGGTCGCGGTCAACAAGGAGGCGAAGCGGATGGGCGTGGAGAAAGATGGCTACCTGCTGCTCGTGAAGGTGACGCCATGACCGAGAAGAAGCACTGCGGGAACTGCAGGTGGTTCGACCCGTGCGTGGCGCGGCTGCTGAAGGGCGTGGGCCGTTGCATGAATCCTGAGATCTGGAGAGGACAGGCCCTGCAGGGGATGCCGCCGAAGCAGTCCAACTGTTGGGAGGAGAAGAAGTCATGAAGAAGCTGACGATCGCGTTCGACATCGACGGAGTCCTGAGGGACCTGGTTGGGTACACCCTCTCGAAGATGGATCCGCCGAGAAGCCCAGACGAGCTCCAGGCCTACGGAGACTTCGTCAAACTGTTCCGCGGGAAGGAGGAGTGGAGATCGTTCGTGGACGGGAGCGGAGCCTGGTTCAACGCGATGCCCCATGGTGCCATGCGCGAGATCTTCTACGATCTGTCCTCGAGGCATGTCTGCATCATCGTGACGAGCAATTCTCATCCCATCGGGCAGCTCGCAACGATCGACTGGATCCGAACCAGCCTGACCAAGAAGCCCCTCGACATCCACTTCGTCAACGACAAGACGCGGGTGCACTTCGACGCCATCGTGGAGGACATGCCGATGAACGCCATCAAGGCCGCGAAGAAGGGGCGACTGGCGTTCTTGGTGAAGCGTCCGTGGAGCTTCATCCCGGAAGGCAATCGGAAGAACCGGTCGTGGGCCCCGAGGCTCGTCAGTCTGCCCGAGGACGAGGTGGCAGGCCCCGTGATGGTCCGAGAGCTGGAGTACTGGCAGAGGTTCGCGAAGGAGAAGAAGTCATGAGAAAGTTCGACTGGAAATCGTTCGGAGTGCGCCGACGCATGGTTCACCCGAGCGAGCACAGTGTCGCTGCGATCAAGAACCTCAATAGGCGCGTGAGTGCGATAGAGGAGGCACAGATGCCGGACGCCGATCTCGGTCCCGAGGTCATGCGGATGATGGGTCAGAAGCAGCTCGAGGAGATGGATCTCCAGTTCCGCGTGGACGAGTTCGTGGCGTGGGTGAAGGGCCTCACGCACCCCGACATTTCAGCAGAGGGCACGGAAGCATGTGTCGGTGCAACGAAGGGGGAGATGCTCGCGAAGCTGCGCGAGCTCGGCCTTGTGGAGAAGCCATGAGCGGCGACAGCAGCACGGCGGATCTGATGAACGCTGCGGTGAAGCAGCAGTCGGCCATCGATGAGAAGGCGAAGCGGATCCCGCCGCTGTACCGGAACTGGTACCTCAAGGCGATGGAGGGGAACTCTCGCAAGAACGCGATCACGGCGATGTGCCTGGACTGCACGAGCTGGAACCGGATCGAGGTGGAGAGGTGCTCGTCGCTGGCGTGCCCCCTGTACATGTACAGGCCGTACAAGCCCGAGGAGGAGCAGTGATGCGAAGAGGAAGAAGGACTTCGATGCCAAAGAAGAAGGTGTCCCGGACGGCGCCGAGGACTCGACACATGAGCTCCACTACGAAGATCAATGTGCCGTCCCCCATCATCGAGATTTCGCAGTATGGATACCAGGGGAGCACGAACAAGATCGACAGAGTAGTCATCGGGGACGACCCCGAGATCATCTACATGGATGTGATCTCCGTGAAGGTGTTCGAGAGTCACGTCGTCATCGGGAAGAAGGATGGCAACAAGCGGACTACTACCCTTATTCCGATCTCGGATGCCGTCGAGGTTGTCATCGAGTCCAGATATATGAGGAACGAGGAATGGAGGAAGGAGGGGGTGAGGGAACTCGGGGCCCAGTGCAACCACACCTGCAAGTACTGGACGGACGGTGATGGATCTGAGGGGCCCGGTGGGAGAGATGGATGCACGCTGTCCACAGAAGATTCCGAGGTGTGCCTCCGAGACGACACCCTGGAGTATTGGGAACCGCGGCCGGGGAAGGAAGCATGAGCGCCACCCGGGGGATCAACGACCCCAAGAGACGCCCCCACGACTTCTACAGGACGCCTGAGTGGGCCACCAGGGCGATCCTCCCCGTCCTCGAGGAGCACATCAGGCCCAGGGCGATCCTGGAGCCTGGGGCCGGCTCAGGGGCCATCGCCTGGGTCATCCACCTGAGGTGGCCCAAGGCCGAGTACGTGGCCATCGAGTTGAACATCGAGCACCAGTGGTCGCTCCGCAACCTCGGAGTGGGCCTGACCATCGGTGACTACCTCGAGCAGGACGACAAGCTCCTGGTCCCTCCCTACGACCTGGTCATCATGAATCCGCCCTACTCGGGGCCCAAGCGCCAGGACCTCGTGATGGAGTTCACGAAGCGGGCCCTGGTGCACGCCGGCAAGAAGGGGGTCGTGGCAGTGCTGACCCGGCTCAACTGGCTCGGTAGTCAGAAGAGGGCCCAGTGGCACAGAGACCACCGGCCCTTCGTCGGGATCCTGCCGAAGCGACCCTCGTTCACCGGGGACGGGAAGACGGATGCCGTCGAATACTGCTGGCTGGTCTACGGGATCCCGGATCTGCGCGGGCAGTGGCGGATCCTCGAACTACCGAAGTGATGGGGCTCTTCTAGCCCTCGTCGGGGATGTCCTTGGCGGGGTTCTGCTCGCCGGCTTCCTTGCAGAGCTGCTCGAGCGTGTCCGAGATCTTCGGCCACATCTCGGGGGGGAAGCAGGCCAGGAGTTGCGAGGCTGCCGCCCCGAAGTCTCCCAGGCCACCGGCAGGGGTCGGCGCCGGATCCCCAGGTTTCCAGGCCATGGGGTCGCGGGAGGCTGCCTTCTGGCCGCCTCCGAGGGTCGAGCCCACCGCGTTCGTGACCATCTCGATGATTCCCCCGGCCGAGGGCTCCACGTCGAGCTCGAGGAAGCGGGCCACGGAGCCCAGGACCGCTGCCTGGCTCCCGGGGTCGTCCAGCTCCACCAGGGCCTTCACGCAGTCGGTGTGGGCCCCCAGTTCCCTCTCCAGTGATTCCTTCATATTCTCGTCCATCTCATCCTCCTGTAGGCCCCGCGTCGAGGACAACGTAGCAGGGCCCTGAGACGGTAGTCAAGCAGGCCGACGACTGGTGACGGCCAGATCTGTCCGTGACGGGGCGAAATTGGACCGTCAGGGGCCGTTCGCGCACCGTGCATCCGGTCGGTACCCCCGCGATCCACGGCGATTCTGGGGCGTCTGGGGGCCCCTGAGGGCCATGAGGCTGGAGGCTGGATTGAGGGATTCCCGGACCAGGGGCTGAGGGGCACGAACCCCCCAGGGGCCTGCAGGGCCATCATGCAAGTATACGTTATGGTATACCCCCCTGTAAGTAAATCCCCATATTTACTTACTGGACATACCACGAGTCTTCATGCTACCTCTTCTGAAGGTGAAGGAGGGCCCATGGATGGCGTCACATCTGCTGCTGGAGAAGGACAACTTCGGAGTTCTGACAATCCGTCTGCTCTGCATGGAATGCGGGAACACCTGGTGGGTATCGGAGTCGGAGAAGGACCGCATCTGCACCTGCCCGTGCTGCCACCACCGCTCCAACGTCCAGCAGGACCGCCGGCGGGCCCTGCGGTGAGGCCGGTCGTCCGTGGTGACTGCATCGACGGCCCTCGGCCGTGCCCGTGGGTCGGGTGCCGATACCACATGCTCCTCGAGTTGGCACCGAGAGACCTGGGGCTCGGGGGCAAGAAGCTCCGGCGCGGCGACCCGGATGTGCTGGTCAACTACCTCATGAAGATGCGCGACACCTGCGTGCTCGACCTGGCCGAGTACCCGTGGACCCTCGACCAGATCGGTCGGCTCTTCGACGTGACCCGTGAGCGCATCCGCCAGATCGAGGACAAATCACTCAAGAAGCTACGTGCGAGGCTTGGGGGAACCACCAACCTCGAAGAGATCAAGGAGCTCCTGCGCGAGGTGGGGGCCGCACACAGAGAAAGGGATCCGTTCTGATGAAGAAGAAGTACAGGATGAAGCACGACTGCGTGATCGCAGAGCAGGATTTCGAGAACGGTGGCGCGTGGGCAGTCGAGCCCCCCGGAGGCGGATGGTTGTTCTATCTGGGTGGAGCCCCCTTCCACCAGTTCTTTGAGCTCGTGGAGGAGGAGGGCACGGACTGCGCTCGGTGCGGAGCCCCAGAGAACTGGGCGATGAGCCAAGAGGCATTAGACCATCATCTGGGTGAAGTCCGAGGGGCCGTTGGAGTGAAGGACGGTGAGTCCCTACTCTGCCGCATCAAGGAGCTCGTGGAGAAGGAGACGAAACTCGCCGCCCTTGAGGATGATGTCGACAGACTACAGAAAAGCAACGACATGATCCGAGACATCTGCAAGCCACCAGAGGGCATCAACATCTACTACCGCGTCCGGCAACTGGTGGATACCGAGAAGGCTGTTGGGATCATCAGGCTGGACAACGATCGCAAGGACAAGGCCCTGAACAAGATCCGCACCGCCTGCAGGGCTCGGGACGGACAGGGAATCAGGGAGCGTTGCGAGCAGCTCGTGGAGACCGAGAACCAGTGCGTGAAACTCATCGCGGAGAACGACCGCCTCGAGGAGGAGAACGAGCGGCTGCGCGGCATCGCGGAGATCGAGCTGTTCCGATGCTCGACGTGCGGGATGGAGTTCCCCTCAGCTATCAGCAGGGACTGCCACCAGTCCCAGTGCGAGGCGAGCACCCCGGGCTACATCTGTCATCTTTGCTGCCACGGACTTCCCTGCGAGCTCGGAAAGATCGCGACCTCCGCGAACACCTGTGGATCGCTCAAGAGGGAGTTCGGGGACAGCGACATCCTCCCCAAGGCCGAGATCACCGCGAAGGATAGCGTGAGGATCCTCGACGGGATCAAGAAGGTGGAGAAGAGCATCATTCTCATCAACGAATGGCTGGACGAGGACTGGAAGGATCTCAACAAGACCAAGCAGCGGTTCTGCAATCTGCGCGAGACCATGAACAGTCACATGCAGGAGACAACGGGGCTTCGGGATCGGCTCCTCGAGCTCACAGAGCGCGTGGGGGCCCTGGAGAGCAAGGAGCGATGATGACCGACGCTGAACTGAAGAAGATGACGAAGAAGGATCTGATCGAGGAGATCAAGGAGCTCCACGAGGGCCGCGAGAAGCAGTTCGAGCTGCTGTTGGAGCACAAGGGCAAGGCCAACAGCCTGATGCAGCACCTCGATCACCTCGCCCTGTACACCAAGATGAGATCGTTCGTGATGGATGCACTGCGTGCCGAGGACACCGAGGATCACAAGATGTGGAATCACATGCTCGGCGGCAAGAACGTCGCCTACAACGAGATCCACGCCCTCGTCCTGAACATCATCAAGATCCACGAGGAGCAATCATGAGCGATGTCATTGCCATTGAGGTCCAGAGATCGGACGGCGAGAAGGAGAAGCTCGGGGTGCATCACTTTCCCGCGGTTCCCAGAAAGGGGGACCACATCTGCCTCGACGGGAAGGACGTCCTCATCGTCGGCTGGATCATCTGGGTGCCCATGAAGGTCGAGTATGACGGGAGCAACTACCACGTTCGTCAGTACACGACGCCCCTCATGCTCGTGAGCAAGCCCGAGTGAACATGACGACTGCAATCCTCCTCGAGGCGGTGGTGGCAAGCCTCGCGGAGTTCGGATCGGGCTGGCCGTGGCCAGCCATGATCCTTCGTGAGTACGGATGGCCCACACACACCCTGCCACTGACACACAAGAAGGGAGCCGAACATGGACGAGGAGAAGAAGACGAGACTGGAGGAGAAGCACGAGATCTACGGCAAGCCACCGGCTGGAAAGATGGACATCTCCGAAGAGGATGGCGTCCACGAGGAGTGGTACAAGGACGTCGCTGATCTCAAGACGCCCGAGGACCTGATGGTCTTCATGCAGAACCTGGACGACAACTATCATCACGACTACGGGACGATCTGCCACGCCATCGCCGCATCCGGTCTCGGTGCCATGAAGGTCGCGGATCACCACTGGAAGCAGGGCGGCATCACCGGGTTCCAGGCGAGCTGCATCATGTGGGAGGTCCTGAAGCACTGGCTGCACGAGAAGGGCCCTCTGCGCCTCGTGAGGTACGAAAAGATGCTCTACCCGCAGTACGCCGACAAGTTCGGTCTCACTATCAGCAAGCATGCCTGGGAGTGGCTGCAGGAGCACGCAGAGAAGAGGCTCGGTGAGGACGACTCCCCGGTGAACGAGAACGTGAAGAACCACTGGGCCAGCATCATCGCCGGCGTGGTGCCGTTCGGCTACAAGGTGGAGGAGGACTGACATGGACGAGCGCGAAGACATCATGAAGATGATCAATGACTCGAAGGGATCGTCGTGGGCCACCCTGGGGGCCCTCGGTTACGGAGCCGCCCTGCCGATGCTTATGGGAGGCCTGATGGGCAAGCTCGGAAGGATCAAGGAAGTGAAGCTCGTCTACGAGAAGATCTCTCTCAGCGCGTTCGATGACCGACACGTCATCGTGCTCATCGGGCCCGATTCCAGAGTCTGGGGTAGCCTGAGCACCCATGCCGTCGAGCAGCTCAAGCGCCAGCCCGGAGACGTCCTCAGGCTCGGTGAGGTGCCCGAGGAGGAGGAGAAGGACGAGGACACCCCCGAGGACGAGGAGCCCACTGAGCAGCCAGGGAGGGCCCCTGAGGAGGGCCCGGATATTGACGAGGGCACCGGCCTCGTCGGAGCCGGGAGAGGCAACTACTTCTACTGTCCGTTCTGCGGGAAGATGCTCGCTGGACCACGGAGGCGGGCCGATCACATCAGGAGGGAGCATGAATCCTTCCTGGACAAGTACCCCAAGATCAAGGCCGAGGTCGAGGAGATCCTGCACGGGAAGGATGAAGGATGAGTGGGGCATTCGGACCCAGCATCATCGGTGGCGGCATGGGTGGGGGGCTTCGATGGCGCGATATCAGGACTGGGGTGCGTTGCATCCACTGCGGCAAGGGCGAGTTCCTGATCAGTCACGAGGCCAGTGACACAAGGTGGGGCGTGGACGGATACTACGTCACCTGCACCTTCAGCCCACGACAGGGGGCCATCTGCCCCTGGGTCGAGAAGACCGACTACCGAGGCTACCCGCTCACAGAGGAGCAGGCCAGATTTTTCATCCCCCACGAGGGCAACCCGGACGCCATGGCCTATCTGCTTAGGCAGTACTGCCCCGAGCTCCGCGATGCGGTCCTCGAGCAGTTCGACCCGCACAAGCATGACCCGTACCAGAGGGCAGCAGACAGGGCGGCCGACGAGGAGCACGTCGAGAAGCACAAGGGGAGGAAGAAGCTATGAGTGATGAGGCGAGAAGGTGGGCGGTGGCGAGCATGAAGGCGGGGGATCTCCTCAGCAAGTGGTTCTGGAAGCACCCACGAATCCTCAAGACAATCGCACCGAAGCTCCCCGAGATCATCGACGTGCTCAAGGCCGCAGACATCCAGAAGATCGAGGTCCTGCTCGAGCACGGGTGGAAGCAGTGAAGGCCTGGTATGCGGCCGCGGCCATCGCGATGATCGCAGGGGCCGTCTATGCGCTGTGGAAGATCGACTGGGAGTGGAGCCAGGAGCTCGCCCCGACCCTGGCCATGATGATCATCCTCGGGGTTCTCATGCTATTTGCCTGGGCCTCGGAGCACATTCTGGAACCATTCAAGAAACGGAAGGAGAAGAACATGTCCGAAGGAGTCTACAAGCTGTTCGTCCCGTGCCCGAAGTGCGGGAAGCCCCACGGTGTCCGTCTCGTGGTGGACGAGTCCGAGTTCAGGGTTGTGTGCATCAGTTGCGAGGAGATGGATGAGAGCGTGGAGCTCGACCAGGTCCTCGAGACGGTGAGCACCCTGACGCTGGTGGCCCACGACGAGGGCCCCCTCGAGGAGCAGAAGGTGCAGGAGGTCGTGGCGGATCTGCTCGGGCTCCCGGAGGAGGAAGAATGAAGCTCTCGCAGGTGGTGGACCGTGTCATCAGGGCCATCGAGGAGCGCCTCGAGCCCGATCAGGCATACCAGACCACCATGCTCCGTGGCATGGCCGGACAGCTCATCAGGCAGTTCGGGGACCTGGAGCTCAACATCATCGTGAAGCGGATCCCGCTCGAGGAGGTGCAGGATGGGGAAGCGGCGGAAAAGGACGAGAAGTAGGGCCCCTGCGATGGACCCTCAGGAGAGGGCCACCAACCAGAGGGCCATCGGGATGCTCAAGCGCATCACCCGGCGACTGGGACGTGGACAGCAGATGCCGTTCCTGGTGGTCTCGGTGGAGCCTGGGAGGCACCCGACCACCGGGGAGGTCCGGGCCCTGCCCGCGATCCTCAGCACCAGGATGGAGCAGAAAAAGTCTGCGTTCCTGATCCAGGCCCTGTTCAGCCACCTGGCGGAGATCGGGGCCGTGAAGCCCAATCCTGGGCCCCAGGAGGCCGAGAAGGCCTCGGGGGTGGTCCAGGGTGCCCCCGACCCTTCCGGGGGCCTGGACACGAACCTGGACGAGCCTGACGCGGACGTGGATGGCGAGTAGCCCTGACCTGCAGGGCTTCGAGACCTGGCTGCGCCGTCGTCAACTCAGAGCTCTGACCATCAAGGCCTACGTGGCCTCGGTGAAGTTCGCCTACAAGCGGGGCAACCCGGTCAAGGCCCTGTCCGGGGCCAAGAGCCGGGGACGCCACACGCAGCTCCGCAGCGCCCTCAACCAGTACGCGAGGTTCTCCAAGAACGAGGCCATGCTCGAGGACATCCGGGCTGTTCAGAGACCCCGAACGAAGCGCAAGCCGGCCCGCAGGCCCCTGGACACCCAGGAGTGGAACGAACTGCTCCGGTCGGTGAAGATCGAGGAGGAGCCCATCTCACAGGCCCTCGTGCTCATCGTCCACACTGGACTGCGGAGCTCGGATGTGCTGAACATCGAGAGAAGCTACGCCGAGCAGGGCCTCGAGAACGGCATCCTGCAACTGGAGCAGAAGGGAGGGGACTACAGGCCCTTCCCCGTCGGCGGGGGCATGAGGACGGCCCTGCGCGAGCTCGTGGAGTACTGGGAATGGGAGAGGCTCCGGGACATCATCTCCGACGGTCAGAGCGACAACGCCGCCTACATGGTCGTCTACCGCAAGCTCAAGAAGGCTGCGGAGAGGGCCGGGTTCGAGCCGGGGCGTGTCCACCCCCACCTGCTGCGGATCACTGCGGCCATCCAGCTCTACACCAGGACCAAGGACATCTGGGCGGTCAAGGAGTGGCTCGGGCACTCCGACATCGCCACGACCCAGATCTATCTAAGCAAGTACACCAACCCCGACAACCTCATGGACTCGATGAGAGCCCTGCAAGAGGAGAGAGAGGAGTAGTCATGAAAAGGAAGCAGAACAGACTCTTCAGGCCGCCGATGATCGGAAAGAAACAGCGGCTGCGGTTCGTCATCGGTCCCGACATGGAGATGGCCTGGCTCACTCGCGAGGAGCGCAAGGCCCTCAGCGACCACGGCCAGGAGGTCATGAACCAGCAGTACGAGGAGGACGCCGCCGAGAAGGCCGTGTTCGAGAAGTTCGAGTCCGAGCTCGAGGCGGCCGCCCGCGCCGAGATCAAGGAGCTGCTCAAGGACCCGGACACGATCAACGACAAGTGGCCCACCGAGGAGTTCGCTTACCTGCTGCACATCGCCGGCGGGTCGCCCCCGGATTCCTGCCACACCTGGACGGGGGGCGACATGAACGAGTTCCGTCTCGCCCACACCCTCAGCGTGGAGATCCCCAAGGAGCTCGAGCCCGAGGCCATCGGCCTCATCAATCCCATCGATTTCCCGAACGCATTCGAAGATGTCACGAAGGGGATGAAGGCCCTGCTGGATCACTTCGGTCTCACCATCAAGGAGGAGGAATAGCCATGACCGAGACACTGTGGGCAAGGGTAGAGGAGCGCAAGAGGGGCAAGGCCCTCGTGCTCTACCGCAACGAACTGGTGAGCGGCCCGAGGGGCCCGATGGTCGAGGCACGGACGGTGTTCGTGGTCGAGAAGATCGGGAAGTCCTTCGAGGCATTCGACGGCGAGGCCGCCTCGCTCGAGCTCACCTCCACCGAGGTCGGCGGCGACATCACCGTCAGCGCCACCATCAAGCACTCCGCGCAGGATCCCCGCGATCCCGAGATCCCGCGCATCGGGTTCGAGGACAAGGTGCCCGAGCACGAGGAGAAGAAGAAGAAGATCCGCAAGCGCGGGATGGGCAAGTTTTTGGGCAAGGACGACAAGAAGGCCGCCACGCAGAAGCCTGGCTCGCCCCCCGTCCCCCCCGAGCAGCGCCGTCGCGGAGCCTCCGGCCTCAGGGCCCCCACACGCCGTCGCAGGCCGAAGAGGTGATCCATGGAGCCAGTACGCAAGCAGCAGTACAAGGAGGCCCTGGAGCCCATCCTGGGCCCCGGAGACGTCGTCCTGGTCGTCTGCAACGACGACAGCCACACCCTGCTCTACGGGCAGGACTACAGGACCGCCTACGCGCAGGGCCAGTGGAGCCCCCGCTACACCGTCTGGTCGGTCCTGCTCGGGTTCAAGATCCTCGGAGAGCTTATCGGTGAGCACATGAAGGTCGTGTTCCCCGGCGAGAACCTCGACCCCATGACCATGGAGCTCACGCAAGAGCAGCTCGAGGTCCTGCAGAAGAGCCTCGCCTCGGGGTCGCTGATGCCCAACGAGACGTTCCCTCTCGTGGCGGCCGGCTTCCGTCAGCTCGCCCAGGCCCTCGAGGGTCACCTCGCATCCTGCGCCCCCAACGAGTACCGCCAGATGCAGGAGAACATGAAGAAGCCGATCGAGAAACCCATGGGGGGTGAAAGGAGCGGGAACTGATGGACAACCCATGGTTTCCCAAGGCTGGAACGGTCATCCTCTTGCTGTTCGTGATCACCATCATCGTCGCCCACTTCCCAGACTGCCCCGGCGATGCCCACGGAGAGGATGAGGTACCCACACACCACGAGCAGTGGTGCGAGAACATCGACGGTTGGTGCCCCACCGTGACCAACGGAATCCACGCCGGCAAGAAGTGGTGCAACAGCCCGAAGAAGAAGTGTTACACTAGCCACCGCAACCGATCCTACGACATCTACATGGCGCTGAAGGACTGGTTCAATCTCTACCCCTCGGGCAAGCACGGCCTCTTCAAGAGCGGGACGATCCGAACCGAGAGCGAGCTCACCTGGGACAGCAAGACCAGTTCGTCCACCGAGGAGTGCGGGATCGCCAGCGTCGACCGCTCCAAGGCCAAGAAGTGGAACATCAATGCCTGCGACCCAGAGGCCAACCTCTGGGCGGCGCAGTCCATGGACGCGAGCCGGCTCATCAGGATGCGAGAGAAATACCCGGAGCTCGAGCTCGCACCACTCTCCGACCAGTGGAAGATCGCAGGGGCCGGTGGGGCCATCGGCAGCAACAAGGTCTACAACCTCATCAAGGGATCCGGGGCCCTGCGCCTGAAGAAGGGCGAGGACATCCTCGTCTACAAGCACCCGCACGACCGGATCATGAAGTGGCTGGTGTGGAAGGATAAGAGCGACCCGTCCTTCTTCTACAACTTCATGGCCATCCCGCTGCTCGGAAAGAACCAGGGCAAGGGGGCGTTCCGCCTGGCCCGCTCAGAGGGACAGGAGAATCTATTCGAGGATCTCTTCGTCCATGGCCTCGAGAGCGCCTACGGAGAGCCCACGATGCCCGCAAGACCCCTGGGGGCCTACCCCTTCCCCGACAACGCCAAGCACCACTGCCAGTGCTGGAGATGGCCGGAACTGGCCGATGTGATGCCGACCCCGCACACGGTCGGCGTGGATGTCATCGATCCGAGATTGCTCTGATGGCGTCGAAGGGCTGGGCATCCTGTCACCAGAACTGGGTGGACGCGATGAAGAAGAACCGCGACCGCCGCACCATCGCGATCGTCTACACCGGGTTTACCCGGGCCCCCTACAGGATCTGGATGCTCGAGGACGACCGAGTCATCATGAGGGGCACGTTCCGATTCAGTGACCTGCAGCACGTCGTCAGCGCCGTGGACTCCATCTACCGGGCCGCGGGGATCACCGGCTACTACGCCACCAACATGCAATGAGGAGAAGAACCATGGAAGCCTATCTGTGCGACATCACAGTCCACGTCCGAAAGCGCGTCGGCCCCGGGGCTCTCCCCGACCACGATGCCATGCGTCAGTTCGACAAGGACGCGGTCGAGTTCGTCAAGAAGAGCCTCATCAAGGGAGGCTTCGTCAGCGGCGACAGGCTGCGCTTCGAGGTCGACCCCCTCACCTGCGCCGATGGTCTCATCCAGGTATCAGTGAAGATCGGGTCGGCGCCATGAAAGACCGAGACCACTACTGGGTCGTCGTGCCGAAGTCTCAGAAGCGTGAGCCGTTCATGCTCAAGGAGAAGAACGCCTCACGGGTTTGGGAGAGGATCCGCGAAGAGGTCGGGGGTGCCGAGATCGAAGACGTGATCCACCTATGCGATGTTCTGGATGCGAGGGATCTGGTTGAGAGTATTCGAGACTTCGGAAGGAGTCTTGGATTCAGGTCCGTTCAATGATGCCGCTCACCAGCAAGCAGAGGGTCTCCGTCCTCGAGAAGATGGATCCAGATCAGCGCCTCGAGACCTACGTCTCGATCAGGAATCGGGTGGACCGGAATCTCCAGCAGGATGTGGGGTATCACTTCAGCGACGAGTACGATCGATTGCTGGACGAGCTCCAGGACTACTGGACTGCCATGACGGAAGAGGAGCGCATCAAGGCGCAACGTCAGCTCACACGCTGAACGCCTCCTCCATCGTGACGGGCACCACGGTGGGGTGACCTCTCTCCTCGCGCACCGCATTCTCCTTCTCGATCTTGACGTAGTCCGGCTCGTAGCCATGGGCGAAGAACGCCTGGTTCGGGGTCCAGACTCCGAGCTGGCCATCGGGCCGTGGCGTGGCCGCCCTCTCCTCGTCGGTCATCATGCACCAGCGGCACTTCTGGCATGTGGCGTAGACGCGGGGGTTGGTCGCGGAGCACTCGGTCGGGTCCCCGATCTCGGTGTGCAGAGATCCGCAGTGGTACCCGAACACGGTGGTGACTCGGACCCGGTCCCCAAACTCGTCGCTGATGGCGTTGCGGAACGCGGCGAGGATCTTGTCCTGGGGCTCGGCGGTGGCGTAGCTGAGGTGGCCGTTCATCTTCGAGGCCGCCTTCGCGAGCTGCTCGACGCTGTTGGGCCCACCACGATCCCTGCTCGTGGGCGTGGAGGGATCCAGGGAGAACTGCAGCCGCAGGTTGGGACGGGGCACGAGCTTCTCGGCCGTGTCCTTCTTCCTCGAGAACCCCCAGACGATGAGATCGGGGTGTCGCTCTGTCATCCTGTTCACGAGTCGGATGGTGCCCTTGTTGAAGTCGCCGCCGCCGTTCCAGCGGATGTTGAGCGGGGCGTCGAGGGGCAGACGCTTCGACCTCTCCCCCTTCTGCGTGAAGAACTTCTCCCTCACCTGCTCGTAGAACAGATCTGCCTGCTCGCTGATCTCGGCCGACGATGCGGTCGCGTACATCTCCGATACGATCAGGTTCTGCAGGTACCTGGCCTGCTGGCGGCTCAGGTTGTACCAGTGCTGCTCGTCCCATCCGACGAAGCGGCCGACCTTGGCGTAGCAGTGCTTCATGCACCACGCCGTGGGTCGGCAGGTTCCGCCGATCTCGGGGTGCAGACGTGCAACCGCGGCCATGGGCGACCTCGACGGGTCCTTCTTCTTCTGCTTGCCCTTGAACGTGGTCGCGAGGGCGCCGAGGTACTTCTGGATCCTGATGTTGAAGGAGAACCCGGTCTTGAAGTTGACCGAGAGGTACATCACCTTGTTCTGGATGTCCGAGATGACCTCCTTGGGGGCGTGGCGGATGATGGCCGGGAGCTTCTCGCGCCAGGACATCTCCTCGGCCCACTGCTCGTCCACGATCTGCTGGATGGCCGGATCGAGCCGGTAGTCGGCCCCGACCCGGACGTCACGGATGCTCGTCGTGGGGTCGAATGGGGACCCCGCCGGCTCCGCCTCGTTCTCGATCTCCCGGCCCTCGATGTCCAGGAGCTTCACCTTGGCTCCGTACCCCGGATCCACAGGCATCCATGGGTAGGGATCGTAGAAGTCCCCCAGGCCCGTGTACCCGGCCTCCTCCATCGCCTCAGCGGCCATCTCCGGGATCACGCACTGGTCGGGCGGGAACCACAGATCATCGGTGGGCTCTTCGACTACTCGTACTCCTGGCATATCGGTCACCTCCTGATCAGAAGGTATACCCGCAGGGGCCGCTCTATGTCCAGACAGGACCGCCGAGGTGTGACGATGCCGACACCGATCCCTCGAAAAACTACCAATTATTTCCGCCGTGATTTCAGACACTTCTCAGCCTATACAAGGTCGTTGGTTGAATAAAAAGGTGTGCATATGCGTTGATATGGGCAGGGAGCCGAACATGAAGAAACCATCCGACAAGTACATCATTGGAACGCCGGCACAGAGGCGGTGGCTTGATGCCGTGATCCGAGATGCCGTCTGGAGATGCAGCGACATGGAGCCGGACCACCGAAGGTACGCCGTCATGGCATGGCTCATGACCAGGGCTGAAATGCACCAGACGACGTTCACGGGTCTCGTGAAGGAGATCAAGGAGGAGAAGGAGAGATCATGATCTACACGAACGAGGATGCCAAGTTTGATGCAGAGGCGCAGGGACGCTGCCCCATCTGTGGAAGAACCCCCCTCGATGGATGCACCCACTGCGACATTTGCGGTGACCTTGACTGCGATGGGACATGCGAAGACTGGGACGAGGAGCAGGAGCAGGATCAGTCATGAAGATGTACAGACACCAGATCGAAGAACTGAAGTGGAGGCCCGGGTACGGTTACATGGGTCTGCTGATCGACTTCGCGGATCTCAACGGGGTCCAGTTCAAGCGAAAGACCGACGTGGCGGAGAAGCAGAGCACCTACTACTACCTCGCGCAGGATCCCCTCATTCGAACGCTGGCCAAGTGGCTGATGATCAAGGTGCTCGAAGACCCGAAGGAACCGTTCATCGAATACCCAGACTGTGACAAGGAGGCGCGAGACTTCGAGCGTGAGTGCTGCCTGGATGAGGACACAGAAGAGGAGGGATCATGAAGGACTTCATTGTGTACGCGAATGGGCTCGTCCACTGCTCGGTCTGCTCGAGCCTCCCAGAGGAGGATGTTGTCCTGCGCGTCAACATCGCGAATCCGACGGGGGTCACTCCATGGAGGATCGTGGAGGAGAAGTTCAAGACCGGCGAACCGAACCCGTGTCCGTGCGACAAGTACCCGGACACGCACAAGCACTACCTGTTCACCTGCTGAAGGAGGGAGCCATGGGCTACGGAAGAGAGAAGGAATGGTACGAGATCCACCTCGAGCGTGGATGTCACTCGTGCTACTACGTGGACGAGAAGCAGCTCGACGTCGGGCCGTGCTGCACCTTCGTCGGCAAGCTCGGTGTCGACGCCAAGGGCACCTGCACGAAGAGGAAGATCAAGAAGGTGAAGTCATGAGGATCAAGAAGGCGGATCGTGGGGCAGTGGCAATCGTCCTGTCGGTTGCATATTACATTCTCATGTGTTCGTGGCCAATCGCCATCGCGAAACTTCTGCTTCCACAGGAACTGGAATGGATCATGCTCCCCGTGTTCACCGTTTGCATTATCTACGGGTTGGCTGGCGCTGGTGTTGCAATGGCATGGGTTGAGGAGAAGCCATGAACCTCGAAACTGACACCCCGTGCGTGGCGACCGACCGTCACAACGTCGTGGAGCACGCCGTGAGGACTCGATCGGACGGGGTTCCCACCCAGTACCGGTTCTGCGCCCGCTGTGGGGCCGAGTGGTTCCTCGAGCAGCGAGATGGGGTCTGGGTCGTGGCCGCCCACGTCGGGCCCCAGGAGGACGCTGAGGAGGACGAGGACGAGTTCGGCGCCTGCCAGGGCGGCTTCGGGCAGGAGGGCGACGATGACTGAAGATCGCGTGCCCTACGGCAACCAGAAGCGCGGTGCGAGCCGCATCCACCTCTACTACCCGACCGAGGATCAGATGGAGCTCGCGGAGGCCGTCGAGCTCTCACCCTTCCGATCCGCCTCGGCCCTGGTCCGTCACCTCGTGCGCCAGTACCGTCGAGGCCAGCTCAACAAGATCAAGCGTTCCTGCAACTCCTGACCCCCATGACATAGCCGCGGTCGCGGGCCTGACATAGAACTGCCCCGGGGAGCGAGGTTGGGGGGGACCTTCTCCTCCGGGGCATGGGGCCCTGGAGAACGCGGGGCGTCAGGCTCCCCAGGGCGCGACGGCCAACCACCTTCACCACCTACCCTACCGTCAAGACTAGGTATACCGAGGGTCGCAGGATCTGTCAACGGACGTGCGGACGGATGCCCTTGATCGCCTCCATCACATCGGCGTGGAAGCCTTTCTCCATTCGGTGAGCTGTGTTGCTGATGACCGAGATCAACTTCGAGCGGATCTCGGCGTAGGCGGCGAGCATGGCCCTCATCTCGGGGCTGACCTTCTCACCGAGGCCGAAGTGGAGGAGGAACCGGGCGGCCTCTGAGCGGTTTCCCACGACGGCCTGGCCCTCGCACTTCGGGCAGGTGGAGCCGTCGCTGAGAACGGTGTCACCCTGACACTTCGGGCAATCCTGTGGGAATTCTTGAACTGCGAAGGCCTCGAGATCGGCCAGGAGCTCTTCGTGTACCTTGACGGTCAGCGGATACGTCTTCACCCACGCCTCCCAGTGCCCCGTGGAGCACCCTATCACCCGCTGCACTTGAATGGCAAGTTGACGACACACCTCCCCCAACTGGAGCAAGGGGAGGCTGACCATGCTGTAGTTGCATGTCGGTGGGAGCCGAACACGCGGGCCGACCCCCGAAGGGGCGGTACAGGTGGGTCACCTGGGTTGTCCCACGAGAGGATCCTGGTGTCAAGCAAGGTCGCTGAATCACAGCCTGAAATGGCCGTTGTGGCCGTTGCTTCGTCATTTTTCTGGACGGATGTCACAGGGGTGTGCTACAGATCGTGACCATGGGAGCCGAACAGTTCGTGGATGCGAGGACACTTGCCGATCGCCTGGGTCTCTCGACCCGCACCATCTACACCTACGTCAGCGAGGGGAGGATCCCCTTCATCAGGCTCCGTCACAGCCCCGTGCCACGATATAGGTTCAACATCACGGAAGTGATCGAACACCTGAGAGGAGAAAGTCATGAACGCACCAAGTGAGAGCCAGCAGGATCCGAAGGTCGAGCTCGTGGCTGCAATGCCCGACCGTCCTGACCCCGACGATCTTCACATGAGGATCATCCGCTCGGCCAAGAACATGAAGCAGCTCGTGGAGGCGTACAAGATGGTACGCACCCATGTGCTCGACATGACGGAGCCCGACGACTGGATGATCCACGGACAGGATGGAGACCCGGATCCCAGGGTCTACCTCTGCGCCGACGGCGCCATCAGGATCGGACTCGGCCTCGGCGTTCAGTGGGGCGGCTTCAAGCAGGAGAGGATCGAGCACCAGGACTCCAACGGAGCCTTCTACGAGATCGTGACCACGGCCCACTTCATGTACTGCGGCCGCTACATCGAGGCGACCGGCTCCGCGGACACCCGCGACAGCTTCTTCTCCCATCAGGGCCAGCTCGACAGCGACGATGTCGACATCCAGAACATCCGCTACAAGAGCGAGACGGCGTGCGTGCGCCGTGGCATCTCGGCCGTGCTCGCGCTGCGTGGGCTTCGAGTCTCCCACCTGCCCGATTCGATGAAGAGCCGTGTCCTCGGCAACACCGTCGGGTACGTGAAGGGCAACAAGGGCGGCAGCATCCAGGAGAAGGGTGAGCGCGAGCTCGCGGTGAAGTGCTGGAATGCCTGCATCACCATGTGCGGCGGCGACGTGGATGTCGCGACCAAACTGCTCGAGACGGTCACCAAGTTCAAGGGCGACGACGGCGACGTCTGGGTGAAGGGTCCCGAGCACCTCAAGAAGATCAAGAGCGGCTGGCTGCAGCGCGTGAAGAACGATCTCGAGAAGGAGTGGCGGATGTGGAACGAGAAGGGCGCCATCCCCTACGTCATGGCCGACTTCGAGGCACCCCCCGAGGAGGGCCAGGGCGATGGTGGCGCTGACGGTGAGCCGAGCTCCGAGGAGCCCCCAGTCCAGAATCCGCTCGGGTGATCCATGGAGACACTGGGGATCGCCAAGAGGCTGGATGAGGAAGCGAAGGGCCGGATCAAGATCTGGCCGGCGAAGTCGAACCGGGCCTCCTCGCTCGGCCGGCCCTGCATCCGCTACCACGTCCTGAGACGGACCAGGTGGAACGAGATGCGGGCCCACGACCTCGGACTGCAGCGGGTCTTCGATGAGGGAGTGGCGCAGGAGAAGATCGTCCTGCAGCGCCTCATGGCCATCGGCGTCGAGGTGCTCGAGCAGCAGCGTGCGTTCCGGGTGCCGCCACGGTGTCAGGGGTGCGGTCACTTCCGCGACATGTTCCAGACCACGGCCGCGTGCCCCGAGTGCGGCACCGACGACTGGTACGACTACCAGATCACCGGCCACATCGACGGCATGGTGGACGACGGGATGGGCTACCACATTCCCCTTGAGATCAAGAGCATGAGCCCGTGGGCGTTCAACACCCTCTACTCCGCCGAGGACCTTGTGGAGACCATGCTCGCCGGCCCTCCGCACCACCAGACCTACCCGCCGCAGCTCCTGCTCTACATGAAGTTCACCGGCAAGCCTCGGGGCGCGTGGCTCTTCAAGGAGAAATTGGCGGGCCGACATCACGATCCCGTGATCTACCTCTCCCCCCACGAGCACATCATCGAGGGGCTGCTCGACAAGGCCCGGGTCATCAATGATCACATCGAGCAGAAGACCGAACCGGATCCTATCAACGACTACTCGATCTGCTCGGCGTGTGGGTTCAACCACATCTGCCTGCCTGGCCATGAGGGCAAGCAGGCGATCATGGACGCGGAGCTCGAGTGGTACGTGGATGAGAAGCGCAAGCGCGAGGATAGCATTCGCGATGTGAAGGCCGAGATCCGGGCCCTCGAGGACGAGATCAAGGAGAGAACGAAGGGGCGCGAGGAGATGATCATCAGCGGCAAGTACCGCTGTGTACCTCGCACCGTGAACGTGAAGCCTCGAGAGGGGTACTCCTACACCAAGTACGAATTTCAGAACGCGACAGAGTAACCACGACCGAGGGCCCTGCGGGAACTGCCTCCCTCGAGGGCCCTCGGTCACAACATGGAGGACGACATGGCAAAGGACAACGGAAAGAAGAGCAAGACCTTCCGCAGCAAGGAGCAGATCGCATTCGAGCACGGGCGCCAGCTCATGAACTACTGCGTCGGTGCCGGGAAGTGGGACTGGGTCGAGCAGCTCACCCCGATTATCAAGGACCTCGCGCCGAGCGACCAGGCCGATCCGCAGAAGGAGCTCGCCGTCGATCCGCAGTAGTCGGTTGACAGCGGCCGAGGGCCGTGAGAGTCTGGTTCTGCCACGAACGATCTGGGAGCACTCATGAGATCATCTACATTTTCGACCATCCGGTGGGGCCCCGTGGGGGTTTCCCAGATACCCCGTGGCCGCGGGGTCCCACCGGGTGGCCGAGGAGGTGGGTGATGGGGCGGTGGATCCGAGTCGACGTTCTCGTCCACGACAACCCGAAGGTCGTGGCTGCCGGATTCTGGGGAATGACGGTCATCCAGGCCGCCTGGAGGATGAGCAAGGCTCACGATCTCGACGGTGAGCTCTCCGACCGCCACTGGACCCCCCAGATGCTGCTGAGATGGACCCTGGCGACCCCAGATCAGCTCGAGGACATCCAGGACGGGATGGCGGCCTGCATCAGCGAGGGGCTGGTGGAAACCGTTACGCGTAACGACCGTAACGCATTTCAGCTACACGATTGGGACGACTACCAGAAGGATCCGACGGCCGCCGAGAGGATGAGAAGATACCGAGAGCGAAAGAAGAAGGAGAAGAAATCTAACGTAAGTGCCCGAAAACTCGATCCAGCACCCCCCGTTACGCGTAACGGCCGTAACGTTACGCTACAGGACATGACAGGACAAGACAGAAGAATGGATGAGAGGGGACGCTCTTCTCGTATGGAGAGATCTGATTCGACAGCATTGTCAGAATCGAATGAGCATAGAGACAGCAGTATCGAGAGTAGTGATCGTAGCGCCCCCTTGGTCTGGGACCTGTGGCCCATCTACATCGAGTTTTACAATGAGTCGAAAGGTGTCCCGCCTGCCACAAGCTCCTCCACACAGACCCAACTTGAGAAACTCTACGACTACATCGGCCAGATCATGGATCAGGAGCAGGTGTCCTCTGCGGACGAGGATGATCGACACCAGAAGACTCTCATGTTCGCGAGGGCCGTCCTGAAAAAGTACTTCGAGAGCGATGATGAGTTCGTGGTCAACAAGGCCGAGTTCTCCCTGGCCTACTTCGTGAGCAACGCGATGCCATCTCTTGCCAGCAAGGTTCTTGGGAAATGAGCGCCCCCATCGGTACATACCAGGGCAAGACTCCTCCGCACTCAACCGAGGCCGAGCAGTCAGTGCTTGGCGCTGTCCTTCTTAGGCAAAACGTGATGGACGAGATCGTGGATGTGGTGAGGGTCAGCGACTTCTTCCACGAGGCCAACGGTACGATCTTCGACGCGATGTGCGATCTGCACGAGAAGCGCAAGCCCATCGACCCGGTCACCCTTGGTGAGAAGCTCAGATCCAAGGGGATGCTCGAACAGGTGGGCGGGCTGCAGTACATCATCTCGCTCCCCGACAAGGTGGTGACCACGGCGAACATCCGGCAGCACGCTCGCATCATCGCTAACTCGTCCACGTACCGTGCTGTCGCCGGAGTCTGCATGGACACGCTCCAGCAGGTCTACAACTGGGACCTCGATGACGCGCCCAATTACGCTTCGGATGTGCAGGGGCGACTTGACGAGGTCGTGGACCGTCGAGAGCAGCAAAGGATCGCCTCCATACGCGAGGGAGTCTCGCAGACACTCAAGAAGATGAACGAGGAGCTCAAGAGCCCCAGGACGCTCACGGGGGTCTCCACTGGATTCTTCGGAGTCGATCAGTTCACGCAGGGATTGCAGCCATCGGATCTGATCATCGTCGCAGGCCGTCCGTCGATGGGCAAGACAGCCGTGGCGATGAACATGGCCGTCAACGCGGCGAAGAGCGAGGTCGAGTTCGTCAAGGAGCACGGAGAGGAAGACGATCAGCCACGGAGGATCGCAGTCTTCTCCTTGGAGATGAGCACGGACAAGCTGATTCGACGGATGCTCGCGGTTGAGGCTGGCGTACCGGGATGGAGGCTGATGAATCCAAAGAGCCTCTCCACGAAGGCAACCGAGAGCATCGTGGCCGCTGGGGGCGCCCTCGATGCTCTCCCGATTGTCATCGATGACACGGATGGGATGAACGTGCGTGACATTGTGGTTAGGTCACGCCGACTCAACCGACGACAGCCGCTGTCGATGGTCGTCGTGGACTACCTGCAGATCGTGAAGGCTCTTCCGCGCAAGGGAGATAAGTACAACCGGGACCGCGAGCTCGGGGAGATCACCGCTGCCCTGAAGGGGCTCGCGAAGGAGCTGCAGATCCCCGTGCTCCTCATCAGCCAGCTCAACCGTGGCAACGAGTCGAGACAGGACAAGCGGCCTCAGCTTTCGGATCTGCGAGAGTCGGGAGCCATCGAGCAGGATGCCGACGTCGTGGCCTTCATTCACCGCGAGGCCTACTACGACGAGAAGGCTGATCGCGAGCTGGCCGAGCTCATCTTCCGCAAGCAGCGCAACGGTCCCCTCGGCACCGTGCTGCTTCGATGGGAGGAGCACATCACCAGGTTCAGCAACACCGCGGAGCAAGACGAGCTCGCGGCCTCATTCGAGCAGGAGGGGTTCGATTGGGATCAGCAACCATCCTAGCCGTGGACCCCGGTGCCTCGAGCGGATGGGCGATCCTCACGGGCATGAAGGTGGCCGACTGGGGGGTCGTGAGGCTCGGCAATGTCAACGCACCCGATGAGATGAGAATGGTGGGCTCCCAGGCCGTCCGGCTCGGGGCCCGCACCATGATCATCGAGGGTCCGTTCCCCTTCACCCCACCTCACGCGAAAGATCTGGAGGAGGACGACAAGGTCCGCATCGGATGGCGCACAGGATACTCCCTCGGCGTGTCGCGTGGACGGTGGGAGCAGACTGCCCTGCTCGTCGGTCTCGGCGTCGAGGAGGTCAATCCGAGGACCTGGCAGGCTGCTACGGTTGGCACGGGCCGTCGAGAGCAGCAGATCGCGAAGTACCGAGACCGAGCGGCCTCAATGGCGAAGGTTTCGGCAAAGGAGATCCCCGCTGACGCTGCTGCTGCCATCTGCATCGGTGACTGGTGGATGGTTCGCGAGCGCATTCAGCCCCCCTGGAAGAAGGGCGGATTCCGCCTGAAACCCTGATCTGACCGGACCATAGGCACCGGAGAGGCACCGGACGATGTTTCGGAAAATGCTCCGGTTGAGGATCCGGTAGAGGATCCGGTCGATTCATCGGTTCCTTGACATCCCCTGCAGCCCTCTGATACCACTTTGAACGTGCGGGGCAGGGGAGTGTGCGGTGAGTTCCAACCAGCACGACAAGCTCGGGCTGACGCCAGAGCAGATCGAAGCACTCGAAAATCCTGAGAAGCGAAAGCAGGGCGACACCCGCGAGCTCACGCCCGAGCAGCGCAGGGCCGTCGAGAAGCGCAAGCAGGTGACCGCCCCCACCGTCTCGTCGTTCCAGCACCCAGATCAGACCTGGAAAAAGATCCAGGGACGTGAAGGACCAAGCCCCTTCGACAAGCTCCTCGAGCACAAGGGGGCGATGCTCGAGGAGGACGTGTGCTGCAAGTGCCGTCACTTCGTGGACAAAAAGCAGGGACAGGAGGAGTTGAAGCGCGACCAGTTCTGGGAGCGTGTCTTCAACAACCACGGCGATGGCACCGATTTCAAGCTCAAGCACATCGGTGATCCCAGGGCTTACTCCATCTGTCGTCTGAAGGGATGCGCCACGCACGAGCTCGGCATGGACTGCAAGGAGTTCGAGCAGTGACCCCAGTCGAGC
>Ga0180434_10000421_pt1 | contig 62575 bp, 51 predicted proteins | sample SS_ome_7_FD_132453 | JGI IMG/M metagenome (GOLD analysis project Ga0180434, IMG submission 132453) | Hypersaline lake sediment archaeal communities from the Salton Sea, California, USA - SS_1_D_2 metaG | ecosystem: Environmental > Aquatic > Non-marine Saline and Alkaline > Hypersaline >...
CGTCGAGGGCGTGCCCCAGGTCGCGCCGCCGCCTACGCCGACCCCGGCCAGCTCGACCCCCATCCCGACGCCGATCCCTCTGGAAGAGATAGATGAGGAGCGGTGGATCGACGTGGATCTTTCGGAGCAATTGCTGACAGCCTACGAGGGCAGGACGCCGGTGCGGACGACGTTGGTCTCCACAGGCCTGGCTCAAACGCCGACGGTAGTGGGCCAGTTCCGCATCTGGATCAAGCTGCGCTACGACGACATGGCCGGCCCAGGCTACTATATCGAGGATGTGCCCTTCGTGATGTACTTTTATCTGGGATACGGGCTGCACGGCGCTCCCTGGCACAACAACTTTGGGCAACGGATGAGCCACGGGTGTGTCAACCTGTCGGTACCGGAGGCCGAGTGGTTGTTTGGATTTGCAGACGTGGGCACGCTCGTGAATGTCCACGAATGAAGGACGAGGGGAAATTGCCAACGCAATTCCAACTTTCCAAACGCATCCCGTCTGTTGTCCTAACTCATCCCAAAGGGAGCAGGTTCCATTTCATGCTATAGTTACCGCGCGAGATATAGACGAACTCGTAGCCGATTGTGCCCGACACTTCTGCCGCAAGGATGGAAGTGGGAAAGCTTGATCGCGTGACCCGGGGCGCAGGCAGCGAGGTGTAAGTTAGGTAGTGAATAGTGGAGAAGAAGGAGGTAAATATGGGAATTCGATATCCCCTTGAGTATGAGATAGAGCCTGATAGTATGCTCACCGGCACGCGGTGGGTGACGGTGAATTTGAAGAACATAGGCACTGAGGACCTGACCGGGTTGGACGTGAACCTGAACTCGTTCGACACGTACAGCATCAGTGTCTTTGGGACGGGGCGTTACATCGCTTTCCTGGGAGAGGGCGACGAGCGATTGCTCACCTTCCAGGTATCGGCGAATTATTCGACCAGCCTGTACATCTCGATTGACGGCTGGAAAGAGGGCAAGTCGTTCCACTGGGAGTCGCCCTACATCCCGGTGACGGTGGGGAAGGAGCCGGCGGAACTGGCGAGCCTTTTTGCCATGACCGAGCCTTATCCTGGCCTGAAGGAAAGGGTTTCCGTCGAGGCCACCGTCCGTGGGCTGGCGCAGACCGAGGGACTCAATCTCGAGTTCTGGGCCACCACGCCGAGCGGCAAGTTCGAAGAGCTGGCCAGTGTGGAGACAAAGTCGCTTTCGCCCGACGAGGAAGTGACCTATTCTGCCGAGATCACGCCGGAGGAAAAAGGTATGCATACGATCTATGCGTACCTGTACGACGATGGCAGAAGGATCGCCCGCGAGACAGAATACGTGTACGCCCGATAAGATTGAGCCTTTCAAAGCCCGCGTCCCGGGTCACGCGATCAAGGCGGGAACACCGGGCGGTGAGATCTCTCGACTCCACTCCGCTGCGCTCCGTTCCGCTCGAAATGACGGATACTCCTTGGGACACTTTCAACCCTGGACTCGTCCAACTTAATTCCAACGTTTCCAACCGGATTCAACGTTGGCTCAAACTCGTCCCGTAGGCAGCGAGGTCGTTTTTGATTTATACTGGACACGTGGAGTGCTGGAAAAGCACAAATGCTTCACGCAAAGGAGGTGAGAAAACGATGGCATTGATACGATGGGATCCACTCCGCGAGATGTGGTCGCTGCGCGACACGATGAATCGGTTGTTCGACGAGAGTTTTCTCCGATCCAACGCGCCGCGGTGGCAGGCGGAGGGTAGGCCTCTTCCCGTCTCGGCAGATCTGGTCGAGAAAGACGACAGTCTGATCTTTAAGGCCGATCTGCCCGGTCTCAAGCCCGAGGACGTGGACATTTCGGTCAGTGATAACGTGCTGACCGTCAAGGGCGAGTACAAGACCGAGAAGGAAGAGGAGGAGGGCGACGTCCATTTCAAGGAACGCCGCTATGGTCGGTTCCAGCGCGCCATCCGGCTGCCCGGCAACGTCGATACCGACGCGGCTGAGGCCCAGTTCGAGGATGGCGTTCTCAAGATCTCGTTGCCCAAGACCGAGGAGGCCAAGCCCAAGCAGATCGAGGTAAAGACGTAGCAGGTCTTGCCCTCGCGACGAGATGGGAGGGAGATCTTTCCCCGTAACCGTTCACCCCCTCCCCCTGCCAGGGGGAGGGTTGGGGAGGGGGTGAGTCTTGGCCCACAAAATGCGCATTGAATACATCTGATTCCTGCTCATGTACCAATGCTCACCCTCCCCCTGCCCCTCCCTACGAGGGAGGGGTGAACGCTTACCTTCCCCCATCTCGACGGAATTATTGAAGTCAGGAGAGAAACATGAAACGTAATTCACAAATGAGGCTCGTTGTCACCATCTTTCTGCTGGCCGTGAGCGTGCTGCTGCAAACCGGCTGTACCGCCACGTCGGATGCCCTGGAGTTGCAGGAGGGAGAGCAATCCGAGCGCACCGTCAGCGTCTCCGGCGCGGGGGAGGCCACCGTGAAGCCGGATGTGGCGATCCTCCGCCTGGGGGTGCAGACCGAGGCCGAGGACGCCAGCGCAGCACTTTCCCAGAATAGCGCGCGCATGCAGGCGCTCGTTGATGTGCTGAAGGAGGCCGGTGTCGCGGACAAAGATATTCAAACCCAGACTGTGCGCTTGCAGCCCCGCTACGAGCGGCGGGAAGAGGCAGGCGAACCTCAGGTGATCGGCTATACCGCGACCAACATCGCGGAGGTGCGCGCCTCAGAGATCGAGATGCTGGGCGCATTGCTGGACGCCGCCGTCGAGGCCGGCGGAAACCGGATCGAAAGGATCCGCTTTGAAGCCGAGGATGCGGACGCATTCCTCGACGAGGCGCGGGAGGCCGCGTGGCACGACGCTCGGCACAAGGCGCAGCAGTTGGCCGAACTGTCGGGCTCCGAGTTGGGGGACGTGTTGACGATCTCCGAGTCCGCCCATCCGCCGCGCCCGGTCGTGCAAAGCTTTGAGGTGGAAGCGGCGGCAGCCTCGGCCCCGATCGAACCCGGCGTCCAGACCATCGAAGTAAATATACAGGTCACGTGGTTGTTACAATAATCTACAGATGAACGGGAGAAAGAAAGGAGCATCATGAAGAGTGGTTTTCGTATCGGTCGGATTTTCGGCATCAACATTCGCATTGACTGGAGCTGGCTGGTCATATTCGCGCTGATCACGTGGAATTTGGGCGCGACGTTTGGCGAGACGCACACCGATTGGAGCACGACCTTGAGGTGGGGCATGGCTGTCCTGGCGGCGCTCCTCTTCTTTGTGTCGGTCCTGGCGCACGAGCTTGCCCACTCCCTGGTGGCGCAGGCGCGCGGCGTTCCCGTGCGCAGTATCACGCTCCACCTGTTCGGCGGAGTGTCGAATATTCAGCGCGAGCCAGATTCGCCCCAGGGGGAGTTTGTCATGGCGATCCTCGGTCCCATCACCAGCCTGGTCATCGGTGGGGTGCTTTTGTGGATCGTCGGCTTGAGCGCTGGCCTGGCGGGGAACGGCTCCCTCAATATCGAAAGGATGCTCACCCAGATGAGCCCGTTGATGACGATATTTTCCTGGCTGGGGTCGGTCAACGTGATGGTGGGGCTTTTTAACCTGATCCCCGGCTTCCCGTTGGATGGAGGACGCGTGGTGCGCTCGATCTTGTGGGCGGTGACGGACAACCTGCGCCGCGCCACGCGCTGGGCCTCGTGGTTGGGGCAGGGCATTGCGTGGATGATGATCATAGCCGGGATCACGATGGTCTTTGGCGCGCGGATCCCTGTCCTGGGCACCGGTCTCGGCAACGGCCTGTGGTTATCCTTCATCGGCTGGTTCCTGCACACCGCCTCGGTCCAGAGCTACCGACAGGTCGTCATTCAGGATATTCTGGAGGGGGTGCCGGTCGAGCGGATGATGCGCACCGATCCGCCGACGTGCTCGCCCGATTGCACCGTGAGCAACCTGGTTCACGAACATATCATGAAGTCGGACGATCAATCCTTCCCGGTGGTGGACAATGGTCGCTTCGTCGGCTTGGTGACCCTGGACGACGTGCGCAGCGTCTCCCGCGACGAGTGGGAGACGACGTCCGTGCGTCAGATCATGACGCCGTCCGATCAACTGATCCAGGTGACGTTGCAAGAAGACGCGGCGGATGCGCTGGGCAAGCTGGCGCGGGCCGATGTGCGTCAGTTGCCGGTGGTGGACAACGGTTCGCTGGCCGGTCTGTTGCGCCGCCGGGATATTGTCAAGTGGTTACAGTTGGAATCTGAGTTGAACGTTGGTTAATGGAGTGGAGGAGGAAACATGGAACAGCTACATTTTGATATAGGAGCCAAAGTCTATTGCGGCGAGGAATCGTGTGGCAAGCTGCACAAAGTGGTCATTGACCCGCACACGAATCAGGTCACCGATCTCGTCGTGGAGCGGGGATTTCTCAAAAAGACAGATCGCGTGCTGCCGGTGTCTGCCGTCGAGCGGACGAAGGATCACAGTATCTATCTCGACGTCGCAGCCGACGAGATCGAGGATTATCCCGAATATCGAGAGGTCGAGTTCATGGAACCTGAGCCTGGCTGGGGTCAGGTGGAGGAGTACAAGGCGGAACAGACCGCATGCCGGCCCAGCGTGTACAGGCCCATCTGCCCTCAACCCGTGGTGCCGCGGATACGGCACCGAACCCACGAGGGGGTTCCCGGCGTCAAGAAGGTGCTCGAGGCCGGCACGCCGGTGGAAACGATAGACGGCGACTTTGGCAAGGTGGATCACGTGTTGGTGGACAGCCGGAGCGGCAAGATCACGTATCTCGTGGTGCGGAAGGGGCTGATTCCCGAATATCCCGTGATCCCCATCGAGATGATCGAAAACGTGGGCGAAAGGGGCGTCTTTATCAAAAAGAGAGAGGAGGAACTGGAGGACCTGCCCCGGTATACCCCTCGGGATGATGAGAACATCCTGGCTGCGTTGGAGGACCGCCTGGAGGAATCGCTCCTGGATTTGGACAGCGTCGAAGCGACCGTGGAGGGCGGCGTCGTCCGGCTGACCGGACGGGTGAGGGACATGGCCGCCAGGCGGCGGGCCGAAGCCATCGCTCGCTCCGTCGAGGGCGTGATCGACGTCGAGAACGGGCTGGACACCGGCCGGATCGTCCGGGCGCGGGTGATCACCGCCTTGTTCAACGACTCCAGGACCAAGCTCGCCGTGATCGAAGTGATCGACGAGCAGGGAATGATCACCCTGAGAGGGCAAGTCGATAGCCCCGAGGTCCGCGAGGCGGCGGAAGAGATCGCCAGCGAACAGCCGGGCGTCGTCGGCGTGATCAACGCCCTCCGGGTCCAGGCCGACGACGACACGCGCCTGTTCACTCCCTGGTCGATCGCTACGATTCAACGCAGGAGATTCTAAACATGGCGATCAGGTATCCCCTTCGGTGCGATCTCTATCCTCGCCCATCTGTACGAAGGCGTCAAGCGAGTGGGCCGCGAGGTCGATACGGTCTATGTGGGCAGCGCAGAGTAGGAAAATGATCAAAGAGATGTGGAGGTAGTAACGATGAGTAAATCCAAGTTCGCCCTGACTGTTGGGATCGGTTGTCTGGCCTTGATCGTGCTGGCGGCCGTCATCACAGTACCTTTATTGTTTGCGCCTCTTCAGGCGTTCCAGGGCGTGCGGGAGGAAAGCGTCGCCTCTCCGACCGTTATTCCCGGCATCGGTGCGACACAGGAGGCGATCCCGACCCTGACGCCGTTGCCTGTGGAGGCCGAGACACCCTCGACGCCGCCGCTGGTTGATTTTGCGCGCCTGTACGATCAACTCAATCCCGGCGTCGTCAATATCCAGGTCTATGTGGAGCAGGGGGGTCTGTCGGGCCAGGGGGCCGGCTCTGGATTTGTGCTGGACGACGAGGGACACATCGTCACCAACAATCACGTGGTGGCGAATGCCGCGCACGTGACGGTGATTTTCTACGACGGAACCGAGGCCGAGGCCGACATCGTCGGTTTGGACGATGATAGCGACCTGGCCATCGTCCGCGTGGACGAGCTTCCCGAGGGCGTTCATCCGCTGCCCCTGGGCGATTCGGGACAGGTGGAGGTGGGAGAGTGGGTCATTGCCATCGGCAACCCCTTTGGATTGGGCAGCAGTATGACACTGGGCATCGTGAGCGCCACCGGACGCTCGATCCCCTCGGGAGCGACGCCGTTCGCCATCCCCCAGGCGATCCAGACTGATGCGGCGATCAACCCCGGAAACTCGGGCGGGCCGCTCCTCGATCTCGATGGGTACGTCATCGGCGTCAACGCCCAGATCGCATCGGGCGGCGCTCCGGCGAACGCCGGGGTCGGTTTTGCCATCCCATCCGACGTGGTCCGTCGCGTGGCGCCCGTGTTGATCGACGCGGGAACCTATCAATGGCCCTGGCTCGGCATCGAGGGAACGAGCGTCAACCTGCTGCTGATGGAGGCGAACGATCTGGACACCCAGCATGGCGCCTACATTGACCGCGTCGTCGAGAACAGTCCGGCGGACAAATCCGGGTTACAGCCCAGTTCTGGCGTGGACATGACGGACGGCCGGCAGGTGCCCGTCGGCGGAGACGTCATCATCGCCAGCGACGGGGAGCCGATCGTCGATTTCAGCGACCTGTTGGTCCGGATCGCCTTCAAGGCGCCTGGCGACACGATGGAGTTGACCGTCCTGCGGAATGGCGAGCGACGGCAAGTCACCGTCGAATTGGCTCCCAGGCCGTCGGATTTCGGATCGTGAAAGCCTGCCTTCCAACTGAATTCCAACTTTACAACCAAATCCAAAGGTAAAGCCAACTGGCCTCGTAAAGTACGCGGGGGAGTTGGCTTTATAATAGGGACAAGTTAACGCCGCGCTTGATCCAGGGCGTCGATCCGTATGAGTTGTCTGTAAAGCAGACTGATTTAGAAAAGGAGGAGGAGATGTTCTTTGTTGATCTGTTGGTTGCTTTGGCCGTTGGCTTGTTGCTGACGGTGATCTTTGGTGCGTTGTTCAGGAACCAGGGACCGTGGGGTATCTGGTGGGTCTTTTTGATCCTGATCTTTCTGGTGGCTTGGGCGGGAGGTGTCTGGGTACGGCCTTTCGGCCCGGTGTGGTTCGACGTGGCCTGGTTGCCGTTTTTGTTCGTGGGCCTGTTCTTTGCGCTCTTACTGGCCGCCATCCCCCCGCTGCCCCGGAGAACCTATGGGGAAACGGTGGTCGAGGCGCAGGCCGAAGACGCTGTCATCGCAGCGTTCTCTGTGTTCTTCTGGGTGCTCTTGATCGGCTTGCTGGTCGCCATCGTCCTGGCCTACGTTTAGCAGAAAAAGTCAAGTCGGCGTCCTGGATAAGCGCGGTGTAGCGGTGAGCCGTTGGTCATTTAACGCTCCGTTGCCCCCCTGACCGTATCAGAGGCTCCCAAAAAAGCGAGGATTGATATGTTAGAACATATTCTTGTTCCCCTGGATGGTTCACAGCTCGCCGAGCGCGTGCTGCCGCACGCAGTGGCGCTGGCGAAATGCTTTGATGCCCGGGTTACGCTGCTGCGGGTTGTGGGTCGCGGTCAGCGGGCCGGGTTGGGTCGCGTCGTCGATCCCCTGCGCTGGCAGTTGCGCAAGTCCGAGGCCGAGGCCTACCTGGACGAGGTGCGGGGGCGCCTGCAGGACGTCGGCTTGCGGGTCGACCAGACGGTGCTCGAGGGCCGGGCCGCCAGCCGCATCGTCGAGTTTGTCCGCGACGATCAGATAGATTTGATCGTGTTGGGCAGCCACGGTCGAAGCGGTCTCAGCCGCTGGAACATCAACAGCGTCGCGCAGAAGGTTCTCCTGCGGGCTTATATTCCCACGCTGATTGTGCGGACGTACCGGGCCGTCTCCGAGGATTTGGACGGGCTGCGCTACCGGCGGCTGCTGGTCCCCCTGGACGGTTCGCAGCGGGCCGAGCACGTCTTGCCCCTGGCGACCAGCCTGGCCAAATCTCAAGAGGCTCAGTTTCTGCTGGCCCACGTGGTGGACAGGCCCGAGGTGGCCCGCCGGGGACCTCTCACCGACGAGGAACGGGAATTGGTGGATCGGCTCACGGCGCTGAACCGGGAGGATGGGGAGGCGTATATGGATGACTTGAGATCCCGCCTTTCCGTGGATGTTCACTCTCATCTCCTGGTCGGCGACAACGTCGCGGCCGCCCTGCACGAGCTGGTGGATCGAGAGGAGGTAGACTTGGTCATACTCGGCGCCCACGGATATTCTGGCGAGGCCCAGTGGCCGTATGGTAGCGTGGCCCTCAACTTTATCGCCTACGGTGCCACTCCCTTGCTGATCGTCCAGGATATCCCTCAGGAAGAGGCGATTCAGTCCGAGGTCGAAAAGGCTGTGCGAGAACAGGCAGGACATTGATCCATGCACGCCATTGAAGCGGTTCTGGAGCAAAAGCGGACGTCGACTGGAGACGATTTGGAGACTGCGGCCTCTCGATTGGCCGAAAGGCACGCGCTCTCTCCTGACCTGGAACCCGATCCGGCCTATCTGGATCGTCTGTCCGAGTACGAGGCGGCGTTGCGGGAGGCCCGGCGGTACTTTTTGCGCATGGTCGAGTCGGAGCAGGTCATTCCCGAAGCGGGCGAGTGGCTGCTGGATAATTTTTACGTCATCCAGCAGGCCGCGCGCCAGGTCAGGGAAAATCTGCCCGCGGGGTACTATCGCCGGCTGCCTGTTTGGGAGACGGAGGAGGGGCAGGGAGAACCGCGGGTCTATGACCTGGCTTGCAGCTTGCTCGAGCGCACCGATGCCCTTTTGGACATCGAGCGCATAGAGCGTTTCATCCACGCCTACCAGGAGACAAAGACCCTGACCATGGGCGAGCTGTGGGCCTGGCCGACGATCCTGCGCCTGGCCGTCCTGGAGCTTTTGGCCCGATCGTCCCGGCGGCTGACCGAGGGGCTGGCTGAGGCGGAGCGAGCTTCTGCCCCACCGCCGGATGATGCACCGCTCGAGGCCGTCGTCGCGCGCTGCGTCCGCAGCCTCCACGTGATCGAGACCGAGGATTGGAAGGCGTTTTTCGAGGAGGCCAGCCGGGTCGAGGGGGTGCTGCGCGAGGATCCGGCGGGCGTCTATGCGGGGATGGATTTCGAGACCCGTGATGCCTACCGCCAGGTGGTCGAAAAGCTGGCCCGCTCCTCCGACCGGGACGAGGAAAGCGTGGCGCGAGAGGCGCTCCGGCTCGCGGAAGAGGCAGAGGGGAACGACGGCCTCCGGCGGGCCGCTCACATCGGCTTCTACCTGTTGGGCCGGGGACGGCGGCAGCTCGAGACTCGCCTGGATTATCGTCCGGCCTGGCGCGCCCGCCCGCGCCGCTGGCTGCTCGAGCGCCCGTTGCCGATCTATTTGGGCGCCATCGGGCTGCTGACCCTGCTCATCCTGGCCGGCGTGGGCGCATATGCCCATGCTGCCGGAGGGACGCCTGTGGGATGGATCGGCGCGCTCGTCCTGGGCCTGGCGCCGGCGTTGGCCGCAGCCGTCAACCTGGTCAACGCGCTCGTGACCCGCGTCGTGCCCCCGCGGACGCTGCCCAAGCTCGATCTGAGCGAGGGCGTCCCCGCCGAGCAGACCACGATGGTCGTCATCCCCTCGATGCTGACCAGCGCCGACGAGGTCGAGTCTCTGCTCGACCAGTTGGAACAGCACTATTTGAGCAACGTCGATCCCCATCTCCATTTCGCACTGCTCACCGATTGGGCGGATGCTCCTGAAGAGCACATGCCCGGAGACGGAGAGTTGGTCGAGCAGGCAAAGGAAGGGATTCGCGCGTTGAACGGCAAGTATCGGCGGGAAGGGGCCGGCCCTTTCTACCTCTTCCATCGCCGTCGCCGGTGGAATCCAGGGGAATCATCGTGGATGGGATGGGAGCGAAAGCGCGGCAAGCTGGTCGAGTTCAACCGCCTGCTTCTGGACCGGGGGGAGACTTCTTATACGGTGCAGATGGGCGATCTGGAGATTCTGCCCGAGATCCGCTACGTCATCACCCTCGACGCCGACACCGTGCTGCCCCGGGACAGCGCCCGCCGCCTCATCGCCACGCTGGCGCATCCCCTCAACCGGCCTGTCTTTGCCCCCGATGGGAAGACCGTGACCGCCGGATACACGGTGCTCCAGCCGCGGGTGGAGGTCAAGCCGACGGCCGTGAATCGCTCTCGCTTCACGCGGATCTTTGCCGGGGACGCCGGCGTGGACCTGTACACCCGCGCCGTCTCCGATGTGTACCACGATCTGTTCGGCGAGGGGATCTATGTCGGCAAGGGGATCTATGACGTCGAGACGTTCCAGCACAGCCTGGCCGGCCGCGTGCCGGATAACACCATCCTCAGCCATGACTTGTTTGAGGGGATCCAGGGCCGCTCCGGCCTGGTGAGCGACGTCATTCTCTACGAGGATTATCCCCCCGATTACCTGTCCTACATGCGCCGATTGCACCGTTGGGTGCGCGGCGACTGGCAATTGCTGCCCTGGTTGCTGCCCCATGCGCCTCACGCCGCCGGGAGCAAGGTACCCAACGCGCTTTCGCTCCTTGATCGCTGGAAGATCGTGGACAACCTGCGGCGCAGCCTGCACGCTCCGGCGTTGTTGCTCTGGCTTCTGGTCGGGTGGATCGGGTTGCCCGGTTCGTCCCTGGCGTGGACGCTGCTGGTTCTCCTGATCTCGGCGACGTCGCTCGTCACCAGCCTGCTGACCAACGCGGCGCGCCGTCTGGTGAACGGTGGGACAAGCGAGACCGGGTCGTCGCTAAAGACGGAGGCCGCGCGATGGCTGCTTTCCCTCGTCTTTTTGCCCTACGAGGCGCTGTTGATGATCGACGCCATCGGCACCACGCTGGTGCGGATGCTGGTGAGTCGGAAGCGGCTTTTGCAATGGACCACCGCGGCTCACACGATCCGCCTGTTCGGCAGGGAGAAAAAACTCCCGATCATATGGCGGCAGATGCAAAGCGCCGTCCTGTTGGCCCTGGGCCTGGCCGTGCTGGTCGGGGTGGCTCGACCGGCGGCTCTGTCGACGGCCGCGCCCTTCCTGCTGGCGTGGCTGGCGTCCCCGTGGGTGGCGCTCTGGATCAGCAGGTCCATCGCCCGGAAGCGGGTTGAGCTTTCGGCGGAGGAGCGGAACCGTCTGCGCCGTTTGGCCCGCCGCACCTGGCTCTACTTTGAGCGGTTTATCGGCCCCGAGGATCACTGGCTGCCGCCCGATCACTTCCAGGAGGATCCCCGCGGCGTCGTCGCCCATCGCACCTCGCCCACCAACATCGGCTTGGCCCTTCTCTCGACCCTGTCCGCCTACGAGCTGGGGTACGTGGGTTTGTTGGACCTGACGATCCGGCTCCGCTCTACCTTTGAAAATATGGACGAGCTGGAGCGACATCGCGGGCACTTTTTGAACTGGTACAACACGCGCAATCTCAGACCGCTCGCCCCGCGATACGTATCCACCGTGGACAGCGGCAACCTGGCCGGGTGCCTCCTGGCGCTCCGGCAGGGCTTGTTGGCTCTCTCTCAAAAACCGCTTCTCCGCCCCGAGCGCTGGCAGGGTCTTTTGGATATCCTGGACGTCTTGAGCGAGATCGTGGCCCAGGTCGAGGCGGACGATCTGCAGAAAGAGGCATCGGCGTTGTCCGATCACCTGGCCTCCCTTCGTCGTCGAGTCGCCGAGAGTCAAGGGCAGCCGGGTCGTTGGTTCCATACCCTGACCGACCTGAGCGACGATGATTGGCGAAAGCTGGAGCGGCTGCTGAGATCGCTCACCAACTCTGGCAAGCCCGGCCTGTCCGCCGCCACCCTGCGCGACTTGCAGATCTGGTCTGCACGGGCGCGCTACCATTTGAAGAGTATGCAGAAGGAGATCGATCTGTTGTCGCCGTGGCTGAAGGCCATGGAGGAATTGCCGCCGCTTTTGGCCCATGCCGATGGGCATCCCGCTGTCCGGGAGGCGTGGCAGGCGCTGGGGAGCACGCTATCCGCCGTGGACCGGCTGGCAGACGTATCGAGCGTCTGCCGGGTGGGGCGAGCGCGGCTGGCGGACCTGCAAGACGCCCTGGATGATTACGCCGCTACGTTTGAGGGGGATCGGCAGGCGCAGGCCGCGGCCGTCGAGCAGATCTTGCAGGCGCGCCGGTGGTGTGAGCGCCTGGGCGAGTTGTTGGACGGGGCGCGGATGACGGTGAGCGCGCTCCTCATCGGCGTGCGGGACCTGGCCGCCCAGGCGGAAGCGTACGTCGGGGCGATGGATTTCCGCTTCCTGTTCGATCCTCAGCACCGCGTCTTTTACCTGGGCTGGCGTGTCGACGTCGGCAAACTCGACGACCACCGCTACGATCTCCTGGTCTCGGAGGCGCGGATCGCCAGCCTGGTGGCGATCGCCAAGGGGGATATACCTCACAACCACTGGCTCTACTTGAACCGGCCCCTGGCGCGGGTGAACGGCCAGCGCATGCTGCTCTCCTGGAACGGGAGCATGTTTGAATATTTGATGCCGGATCTCTTGATCCGAAACTATGAGAATACGCTTCTGGATCAGACCGATCGCGCGGCCATAGACGGCCAGATCGCCTATGCTCGCCAGGCCAGCCCGGACGGATCGATCCCCTGGGGCATATCCGAGTCTGGCTATTACCATTTTGACGCCAGTATGAATTACCAATACCGCGGCTTTGGGGTGCCGGGCCTGGGACGCAAGCGCGGCCTGGGGCAGGACCTGGTCATCACGCCCTACGCCTCGCTGCTGGCTCTCTCCCTCTCTCCGCAGCGAGTGGTGGAAAATGTGAACCATCTGGTCGAGGAGCGGATGCTGGGGCGATACGGCTTTTACGAGGCGGTGGACTATACTCCGTCGCGGATGCCGATGGGAGAGGAGCGCGCCATCGTGCGTTCCTACATGGCCCATCACCAGGGGATGATCCTGGTCGCGCTGACCAATTACCTGATGGACGAACCGATCGTGGACTTTTTTCACGCCGATCCCCGCATCCAGAGCGTCGAGATGCTGCTGCAAGAGCGGGTGCCGGGACACGCCCCGCTGGAAGAGCTACCCAGGGAGCCGGTCGACGCGGAACACCGGGTTCAGGGCCAGATCGCGCTGCCCTCCTGGGATGCGCCGGTCCATTCGCCGGTTCCGTCCGTCCATTTTCTCTCCAACGGACGGTACGGGACGCTCATCACCGGCGCCGGCGGCGGGTACAGCGTCTATGCACCGAGTGGGTCGGGAGCCGTCGAGCCGATGGCGCTCACCCGCTGGCGGGCCGACACCGCCCAGGATGGTTGGGGGACGTGGATCTATGTCCAGGGCCGCGAGGGCGCATCCGGGATCCACGACGAACCCTGGTCGGTAGGATTCCAGCCCACCGGCGTGACGCCGTCGGAGCAGCGTGTGCGCTTTTACCCCCACCAGGCCGAGTTCCAACGGCAGGATCGCGACATCTCGGTGGAGATGACCATCTCCGTCGCGCCGGAGGACGACGTCGAGGTGCGGAGTATCACGCTCATCAATCACGGCGAGCGCGCCCACGAGCTGGCGCTCACCAGCTACGCCGAGGTCGTGCTGGCCCCCCAGGCCACCGACCGGCGGCACCCGGCGTTCAACAAGCTCTTTATCGAGAGCGAGTACCTGCCCGATATGGCTCTCCTGCTCTTTCGCCGCCGCCTCAGCTCGTCGGAGGAGACGCCGCTGTACATGGGGCATATGTTGATCGCCAGGCGAGCGGGCGACGTCTCGGTGACCTGCGAGAGCGACCGGGCGCGCTTCCTGGGCCGGGGCCGGACGACCCGCCAGCCTGCCGCTCTGACCTCGCCCACAGCCGCCGACGAGGCTCAGTTCGGACGGCTCTCGGGAACCACCGGCGCGACACTGGATCCGATCATGGCCCTGGTCGGCGCGCTCCAGGTCGAGGCTCACGAGACGGTCGAGCTGGCCTACGTCACGCTGGCCGCTGAATCGCGGGAAAAAATTCTGGAACTGGCCCGCCGCTATCGCTCCTGGTCGCAGATCGCGCGGACGTTCGACGATGCCCGCGATCAGACCCAGGTCGAGCTGCGCAACCTGGGCCTCGACGCGGCCGGCGTGGAACAGATTCAAAAGCTGCTCTCTGTGCTGCTCTATCCCCACGTCGCGCTCCGGGCGGATCCCCAGACGCTGGCCGAGAATAGCCAGGCCCAGTCGGGCTTGTGGGCCTTTGGCATATCAGGCGACCATCCCATACTCCTGGTGCGGGTGGGCGAAGAGACCGAGTTGGGGCTGGTGCGGGAGGCGCTCCAGGCCCACGCCTACTGGCGCAATCGGCAGGTTCCCATCGACCTGGTGATCCTTAACGTCAAGGACGCGGGCTATGCCCAGGAATTGGGCGATCAGGTGCATCGGGTCATCACTCAGACGGATAACGAGGCCTGGTTGAACCGGCGCGGCGGCATCTTTGTCCTGCGTGTCCACCAGATGTCCCGGTCCGACCGCTTGCTGCTGGAGACGGCGGCGCGGGCCGTCCTGGACGGAGAGGAGGGACGGCTGGCCGATCAGTTGAGGGGGTTGTACCGTCAACCGACGCGCCTGCCGCACTTTGCGCCGTCTCCGCGCGTGTCCCGGGGCCTGCCGGAGGGCGAGGAAAGCCATCTCGCGCGCCCGGACGATCTCGAATTCGACAACGGCCTGGGAGGTTTTAGCCCCGACGGGCGCGAATACGTGATCTATCTGGAGCCGGGGCAGTGGACGCCCGCCCCCTGGATCAATGTGATCGCCAACTCTCAGTTCGGCTTTTTGGTCTCTGAGGCGGGGGCGGGTTATACCTGGGCCGGGAACAGCGGCGAGAACCGGCTCACCCCCTGGCGCAACGACCCGGTGGCCGATCGACCGGGCGAGGCGCTCTACCTGCGCGACGAGGAGACGGCTGACGTCTGGTCGCCCACGCGGCTGCCGGCGGGCGCGGACGCCCCCTATCTGATCCGCCACGGGGCCGGTTATTCTATCTTTGAGCATCACAGCCACGGTCTCGACCAGCGATTGCGTCTGTTCGCCGCCCGCGAGGATCCGGTCAAGATCGTCCAACTCCGGTTGGAGAACACGCTGGACCGCAACCGGCGCGTCACGGCCACCTTTTACGCCGAGTGGGTGCTGGGCACCGATCGAGAGACCCAGCAGTACATTCTGCCCGAATACGACGCCGAGACGACGGCGCTCCTGGCCCGCAACACTTACAGTGCCGAATTCGACCGGCGGGTCGCCTTTCTCGTCGCCAGCCAGGAGCCGCACGGCCTGACCGCCGACCGGGCCGAGTTTCTGGGCCGCGATCTGAGCTACCGACTGCCGGCGGCGCTGGAGCGCGTCGGGCTTTCCAGCACGGTCGAGCCTGGGTTGGACCCGTGTGCGGCGATCCAGATTCACATCAACCTGGAACCGGGCGAGACCAAAGAGGTCTTTTTCCTGCTCGGCCAGGGGGCGGATCGCGACGATACGCTGCGACTGGTGCGCGAGTACCGGGACGTCGAACGGATCGACCGCGCCTGGGCCGAGGCGACCGGGTTCTGGGACGATTATCTGTCCACCGTCGCCGTGCAGACCCCCGATCCGGCGATGGACCTGTTGCTCAATCGCTGGCTGCCCTACCAGGCGCTCTCCTGCCGCCTGTGGGCGCGCTCGGCCCTCTACCAGTCGTCGGGCGCGTACGGGTTCCGGGATCAGTTGCAGGACGTGACGGCGGTGCTCCACGCGGCGCCGGAACTGGCGCGGGAACACATTCTTCGCTCGGCCCGGCACCAGTTCGAGGCGGGCGACGTGCTCCACTGGTGGCAGCCGCCCGCGGATCGGGGAGTGCGGACGCGCATCACCGACGACCTGCTGTGGCTGCCTTACGTCACCGCCGAGTACGTGGACGCCACCGGCGACGCGGCGATCCTGGACGAGCAGGAGCCGTTCCGCGCGGGCGAGCCGCTGAGCGAGGACGAGACTGAGCGCTACGATCACTACCCCCTCACCGAAGAGACGTTCAGTGTGTACGAGCACTGTTGCCGCGCGCTGGAGAGGGGCACGACGGCCGGCCCGCGCGGCCTGCCCCGGATCGGCGCGGGCGATTGGAACGATGGCATGAACCGGGTGGGCGTCGGGGGCCAGGGAGAGAGCGTCTGGCTGGGCTGGTTCCTGTACGCTGCGTTGACCCGCTTCGCCCCTTTGTGCGAGCGCCGGGGCGACGGCGAAAGAGCGCAAAGGTACCGGGGACACGCCGAGGAGTTGCGCGCCGCTCTGGAAACCCAGGGCTGGGACGGCGCGTGGTACCGCCGCGCCTATTACGACGATGGCACGCCCCTGGGATCGGCGCAGAGCGAGGAATGCCAGATCGCGTCGCTGCCCCAGTCGTGGGCCGTCCTCTCCGGCGCCGCCGAGGAGGAGCGGGCGGCGGAGGCGATGGGGGCGGTGGAAGAGCGGCTGGTGCGCCCCGATGACCGCCTGATCCTGCTCTTTGCGCCGCCTTTTGACGAGACGCCCAGGGATCCCGGCTACATCAAGGGCTATCCGCCGGGCGTCCGCGAGAACGGGGGGCAGTACACCCACGCTGCCCTGTGGGCCGTGTGGGCCTTTGCCAGGCTGGGGCAGGGGGATCGGGCCGGGGAACTGTTCCGGCTGCTCAACCCGATCTATTACGCGGACACGCCGGAAAAAGTGCGGCGCTACTGCGTCGAGCCTTACGTCGTCGCGCCCGACGTCTACAGCGCGGAATCTCACGTGGGACGGGGCGGCTGGACGTGGTACACCGGCTCCTCGGGGTGGATGTACCGGGTGGGCCTGGAGGCGATCCTGGGTTTGCGGCGGGCGGGAGACAGGCTGCGGATCGCCCCGTGTATCTCCAAAGATTGGCCGGGGTACGAGATAGTGTATCGGTATGGGGAGTCCGTCTATCGCATCCAGGTGGAGAACCCGGACGGCGTCAGCCAGGGCGTGCGGCAGGTGACGCTGGATGGAGAGGAGCGGGCGGACGGCGAGATTCCGCTGGCGGACGATGGGGAGGAGCATCGCGTGCGGGTATTGATGGGCGCGGAGGGATAGCGCGCCGGGTGCAGACTCAAACGGAATTCCAACTTTCCAACCGAATCCGCACCAAGTTCCAACTCACTTCATCGACAGTGTATATTCTATTCTGCTACAATAGAACATAGTCGAGATCGTCAGGCGATTCTATGGAAATGTTCGGCATTTATAGAAAGTGAAGGAGGAGACATGAAATTCAAAGAAGGAGCGAACGTATTCACAGCAGATGGGCAACAGGTCGGCGAGGTTGCCCGAGTCGTGCTGGATCCCCACACCAAAGAGGTCACGCACATCGTGGTTGACAAGGGATTTCTGTTCACACGGGAAAAAGTCGTACCGATCAGCCTGATCCAGATGGCTACTGACGGGCGCATCACGCTGCGGGAGGACGCGGGAGATCTCCAGCGCCTGCCGGACTTTGTCGAGACCCACTATACCCCTGTGGAGGAAGAGACCGCTGCATCGAGGGGAGAGGTACAGTATCCTCCGCTGTACTGGTATCCTCCCACCAGAGTGGCGTGGTGGCAACACGGGGGGTATCTCGGATACCCGGCCAATTTCGGCTACTCGATGCCCGAGTACGTCAAAGAGGCCGAGCGAAATATCCCGCAGGGTACGGTGCCTTTGGAGGAGGGATCCAAGATCATCGGCAAGGATGGCGAGCACGTCGGAGATGTGGAGGCGATTCTCACAGAGCCGGAGAGCGATCGGGTCACTCACCTGGTGCTGGCTGAGGGTTTGATCTTGAAGGAAAAAAAGTTGGTCCCCACGTCCTGGATATCGCAGGTAGAGGCCGATGAGGTTCACCTGGAAGTGGGAGCGAACTTTATCGACGGACTGCGCGAGTATCAACCGTAGCGTCGAGCCGTTATCTCACTGGAGCGGAGACTATGGAGCTAGAAATAGTTCGAGAGTTGGCCAGGCCCGTCGAAGCCAAGATCGTGTTGTTCGTCATCGATGGCCTGGGCGGGCTTTCTGTTGAGGACGGCGGCCCCACAGAATTGGAGGCAGCCAATACGCCGGCACTGGATGTCCTGGCGTCGCAGAGCATCTGTGGATTGCACGTGCCTGTGGCGCCGGGCATCACGCCGGGCAGCGGGCCGGCGCACCTGGGCCTGTTCGGTTACGATCCGCTCGCGTATCAGGTTGGGCGTGGGGCGCTTTCGGCCCTGGGCATCGGTTTCGATCTCCAATCGGGAGACGTGGCAGCCCGGGGCAACTTTTGCACGCTCGACGACCAGGGGCGGGTGGCGGACCGCCGGGCGGGACGTATCCCCACCGAGAAGGGCAAAGAGCTGTGCGCGCTGCTGCGCCAGGAGATCGATCTGCCCGGTGTGGAGCTTTTTGTCCAGCCGGTGAAAGAATACCGCCTGCTGCTCGTTCTGCGCGGCGAGGGCCTGGAGGGCGACGTGGCGAGCACCGACCCTCAGCAGGCCGGCGTGGAGCCGTTGGAGCCGGAGCCGCTTTCGCCGGGATCGGAAGAGACCAGCCGGCTGGTGAGGCAATTTCTGAAGCAGGCCGGTCAGGTTTTGGCCGATCGCCATCCGGCGAACATGGTGTTGCTGCGCGGCTTTTCCCGGCGACCCGAATGGCCGTCGCTGGGCGACGTCTACGGCCTGCGGGCGCTCGCTATCGCGGCGTATCCGATGTACCGCGGCGTGGCCCGGCTGGTGGGCATGGAGGCCCTGGAAACCGGCGACGACCTGGACGAGACGCTGGACGTTCTCGAGGAGCGGTGGAGCGACTATGATTTTTTCTTTGTGCACGCCAAGCCCGTGGACAGCGCCGGAGAGGACGGCGATTTCGACCGCAAGGCGGCGTTGATCGAGGAGGTGGACGCGCATATCCCGCGACTGCTCGGCCTGAGGCCGGATGTGCTCATCGTCACGGGCGATCACTCCACCCCCTCGGCGATAAAGTACCATAGCTGGCACCCCGTACCGGTGCTTTTGTGGTCCAGGCACTGTCGGTCCGACGATGTGGACCGGTTCGCCGAGCGGGCCTGTATGACCGGAGGGCTTGGCCCCCGGATTCCGGCGACGGACTTGATGCCGCTGGCCCTGGCCAACGCCGGATGGTTCAAAAAGTTCGGCGCCTAGCCGTCAGCTTCGAATAACCCTCAAGAGGTGTAGATGAACGAATCCCCAACAGTTGGAGAGATGGAAAAACCCTGGACTCATCCGGGGTCAGAGGTTTTGGAGGCCTGGCAGGTCTCTGCCGGGCAAGGTCTTGACGACGCGGAGGTCCAGGAGCGGCGCGAACGTTTCGGCCCCAACCGCTTGCAGAGCGTCGAGACCAAGAGCGCCTGGCAGATCTTGCTGGAGCAGTTCAAAAGCCTGATCGTCTGGTTGCTCGTCGTCGCCGCCGTCCTGTCGTTCGCCTTTGGCGAGCTGGTGGAGGGTGCGGCCATCGCCGCCGTGATCGCGATCAACGCGGCCATCGGCTTTGTGACGGAGCTGAGAGCGGTGCGCTCGATGGAGGCGCTGCAACGGCTGGGAAGCGTCAGCGCCAAAGTGCGCCGGGACGGCCAGGTTCACGAGATTTCGGCGGAAAAGCTCGTGCCCGGCGACATCGTCCTGCTGGGAGGCGGCGACGTCGTGACCGCGGACATGCGGCTGATCGAGGCCTCCAAGTTGCAGACGAACGAGTCAGCGTTGACGGGTGAGTCTACGCCGGTGGGGAAACAGGTCGATCCCGTGGAAGAGGATGTGCCCCTGGCCGAGCGGGAGAACATGGCGTTCAAGGGCACGGCGGTGACGCGCGGGTCGGGCGAGGGCGTCGTCGTGGCGACCGGCATGGAGACGGAACTGGGCCGCATCTCCACCCTGGTCGAGGAGGCGGAGGAGGAGGTCACACCGCTGGAGAGACGGCTGGAGAAACTGGGCCACCGCCTGATCTGGGTGACCCTGGCCATCGGCGCGGCGGTCGCCGTCGCCGGCATCCTGGCGGGCAAAGAGATCTTTTTGATGATCGAGACGTCGATCGCCCTGGCCGTGGCCAGCATCCCCGAGGGGTTGCCCATCGTGGCGACCATCGCCCTGGCGCGAGGGATGTGGCGCATGGCCCGCCGCAACGCCCTGATCAACAACCTCTCCTCCGTCGAGACGCTGGGCGCGACGAACGTCATCCTCACCGACAAGACCGGCACGCTGACGGAAAATCAGATGACGGTCACTCAGCTCGTCCTGCCGTCCGGCGAGTTCGACGTGACGGGAGAGGGGCTTGAGACGGCGGGTGAATTCACCCGCGACGGATCGTCCGTCTCGGTCTCGGACGATGGCCTGCTGCGGCGCACGCTGGAGGTGGGCGTGCTGTGCAACAACGCCGCGCTCCAGGCCGACGCCGACGAGGAAATCGAGGCTGTCGGCGATCCGGTGGAGGTGGCCTTGCTCGTGGCGGGTGCCAAGGCGGGGATCGAGCGGGACAGGCTCCTGGAGCGCAAACCAGAGGCGCGCGAGGTCGCCTTTGATCCCGATCTCAAGATGGTGGCCACGTTTAACGAGGAGGACTCCCGGTACCGGGTGGCTGTCAAGGGCGCGCTCGAATCGGTGATCGAGGTCTGCTCCCAGGTGCTGACGCCCGAGGGCGAGCGTCCGTTGAGCGACGAGGAGCGCGAGGAGTGGCGTGAGCGGAACAATCAAATGGCGGAGGCAGGATTGCGCGTGTTGGCCCTGGCCTCCGGGAAGGTCGAGACGGCCGACGCCGACCCATACGAGGATCTCTCGTTTCTCGGCCTGGTGGGTTTGGTGGATCCTCCCCGCGAGGAGGTGCGCCCGTCCATCGAGGCGGCCCAGCAGGCCGGGGTGCGCGTGATCATGGTGACCGGCGATCAGGCCGCCACGGCGAGGAACGTGGCCCAGGCGGTCGGACTGATCGGGGGGGATGGCGCCGAGATCGTCCACGGTCGAGACCTGGAGGGGTCTGAGGAGTGGACGGAGGAGGAGCGCCAACGCTTGCTCCGGGCGGCCATCTTTGCCCGGGTCAGCCCCGAGCAAAAACTCGATCTGATCGCTCTGCATCAGGATAACGACTCCATCGTCGCCATGACGGGCGACGGGGTGAACGACGCCCCGGCGCTGAAAAAGGCCGACATCGGCGTGGCGATGGGACAGCGGGGCACCCAGGTGGCGCGGGAGGCGGCGGACATGGTGCTCAAGGACGACGCCTTCTCGTCCATCGTTGTGGCGATTGAGCAGGGGCGGGTGATCTTTGATAACATCCGCCAGTTCGTGCTCTATCTGCTTTCGTGCAACGTGGCCGAGATCATGATCATCGGGCTGGCGTCGCTGGTCAACGCGCCGCTGCCGATCCGGCCCCTTCAGATTCTCTTTCTCAACCTGGTGACCGACGTGTTCCCGGCGCTGGCGCTCGGCGTCGGCGAGGGCGATCCGGCCATCATGGAGCGCTCGCCTCGCGATCCCGGCGAGCCGATCATGGGCCGTCGTCACTGGCTGACCGTCTTTGGGTATGGGAGCGTGATCACGCTGGCGGTGCTCGGTAGCTTTGCCTGGGCGCTCAACGGGCTGGGTTTGGGCCAGGAACAGGCGGTCACGATCTCGTTCCTGACCCTGGCTTTTGCCCAGTTGTGGCACGTGTTCGACATGCGCGAGGCCGGGTCCGGGTTCTTGCGCAATGACGTCACGCGCAACCCTTACGTGTGGGGTGCGCTGGCTCTGTGTACCGGCTTGCTGCTGGGGGCCGTCTATATCCCGGTGTTCAGCGACGTGTTGAGCGTCTCCAGGCCGGGCGCGCGGGGATGGGCGCTGGTGATCGGGATGAGCCTGATCCCCTGGCTCGTGGGGCAGGTGGCGCTACAGTTCAAGGGGCGTTGAGTGAGAGACTCTGAACAATTCCAACTCAATTCCAACGTTGGCAACTTGGCCCAACAGGGATCCCAACCCACCCCGTAGGCCTGGGGTGGGTTCTTTGTGTTACACTGGTTGTAAACTTGCATGGATTCCGGTCTGGCCGGATAAGGAGGAGTGAAATGGAAAGCACATATACGTATACGGCGCGCAGCGCAGAAAATCCAGAACGGGTGGTGACCTTTACGTTCTACGACCACCACATGATCGTTGACGTGGGCGCGCCCATCGAGCACGCGGAGCGGGCGCTGCAAGCGCGGCAGACCGAGGACGAAGAGGAGTACGAGGTCCAGCCATGGCTCAAACCGATGGCCGTCTCGGCTATCGAGCGCAGCACCAGCCCGTTCGACATCTCCGACGTCTACGCCGATGTGGATGAGGGACACCTGGGGGTCACAGCCTGGGTGCGGGCCGGAGGGCTGCGCCTGGCGCCTGTCACGTTCGACATGGCGCGCGTGGACAATGTAGACGCGGCTCAGGCTTTTGTGCGGCAGCTAGAGGAGCGCAAGTCGGACGGTCAAGGCTCAGAACGCTTGCCGGGATTGCTCGATTATTGGGCCACCTGGTTCGTGGGTGCCTTCTCGACGGTTGCTCTGTTGGGAGCCTGGCTGCGCAGGCGGTACAAAGAAGCGACGGCATAGCGCGAAATGGAGTCGAACGATATGCAGAAATGGGAATCTGGTTTCGAGTTCTATAACACGGCGTCTCTGACAGAGCGGGTGGAGGATGAACTCTGGTCGGAGGCGGACCGGCGGCTGCGGGCCTTGATCGACGGGCACACCGACATCACCGGCGCATCGGTGGCTGTGAGGGAACTGACGGGTGACGAGACCCCTCACCTGTATCAAGTGCGTGTGTCCGTGTACATGAGGCCGGAGGACGTCGTCGTCATAGAGAAGCAGGAGACGGTCGTAGGTGCTTTGAAGGGGGCTTTGGATACGGTGGAGCGCCAGGTGCGCGAGACGCGCGCCAAGCTGCGCGATCATTGAAACCGGATTCTGGCCTACTGAACGCTTACCGCGTAAGGAGGGATATGCAAACGATCGTCACCTTGACGATGAATCCGACGATTGATAAAAGCGCCGCCGTGTCCCGCGTCGCTGCTGGCCGGAAACTGCGTTGCGAGTTGCCGCGCCACGAGCCGGGAGGAGGAGGCGTCAACGTCTCGCGGGCTATTGGCCGATTGGGCGGCGAGTCGCTGGCGCTCTATCCCGCTGGTGGGGCGCTCGGCCAGATGCTGGAGCGCCTGCTGGATCAGGAAAAAGTCCCGCACTCCCCGGTCTCTATCCAGGGGATGACGCGGGAAAACCTGACCATCTTTGATCAATCGACCGATGAACAGTTCCGGTTCGGCATGCCGGGACCGACGTTGACGGAAGAGGAGTGGCAGGCATGTCTCGACGAGTTGGTGGAGTTGGACCCCAGGCCCGACTATGTCGTCGGCAGTGGGAGCCTGCCGCCCGGAACCCCGGAGGATTTTTACGCCCGCGTGGCGCGCCGGGTCAGAGAGATGGGAGGGCGGGCCATCGTGGATACCTCGGAAGGCCCGCTGCAAGCGGCGGCTGAGGAAGGCGTCTACCTGCTCAAGCCCAACATGCGCGAGCTGGGACAACTGGCAGGCCGCGAGATCGAGGGCGAGGCGGATCAGGAGGCGGTGGCGCGGGACATTGTCGAGAGCGGCAAGGCGGAGGTCGTCGTGGTCTCTCTGGGAGCCGCCGGGGTCCTGTTGGCGACCGGAAAAGAGATGGAGCGCCTGCGCGCTCCCACCGTCTCGATCGAGAGCAAGATCGGGGCGGGCGACAGCATGGTGGCCGGTATCGCGCTGGCCCTGGCCCGGGGGAAGGCGCTGCGGGACGCCGTCCGTTTCGGCGTGGCTGCCGGCTCGGCGGCCGTGATGACGCCGGGAACCGAGTTGTGCCGCCGGGAGGACACCGAGCGGCTGTACGAGCAGATGACATCGCGGGATGAGTAGATAACCATAAAAAGTTTCATCTATACAGGAGGATTTTATCATGAAAAAGACGTATCCTTACGGAGAAGGTGTGGTGAAGTGGGTCTCGCCCGAGTGGCTGGAAGGGCACTTGTTGGATGAAGAGCTCATGATCCTGGACGTTCAGCCCAACATCCACGACTATATTCAGGAGCACATCCCTGGCGCGGTCTATATGAACGAAGGGTTGCTGCGCGTCCCCTCGAGGGGATTGCCGGGGAAATATGTACCTCCGGAGGCCGTCGAGGCCAACTTTCGGCGTGTGGGATTGAAACCCGAGCTCCCCGTGGTCGTCTATACCGGCGTGGGGCCATTCAAGGGGTGGGGCGATGGCCTGGAGCAGACGATGATGGCCTATACCCTGGCGCGCTTTGGCCACGATCGCGTCCATGTTCTTGATGGCGGTATCGAGCGCTGGAAAGCAGAGGGACGCGGCCTTTCCCAGCTATTTCCGCAGGTGGAGGAATCGGACTTTGTCGTCCACGTCCATCAGGAGTATTTCGTCGAATACGATGAATTTCGCGACAAGAAGGACGGAGATGAGGTGATCCTGTTGGACGCCCGCCCGCCGGAGGTGTATGCAGGCCAGGGGCCGTGGATGAAACCCGGTCACATCCCCGGCGCGATCAACGTGCCCTGGAAGTGGTTCATGGACGACGAGAATCCACGTCTCCTCAAATCGGATGACGAGATTCAGGCCATCCTGGACGAGCACGGTATCGTTCCAGAAAAGACGATCATCTGTTCCTGCGGCACCGGTCGCGAGGCGACCAACGAGCTGCTCCTGTTCAAGTGGTATCTGGGTTTTCCCAAGGTCGAAATTTACGAAGGCTCCTTCACCGAGTGGTGCTCGTATCCAGAGAATCCCACGGTGACCGGCAAAAGCCCGCGCTAGCGGTGACTTTTCTGGAAGCGCACAAATTAGGAGGATTGCGCCGTGTTATTTGAACGTATCGAATCGAAACGATTGGCCCACTATTCGTATCTGATCGGCGATGGCGGCGAGGCGGCGGTCATCGATCCCCGGCGCGATTGTGATGTCTATGTAACCAAGACCATGACGCAGGGGTATCGGCTGGCCCACGTCCTGGAGACCCACCGCAACGAGGATTACGTCGTGGGATCGCGGGAGCTGGCCGCTCGCACAGACGCCGAGATCTGGCACGCCGACGCCCAGTTGGATTATACGTATGGGCAGGCCGTGGAGGACAAACAGGTCTGGCAGGTGGGGCGGCTGAAGCTGGAGGCGATCCACTCTCCGGGCCACACGCCGGGATCGATGAGCTATCTGCTCCGCGATCCCGACGGCGCGCCCTGGATTCTGTTCACCGGCGACGCGCTGTTCGCGGGCGACGTGGGGCGCGTCGACCTGCTGGGCATAGATCGGATGGAAGAGATGGCCGGGTTGCTCTACGACACGCTGTTTAACAAGCTGCTGGCGTTGCCCGACGGCCTGATCGTCTGTCCGGCCCACGGAGCGGGTTCCGTCTGTGGAAGCAGCATCGCCGAGCGACGCTGGACCACCCTGGGCTTGGAGCGGCGCCTCAATCCCAAGCTACAGTATACCCGGCGGGAGGACTTTATCGCCAACGTGGCCCACAGGCTGGAGCGTCCCCCGTATTTCCGCCGCATGGAGCAGTGGAATCTGGGAGACGCCCCGGTGCTGGGCGTTCTGCCGGTTCCAAAGCCTCTCTCGCCCGGCGATTTCGCGCCGGTGGCGCAGGAGGGGATGATCGTAGACACGCGGAACGAGCTGGCATTCGGTGCGGCCCACCTGCCCGACGCCCTTTCTATCTGGGCCGGCGGCCTGGCCAGCTTTGCCGGCTGGTTCCTGCCTTATGATGTCCCCCTTTTCCTGGTGACCGATATGGACGATCCGACCGAGACTGTGCGCACCCTGATCCGCCTGGGGTACGACGACCTGGCGGGCGCGCTTTCTGGCGGGATGCTCTCGTGGCACATGGCCGGGCGGCGGAGCGAGTCCGTTCGGATGATGGACGTGCGGGCGCTCTGTCATCGCCTGGACGAGATGCAGGAAGAGGCGTGGATCCTCGACGTGCGCAGCGCCGAGGAGTTGGAGGAGAAGGGCCGGATCGGCGGCGCCCATCAGATCCACATCACCCAGCTTCCCCTCCATCTGGCGGAGATACCGCGCGACCGACTGATCTATATCTTTTGCGGCAGCGGTCTGCGCTCGATGGTGGCGGCGAGCCTGTTGCAGCGGGAGGGATGGGGGAATCTGACCGTGGTGTTGGGTGGGTTGTCCGGTTGGACCTCGACAACCTGCCCGCTCGAGTTGTAGCTATTTGAGAGAGGAGAGGCGCGATGCCCAGAAATGTGATCGAGCTTGACTATCGAGTGGAACGACTTTCCATCCTCGACGAGAATGGAAAGCTGGACAGGGATCTGGAGCCGGATGTGTCGGACGAGTTGCTCCTCCGGTTCCATCGGGCGATGCTTCTGGGTCGCCGGTTCGACGAGCGCATGCTCAAATTGCAGCGCCAGGGACGGATCGGGACCTTTGCCCCCATCAAGGGACAGGAGGCGTCCCAACTGGGCGCGGTGGCAGCGCTGCGGGAATCCGATTGGATGGTGCCCGCCTTTCGCGAGACGGCGGCCCAGCTTTGGCGCGGCCAGAGTATGGAGAGCATCCTGCTCTACTATGGTGGGTATATGCGGGGCGGTGCTGTTTCGGAGGAGGTGCGCGACCTGCCCGTGGCCATACCCGTGGGCACCCAGACCCTGCACGCCGTGGGGATCGGGTACGGGATCCGGTATCGGGAGGGGGACGACGTGGCCCTGGTCTTTTTCGGCGACGGGGCGACCTCGGAGGGGGATTTCCACGAGGCGCTCAACTTTGCCGGCGTTTTTCGGGCGCCCGTGATCTTTGTGTGCCAGAACAATCAGTACGCCATCTCGATTCCCCGCTCGCAACAGACCCGGTCCAAGACCCTGGCCCAAAAGGCACTGGCCTACGGCATCCCCGGTATGCAGGTGGATGGGAACGACGTCCTGGCGGTCTATGTGGCGGCGCAGGAGGCGGTGGAGCGGGCGCGTTCCGGCGAGGGGCCGACGTTGATCGAGAACGTCACGTATCGGCTCTCGATGCACACCACCTCTGACGATCCCGACCGTTACCGCGACGAGGAGGAGGTCGAAAAGTGGGAGGCGCGCGATCCGATCTCTCGCTTCCAAACCTATCTCAAGGAGAAAGGACTGTTGAACGACGACGAGATCGCGTCGCTGGAAGAAGAGATCGATGCCGAGATCAAGGAGGCGGTGAACCGGGCCGAGGAGCAGATGAAAGAGCTGGACAAGGAACCGCTCTCCATGTTCGAGCACGTCTATGCCGAGATGCCGCCGTATCTTCAGGAGCAGCGGGAGGCCCTGGCCCAGGAGCTGGATTTGGAGAGGGAGGAGAAGAATGGCTAAGATGACGATGGTGCAGGCGCTCAACCTGGCTTTGCACCAGGAGATGAAGAGGGACGAGGACGTCGTCGTCTTGGGCGAGGACGTGGGGGTGGACGGGGGCGTCTTTCGCGTCACCGAGGGACTGTTGGACGAGTTTGGCGAGCGTCGGGTGATGGACACCCCCCTGGCCGAGTCGGCCATCGTCGGCGCTTCGCTGGGTATGGCGATCTATGGCCTCAGGCCGGTGTGCGAGATCCAGTTCTCTGGATTTTCCTACCTCGGTTTCCACCAGTTGGAATCGCACACGGCCCGCATGCGGTGGCGCTCGCGGGGCGCGTACTCGGCGCCGCTGGTGTTGCGCACGCCCTACGGCGGCGGGGTGCGGGCTTTGGAGCACCACTCGGAGAGCCGCGAGGCCTACTATGCGCATACGCCGGGGCTGGCGATGGTGATTCCCTCTGGCCCCCGCAACGCCCGGGCGCTGCTGGTCAGCGCCATTCGCCACCCAGACCCGGTGATCTTTTACGAACCCAAGGCGATCTATCGGGCTTTTCGCGAGGAGGTGCCCGAGGAGGAGGAGACGCTACCCCTCGGCAAGGCCCAGATCGTGCGCGAGGGCGGCGATCTGACAATGATCTCGTACGGAGCCATGCTGCGCCCCACGCTGGAGGCGGCGGAGACGCTGGCGGAGGAGGACGGCGTGGAGACGGAGGTGATCGATCTGCGGACGATCTCGCCACTGGATCACGAGACCTTTGCTCAATCCGTGCGCAAGACCGGGCGGGCCGTGATCGTCAACGAGGCGCCGCGCAGCTTTGGCCCCGCCGCCGAGATCGTGGCCCGACTGGTGGAGAGATCGTTCTGGTATCTGGAGGCGCCCATCCGGCGTGTTACCGGATACGACATCGTCATTCCGTATTTCGCCTACGAGAAAACCTATCTGCCGGACGCCTGGCGCATCGTGCGGGCGGCCCGGGAGACCCTGGACGCTTGAGGAGGAGAGAGATGACACGGGCATTCAAGCTCCCAGACCTGGGAGAAGGCATCCACGAGGCCGAGATCGTCGAGATCCCGGTCGCCGTGGGAGATGAGGTCGAGGAGGATCAGACGATCCTGGTGGTCGAGACCGACAAGGCCGCCGTCGAGATTCCCTCGCCCTACAGTGCGACGGTGGAGAGCGTCGAGGTTGAGGTTGGCGATCTGGTGCGCGTTGACAACGTGATGATGACGTTCAGTGGGAACGGAGTGGCCGCGGAGGAGCCGGAAGAGCGACCCGAAACGGCGGAGGAAGAGAGGCCTCAGAAAGAACCCGTCGAGACCCGCGAGCAAAAAGGCCCCGTGCCGGCCTCGCCGGCCACGCGGCGGCTGGCCCGCGAGCTGGACGTGGACCTGCGTCAGGTGGAGCCTACCGGCCCCGCCGGGCGGGTGACCGCTCAGGACGTGCGCGCCTTTGCCGAGGGGGAGGCGGAACGCGAGCCGGCGCCCGCCGAGCCTCGCGAGGAGGAGCGGGAGAGGCGACCGGAAGCCACGTCGGCGGTGGACCCCCGGAGCGTCTCGCTGCCGCCGCTGCCCGATTTCGAGCGCTGGGGCGAGGTGGAGCGAATCGAACTGCGCTCGGTCCGGCGCTCCATCGCCAAGCAGATGGCCCTTTCGTGGGCGCAGATCCCGCGGGTGAGTCATCACGAGGAGGCGGACATCACCGAGCTGGATCGACTTCGCCGCAAGTATAAGGAGGAGAGCGGACTCGAAAGCCTGACCCTGACCGTGTTCATCATAAAGGCGGCGGCCGCCGCGCTGCGTGATTTCCCGCGCTTTAACGCCAGCCTCGACGCTCAGGCCGAAGAGATCGTGCTCAAGCGATATTACCACTTTGGCGTGGCGGTGGACACGGAGCGAGGGTTGATCGTGCCCGTCGTCCGGGATGTGGACTGCAAGAGCCTGATCCAGCTTTCCAACGAGCTGCAAGAGCTGGCAGAGCAGACGCGCGCCGGAGAGGCGGCGCTGGAGGATCTGCAAGGGGCCTCCTTCACCATCACCAACGTGGGCATCCTGGGCGGGACGGCTTTTACGCCCATCGTCAACTATCCCGAGGTCGCTATCCTGGGGATGGCGCGGGCGGCGTGGAAGCCCGTCGTGCGCGCCGACGAGAGCGGCAGGCAAAAGATCGAGCCTCGGCTCATCCTGCCGCTGGTGCTGGCGTTCGATCACCGGGTGGCCGACGGGGCCGACGCGGCGCGCTTTATGCGCGCCATCGTCGAGACCCTGAAAGACCCCCACAAGTTGATGTTGACGTTGTAGGATGGAGCGCCTGAGAGCGTAGAAGGAGAAATCGCGATGGTTATGGGAGAACAGACAATAGAGACCCAGGTCGCCGTGATCGGCGGGGGGCCGGGTGGCTATGCAGCGGCCTTCCGGGCGGCCGATCTGGGGCTGGAGGTGACGTTGATCAACCAGGAAGAGCGGCTGGGCGGCGTCTGCCTGCTGCGGGGCTGCATCCCGGCCAAGGTGTTCCTGGAGGTCACCCACCTGCTTCACGATGCCCGTCAGGCGGGGGATTGGGGATTGACGTTCGACGAGCCTGACATCGATCTGGAGGGATTGCGGAAGCGGAAGGAAAAAGTGGTAGGCCGTTTGACCAAGGGGCTGGAGACGTTGTGCCGGCAGCGGGACGTGCAGCTCATTCGAGCGCGGGCCGAGTTCGAGGACGCCCACCGGCTGCGCCTGCAAGGGGCGGATGTGGCCCACGTCGAGTTCGAGCACGCCATTCTGGCGACCGGCTCCACGCCCATCTCGCTGCCGGGCGTCGAGTTTGCGCCCGGCGGGCGCGTGATGAGCACAGCCGAGGCGCTGGATGTCCCGCGCATTCCCGAAACGCTCCTGCTGGTGGGCGGCGGCTTCAACGGCGTGGAGCTGGGATCGGTCTATGCCGCTTTGGGCAGCCGCGTGACCCTGGTGGAGATGACCGAGGGGCTTTTGCCGGGAGTAGATCGCGACCTGGTCAAGCCGCTGGCGCGGCGGATCGAGGCGAGTTACGAGGCGACCCACTATAACACCAGGGTGACCTCGTTAAAGGAGCACGACGACGGCGTGGAGGTCACCCTGGAGGGCGAGGGGAATACGGCTGAGACGGAGCGTTTTGACCAGGTGCTCGTCGTCATCGGCCGGCGGCCCAATTCTCAGGACATTGGCCTGGAGAGTACGGGGATCGAGCGCGACGAGCAGGACTTTGTGGTGGTGGATGAAGAGATGCGCACGGCCGAGGAGCACATCTTTGCCGTCGGAGACGTGGTGGGGCTGCCGATGTTGGCCCATAAGGCCATCCATCAGGGCAAAGTGGCCGCCGGCGTCATCGCCGGGGAGCCGGAGGCGTTCGACGTGCGTTGCGTCCCGGCCGTGATCTATACCGACCCGCAGATCGCCTGGTGTGGCCTGACGGAGCCTGCGGCCGAAGAAGAGGGCCGCGAGGTCGAGATGGGCCGTTTTTCGTGGGGGGCGTCGGGCCGGGCACTGACGATGGGCGAGCCTCGCGGGCTGACCAAGCTGGTGTTCGATCCGGAGATGGAGCGGGTGTTGGGCGTGGGTATCGTGGGTCGCGGGGCCGAAGATCTGATCGCCGAGGGCGCGTTGGCCATCGAGATGGGGGCCGTGGCCCAGGATCTGGCGCTGACCATCCATCCTCATCCCACTCTTTCCGAGACGATCTCGGAGGCGGCTCAGGCGTTTTTGGGTTTGGCCACGCACGTTCTTTCTCGCAGGAAATAGTCGAAGGATTTTCAGGAGGTATGGAGATGAGTCCGAGGATGATTCTATCGTACGAAAGGTGTATGCACGCCGAGTGCGAACAGCATTACTCGAATCGCGGGCTTTTGACCCGGACCGTGATCTGCCATCATCCCGAACATGAGGGGTGCGTGTGTGTGCTGGAGACGGCTCCAGGGGTGGTCTGCGAGCTATGTGTGAAGCGAGAGGCAGAGGGAGAGAGGGTAGGAGCGCCAACCATGAAGGAGGAGTCGAATGTATAACAAGATTCTGGTCCCGTTGGACGGATCCAAGCGGGCGGAGGCGATATTGGGTCACGTGGAAGAGCTGGCCTTACACGGCGGCAAAGAGTTGATTCTCATGCAGGTCGTCGAACCCGTGCACGTCAGTGGGCCTCGTGGGCTTGATATGGACATGTATGTGAAATTGACCGACCAAAAAACGGAGCAGGCAAAGGAGTATCTGACCGGGCTGGAGGGTACATTCCGCAAGAAAGGCATCGAGACCCACGTGCACGTGACGCAGGGGCCGGTCGTCGAGGCCATCCTCAATGCCGCCCAGGCCCGGGATGTCGACCTGATCGCCATCGCCAGCCACGGACGAGGCGGTCTGTCTCAGCTATTCTATGGCAGTGTGGCCGTGGGCGTGCTGCATCGGGCGGATCGGCCCTTGCTGGTCGTCCGGTCCGTCTGAGCGAGGATAGCGCGAAAACGTTTCAACGAGTTCCGAGGAGTGGAGATGCGCGATTCGATAAACCGATTTTTCGCTTTACTGCGGCAAAGGCCGATATGGTTCCTGCTGTTGCTGATTGCGGTAGCGGGCGTTGGTGTGCTGATGATCGCGCTCTCTGCCTACGCAGGTGACTTCTTTTCCGTTGCCGATACGCCTACGCCCGTTCTGGCGCCCTCCATTCAACTCATCCCCTCGAAGGTGGAGCCTGGGATGGAGATCTCTGTCGTAGGGTCCGACTGGTTGCCTTTCACCGAGGTGGATGTGCGCCTGGAGGCCGTCTGGGATGGGCAGACGATCCAACGGCCCATCACCTCGACGACGACGGAGCTGGGCGCGTTTTCCATTTCGTTCGTTTTCCCCGACACGGCTCCCTGGCAGACGCTTTCGAGGGCGCGGGTCGTGGCACACTCGCCCGAGACGGGAAGAGAGGCGTCTGCCGAGCTGGCGATAGCCGCCGCTACGCCCACTCCCACCCCAACGCCCACTGTCACCCCAACGCCCAGTCCAACGCCTACGCCTACACCGACGCCGACGCCCACGCCGACCCCCAGCCCGACGCCCACACCTACACCGGAGATCACCGCGTGGCGAGGCGAGTACTATACCAACCGCGCCCTGGTGGGCGGTCCGGCGCTCGTCCGCGACGACGCGGCCATCGACTTTGACTGGGGGGAGGGTTCGCCGGCGGAAGAGATCCCGGAGGACAATTTCTCGGCTCGCTGGACCCGCGACGTGTTCTTCCAGGCGGGGACGTACCAGTTCAAGGTATACAGCGACGATGGCGTGCAGGTCTGGCTGGATGGTGTGTTGATTATCGACCAGTGGCGGGATGCGTCCGGCGTGATGTATACCGTGGAGCGGGCGCTGAACGCCGGCGTTCATTCGCTCCGCGTGGAGTATTACGAGCGCCGGTTTTCGGCGCGCATACACTTCTGGTGGGAGCGGGAAGAGGATTTCCCCCAATGGCACGCCGCCTATTTTGCCAGCGCCACGCTATCTGGCATGCCCGCGCTGGTGCGCAACGACGCCGCGGTGAACTTTGACTGGGCGGATGGGGCGCCTGGCTCCGGCCTGCCCCGGGATCGTTTTTCGGCCCGTTGGACCCGCACCATGTTCTTTGAGGGGGGCAGGTATCGCTTCCACGCCGTCGTGGACGATGGCGTGCGTCTCTACCTGGATGGCTCTCTGGTGATGGACGCCTGGGAGGTGGGGGCGCGCCGCGAGATCGTGGTCGAGTACACGCTCGCTGCGGGCGATCACGACGTGCGCATCGAGTATTACGAGAATCTGGGCCAGGCGTCGATCCGGGTCTGGTGGGAGCGGCTGACCGCCTATCCCGATTGGAAGGGCGCGTACTGGTCGAACCGAAACCTGGAGGGAGCGCCGGTGCTGGTGCGCAACGACGAAACGATTGACTTTAACTGGGGCGATGGATCGCCGGCGATAGGACTGGATCACAACAATTTCTCGGCTCGTTGGACCCGGACCGTCGATTTCGACGCCGCCACGTACCGCTTCCACGTCCTCGTGGACGACGGCGCGCGCCTGTGGGTGGACGACCAGTTGCTCCTCGATTCGTGGCACGACGGCGCGGCGCGCGAGCTGACCGCCGACTATGCTCTGGTGAGGGGCAAGCACGAGGTGCGGGTGGAGTTTTACGAGCACACTCACGAGGCGCTGATCCGGGTCTGGTGGGAGCGGATCTCGACCGCCACGTATCCTGATTGGAAGGGAGAGTACTGGGCGAACCAGAACTCGGTCGGTCTCCCGGCGTTGGTGCGCAACGATACCGAGATCGATTTCAATTGGGGTACGGGGGCCGCAGCGGTCGGATTGCCCGTGGACAATTTCTCGGCCCGTTGGGCCCGCGAGGCGACGTTTGAGGATGGGGTCTATCGTTTCTACGCCCGCGCCGACGATGGCGTCCGTCTTTTCGTGGGCGGCGATCGGGTGTTGGATGAGTGGCATCTCAATGCAGGGGAGGAGATCTATACCGTCGATCTGCGCCTCGATGGCGCCCACCGGGTGCGGGTCGACTATTACGAACAGGGCGGCAGCGCGCTGATCCACGTCTGGTGGGAGCGGATTGCCCCGGCGCCGACGCCCACCGGCACGCCGACGCCCTCGCCGACGCCCACGCCAACCGCTACGCCCCTCCCCACGCCCACACCGCGGGAGCCGCCCGCGATCGCCCCGCCGATCGTGCGCCTTAACGAGATCTTGCCCGTGCCCGGCGCGGTCGACTGGAACGAGGATGGCCGCACCAATGATTTCGACGAGTGGATCGAACTGTACAACGGGTCTGGGTTTGAAATCGACCTCGGCGGCTGGACCCTGGATAACGGCCCGGACGGCATGTCTTATCGGATCCCCGCCGATACCGAGATCGAGCCGGGTGGGTTTCTCGTCTTTTACCGGCGCGAGACCGGCATCCCGCTCGATGATGAGGGGGGTGAGGTTCGCTTGCTGACAGAGGAACCGGTCGAGAATGTCATTCCCGTGAAGGTGATCGTTGATTTTGTCGTCTATGGCGAGCTTCCCCGTGACGCCAGCTACAGCCGGGCTGGAGCAGGGGATTGGCGCATCGACCGGCTGCCAAGCCCCGGCGCTCCTAACCGGCCCGCCGAAGCGCGATGATCTGGTTTGGAAAAAGGAGGACGAGGTTCCATGAAAGAAGCGATGCTTTACGAAAAACTGACGGATGATCGGGTGCAGTGCCACCTGTGCGCTCACGAGTGCCGGATCGCCGAGGGAAAGCGCGGCATCTGCCACGTGCGGGAGAACCAGGGAGGTGTGCTTTACACCATGATCTATGGGCGCGTCATCGCTCAGCACGTGGATCCCATCGAGAAAAAGCCGCTCTTTCACTTTCATCCCGGCTCCACTGCCTATTCTATCGCCACGCCCGGGTGCAACTTTGCCTGCCGCTGGTGCCAGAACGCCGATATTTCCCAGATGCCTCGGGATCGGGACATGATCCTGGGGAACGAGATCGGCCCGGAAGAGATCGTGGCCGCCGCTCAGCAGGCCGGTTGCCGCAGCATCGCCTACACCTACACCGAGCCGACCATTTTCTTCGAGTACGCCTACGACACCGCGCGTCTGGCCCGGGACGCCGGCCTGGCCAACGTCTTTGTGACCAACGGCTACATGACGGAGGCGATGCTGGAGACGATCCATCCGTACCTGGATGCGGCCAACGTGGACCTGAAGGCGTTCCGCGACGAGACCTACAAAAAGTACGTCGGCGCGCGGCTCCAGCCGGTGCTGGATAGTCTGAAGGTGATGAAGCGGCTGGGCGTCTGGCTGGAGGTGACCACGCTGGTCATCCCCGGCATCAACGACGCTCCGGCGGAGCTGCGGGACGCCGCGCGCTTTGTGGCGCAGGAGTTGGGGAGCGAGACGCTCTGGCACATCAGCCGCTTTTTCCCTGCCTACCGCTTGACCGATGTGCCGCCCACGCCGCTGGCGACCCTTCAGCAGGCCAGCGAGATCGGCAGGGAGGAGGGACTGCGCTACATCTATGGCGGCAACGTGCAGGGCGAGATGAACACGCCCTGTCATCAGTGTGGCCGGCGCTTGATCCGCCGCACCGGGTACCGGATCCTGGATAACAGCGTCAAGCCCGATGGAAGCTGCCCCGATTGCGGTGCGCCGGTCGCCGGGGTGGGGATGGGCAGTTGAGGGTTCTTTGCAATGGCGTTGGCATACCAACCCGATTCCAACTCTGCACACCAAAGCCAACGTCGCCTCCAACCCTGGACGTCGTTTGGCGATAGGTTGGCGTGTTATTATGGAAGAAACGGAAGAGAGAAAGGAGTAGGAAAATGGCACAGCTTAAACGTAGGGCAGAGGCAGTTTGGGAAGGGAATTTGCGCGAGGGAAAGGGCCGCATCACCAGCGAGAGCGGTGTGCTCAAGAAGGTGGGCTACAGTTTTTCGACTCGCTTTGAGAACGAGCCCGGCACCAATCCGGAGGAGTTGATCGGGGCGGCGCACGCGGCCTGTTACAGCATGGCGCTCGCCAACACGCTCGCCAAGAAGGGATACAGTCCGGAGAGCATCGAAACGCAGGCGACGTGCGTGCTCACCTCCCAGGAGGGCGGAGGGTTTGCAATCACCCACATGCTCCTGAGGGTGCAGGGGCGCGTGCCCAATATCGACCAGGCGCTGTTCGAACAGATCGCCGAAGAGGCCGATAAAGGGTGCCCGGTCTCTAATCTCCTGCGCAACGGGCTAGAGATCGAACGGGAGGTTATGCTGGCATGAACGTTGAGAAGAGGACCAGATTCTACAGGGCGTCCATAGCTGTATTGGCTGCCGCCGTAATCACCCTGGCGGTTGTGGGGGCGCCGGTCTATGCCAGGTCGGATGCCTGGGCGATCCGGGGACACCACACCGTGCGGTCGGGCGAGACGTTGTACTGCATTGGCCGGGCCTATAGCGTCAGCCCGTGGGCCATCGCGTCGCAGAACGGGATCGTGAATCCCAGCCGGATCTATCCGGGGACGGTGCTGGCCATACCGGATGTGGCCGCGGCGCTGCCGGCCGGTCCCACCTGCGCCCGGCAGTTTCCCGCGCCGGGGTCGCCCCCCTGCGACTGCGCCGATCATTACACGGTCGTCACCGGCGACAATCTGTATCGCATCTCGTTGCAGTATGGGGTGAGCATGTGGCGCATTGCCGAGTGCAACAGCATCGTCAACCTGAACTATATTCGCGTGGGCCAGGTGCTGTGCATCCCCGCGTCCTAGCGAGGGAGACACGCCTTTTTGATCTTGATAGGCACTTCGGGCTGGGCCTATGATCACTGGAAGGACGTCCTTTACCGGCAAGACGCTGCCCAGGATGAGCTGCTGTCCACCTATGCCGATGCTTTCCGGACGGTAGAGATCAACAACACGTTTTACCAGCTTCCCAGTGAAGAGACCGTCGCGGGGTGGCGTCGCCAGGCTCCCGATCGCTTCGTGTTCGCCGTCAAGGCGAACCGCTACATCACTCACATGAAAAACCTCCTCGAGCCGGAGGAGCCGGTTGGCCGGATGATGGAGCGTGTGGATGGGCTGGGAGAAAAGCTGGGGCCGGTTTTATTCCAGCTTCCCCCCGGCTGGCACGTCAACGCCGGGCGATTGGCAGACTTTGTTCGCATCCTGCCGGGCGACCGTCGCTACGCTTTCGAGTTTCGCCACCCGAGCTGGTACACCGGCCCGGTCTATGACGTCCTGGAGGAGAGCGGCAGCGCGTTCTGCATCCACGATCACCGGGACGCGCCTTCACCCCGGCGGGTGACGGCCGATTTCGTATACCTCCGGTTCCATGGACGGCGGGGCGGCTACGAAGGGAAATATCCCTCGGCTGACCTCGTCGATTGGGCCGACGTCATCACCGGCTGGCGCGGCGAGGGGCTGGATGTGTATGGTTACTTTAACAACGACTTGCGGGGCTATGCCGTGGAGAATGCCCGGAAATTGTTCGAGTTATTGGATCAAAGGAGGGACGAGTGACTGTTCCGATGCGCGTATACGCCGTATGTGCGGCGATGATTTTGACGATCGTGTTATCTCAAGGAGGGTGCGCGGGGCGCAGCATCGCGCCAACCAAGGCACCCTCTCAGCCGACGGCGACGGTCGGTGCGCCGACGGCGCCGACGGCGACGCCGGTTCCAACGGCTGCCAACCCCACGGTAGCGATCTCGCCGACGACCGGCCCGCCGGGCACGCGGGTGCAGGTTGTGGGACGGGGCTTTCCTGCGGATGTCGAGGTGGAATTGGGTGCGGGGCGCCAGGATTCGGAGTACGACGTGGTGGATGTGGCCCGCACCACTGCCGACGGCGAGTTGGATGCGTCGCTGAACATCCCCGCCTTCGCCGAGCCTGAGGAGCAGTGGGTCGTCGCGGCTGCGGTGCCGGATGGAGGAGCGAAAGGGGTCTCCAATGCCTTTCACGTAACCGGATCGCAGGGCGAGCCAACCGTGGAGGTCTCTCGGCGAACTCTGTCGCCGGGCGGCGAGGTAGAGGTGAGCGCCCGGGGCTTTCCGCCTGATGCCGGTGTCGAGCTGGGCATTGGCCGGGTCAATTCCGAGTACGATGTCGTAACCAATGCCTCGACCGATGCTGCGGGAACCATCGCCACATCCTTGACCATTCCCGAGTTCGTCGAGCCGGGGGATCGTTGGGTGATCGTGGTCGCCACGCAGGACCACTCGGTGAAAGCGGTTTCCCCTGTTCTCCAGGTCGCGGAGGGGCTTTTCACGCGCACCTCCATCCATTTGATCGCCGTGGGAGATGAGGGACGGTCGGGGCCGGAGATTGGCTGTGGGGATAGCGTCGTCCCGGTCGAGATCGAGATCGAGCCTACCGTGGCGCCGCTGACGGCAGCCCTGGAGCGGCTCCTGTCGCTCGATAGCCGGGAGTACGGCGCCTCCGGTTTGTACAACACCCTGTATCAATCGGATCTGTCGCTGGAGGGCGTCAACATCGTCGAGGGGCAGGCCATTATCCGGTTAGCCGGCACGCTGACGCTGGGCGGTGTGTGCGACGCCCCGCGGGTCAAGGCTCAACTTCGCGAGACGGCTTTGCAATACGTCACTGTAGATCGGGTTTCGATCTTTGTCAACGGCACACCATTGGACGCCCTGTTAGGGGAGAAGGGGGAGAGGGATGATGGAACATAGACCATCGGCGGACGATTCTTTAGGCGCCATTATCAAGAGACTTACGCTCAGGGAGGCTATCCCTACGACCGGTATGAGAATGCTTACAGCTACGGGTACGCTCTGGGCCAGGTCTGGGAGCATCCCGACCGGGATTGGATGTTGGCTCGGCCTCAAGCGCGACGGGGATGGCTGGCGCGCTATGAGCAGCCGTGGGAAGAGATCGAAGGAGCGGTACGCACGGGTTGGTCCCGGGCAATCGAAGAGCGGAGGTATTAGGTGTGTTGACCAATACCTTTATGGTCGTCATGCTGGCCAGCCTGACGGCGTGCGCGGTCACAACTATCGGCATCGTCGTCATCAGCCGTTATCAGAGCTGGGCGATGGCGAAATCTATCTACTTTAAGAGCTTTGCCGCCGGGGTGCTGATCGCGGTCTCCTTCTTGCATCAAGTCCCCAAGTCCGTGCACATGAATGAGGTGGCTCCGGCGTTTTTGCTGGTGGGATTTCTGGCCATCTATCTTTCCAATCGCTTCTTGAAGTTGTACGCCTGCCAGGAAAGCGAATGTCCGAGGTACGTTTTTGGCCTGATGCCGATGATGGGGATCGGATTGCACTCTCTCATCGACGGCGTCATCCACGCGGTGACGTTCAATGTGAGTGTGTTCACCGGGGTGCTGGCCGCGGTGGGGATGGTGCTTCACGAGTTTCCGGAGGGCGTCGTCACCTTTGTGTTTTTGAAGGAGGGAGGTTTCGAACGCCGGAAAGCGATCCTGCTGGCCTTTCTGGCGGCGGCGCTTTCTACCCCTGTGGGCGCGCTGGTGGCGTATCCTTTCGTCAGTCGTGTGGAAAAGCCTATCCTGGGCAACCTGCTGGCCCTCTCCGCCGGCGCGCTGGTCTATGTGGGGGCCTCCCACCTGCTCCCCGAGGTGGAAAAAGAGTCCAGACGGTACACGCTCGTGGCTCTGGTCGCCGGGATGGCGGTGGCGGTGGCGATTGTGTTAACCAGACATTGAGGAGGTAACGAATGCCCGTTCAACAAGTGGTTAGGATTCTCAGAGAATATGAGAAGGACGAAGGTCAGTCCCTCGAGCGTCGCGTCGGCCCGGAAGCGGTGACGGTGGCGCGGGACATGGAGGCTTTGCTCGATACCCGGCTGCGCGACGAGTCGGCCTATGCGTCTGCCTGGTCCGATTTCCTGGCCGATCCGCAGGCCGAAGAGGCCGGCCTGATCGGCGCGTTGGAGGCGCACATCGAGGCCGATCCCGCGCTGGCCAAGCGATTGAACGGGTTCATCGAGGAGTATAACCGCGTGCTTGCGCCCTCCCAGGCCCCTCCCTCCACGCCCGGCGTCGCCAAATCGCCGGTGGGCGGGGGCGTGCCCGACACGACCTTTACCGCTGAGGACGACACGACGGTGGGGGAGGGGACGTATCTCTACGGCAACGTCCGTTCGTCGGACGTGGCTACCGTTGGGCGCGGGGTCGCAGGCGCTGAGCCGGAGCCAGACCGCCGGCAGCGCATCGGGACGACAGAGCTGGAGGAACACGAGGTAAGCGAGTTGTTCGAGCGCATCTACACAGACCTGGAGCGGGATACGCGCGTCGGCCCCGACGTTCGACGCGATCTCCGAGCGGCGATAAAAGAGCTTGAGGCCGAAATCGGTCGAGGGGCTGCGGCGGACGTCGAGCGGATCGAGCAGCATCTTTCCGCCATCGAACAGTTGTCTCCCCGCGCGCTCCAGATCGTGCTGGGCGAGTTGGGGGCGCCGGCCGTGGGCGTGCACCTGCTGCCCGCCCGGTTTTTCCAATACGTGCCGGGATTTCAGGGAACGAGGAGGAGGAGAATGGCAGTTAGACATCCGATTCAATACAAAGTAGAGCCGAGAACCATCAGGGCCGGTACGAATTGGTTGACATTGACCCTGACCAACATCGGGGCCGAGAGCCTGCGGGATCTGGACGTGAGGCTCAATTCGCTTGATGCGCGGTCTGTCCAGGTCTATGGCGGGGGAGAGCATCTCTTGCTGCTGGAGCCGGACGCGCAAAAGCAGATTCACTTTCAGATCTTTGCCACCCTCTCCGGACGATTGTACGTCTCGCTCGACGGCTGGCAGGGGGACGCGCCTTTTCACTGGGAGTCGCCCGGCGTGTCGATGTGGGTGAGTGAGGAGCCGGCCGAGTTGGTGAGCCTGCTGGCGATGACCAAGCCCTACCTGGTTACGGGGAAAAAGGTGACGTGCGAGGCGACGGTGAGGGGGCTGGCCGAGCGTCGAGACCTGGAACTCGAGTTCTGGGCAGAGACGCCCGGCGGCGAGTTCGAGCGGCTGGACGCCATGCAGATCGAGTTGTCCGGGGGCGAGGAGGCGCGCTACAGCACCGAGGTGACGGTCCGTGAGGAAGGCGATTACATCCTGTACGCCTACCTGTACGACGACTACAAGCGCATTGGCCGCGAGAAAGAGCAGATCTATGTCAGGACGCCTCAGAGCGAGTATGATCTCGACGAGGATGAATAGAAAGGAAGGTGGACATTATGCCCAACAAACATCCCATTCGGTACGAGCTGACGCCGAGGGCGGTCAATCCCGGTATGAGCTGGGTGACCTTGATGCTGGAGAATATCGGCGAGGAGACGCTGGAGAGCCTGGCCGTCAATCTCGTTTCGCTCGACACGTACTCCATCATGGTTTTGGGGACGGGGGTATTCATCCTGTCGCTTACCCCTGGAGAGACCCAATCCCGCCACTTGCAGATCTCGGCAGAGACTACGGGCAAGCTGTACGTCTCTGTCGAGGGCCGTAAAGACGACGGGCCTTTCTCCTGGGAGTCTCCCGATCTCGTCCTCACAGTCGCCGGACAGCCGGCCGAGCTGGTCCGTTTTGTGACGGCGACCGCGCCCCGCGCGCTTCTGGGTGAGCCGCTGGTTTTCGAGGCCACCGTGCGCGGTCTGATCAAGAGCGTGAATCTGGTGATCGAGTTCTGGGTCGAGACCCCGGGCGGCGAGTCCCTGTCGCTGGCCAAGGAGGGGCTGGGTGTGCTGGAAGAGGGGGAGGAGGTTCGGCCCACGGTCGAATTCACGCCGGAGGAGGAGGGGCTGCACGTGCTCCACGCGTACCTCTACCAGGGTGCCCGCCGGATCGGCCACCAGGTCGAGTATCTGAGCATCGCTCTATAACGGTAGCGAGTTCTATTCCAAGATGATGCGAAAACGCACGCTGAAAACGGCGGGACTGGTCCTTTTGGCCCTCATCGTCGGGCTGGTCAGTGGAGTGCTGCTCGATCGGCACCTGCTCTCTCGCGTCACCGTGCCTCCGGGAATCCCCGACGACGCGGTGTCCGAGTTCCGCTTGATCGGCGAGGCCTGGCAGGTCATTCGCCGCGCCTACGTGGATCAGGAGGCCGCCTCGTCTCAGCGCCTGGTCTATGGCGCCATCGACGGCATGGTGGAATCCCTGGGCGATACGGGCCACAGTCGTTTTCTGGATCCCGAGATGGCTCGCCTCCACCGGGAGTTCATCACCGGCAAGTTCGAGGGCATCGGCGCCTACGTCGAGATGCAGGACGGTCGCGTGACTATCGTCGCGCCCATCGACCATTCCCCGGCTCAGCGCGCCGGATTACAGGCTGGCGACGTCATCCTCCGGGTGGACGGGGAGGACGTCACCGATCTGCCGCTGGACGCGGTGGTGAACCGCATCCTGGGACCGGCGGGCACGCGCGTCAGACTGACCATCGAGGACGCCCAGACGGGAGAGACGCGCCAGGTAACGCTGGAGCGCGCCGAGATCCAGCTCGATCTGGTGACCTGGGAGCGGCTGCCCGGTACGTCGACGGCTCACGTGCGCATCTCCAGCTTTAGCGACGGAGCCACCCAGGATCTGGAGGGGACGCTGGCCGAGATCCAGGAGCAAGACATGGACGGGCTGATCCTGGACCTGCGCAACAACCCCGGCGGTCTGCTCGACGAGGTCGTGCGGGCCGCCAGCCTCTTCCTGGAGGGCGGCAACGTGCTGCTGAGAAAAGACGCCCAGGGCGAGATCGCGCCGGTGGAAGTCGAGGGCGAGCCGCTGGCGCCGGACATTCCCATGGTGGTGCTGGTCAACGGCGGCACGGCCAGCGCCGCCGAGATCGCGACCGGCGCATTGCAGGACGCCGGACGGGCCACCGTCGTCGGAGAGACCACCTTTGGCACCGGCACCGTCCTGAACCGATTCCCTCTCTCCGATGAGTCGGCGCTTTTGCTGGCGGTTGAGGAATGGCGCACCCCGGACGGACGCATCATCTGGCACAAAGGCTTGGAGCCTGACGTCCGGGTGGCCATGCCCTCGGATGTCGCCCCGTTGCTGCCCGCGCAGGAGCGGGATATGACGGAGGACGCGCTCCGGGACAGCAGGGACGTGCAATTGTTGAGAGCGTTGGAGCTACTACAGGAGGACGCATGGAAGAACGCACACACAACGACGGGCGGGCGGCGGGCCTGGACGCCCTCTTTTGCCCGGGCAGCGTCGCCGTGATCGGCGCCTCTCGCAGCGAGGAAAAGATCGGGCACGCCGTCGTCAAGAATATCCTGGAATCGGGATACGAGGGCGACGTCTATCCGGTCAACCCCAACGCCAGCGAGATCCTGGGCCTCCAGACCTATGCCAGCGTGGTGGATATCCCCGGCGCGGTCGACCTGGCCGTGATCGTCATCCCGGAGGAACTGGTGCTGGATGTGATGGAAGAGTGCGGCCAGAAAGGGGTGGAGGGGGCCATCGTCGTCACGGCGGGTTTCGGCGAGATGGGACGCGAGGGCGCCAGGCGCCAGCGCCGCCTGATCGAGATCGCCCGCCAGCACAGAGTGCGCGTTCTGGGCCCCAACTGTCTGGGCGTCATCGACACCGTCTGCCCGCTCAACGCCTCCTTCGCCGCCCACATGCCGGAGGGAGGGCGATTGGGATTCATGTCCCAGTCGGGGGCGCTCTGCGTGGCTGTGCTCGATCTCGCCGTGGCCGAGGGGATTGGCTTTTCTCGGTTCGTCAGCCTGGGCAACAAGGCCGACGTGGACGAGGCGGCGCTGCTCCGCCAGTGGGAGGAGGACGAGCAGACCGGCGCCGCGCTGGCCTACATCGAGGGGCTGACCGACGGGCGCGCATTTCTGCGCGCGGCTCGACGGGTCGCGGCCCGCAAGCCGGTGGTGGCGCTCAAATCGGGCGCCACCGAGGCCGGCGCGCAGGCCGTGTCGAGCCACACCGGGAGCCTGGCCGGCTCCGTGCGCGCCTACCGGGCGGCGTTTCGCAAGGCGGGCGTGCTGTGGGCCGAGACGTGGCGCGATCTCTTGGACTGGGGGCTGGCCTTTACCTACCAGCCCGCCTTGGAGGGGGCGGCCATCGCCGTCGTCACCAACGCCGGCGGGCCGGGCATCCTGACCACCGACGCACTGGGCCAGGCCGGTCTGGAGCTGGCCCGCTTCGACGAGGGGACCGTGCAGGCGCTGCGCGACGCGCTGCCCGAGGCGGCGGCGCTCGAGAACCCGGTCGACGTGCTGGGAGACGCCGGCCCGCAGCAGTACGCCGCCGCGCTGCGAGCGGTTCTGGACGATGTAAACGTGGATGGAGTCGTCGTCATCCTCACCCCCCAGGCGATGACGGACGTCGAGGGCGCGGCGCGGACCATCGTCGAGGTCGCCGAGGGCCACGACAAGCCCGTGCTGGGATGCTTTATGGGCGAGCGGACCACCGGGGCCGGGACGGCGATCCTCAATCGCAACCGCGTGCCCAACTATCGCTCGCCAGATCGGGCAGTGAGCGCGCTACAGGCGATGTGGCGTTACTGCCAGTATCGGCGGCGTCCGGACTCGGAGCCCCAGACGTTCGAGGCGGACCGGGACGCGGTGCGCCGGGTGCTGGACGAGGCCTGCCGCGAGGGCAGTCCCGTGACGTTGGTGGAGGCGGAGGCCAGGGACGTGATGGCCGCCTATGGCATCCCGCTCCCCGAGGCGCGCCTGGCCCGCACCGGCGACGAGGCGGTCGAGGCGGCGCAAGAGATCGGGTTTCCCGTGGCGCTCAAGATCGCCTCGCCCGATATTCTGCACAAGTCGGACGTGGGAGGGATCGAGCTAAATCTCTCCGACGCGGAGCAGGTGCAGCGGGCCTACGACCGCATCCTGAGCCGCGCCCGGCAGCACGCGCCGCAGGGCGAGATATGGGGGGTTCTGGTGCAGGAGATGATCGATCCGGGCCGCGAGATCATCGTCGGCGTCAACCGCGATCCCCAGTTCGGGCCGCTGGTGATGTTTGGGCTGGGCGGTATTTACGTCGAGGTGTTGGAGGACGTCGCCTTTCGCCTGGCCCCGGTGACGGCCCACGAGGCGTGCGAGATGATCGACGAGATCAAGGCCGCGCCCCTGCTGCACGGCGTGCGAGGGGAGGAGCCAGCCGACCTGGAGGCCATCGCCGAGATCGTGCAGCGGGTGTCCCAGTTGGCCTGTGATTTTTCCGAGATCGCGGAGATGGATCTGAACCCGGTGATCGTCCACCGCCAGGGGGCCGTGGCCATCGACGCCCGGCTCTCGGTCGAGCGGTCGGATGTGTGTGAGGAGTGATTGGGAGGCGAGTATGAAATCGTTGTTCGTTGTTTCGACCGAAAGTTGCTGTGGCAAGACCGCTCTCATCGCGGGGCTGATGATCCATTTACGGGAGGACGGGCTGGATCCAGGGTACATGAAGCCGGTGAGCGGATCTCCGCGGGCGGTGGGCGCGGAGATGGTGGATCTGGATGCCCGATTTATGAAGGATACCTTCGACCTGCCGGCCTCCCTGGATCAACTCGCGCCGGTCCTGCTGACCGATTCGGTGATTGACCGGGAGCTGCATGGAGAAGGCGCCCTGCTCGCCCAGATCCGCGAGGCCCACAAAGCTCTATCGGAAGGGAAGCCGGGGTTGCTTCTGGAGGGCGCGGGCGATCTGGCCGAGGGGGGACTGCTGGGCCTTTCGGCGGCCGGCCTGGCCGAGCTGCTCGACCTGCCCGTCCTGGTCGTGGCCCCCTACGCCGAACGCCTGACGGGCGACGGGCTGTTGCTGGCTGCCCGCGTCCTGGGGCACCGCTTGATCGGGGCGGTGATCAACGCGGTGCCAAAGTGGGAGGTGGCCCTGTTTCGCGAGCGCGTCGTGCCGGTGCTGGAGACGCGGGGCGTGCCGGTGCTGGGCGTGATCCCCCACCGGCGGCTGCTCGGCGCGGCCACCGTGGACGAGCTGGCCGAGCAGATCGGTGGTGAGTATCTGGTGGGGGAGGAGCGGGGGGAGCAACTCGTCGAGACCCTCTGCATCGGGGCCATGAGCATCGACCACGTGCTGACCCACTTTCGCCGCCAGCGGAACAAGATCGTCGTCGCCAAGGGATCGCGCACCGACGTCCTGCTGGCTGCCCTGGAGACCGCGACCCGTGGCTTGATCCTGACCGGCAATCTGGAACCTCAGCCCGTGATCCTGGCTCGCGCCGAGGAGCAGGGAGTGCCCGTCCTGCGGTCGCCCATCTCCGCGCTCGAGACGGTGGAGGCGATCAACGCTTGCTTTGGTCGCACCCGCTTCCACCAGCCGGAAAAGTTCGACCTGTTTCGCCAGGCTTTGGAGGCTAACCTGGATTGGGAGCGGTTGTACCGGGCGCTGGAGTGGGGCGCATAGGGAGAAAGGGAAGGATTCGCAGGTGGATCTTGAAATATTCCTTACGTTGGCGACCATCGTCGTGGCGATGGTGCTCTTTGCCCTGGAGCGCGTGCCGGCCAGCGTGACCGGGCTTGGCGTGTTATTGTTCCTCATCATCGCCGGCCTGCTCTCGCCCGAAGAGGCGTTCGCCGGGTTTGGCAGCGGCGTCGTCTTGATGATCCTGGGTATTCTGATCATGACGGAGGCGTTGGGCCGCACCGGCGTGACCGACGCGATCGGACGGTGGATTCTGCAACACACCGAGACGAACGAGCGTACCTTCCTCCTGGTGGTGATGGTAGCGGCGGTGGTGGTGGGGGCGTTCATGAGCAATACCGCCGCCACAGCCTTTTTCTTGCCCATCGTCATCGGGCTGGCGCGTCGGGCCGAGCTAAGCCCGGCCAAGTTCCTTATGCCCCTGGCGTTCGCCTCGGTCCTCGCCAGCTCGATCACCTTGCTCGGCACCTCGACCAATATCGTCGTCAGCGGCATGATGGCCGACTATGGTATGACCCCGCTGGGCATGTTCGAGCTATCCCCTGCCGGGCTGCCCATCGCCCTGGCCGGTCTGGTATACATGTTCTTTCTGGGGCGGCGGCTGGTTCCGGACCGGATTCCTCAAGAACAGATTGAGGATTTCAGCGCCCGTCTCTATCTCTCCGAACTCTTGATCGAGGAGGATTCTTCTCTGGTGGGGCAAACGCTGAGCCAGGCGGGTCTGGGCGAGGAGCTGGATCTCAAGGTGCTGCGCGTCATCCGCGATGACTCGCGGTTCATCGTTCCCAGATCGTTCACCAAGCTGGAGGCGGAGGACGTTCTGCTAGTCGAGGGGGAGCGCGAGGACATCCTGCGGGCCAAGGACATGGACGCGGTCGCCATCAAAGCTGAGGCCAAGTTGCCCGATTACGATCTGGACCCGGAAGAGATCGGCCTGGCAGAGGTGATCCTCTTGCCGGATTCGCCCCTGATCGGGAGAACGCTCAAGAGCCTGGATTTCCGCCTTCAATACGGGCTACAGGTGCTGGCCATCAACCGGTATGGCGAGACGTTGCGGCGCAAGTTGAGCCACGTGCGCCTGCGCGCCGGAGACATGTTGGTGGTCCAGGGCGAGCGCGAGCACATACAGACCCTGGAGCGACAAAATCTGTTTCGCATCCTGGGCTCGACCGAAGACAGGCGGCCCAACCGGGAGCGCGCGCCCATAGCGATCGCCATTTTCGTCGGAGTGGTTGCCGCGGCTACGCTCAAACTGCTCGCGTTGCCCGTGGCCATGCTGCTGGGGGCGCTGCTGGTCTTTGTCACCCGCTGCATCACGCCCGAGGAGGCGTACAGTCGCGTCAACTGGAACCCCTTGATCCTCATCGCCTGTATGCTGGGGCTGGGCAAGGCCATGGAGGCGACCGGTACCGCCGAGTTCCTCGCAGATCAGATCGTGGGCTGGATGGGAGGTGGGCATCCCATCGGGTTGTTGGGTGGATTCTTTGCCCTGACGGTGGCGTTGACCCAGCCGATGTCGAACCAGGCGGCTGCCGTCGTCGTCCTGCCGGTGGCGGTGCAGACGGCGGGTCAGTTGAACCTCGACGCGCGCAGTTTCGCCGTCATGATCGCCCTGGCGGCAAGTTGCTCGTTCCTCACGCCGCTGGAGCCGGCCTGTCTGCTCGTCTATGGCCCTGGACGCTACCGTTTTGCCGATTTTATCAAGGTGGGGGCGCTGCTGACGGTACTGATCTATGGGATCGCTGTGCTGATGGTGCCATTGCTATGGCCTGTCTCGGGGTCTTGAGTTCGGGCTTGAGGCTGTTTCCCGATCTTCCAACCAATTTCCAACTCTGGCAACCTGACCCGACCGCGCCCCCAACTGTTTCCGGCAGTTACCGTCGGGGATTTGTGCTATTCTTGAGATGATGGGAAGAATGCTATTTCCCGCTCTACAATTAAGGAGGTTGCTATGGTCGTGTTTCAAGTTCTGCTCGGAATCGTTATGCTGCTGTTTGGGCGCAAGTTATTCTGGCTCTTTGTAGCCGCCATTGGCTTTATCGTGGCCATGGATCTCACAATGCGCCTGTTTCCGGGGTCGGGAGCCGTGACCGTCGTCGCTCTGGTCGCTGGCCTGGTGGCTGGCGTGATCGGGGCCTTGCTGGCTATCTTTTTGCAGCAGGCGGCTGTGGGCGTGGTCGGTTTTCTGGCCGGGGGCTACATCGTTCTCGGCCTGTTGGACATCTTTGGCCTGGGCCAGATGACGACGCTGGCGTGGGTGCTCGCGTTCGTGGGCGCTATCGTGGGGCTTGTCCTGGCCCTGGGCTTGTTGGAGTGGGCGCTGATCCTGCTCTCTTCCCTGAGCGGCGCCAGTCTCATCGCCCAGTCGATTGACCTGAGCCGCCCGGTGACGGTGTTGGTTTTCGTCGTCGCCCTGGTCGTCGGCATCGTGGTCCAGGCCGGGATGCTGGGACAGGAGAGATATCAAGGAGAGTCGGTATGAGTCTGAACAAAAACTTGGGTCTGCTTTTGCTGGGTGTCTGGTTGATCGTCTCGGGCTTGGTGTCGCTGCTCGGTATCGGTGGGGCGGTCGTCGGGGTGGTTCTGGACGTTCTGGCTATCGCGGCGGGCGTCGTCATCCTGCTCGTGTGGCAGAGTTGGCCAGCCAAGATCGGGATGTCCCTGCTGGCGATCTGGCTGATCGTCTCGGCGTTGCTTTCGCTGTTGAACGTTGGCTTTCCGGGCAGTGGGATGATCCTGGCCGTTCTGGCCGTCGCTGCCGGTCTGTTGATTTTGTTGAAACGTTAATTCGAGTAACTGTATAGGAGGTAGATCATGCTTAGATGGGCCATTACGTTTTTGGTCATTGCCATCGTCGCAGCTCTCTTTGGTTTCGGCGGTGTGGCCAGTATCGCGACCGATATAGCCAAGATTCTGTTCGTCGTTTTTCTGATCTTGTTTATTCTTTCGTTGCTCTTTGGTCGGCGAATTTTCAAGGGGTAGAGGCTTTTTCTGGTTCACATCGTCAAAGATGACGTTGGAAGATTGGAAGAATGGTATGAGTGACGAAAAACCGACCAACGTCGAGATCGCGGGCCTGCTGGAGCGGATCGCGGACCTGCTGGAAATGCAGGAGGCCAACGTGTACCGAGTGCGCGCGTATCGCAACGGCGCTCGCAGCGCGCGGGACACGGAGCGGTCGGTGGCAGACCTGGTGGAACGGGGGGATGACGAGGCGCTGCAAGCGTTGCCCGACATAGGGGAGGCCCTGGCCAGCGTGATTATCGAGATCGTTCACACAGGCCGCTCCAGCCTGTTGGATCGGCTGCAAGGGGAGATCTCTCCGGCCAGGCTGTTTGCCCAGGTGCCCGGTATTGGCGAGACGCTGGCCGCCCGCATCGCCGATCGGCTCGACGTCTCTACCCTGGAGGAACTGGAGCAGGCGGCCCACGATGGCCGCTTGCGAGAGGTGAAGGGCTTTGGCGAGAAACGGGTGCGCGCCGCCCAGGTGAGCCTGGCCGGGATGCTGAGCACCGCGGCTCAGCGTCGGCGTCGCCGCGGGGGTTCGGACGATGGCGTGGAGCGCGAGCGTCCTACGGTCGAGACGCTGCTCGACATAGACGCCGAATATCGCCGCCGGGCTGAGGCGGGCGAGCTGAAAAAGATCGCCCCCAAGCGGTTCAACCCCGAGGGAGAGGCCTGGCTGCCCATCATGCACGCCGAGCGGGATGGCGGGGACTTGACGGCGCTCTACTCCAACACGGCCCGCGCCCACGATCTGGGCAAGACTCACGACTGGGTCGTGCTCTACTATGACCGGGATGGCGAGGAGGGCCAGGCTACCGTGGTGACCGAGACCCACGGCCCCTTGCAGGGCGAGCGAGTGGTCAGGGGCCGCGAGGAGGAGTGCCAGCGGCATTACGAGTCGGAAAGGGAGGGACATTGAACGCAAAAAACGAAAACAGCTACGTGCGCTGGTTTGAGAATCTGACGTCCCGGGACGTGCCGAGCGTGGGGGGTAAGAACGCCTCCCTGGGCGAGATGATCGCCGCGCTCGGCGAGAAAGGCGTGCGCGTGCCGGAGGGTTTTGCCACGACGGCCCGGGCCTACTGGGCCTTTGTGGAGACTAATGACATCGAGGACGAAATGCGCGCTCACCTGAGCGATCTGCAAAATGAGGCCGAATCCTTGCAGACGGTGGGTAAGCGCATCCGGCGTCTGTTCCGCCAGGGCGAATTTCCCGGCGACGTGGCCGATCAGATCCGGGAGGCCTACCGGAAGCTGAGCGAGCGGTACGGCGCGGACGAGGTGGACGTGGCCGCCCGCAGCAGCGCCACCGCCGAGGATCTGCCGGAGGCGAGCTTTGCCGGTCAGCAGGAGACGTTTCTCAACGTCACCGGCGCGAGCGAACTGCTCGAGGCCTGCCGCAAGTGCTACGCCTCCCTCTTTACCGACCGGGCCATCGCCTACCGCCAGGAGCAGGGGTTCGATCACATGCAGGTCGCCCTCTCGGTGGGCGTGCAAAAGATGGTGCGCTCCGACAAGGCATGCGCCGGCGTCATGTTCACCATCGACACCGAGACCGGCTTTCCCGACGCGGTGGTGATCAACGGATCGTGGGGCTTGGGCGACACCGTGGTGCAAGGCTCCGTCATCCCCGACGAGTACCGCGTCTTCAAGCCGCTGCTGGGGCGGCAGGAGCTGCGGCCCATCGTCGAAAAGTCGCTGGGCGCCAAGGAGAAGAAGGAGATATACGCCACCGGCGGCAGCGAGACGACCAAGGACGTGCAGACCACCCAGGCCGAGCGGCGCTCTTTTGTGCTGGATGACGACGAGATCCTGCGGCTGGCCCGCTGGGCGGTGACCATCGAGGATCATTACGAGCGTCCTATGGACATCGAGTGGGCCAAGGACGGCCAGAGCGGCGATCTGTTCATCGTCCAGGCCCGGCCCGAGACGGTCCAATCGCAGAAGGAGGCCAGCCTGCTTAAGACCTACCGGCTGAAGGAAAAGGGCGAGCGGTTGCTCACCGGCCTGGCCATCGGGCAGGCCGTGGCCGCGGGCGAGGCGTGCGTCATCGAGGACGTGGAGGAGATGGAGCGCTTCGCCGACGACGCCATCCTGGTGACCGGCATGACGGATCCCGACTGGGTGCCCATCATGAAGCGGGCCGCCGGCATCGTCACCGACCACGGCGGGCGCACGTCCCACGCGGCCATCGTCAGCCGCGAGCTGGGCATCCCGGCCATCGTCGGCGCCGGCGAGGCGACGCACGCGCTGAACGACGGCCAGGAGATCACCATCTCGTGCGCCGAGGGAGATCAGGGCTTTGTCTACGAGGGGTTCCTCGATTTCGAGGAGCAGGAGGCGAACCTGGACGACGTCCCCCAGACCGAGACGCAGATCATGATGAACATCGCCAGCCCGGCGGCGGCCTTTCGCTGGTGGCGGCTGCCATGCGAGGGGATCGGCCTGGCGCGCATGGAGTTTATCGTCAACAACGTGATCCAGATCCATCCCATGGCGCTGGTACGGTTCGACCGCCTGGAGGACGAGGCGACCCGCGAGCGGATCGAAAAGCTGACGCGGGGATACGCGGCAAAGACCGACTATTTCGTCGAGCACCTCTCGCGCGGCATCGCCAAGATCGCGGCGGCCCAATATCCTCACCCCGTCATCGTGCGCATGAGCGATTTCAAGACCAACGAGTACGCCGACCTGATCGGGGGCGACCGTTTTGAGCCGGAGGAGGCCAACCCCATGCTGGGGTTCCGCGGCGCCTCCCGCTACTACAGCGACGCCTACCGCGAGGGGTTTGCCCTCGAGTGCCGGGCCATCCGGCGCGTGCGCGAAGAGATCGGGCTGGATAACGTGATCGTCATGATCCCCTTCTGCCGCACGCCGGAGGAGGCCGACCGGGTGCTGGACGTGCTGGCCGATAACGGCCTGGAGCGGGGCAAGAAGGGCCTGCAACTGTACGTGATGGCCGAGGTTCCCTCCAACGTCATCCTGGCCGACCGGTTCGCCGAGCGTTTCGACGGCTTTTCCATCGGAACGAACGACCTGACGCAGCTCGTGCTGGGGGTGGATCGCGACTCGGAGGAGCTGGCCTACCTCTTTGACGCGCGCGACGAGGCGGTCAGGCGCACGGTCGCCGACCTGATCGAGCAGGCCCACAAAGCGGGCGTTTCGGTGGGCATCTGCGGCGAGGCGCCCAGCAACTATCCCGACTTTGCCGCCTTCCTGGTCAGAGAGGGTATCGATTCGATGTCCCTCAGCCCGGATAGCGTCATCCAGGTCAAGCGGCGCGTGGCCACGGTGGAGGAAGAGGCCGACAGAGAGAGTCCGTGAAGGTCATCGCCGCGGTAGGGCGCAACGGATCTGGCAAGGACGAGCTGGCCGATTACGTGCACCGGCGGTGTGGGGTCCCCATCCTGGCCTCGGGCGACGTGGCCCGGAAGAAGGCGCGCGAGCGGGGGATCGAGCCGACGCGCTCCAATCTACACCGTCTCTCCCGGCAGGCCATGGCCCAGCATGGCGAGGATTTCTTTATGCAGCGCCTGATCGACGAGATCGAGGCGCACAATTGGCCGGCGGTGGCCATCTCTGGCGTGCGCACTCCGGCGGACGTCGAGACGCTGCGGGCGCGCTTTGGCCAGGACCTGTGCGTCGTACACGTCCAGGTCGGCGATCCCGAGGTGCGCTACCGGCGCATGCAGGCACGGGACGCCCCTCGGGATCCGGAGACGTACCAGGCGTTCTTGCGGCAGGAGCGCGAGGAGGAAGAGATGTTTTCGATTGGCGAGACGATCCGCCGGGCCGACGTGACCGTCGAAAACGACGCCACGCTGGACCTGTTCTACCGGCAGATCGAGAAGGCCATCATCCAGCCGGTGCTGGCCAACGAAATTGATTGCAGAGGAGTAACTGCTCAGGCCGTTGAAGCGAGTGCTGGTTGAGTAGTCGCCACGCTTTTTGTGGCGGCGTATCGAAACCCTTGTACTGAGCCTGTCGAAGTGAAGCGAGCGGCTTTTGCAGTTGATTCTGCTCCAAATAGGCCGCCTGCTTGGTCTCGATACGGCCTGAAGGCCTACTCGACCGGCGCAGGCTGAGCAGTTACGTGGAGGAAATGTATGACAGAGGCGACGTTGATCTATAACCCAAACGCCGGTCTGCTCGACCTGGCGACCCCCCGACAGCTCGAAGAGGGGCTGCGGGAGGCCGGATACGCGGTCGAATACCAACCCACGGAGAGCGTCGAGGATCTCGACGCGGCCCTGGAGCGTCCCGGCGAGGTGGTGGTGACGGCGGGAGGCGACGGTACAGTGCGCGCCGCCGCCCTCCGTCTGCTCCATCGAGAGGTCTCTCTGGCTATCGTGCCCATTGGGACGGCCAACAACATCGCCCACACCCTGGGCATCGAAGGGTCTCCCCTGGAGATCGTGGCCGGCCTGGAGAACCCCCGGCGATATGAGTTTGACGTGGGCCACCTGGACGCTCCCTGGGGCGAGGATTATTTTCTGGAGCTTTTTGGCCTGGGATTTTTTGCCCACGCGGTGGCCTGTTACGGCCCGGAGGAAGAACGCACGGTGCCCAGGGCTTTCTGGGCGGTCGCCGAGGCGCTGGCCGATTTCCAGAGTCACAGGCTGTACATGACGCTCGATGGTCAGGACCTCTCCGGCGATTATCTCGTCGTCAATCTGTTCAACACCCCGCTCCTCGGACCGCGTCTCGAGTTGGTACAGGAGGCGGATCCGGGCGATGGTGTGCTCGATCTGTTGTGTATCGGCGAGGGAGAGCGAGCCGCCCTGCTGCGCAGCGTGACCGGCCTGCTTTCCGATGGCCTGGAGCTGCCGCCCCACGTGGACCTGAGACGGGGAAAGCGGTTGGAGGTGGAGTGGGATGGATTCCCCGTGCACGTGGACGCCGAGGTGCGGCCGCGGGGTATGGATTGGCCGGATGAACCAGGTCAGGTGAAAAAGGGCGGGACGCTCACTGTAGAGGTCCGTCCGGGCGCACTGCGGCTTTTGCTGCCTCGCCTGGAGCACACGGTGGATACCGGGACGGGAGGTTAAAGCTCCTATGCGCATCGATCTTCACTGTCACACGCGCGTCTCGGGCGATTCCAACACGCCCTTCGAGGCCATCCCCGCCCGCTGTCGGGAGCAAAGGGTCGCGGTGCAGGCCATCACCGATCACGACGAGATCTGGGGCGGCCAGCAGGTCAAGGCGCTGGTCGAGGAAGCGTCGGAGGGAGAGGACGACGATCTGACCATCATCGTTGGAGAGGAGATCATGACGGACGAGGGGGAGCTGATCGGTCTCTTTCTCAAGGAGCGAGTCGAGCCGGGCCTCAGTCCCGAGGAGACGGTGAGGCAGATCAAAGCTCAGGGCGGGCTGGTCGTGCTGCCTCACGGGTTCGATCCGCTCAAGTTCTTTCGACTCAAGCCTAAGGCCCGGGAGCGCATTGCCGCCTCGATAGACATCGTGGAGACGTTCAACGCCCGCATCTCGCAGCCGCGCTGGAATCGCGCTGCCGCCAGGTGGGCTGCGGCGCACGGAAAGCCGACGAGCGCCGGCTCCGACGCCCACGCCCTCGACCAAATCGGCCGCGCGTGGGTGGAAACCCCGCGCCGGCCCATCCATGGCCCCCAGGATCTGCTGGCGGCCCTGAGGGAGGGCGCCGCCGAAGGCACGTGGACGCACCCGCTCGTGGATCGACTCCACGTGGTTTGGCGTTCCGTGCGCCGGACAGTGCGGAATCTCTGGGAGCGACTGCTGGCCATCGGGGGGAAGTAGGGTATGCGCCGGACGAGGATCGTGTGCACGATTGGACCGGCCAGCCGCGAGCCGACGATGCTGCGTCGCCTGATCGAGGCGGGGATGGACGTGGCGCGACTCAATTTTTCCTACGGCAGCCTGGCCAGCCACGAGGAGAACATCGAGCGCATCCGGGCCGCCGCCGAGGAGGCCGGTCGGCCTGTGGCGATCCTGGCCGATCTCCAGGGCCCAAAGCTGCGCGTGGGCGAGATGGCGGAGGAGGGCGTCTCGCTGGAGATGGGCGATCGGGTCACCTTCGTCGGCGACGACTTTGTTGGTCGCTCACCGGAGGCCCTGCCCGTCCAGAACGAGCGTTTCGCCCACCTGGTATCGCCGGGAGATCGCGTGCTGCTCGACGATGGGCTGATCGAGCTGCGCGTCGAGTCGGTCGAGGGGACCGACGTGCGCTGCCGGGTCGTATCCGGGGGGAGGTTGGAGAGCAACAAGGGCATCAACCTCCCCGGGACTTCGTTCGCCCTCCCCTCTCTCACCGACAAGGACCGCCGGGACCTGGCCCACGCGCTCCGGTGGGGGGTGGATTGGGTGGCCCTCTCTTTTGTCCGCACCGCCGAGGACGTACTCGAGCTGCGTCGCCTAGTCAAAGAGCTTGCCGGTTCCGAGAGCCCCACCCCCGTGATGGCCAAGATCGAAAAGCCCCAGGCGCTGGAGCACATCGACGCCATCGTCGGCGCGGTGGACGGGATCATGGTGGCGCGCGGCGATCTGGGGATCGAGATTCCCGCCGCCGAGGTGCCCATGGCCCAGAAGCGCATCATCGGCAAATCGAACCGGGCCGGCGTTCCGGTGGTGACGGCCACGCAGATGCTGGAATCCATGATCCGCCATCCCCGGCCCACCCGGGCCGAGGCCTCCGACGTGGCCAACGCCGTTCTCGACGGCACCGACGCGCTGATGCTCTCCGGCGAGACCTCCATCGGCAAGTATCCGCTGGAGGCAGTGCGCACCATGACGCGCATCGCCCACGAGGCGGAGGACCGGCTCCTGGAGAGACCGGCCCAGCCTTTTCGGTCCTCGGAGGAGGACCTGAATTTATCCATCGCCGATGCTGTGGGCCGGGCGGCGCGCGAGGCGGCCCAGGACCTCGACGCGGCGGCCATCATCTCGCCCACCGCCTCTGGCTATACCGCCCGCATCATGTCCCGCTACCGGCCCGATTCGCCCATCGTCGCCATCACGCCCGACGCGCGCGTCCAGCGCCGCCTGATGCTTCACTGGGGCGTCACGCCGCTGTTGGCTCCTCGCTCCGATAACACCGACGACATGATCGCCAGAGCTGTCGAGGTCGCGCGGGAGCGGAATCTGATCGATGAGGGAGACGTGGTGGTCATCACCGCCGGCTCGGCCCGCTCGGAGCCTGGCACGACGAATCTGATGCGCGTGCACGTCGTCGAGTAGGCGATGGAACGGCGCTATCGCTATTCCAACTTTTTAAACCCAATCCGTCCCTAATTCCAACGTCTCTCATCGGTGGGCGCATAGATTTTCTGGTATAGTAGTGTTATGGAGGCGCTATAAGAGCGGCGCTAGATCGACGATATTTTGGCTGCGGCTGTGACGCAAAGCAAAAGATAAAACAAGGAGAGTTATGTTTCCCGTTGGTGATGACGATGTCCGGGGCGCAGGCAGGCCATGGCTCACGTGGATCCTGATCGGCCTCAACGTGATGGCCTTTTTGTACGAGTTGACGCTGAGCCAATCTCAGCTAGAACAGTTTATCATGACCTATGGCGTCGTTCCGGCGCAGGTCATGCAGGGTCAGAATCTGCTCTCGCTGTTTGCGTCCATGTTCCTCCACGGGGGCTGGGCGCATATTCTCGGCAACATGGTCTTTTTGGCCGTCTTTGGCGACAACGTCGAGGCGACCCTGGGCAAGGTGGGGTATCTGTTCTTTTATCTCGCGGGCGGTCTGGCCGCCTCGGTTGCCCATATCTTGTTCAATCTGGGCGGACAGGTGCCCAGCCTGGGCGCCAGCGGCGCGGTGGCGGCGGTTCTGGGTGCGTATGTGGTGATGTTTCCCCACTCGCGCGTCCGGGTGCTCGTGTTCTTTGGGTACTTTATCCGGTTCACGCAGGTGGCGGCGCTGCTCTTTGTGGGAATCTGGTTCATCACGCAATTGTTCAGCGGCGTGGCCAGTTTGGGAGTCGAGACGGCGCAGTCGGGCGGTGTGGCCTACTGGGCCCACGTCGGCGGGTTTGTGCTGGGCCTGCTCGTGGGGTTCTTGCTGCGCGGGCAGGCGCCAGAGTTGGAGCGCGCCCAGCCGCAGAGACGGCGCGGATTTTAACGTGGACAAGCGCGAGGCATTGGACGAGATCGCCCGGCAGGTGCGGGACCTGACCGAATCGCCCCTCTACGACTACCGGCAGGAGAACGGCTACCGGCCCGTCGTCAGTGAGGGCGACCTCGACGCGGACATTTTCTTCGTCGGCGAGGCGCCGGGCGCGCAGGAGGCCCGGACGGGGCGGCCCTTTGTGGGGCGCGCCGGCAAGGTACTGGATCGCCTGCTGGATTCGGTGGATCTCGAGCGCTCTGCGGTCTATATCACCAACGTGGTCAAAGATCGTCCCCCGGATAACCGGAATCCCACCGTCGAGGAGATTCGTTTGTACGCGCCCTTCTTGCGGCGGCAGATCGAGATCATTCGGCCCCGCGTCATCGCTACGCTGGGGCGGTTTGCGATGGACTTTTGTCTGCGCGAGTTCGAGCTTCCGCAGCGGGGGCTAAAGATCGGCGATCTGCACGGCCAGGTGTTGGAGGCAGAGACGACCTGCGGCGAGGTCGCCGTCGTCCCGCTCTATCACCCGGCGGCGACGTTCTACAATCGCGATCTGGAGGGTGTGCTCGAGGAGGATTTCCGCGTTTTGATCCGATTTTTGGAGTGAGACACAAAGAGGTGCTTGGGCAGGACGCGCTGGGCGAGTATTTTAGGGGAGGGAGGCCGGTGACCGGAGATGTTCGAGATTCCCATCGGGTTTCTCTCCGGCGGGGGATAAGCAGATCAAGCGCAAGGTCTTTGAAAAGATTGGCGTCAAAGCGTAAAGAGAAAAAGTGTTATAGGGAGTAGCCGTTTTGCCCATTCACAATTCCGACGTGGAGAGAATATTCAACCGGGTGGCCGACCTGCTCGAGATCGAGGGGGCCAATCCGTTCCGGGTGCGCGCCTATCGCAACGCGGCGCGCACTGTCGGGGGGCTTTCGCGCAGCGTGAGCGATCTACTCGAGGCGGACGAGGATCTGACCGATCTATCGGGCATCGGCGAGGACCTGGCCGGCAAGATCGAAGAGATCGTCGAGACCGGCGGCCTGGAGCAACTGAAGGAGATCGAGCGGCGCACCCCGCCGGGACTGGCCGAACTGCTCCGGGTCTCGGGGCTGGGCCCCAAGCGCGTGCAGACGTTGCGCGAGGAGTTGGAGGTCACGTCGCTCGATGAATTGGAGCGGGCGGCCCAGGAGGGGCAGATCCGGCAGCTCCACGGGTTCGGGAAAAAGATCGAAGAGGGCATCATCGAGGACCTCGAGCGCGTGCGGGCAGACGAGGGGCGCACGTTGCTAAAGGTGGCCGAGCAGGTGGCCGAGCCGCTGGCTGAGTACCTGCGGGGGGCCGAGGGGGTCGACCGGGTGAAGGTGGCCGGCAGCTACCGCCGCCGCAAGGAGACGGTGGGCGATCTGGACATTCTGGCGACCGGCGACGATGGCGCCGGCATCATTGAGCGATTTATTCAGTACGAGGACGTCGCCGATGTCGTCTCGCAGGGGGAGACGCGTTCCACCGTGATCTTGCGCTCGGGCTTGCAGGTCGACCTGCGGGTCGTCGCTTCCAAAAGCTATGGCGCGGCGCTGCTCTATTTCACCGGCTCCAAGGCGCACAACATCAAGCTGCGCAACATGGCCCTGGATCGCGATCTCAAGATCAACGAATACGGAGTTTTCGAGGGGCAGGATCGAATTGCGGGCGAGACGGAGGAGGAGATATACGCGCTTTTCGACCTGTCCCTCGTCCCACCGGAGCTGCGGGAGGATCGCGGCGAGATCGAGGCGGCGCAGGAGGATGCGCTGCCCGAATTGATCGCGCTGGATGACATTCGCGGCGACTTGCAGATGCACACCAAATCCTCCGACGGGCACGCCACGCTGGAGGAGATGGCCCGTGCGGCGCAGGATCTGGGCTACGACTATATCGCCATCACCGATCACTCGGCCTACGTCGCCGTGACGCAGGGGCTGGACGCCGAGGCGCTGGCCGGGCAGATCGACGAGATCGACCGGCTGAACGAGGAGCTGGAGGACCTGGTCGTGCTCAAGAGTATCGAGGTGGACATCCTGGAGGATGGCTCGCTGGACATGCCCGACGACAGCCTCCGGCGGCTCGATCTGACCATCTGTTCCATCCATTCCAAGTTCGATCTGTCCCGCGAGAGACAGACGGAGCGCATCATCCGGGCGATGGACAACCCCTATTTTACCATCCTGGCCCATCCCACGGGGCGCCGCATCGGCGAGCGCGCGCCCTACGATGTGGACATGGAGCGGGTGATGGAGGCGGCGCTGGAGCGCGGCTGCTTTTTGGAGATCAACGCCTATCCCGACCGGCTGGACCTGAACGACGTGCACGCCAAGATGGCCCACGAGATGGGGCTGAAGCTTTCCATCTCGACCGATGCTCACCGCCCGGACGAACTGAACGATATGCGCTACGGAGTGGGGCAGGCGCGGCGGGGCTGGTTGGAGGCGCGGGACGTGTTGAACGCGCGCTCCCTGGGCGACCTCCGGTCGCTGCTCGAACGGTAGGAGACTGTCTATGGTCTATAAGCACACGCACGCTGCGTCAGAGAGCAATTGAACTTTTGGCCTTGGGGTATTTGACCGGATGAGTGACGAAAAGACGCCTGACATCTCTCTGGACGACGTCGGGTCGAAGCGCGAGGCGAAAGAGGCGGTCGAAGATCTGCGCGAGGCGATCCGCTATCATAATTACCGCTATTACGTGCTCGACGACCCGGTCATCTCGGACGCCGAATACGACGAATTGATGCGTCAGCTCCAGGCGCTGGAAGAGGAGTATCCCCAACTGGCTACGCCCGATTCCCCCACGCAGCAGGTGGGCGGCGAGCCGAGGGACGAACTGGGGTTGGTGGATCATCCGGCGCCGATGTTGAGCCTCAAGGCGGTCTATGACGAGGAGGACGTGCGCGGTTTTGACCAGACCTGCCGGGAGGAACTGGGAGAGCGCGAAGTGGTCTATGTGGCCGAACCCAAGTACGATGGCCTGGCCGTGGAACTGGTCTATGAGGACGGCCGGCTTTCGGTGGCCGCCACGCGGGGCGACGGGGACACGGGGGAGGACGTCACGCCCAACGTCAAGACGATCAAGGAGGCGCCCTTGCGGCTCGTGGATCAGGGGGACGTCTCGCCCCCGGAGCGGCTGGTGGTGCGCGGCGAGGTCTATATGCGCAAGGACGAGTTCGAGTCGTTGAACCGGCGGCGGGCCGAGGAGAACGAGCGTCAGTTCGCCAATCCGCGCAACGCGGCGGCCGGTTCGGTGCGCCAACTCGATCCGCAGGTCACGGCCCGCCGACCGCTGCACATTTTTCTCTACCACGTGGTAGACGCCGCCGCCCTCGGGTTCGAGACCCACTGGGACGTGGTGCAGGCGCTGCCCGGCTGGGGCCTGCGCGTCAACCGGGAAAAGATGCGCCGCTGCGCGGGCGTCGAGGAGGCCATCGCCTACCACGCGGACATGGCCGATGAGCGGGATGACCTGCCCTACGAGATCGACGGTGTGGTGTTCAAGGTGGACCGGCTGGCGGCCCACGACGAGCTGGGCGTGCGCACCCGCGATCCGCGCTGGGCGTTGGCCTTCAAGTTCGAGCCGCGCCGGGCGACCACCACCGTCGAGGAGATTGAGGTGCAGGTGGGCCGCACCGGCAAGCTGACGCCGGTGGCGCTTTTGGAGCCGGTACACATCGGGGGGGTGGAGGTGAGCCGCGCCTCGCTGCACAACCAGAGCGAGATCGAGCGCAAGGACATCCGCATCGGCGACGCGGTGCTGGTGGAGCGGGCGGGCGACGTGATCCCCCAGGTGGTCGAGCCGCTTGAGGAGCGGCGGGATGGCTCGGAGCGAGCGTTCCACATGCCGGGCGAGTGCCCTGTTTGCGGCGCCGAGGTGGTGATGAGCGAGGACAAGAAGCAGGCCCGCTGCCCCAACGTGAACTGCCCGGCTCAGCTCCAGGGGCGCATCACGCACTTTGCCTCCCGCGCGGCGCTGGACATCGAGGGACTGGGGGACAAGCGCGCCCAGCAGCTCATCGACGCCGGACTCGTGGAGCGGCTCTCGGATCTGTACGCGCTTTCGAAGGACGATCTGCTGGCGCTGGATCGCTACGCCGAGAAATCGGCCCAGAACCTGCTGCGCGAGATCGAGCAGAGCAAGGAGCAGACCCTGGCCCGCTTCCTGTACGGGCTGGGCGTGCCTCTGGTGGGCGAACACGTGACGCGGGTGCTGGCCCGCCGGTACCGGACGCTGGACGATCTGATGGCGGCCTCGCAGGAGGAACTTGAATCGATCCACGAGATCGGCCCGCAGGTGGCCCACAGCATCGTCGCCTTTTTCGAGGCCGAGCAAAACCGCCGGGTGATCCAAGAGATGCGGGAGGCGGGCCTGGAGCTGGAGAATCCGATGTTTGCCGGAGCAGAGGAAGCGCAGCCCCTGGCCGGGTTGACCTTTGTGTTCACCGGCGAGTTGGAGCGCTGGACGCGCGACGAGGTCAAGCGGTACGTCGAGCGGCTGGGCGGGCGGGCCACCTCCGGCGTCAGCGGCGAGACCGACTATGTGGTCGCCGGTCCGGGCGCGGGGCAAAAGCGGGAGCAGGCACGTGAGCGGGACGTGCCGGTGTTGGACAAGGACGAGTTCGTGCAGTTGGTGGAGCGGCAAAGCGGGGAGGATAGCGAGCCATGACGCCAAGCAGATCAACGATTGGAGGAAGGGGATTCCGATGGCTTTGATCCGGATCAGCAGGAAGATCGCCATCGACGAGAACGAGCTGGAGGAGCGCTTCTTTCACGCTTCGGGGCCGGGCGGACAGCACGTGAACAAGGCGGCCACGGCGGTGCAACTTCGTTTCGACGCGGCCCATTCCCCCTCGCTGCCCGACGACGTGCGAGAGCGGTTGATCGCGCTGGCGGGCAACCAGGTGACGGACGAAGGAGTGCTCATCATCACCGCGCAGCGTTTTCGCTCTCAGCGCCGGAATCGGCGCGACGCGCGGAAGCGGCTGGTGGACCTGATCCGCCAGGCGGCCAAAAAGCCCAAGCAGCGCCGCAAGACCAGGCCCTCCCGCGCCTCGAGGAAGCGCCGTCTGGAGGAAAAGCGACGCCGCAGCGAGAAAAAGCGGCGGCGCAAGCCGCCCCGAGAATGGTGAGATCCTTTGAATGGGCGATTGTGGAAGGAGAAGCAGAGGCGCGCAGCAGTTCGATGCTCAGGAGCACCGCGTATTGCAGTGATTATTGGAGAAAGAGGAGATGAGTATCAGAGCGTGTTTTGAAAGTTATGTTGGAATTCTATGACTTGCTGCCACTGTATAGTGCATTGCGTCGTTGCCTACATGCTACTCTGCGGTACCATGTGGGCATTATGAAAAAAAA